>Ga0210040_10001538_pt1 | contig 34619 bp, 31 predicted proteins | sample CryGeyCG12114_NA_FD_185462 | JGI IMG/M metagenome (GOLD analysis project Ga0210040, IMG submission 185462) | Groundwater microbial communities from aquifer - Crystal Geyser CG19_WC_8/21/14_NA (SPAdes) (version 2) | ecosystem: Environmental > Aquatic > Deep subsurface > Groundwater | place: USA...
ATTCTCAGATCTACAAAAAATGTAAATTATAAAAAGTGATAATTGATGGATTATTAATTAATTTAGATTTTAACTATACTATATGACCTGACCTGTGTGACAGGTTGAAATAAAAGATTAAGAAATTCGTTCTTTGGTCATAAGAAATTTGAAGCTTTATTTGGAAAATGCAGAAGAAATTTGATGCAAGACATTCTATGTTAAGAGATTAAATGTCCAAGAGATTTGAGGCTAGGATTCCTGATACGGATACCATTCACTTGCTATCAAATATTTTTGCTAAAACTTGATTGGACTAAATGAAGCTTCAATGGAAATTGTCATGTGGCTTCCTTAGTTCGTGATTGAAAATATTAAAGTGTGACTGCTTGTTGGCATTCTAACAGAACTGACTGTGAGTGGTTCATTGTTTTAAAAACATGGTCATTGTAAAGTAATTGAATCTGCACAGAGAAAGTTTTTTAAAACTTTATAGGACAAGGAATTAATTCAATGACTATTACTACAGAACACACACACTCACGGTTAATTATCATTAAAAAAGCATGCATGCTAATAAAATAATTTGATAGATTGTTCTCAATACAGCAATACTTGCTCATTTATATGCAATCTAGTGTCATATCGTAAAAGATGTAATACAAATGAAAAATTAATACTGTTCTTATATAAAACGCGGCATGGAGGATAACGGACAATTAACTTCATCAACTTTTGTACATTATAACATGTTTCTGGAACTCATGCAATAATAGCAATGTAAAATATTGAGAGAGCTTTGACAGTGCTGTATTTCTTTTCCTCTACCTATATATGTAATGTAACTTTGCATGTGTAAAACTTTTCCAAACGAAGGGATGGAAAATGCACACATTTCATGTTGATATGATAAGAATGGGTGTATTTCAAAGCATTTTGCCTAATAAAAGTGTAAAAAAGAGAGCCATATCAATACTGATAATAAATTGAAGGCGTGGAACTAACGTAAAGCTTTTTTCTCTAATGAGCAATAGATCTATATAGAAAATTATTATAAAACGCACGGAAAGCTAGGAGCAGTGAGGAGCACACATTGAGAACTAAAAAGTAAAGAAAACAACTCATGCAGATGGTTCCAAAACCAGAAAATCGGTACAAAAAAACGGAATTCAACACATAATAGTATCCTATGATGTGTTCCTTTTCGACCTAACTAGTCTATTAAATTGGTGCGCTAGAGGGATCAAATGAGTCTCATGTGTACACAAAGTCATGCTGTGGATGGATGTGAACTGAGAGAGAGTGAAATGACTCTTTGGCTCACAGACTTATTCATGTTCATAGAAGTGAAAGAAGCTTACAGCATGGGAATCGGATTCACCTGAATTTGATTCGCTTTTGCAGTATAAAGTCCAGCCAGGCGTCACATGCAGCATGAACTATTTGCTTTCCAATGCTAACTTGCGTGTGCTCCGTGACTAGCTCCGCGGCTGCATCTGTCACAGGCTGAAGTACTTTGCCTACACACACGAGTTAGTTAGTTATTAAGATCAGTTTGAAAAACAACAATACTTTATAGTTATAATATTTCGAACTACTAGTTGTCCAGGTTATTAACAAATACATTTCTGGCATGATGATGACTCAAAATGACTTTGACACATTGCGACACACGCTGAAAGTAAGAAAATTCTGAAACAGATATGAAATTTTTATGAATGTTAACAATGTCCATTCATGCGTTCATGCAAGTTGCAGTGAGAGGATGGATATCGCTTTCCAAACACGTTTTAGTTATGAGAGAGATGATGAGTCAGACATGCACTTTTCAGTTATCTTTTTATTATTGCCTATGTTACGCGGGTACATTATTCATTATTTGAGCCAACCATTCATTTCCCGGACCACATAATGCACGGCAATTTGGTAGTACGTGTTGTGGTGTCCAGCGAGATTGAGTTATCATAACAAATAGGAAAGCATTAAAGAGGTCGTAAACTAACCTATAAAAATTTGAACATAGGCAGATGGTTTTTCTGTATCTACTTTAGTCTGGGAAGGCGAAGCTTTCCAGTGGGATGAGTCAGGGAAATGGGACTGCAACGTCACTAGTCCTAACGTATGACCCACAGATCCAATGGAGTGTAAAAGCTCTTCGGGAAATGTCTATGGAGAGAAAATGTTTGTCATTCATGCATTTAGTTTTCTTTATTTGGTGCTTTGGATTTCTAGAAAGCTCCATTTGCTGCTCCTTTGTAAACAGAATTTAAAATTTCCTCATATCATGTTCATTAGAGCGTGGAAAAATTCAGTTGCCATTTTTCGTACATGATAGGTTCGCAGGATACAAACAACAACAATGATTTTCAGGGTATGTGTGTACACACTACACACATCTTATATTCAAGAGTTTTCTAGTGGAACGAATAAAGTTTCTGTTTCCAACTTGTATATCCTGTTGGCAGCTTTGGATGCATGCATACGCAAGATTTGTGAATCATTGTTTACTCAACTGTACACAAGGCAAATAAATATAAGAATCCGCTCGCCTTTTTATTCACTGACACTGGGAAATCACGAGAATTTTATACCCTCCTGATTTCACAATCTAAATTCAAATGGAAACTAAAATAGAAATCTAGTTACTGGAGATAAAGTAAACTCAACATGCATGTTATAATACGGATTATGTTCGCCGAATGAACCCGGAGTGAGGTTCATAAGATATATAACTCTAACTCAACATAGTATCTATGGCCATATAGAATTACAAATTAGAATGGCAAAAGAATACACTAAGTTGAAATGCTTTATACTTTGAAATTTGTCTGGATGACGAAACACTTGTAATTGATTTCTTACATGCAAAGCCTCCACAGCAATTAGAACAGCATCTGCACACATTTTACGATACTTGGCTTTCAATCTTATGGCAGGGATTTGACTGCTAAGAGCACCCTCCCCAGCTCTCAGCAATGCCTATAAAGAAGGAGCAACAAAAATAACGACAATGAAAAAGGAAAAGTCAGTCAGTCAGGGTTACCATGTACCATTTCATGTGGCATTCTATATTTAGCAAATACTTCTTATACAATGTGAGATGGAAGAGGGGGGAGAGATAAAATGTCACCTCATGGGATTTGATGAGAGTCAATAAAAGTGTCGGGTCTCTTTGTGAGCAAGCAAGAAACTGAGGAACAGACCATCGATTCAGCCATACTTTGGCTCTCTTCACACTCCAATCTCTATAGTATTGAAGTGTGGCTTCCAGTCGGAATAATGTGAGCGTTTCAATGCCACTGCAAGCATCTTCATCACTCCTTGAGTTAGCTCCTGGCTGCGTTGGCGTGGACAAGAAGGCACTCGTACTCTCGTTCGTTCTGCACTTTTGAATTTGCGAAAGACATGTGGTCACCATGTTCCCGAATTTCAGTCCTATCAGTGTGGCCCACTGTGAGGCATGGGTGAGTGGTCCAACCTGAATGTTCTCGGGAAGCTTAATTTCCCCTGCACTTTCCAGGCCATCCTGCATTTTCCCATCCCAGCTGCTCAGGAGGAAGTATGACTCCATTGTCGCTAGCCACGAATCCATCGCCGGGATCAAATATGACCCTGTCACTGAAACTGGGAATCACATATCATTCATATATGAAAAATTTCGTGGGCTAAAGGTCAAGCAGGATTGAATATATGTGCAAGTAACAGGATTTTCCCACTTTTTCCTCCGTCAGATGCAAACATACTGTGCGGGCTGACTAGCAAAGATATCCTTAAGTGGGAAAAAGATACGGGAATATTTATTTAGGAGTTTCTACACTTAATTGCATTTTTTGCAAGCTTCAACCCGCACCCTTATCCGATTCTAACAAGACTGTCCAGTTAACGAACCTGGAGAACAAACTATGTAGTATGAATAGACCGAACTGAGCAGTTGAAGAATGCTTTAGATAGCATATAGGATCTACAGTTTCAGCAGTTTCAGCAGTCTTATGTGCAGTTCGTCTAATGAGATATGTCTGCGTGTCCTTTATCCTTTTCGTCTGTAATATGTTATGTCATTCACTTTCTTTTAGTTAGTTGAATTTCCTGCCGATGGCATTTACAACGGAATTTGTATCACAGGGGCCATATTGTTGGATGGGAGTAGCAGATAAATTGCAAATTGAATTATATTTCCTTTTCCCTTTTGTAATGTTCATGATGAAAGGTAGACACGACAACCATTGACTACAGATAGGTAACTAATAACTTTCAGATTTATAGATAAAAATCTGCTCGCATCTTAAATTGATACAAGATGGCTCAATCATGACGAGAAATTTCTCATTTAGAATTCATTAAGTACATCTAAACACTTTTAGATCAGTAAAATGAAGAGCACGGGACAAAGAAGACAAAGTAATGGAAAACTTATAGCTTGGACGCCAAATTCGCACAGACGCATCATGAAAGCGTCCATGTGATAGCGTCCCAGCAAAAGGCACCACTAATTAATAATCTATATTATTTTCAAATTTCCAACTGAAATACTTTACAAAAATTAAATTTATGTCACTTTTTTAATTCTTTGAAGTATACACAGCGCAATAAAGTACACAATGAATGCAGTCATGCTCATGAGCATATTGGACGTCCTGGTGCAATATAGCAATAATGCTAAGGCGGAATATGCTAAAGAAGGTAGCAGTGCATTTTACGAACATAACGCCGTATGCCCAAAAATTTGGTTATATTCATCAATCACAGCTGACATTAGTTCGGATGGGCTAATCTTAAAGAATTGAATTTGTGTTCGGTGTTCAAACTGCTGGAATGGAACAATCATAGTTAATTTGAGTGACATACCTAATCCAATAAAAAGTGTGATCACACATCTGCGAACAATCATGACAGTTTCCAAAGGAAGAAATGCCAAAGGAACACATGAATCCAGCCCCCATAAAAGTAAGTCGTCCACCATATCCCGTAAGAAGCTCCACATTGATTCATAGTACACGGAGCATAACTTATTTTTAATTTTGAGCTTCAGGTTTTCATTAGCACTCCCATTTCTAACGGTCACATTTTTAGACAGACCATTGTCCCCATTTTTCACTATAGACGATAAACTAAGCAGAGTTGGAACTTGCAAGAATGTTTTGGTAACCAATTCTAAACGTGATCCATCTTCCTGGAAACAGAGTTTAAGTTTAGCAGAACTGGTTGGATCAGACTCATGTAGGTTCTCCCAGATCGACTTGGTACAAAATAGGGAGACCAGGCTGGCACGTTTTTGTGCAAGACTGTGTAAAATTGATGCAGCAGGCAATGGCTTTAAAAATCGTTGAAGAACGGAGCTGTCATTGGTGCTGGTGTTTCGTATTTGTATGAGAATTCTAATCTTCTCGGAGAATGCAACCAAATTGCTTGGTCCATTATTGCCGTCACCGTGATCATGTCCAGTCCACCCATCACCGTGGTCAAGTTGACACCGAAGAGACTGTAAGCTCCAGTTGTAAATCTCCGTCAAGTGGAAGACATTGAGTACAAGATTCTCCATCAACTCTTCGCGAGCACTCCAACTAACAGGTGAGGAGATTAATTGCAGAATCACGAGAAGTAACTCATTCACTGCATGGAGAACGTTTAGTTGCTCTTGGGCCAGTTTGTTCTTGGCATGGCGAATCTGATTTTTATAGAAACAACATCAGTTGGAAAAATCGTTCTTCGTTGCATTATGATCTGTATGCTTATTAATAATGCACTGGAGGGCAAGATTTATTGAAACAAATTGGAAAAAAATGAAAACTGCCAACTATTAACAAAGCTTTATAGATAGGGTGCTTAATAACAAGCACTAAAATGATGCGCCAATAAATCTATTGCTACCGTGCGTTGTCATGTGTTTGTTGCATGCATTAATCTGAGAAATGCTGTCAGATTTTTTTGTGATTAATTGTTAACATATTTTTCTTATGCATTCAAAAGTTGTTCAGTTTAAGCTTTTAAAAAGGATTGACGACAGATTATTATGATTGATATGCATTAGCGTATGGATTGTTAATCGAACTCACCCGACCTTGATAAATAATAGTAGCTTGTGCCGAATGTGGTACCGAGATAATGCCACGTACTGTTTCCCAATTTCCAAAGTCCTGTCAACATGGCTTTTCAGTTTTTTTACATAAGACTGCAAAGAGATGGACTCCATTGCTTGAAATAGATGTGCATCACCTTCTTCCCTTGCCTTGTTGAATGGATTCCTAGTTCCATTCTGAGATTGACGAATTCCAGCTCGTAAGGTGAAAAGCACGGTGTGCAGTTGTTTTAAAAACCTTTGCAGGCTGTGGTAAGTACTCCATACTTGACGCAACAGTTGAACACACTCTGCCGTCATGAAGGATAAATAAGAATGCATAAATCTTTTAGTCTAAAGTTTTGGTAGTTTAGTTTGTCGGTAATAAAGTGGTTCCATTTTTCTCCAAATTCGTTAACTTGTAACGGGAACAATAAATATGTATATTTTTTATAGTATCAATGGGGATTTTCGGATCGATGCAATTTCTCAAAAGGGTCATTGGTTGCACGAACACAACACACGTCAACCAAGATAGTACAGCTAGTACTAGTACTATCCATAAATCATGTTGTTTGTGTAAATGTAACCATTATTATAATCTTTACTTTTTTATTTGTGCTGAAGATTTATAGTCACAGTCATCAATAACGGGTTTCCATACGATTTGATCCCATCATAGCGTGTAGTATGCTGTTGCTGTAAGCGTTGAAGTGCCGAAACTTAGGGCGCATTAACACTTTGAAAAGGGTGCATGCAGACAGTTGAGACTCAAATGCACGATGGAAATTTAATACATGCAACTAAAGTATATGTTAAAAATTAAAATGGACATTATTTTACTAGTTATTTTGCTGACAAAATTCAATAAATGACCATTTAACAAAATAGCAAACTTATGGGCAACCCGACGGGCTAAGCATGCATTCAAAAGTTTTCCATCTCTTTGCAGTTATGTGCAGCAGTGGTTGAATCAACTTTTTTGCGAGTAGTTATACACTTTTGCACTATTTTAGTCAAAAATTGACCTCACAAGTATACTGAAAGAGTATTTTAATTTTAACATGCACGGTGGCACTTTTATGTACCTTCGATTAATTACAATGGATGACAGTTTAGTATAACCAAAATCAACAAACAGAAATTTAAAAAGAAAAATTAGACAGCATAACGCACTGCAACTCGACTTTCTTACAACACCACACTACTGACTGAGAACTGTTTGGACTTTTTCATTCCAAGTCTCGGGAAAACTCCACACATTACTCATATTATTTCTTCTTTCACACCCTACTATTATGGAAGTCTATTTTGATTTCGGACATGCATAGTCATAGTGTAATATTGATTGCAATACTAACTTACGAAATGCCTCCAGCATATTATAAAATTAGAAATGACGATAATAGCGTTCCATGCCAACAAAAATTTGACGTCTGCAAATGATAACTTTAAAACTTACTTGCTAAAAACTTTTTTTAAGAACGTCATGTTCAAGAGTTCAAAGGTACGCGTTTCAGCACTTGCAGCGAAAGTATAAAGCTGTGGCACCCGTGATTGATAAACCAAATCAAATGCATAAGTTTAAGATGCTAAAGTGTTGCCACCTTCAAAAAGAGCTTAAATGCAGAATAATAATTACTTTTGCATTTTATTTGGGGGTAGTTTGATATTTTCGTCTGTCATTATTTATAATTTCAAATTTCTCCTTTTGACATAATAACATCCAGCATATGTATAATAGACTTTAGGGTTAGTGCAGTTAGCAATGTTGTGTTCTAAAAAATAGGGAGTGATACCAGCTTCACAAGCAAGAAACTGCCAAGAAGTAAAGGACTGGCAGAAAGTAGTGAATGCGAAAGCATGAATGAAAGGAAAGTCAGGCGTTAGATCTTACTACGAGATTATAGCCCCATCTATACTGCCGCACCATCATACTCCCTGTTCTGAATTTCTGCACTACTATTTTTTTTTGAAACGGAACGATGCTACTACAAATTGCTGCATGCTTAAATTAGAAACCCTCTGAGAAATAATTTGAAGAAATTGTAATGTGTCCAAGTCCAACAAAAAAGTTTAGCACTTATCTAACTACAAGTAAGCCCTTTGGTCTGACCCGTCTGACCATTCAATTAGAACTTGTAATTAATAATTAATTGTATGAATTCAATCCGAAATAAAAGGGCACAATTTATATAGAAAATAGAATAAACTAATCCATCTGGTAAAACAAATATTCATGCACTACAAATAAGATAGATATGAGAACAAAAAAAATATGCGCTTGAAAATATATTATATTTTCGTCCAATAGGTCAAATAAACAGACGTCTAAAAAAACGTAGAAAGAGATGAACAGAGATCAAGTTTATAAATTGTAAACATCCATACCTTTGTACTTCAAACTCAAATCTACAGAGTTTCCTTCACTTTTCTGCTTCATTTCTTGGGTATTTGTATTAACCACCAGCAATCCGTTGAATATTTGAATAGCTTTAGTTCCCGTTTCGGTTTTATCACCAGGCGCTGACATTCTAAGGCTAGATAGTATACAAAACAAGTCACATTGGCGAATAAAGTAATCAAATTCTGTGCCAAATCTTCAATGCACGATTGAAAACCATGATGACACCAATAATTTTCGCTATTCTTTGGATAACAGCCCGTTCTTCACCACACTCGATCTGTCCATTACAGTTTTTGCAACTACAACTGCACGAAAGAAGGACACAGCACTGATTAGTGGAATGAATACAAAAGCCTTCAAGTTTAAAAGGCATTATGATATGCACACCTCTGACTGGAGTTATAATGTTTCTTATAGTAAGGGGAAAACACTTTTCCTCGTCCCAATGTGACATCAAACAAATGAAATGCAGTTGAAATTTATTGACATATACTTGCGCATTAAAACATCTAGGCAAAGCTCATGTATGTGTGTAATTTGTATGCCCTGATTGCCAAAAGTGCTATTCACAGGATGGTACGGCCCTATTTGCGTTACGTCCGCAAAGACCACTGGAAAAATTATCCATGTACGGGTACGGACAACACAAGGACATTGCATACCTTAGCTACCCAAAAATGTTCTATTCTCCACGCATTGCATTGTGTGGGGAATGGAAGAATAACTTGAGCTCACTTCTTTGGTTCTATCCAAACTCATTTCCTTTTTCTTCTATTAATCATTTCCCAATAATGTGTTCAGTTTATGATGTACAGACGGAGATAAACACTTTTACTCGCTCACCATATCGATCCTATAAATTTCCTTGAATGCGATATAGTATTATTGCGTTTTCTGTACCAATCGTGCCGAAATCCACTTTCTCTTTGCTTTTCTTACCTTGGAAACTTTACGTTTGGGATTGTCTTAAGGTTGTTTGCTTATGCTTACATGTTTCAGATTAGATTTGCATAGTTTACATTCCTAACATTTTAGCCTTTCATGTAGTTAATTGTGGTAACAACTTCAATAAAATTAGACATTAGATAAGATTAGAGTGTTGTGTTGATACAGAATCTTTATTATGCTTCTGAATTTTCAAATAATTTCAAATTCATGGTAAACCGCTTTGGCAAGTCATTTATTACGCTACGCGAAGGTTAAGTTTGGTTTAATTTAAATGATAATTATACGGTGTACTTTAAAAAAAATTGCGGTAGTTCGTAGTATCTGAATGTACTATTAGAGATTACTATTTTCAGAATTTTGTGGATTTATTTTTAATTGCAGTCGTGCGATGAGGTTGTCAAATACATTCCAGGTGATTTCAATGTTGTGTCAATAGCCTCCATCTTGGAATTTGCATGCATGTCAAATGCTGTTCCTTCCTATTCCTAAAGTCATTGAGCGAATTGAATTTTCGGCAGAAGGCCAAAAAAAACCGCGAAACTAGAAAAGACTGCAACTTGAATAAACCACTGAAGTTTTGCCCTTTGAATCTTTTTATTTAATTAAATTAAAAAGTTTAACTAAATTAGTATTGCAAAGTTCGGCAATCATTGGAAAATATTAATATTTGATTGCCTAATTGTGCAAAACGTTGAAAAATTTGGTAAGTTTGTGTGTTCTCGGCCGTTCATAATAATATGAAAGATTTAAAAAATGATTTTTTTGGATGAAATCAATGAACCCATCAATGTAGCCGGAACATTTTGTGTCAGTATTCTGTAAAATTAAAGAAATCTCTCTTTCCTGCTAATTTTGCTGTGTTTTCAGCTTCAAAAATTGAGTAGCAAGACTTCCTGCTGTTTACCGGAAGTCAAAACTACTGTATAATATGGGAGCTGGAACAAGTCGACGACTTTCTGTTAGCAATCCTGATCCTCCAGGAAACATAATTAAGGTAAGTATGGTTTTAATATATTTTTCGTGGTACACTGGTTTAGTTTTTATGAGGTATTTGAATATTGGTATTCAGGTGACGGAAGAAGTTGCAAAACGATTAACAAGTCGTCAGACCCCGCCAGCTCAGCAAAAGCCTCCAGAGCCTACAGAAATAGCACCCCCTCCGAAACCTAAAGGTTGGTTTTGTTTCCAAATTTTGTTCGCGAATCAGTCGGCTCTAATCCGTTGACTTATTTAATAAATTTTCCATTTCAGAAGAAATCATTGCACCACCTAAGAGTGAGCGCAACATCAAAATTGAAGATGAATATGGGTCTTCCAGAGAACCTAGTACATTTGTTCTAGGTGTAGGTGGAAGTGGGTATCCAGTTTTAGAAACATTAAGTGCTCATCAAGTAAGGCAATTGAAGAACGAAGAATTATTGAAGAACGATGCCTATTGGAGCAATAAGTTAACTGATCTTGAAGCAAGGGTGAGTGAAAATTTGATTAGCTTTTATGTTATAATGAAATCAGATTTTATGTGACGTAAAAAACGTCTTTTTTTACTAAAAACCTGATAAAAAGAAAGAAATTACTTAGCCATGTTAATAACTCACGTGTTCGTTGTTATTCTAACAGTATGTTACTGGTGCTTTTGTTGCGGAAGGAGAATTCAACAAAGAGTTGGAAAAACTTGAAAAAATGATGCCTCCCCGTGTGAACACTCCGTGTAAAGACATGTCTACAAAAGTAGCAGAATGCTACAATAAGAACCCTAATCGTCCTCTGGAGTGTAGTGATTTAGTGAAGGAGTTCACCGTTTGTGTTGAAAAACGAAGCATGATAATATGACTTAAGCTTTGACTAAACGTTTTTAGTCTGAATTGAATCCTTATATAGTTGTCAGCTCATGCACAGTACACCTAAACTGTTTAATGAGTTTGGGTTAAAATGAGATAAGAAATGTATATTACTAAATATTTAATTGAGTCATGCAGTCGTAGAAATTGCGTCATTTATTTGTAGCGGGCGCGGAACAATTAATAGCGCAATTATAAAATGTTCATGTATCAGGTCACGTTAAATCTAAAACATTCTGCGTTGCTTTATTTAATGTTGGTTTGGCTGTGTAGAAATAAAGAAATATATTGTTTTAGAGATGCCAAATTAATAAACGATAGTCTTTATTTAAGGCCTTTGACTGCCGTGCAACTTAATTTACATTTTTCAATATTTATACACCTTGCTGAAAATACTACCATTAGGATTCCGAGGATGGTTAGGAGAAATTAAAAAGAGAACTTTTGGTTAATTTGTTCAGTAAAAAGCTACATAAAATGCTTAAATTGTTTCAATACTAAGAAAAACCCAAATGGAAACTCGAGATAATGAATTTTTCGAAGTATAAGAGAACAATTTATATACATAACGATCAAGAAATATAAAGCGCAGTATAAACATGACATTTAAAAGAAATTAAATAGTAAAGTGCCGTGCGGTTGGGTTAGGGAAGCTAATAAGTTATTTATTTATCCAATGATATTATTTTTCTTATACATTTGCTCGTGTGATTTCACGAAACTAAAACTCTAAAAGATACATGTATTGAACAATGGAAAATTAACTATTTGGTGATAAAAGTAGCAGCTTTCATGAATTCACTGACATTAGCGCCAGCGAATCCATTAAAATATTATGATATAGCAGGTCACCCAACAGCCAACTGTTGCAAAAGCTCACCACTCACCGGCAGAGAGTTGCAAATACTTCAATTGGTCCGTAACTGGTAGTCACCATTTTGGGTGATATACCGTACCCACGGTAAAGCTTGATAACCACTTTTTTCTATGATTTTCAAGTATCGCACCTACAAAAATAACCATTATCAACTAAAAGAATGAAGGGATGCATGAATAATGATAACCAAAAACACTGTTAATCTCAGATGTATTACACGCTAGGAGTTACATACCTGAATTCCCGACGTAGTAAAGTAAGGAATTTCAAATTTCACTTGAATTGGAGGCCGGCCTTCAATATCTTCGCCAATCACGGAAGGAAGACCGAAATGAGCCCTCATTAAGTACTCCTTGCCACCAGGAAAAGATTTAATGGTCCAGATGATTGCACTTTGCTCTGGGGCATATTTAACTGATCCTATACCCGTTTTGAACTTTGGAGAATCAGCATCACCAGGGACGGGAATAATAATTTCAACATTATTTGCGGTGGAGCGTCTTTTGAACTGGGATTTAGCTTTCACCATGTACTCCACACGGCTGTGCGCATGACGCTCAATTACGGATTCTATCCATATCAAAGGCTTCACCTGTTTTATGAATTGTATAGATAAGCTTCCATTGCATATTGAATTTCGTTACAACATAATGAGCATAGCACCTAAAAAAAACTTACATGAGTGTTCAGTCTGTACGACATTAATTCAAACTCGCCATCTGGAGGAATGAAAGATATAGTACGGTCGACCTCAAATCTAAAAAAAATTACATTGCAATTATATCCCGCTTCAAAAGTAAACATAATCCTTCAGCGGAAAAAAATCCGAATCCATAAGATCCCACTGTTACTTAACTGAACACAAACTTACCTAGATAGTCGAACACACTGATGGAATTTCACGTCTTCTAGCTCCACGGATTTTGATTTTCCTCGACCAGTACTTTCAAAAAGTACTTTATCGTTCAAGCCTAATCGTAATTCTGGCATTCCTGACAAGTAAACTCTCATTTTTATGGCACCTACGATTTCACTTCTTAGAATGTGACCATTTGCATTTGCCTGGAATGGAAATATATTTTTATTAAGTTTTATGCACGTGAGCTTGATATCTGAATTACTAATGACGTGTTACTCACAAGAAGGTTTACTGATTCAATAACATCCAGAAAAACTTCATTTTTCCTATACTTGATGCCTTCTGAACGCCAGGAAACAGCATTAGTAACTGCCATTGGTGGTCTTGGTGCAATTTCTAATTTATGACCCTCTTGAGTGATGTACCTAATTTAAAAAGTAACCATTTAATATCCTGAAGAAATAAAGTTATGTTCTTGCTATGCAATTATAAAACGGAACTCACTCTTGAAGAATTTTTCCATCAGTGGTTTGAGGATAGCCGAAATCAATAAGCTCATCCATCAGTTCATAAACAATAACAAAGTTATCACGAATACTTTCCTCTTCGAGTTCTTTAAAATACTCTGACATAACCTGAAATGCAATCCAACATGACAAAGGTTAAAATGAAGTCCTTACCTCGAAGTGAGCAAATTCCTTCAATATTAAAATGAAAACTGAACGATTCACCTGTACTACTTTATGAAGGAATGAAAACACCAATGCTATGTTTGCATTAGTTCTTGTGACGGATACAATGTACAAATTGTTGTGTTTAATGTAAGAAAACGTCGCCTCAGGAGTTTGTATAATCGGCGTTATATTCCCTTCTTCTTCTTTGTCCATTAGTGACGGCATGAACTTTTCAATCACGCTCATGTCTACATCTCCTCTGTAGTTCCTTGAAATTAGAACCTGCAATGAAAGACGACATATTAAAATGCATTAACTCCGAAGAATCCACAAGTGTGTATACCAAATCGGGAGCAAAATATTGATTTCCATACCTTCCCCTTGATGTCCAAAATGAATATCGCCGATGATGACATACTAGAAAATGTAAATGGAATGGAGCCACGAGAAATGGATGAGCGATTGTACCACAATCAAGTAAACTTTTTTTTTGTAGATCGAGAGCTCTCTAAATGCAGATGTACACTAAAATCCAAAAGAATTAATCTACAGCTATTAACAAACCAATTAGATAATAATTTGACTAACTATAGCGACATTTATATTCATTTCTCACTTGGATGAATACTATTGGTAACTTTCGTTCAATCATGCATTTATCGATGGACAAACTCTCACAATATGGACTCGGGTTGTTATCAACTACACTAATTAAAACTTAGTTCCTCTCCTAGGCAATTAATTCATTACTATCCAATTCATGAGCTCGGTGTGTATAATAGACATTCTAAACGTTACAGAATGTTGCCCCTTTTCGTCCATCCAACCGGTACGCACATAAAAATAAATTACACTGGAAAACAAATTGTCCGAAGATGATTTCCTAAACAAATGTGCACAGGTAGTTTAATTTACAGCACCCACTAAAATACATTTGTGACGGCTTGTCTTTTTGTATCTTCTATTAAACCGTTCCTGTATATGATGAATGAATGAATTAAATGAGTGAAGTGAGTCAGTCTTCTTTTGGTGGCGGTGTGTGTGCATTATGTTATGTTTAGTATCTTACGGTTGCTCCATTGTGTGTTGGGTTTTTGTATTTATTTGTGTGTGTCAAGTGCAGTGAGTGAGTTGAGTAGTAAGTATTAAAGTATAGCAGGTCCATCTCCATATGCATTTAATTGAAGATTCGAATTTCACCCCAAACAAGCCCATGCAAAGCCTTATGGTGGTCGGCAAGCACATGTGATAGGGTGAAACTATTGAAATCCTCGGGGGTTGCGAATAGGGCAAAACCCAGAGGTTTTTTTTTTCATCAAATTGCGGTTACTTATATTGGGCACCCTGACACATTCAATTATAAATTAATTGTCTACATTTTTTGCTTAGCGAAGCGCCAGACAGAAATATCCATGGGAAAAAATAATTGTAAAGAGAAAGACATGAGAATGTTTGCAGTGTGCGTATGTAATTTAAATGGACTTCAATCTGGAGGCACTTGACCGTTATTTATCGATGCTACAAACATAAGACGAAATGAATTCGGATTGTAAAGCGATTTGATTTTTTTCATAAAGTATCACGTTGCCCCTAGGTGGTCCATTTCGTGGATGCAAGTTTTGGTATTACCCACACCCATGAATACTACGTATTTATTAAATTTTTTACCCCTCAAAAAGCACTTGCTTGGGGGAAATGATTTCCCTCAAGAGTGGAGGAGGAATTGTCATAATGTTTTCGTAAGTTCTTCATGGAAATCTAAGCAAATGTTATCACATTTCTGGAAAAAATAAATCATTAATGGAGATATACCAACGAATCCACTAAACTCAGTCAATACATGATGTTTTTTCAGTGGACTATTGCTTAAGGCAAATCTCAGTTGGTTGCGAGCAGACTGTATCATGCAGGTACCATGTATATGTTTAAACTAGTATCATGAAATGATGGTAAAAAATCCATCGGTTCCCAGCAGCCTCTCAACCGTGAAAGCCCAGTTAAAGAGAACATGCATCTAGCTTGTAGTTTTGTCATGCTACAAAGAAGGACAATAAAAGAAAGGATTTTTTATGAAAATTTCTGCAGATGACTTCGCAGCAGAACTAGAAGTCAATGTCACTAGCATAAAGAGTCGTGTACGTGAATTGTACATGAAGAATAAAAAACTAGCCAATACAATTTTTGCAACAAATTTAAAATATTACATGAAGGTGGACATACTTTATAAGAATCCCCTAACTGCAATTGTGGTCCATATCTTGAGTTAGTGTTCACTTGTCGCAACATGAGAAGATGGTTATGCTACAAGATTTCCAAAACAAACTGCTGGTACGTGTTTGAAAGTCCATTATCATATCACGTCCATACCACGCATTTGGCATTGCTAACGAAGATTTTTGCATGGCTCTGTTTCAGGAACGTGGGGATTTTTATTGCCATTATGACATTAAAGCTATGTCTAGTCAGCTTGTTAGTAGATTCATTACAGAAAGATTCTTGTCCTTCTGACTCTGCACATTGCAATGGAAGTTCAAGAAAACAGAGTATGTGGATTTGAAACAAATACAGATAGATCTTGTAGTTTCCAATGCCCAAATTTATGGATTAACATTAATTTCAGTTGCTGTAAATAATGCTACTACTCCACATAGCACGAGCACTGGTCCGTTTGTAGACGATTTTAGGATTGATCGTCCAATTATTGCGTCTGCACTCAACAGGTGATCATCACTGTTATGTGGCTGCGACTATCTATGGATCAATTATTTTGTCATATTACACCAGTCGGAATTAAATGCATACTACATCTTTTCGCACAGAACCAGCCCAACAAGTAATTGGGTAGTTTTCAACCGTGTCCCCCGAGCAGGGGGTTCAGCCATTGTTGACCTTTTGTACGAATTGGCTCAACGGAATAGTTTTACTCACCAAAGTCATGAGTATAGAACTCCATGGCCACGGTATATGCATAAAAATCATCAAATGTAATGCTTCATTAACCGTGAGTCTAAAATGGTGCTTTGTATGTAGGTTTCTCACAACGGATGAACAATCTAATCTAGTTACTTGGTTTGAGTACCATCATTTGCCTGTGAGTTATGAGAGACATTTTCTCTTCATCAATTTTACAAGATTTCAAAAGTGAGCTACGATAATACAACACATTTTTTATTATAGTTATATCAATTTAAATTTGCTAATTTGCACGTTAATTAGGTATGTGAAGGAAACACCAATTTATATCAACATGGTGAGACATCCAGTCTTACAAGCGCGATCCTCATACTTTGCCAAAAAGAAGACAATACAAATGTTCAAACAAAAATTTAGAGAACCTAATGCAGAAAGAAAAGGTAAGTAGGGTCCAGCAAATTTTAATATTTGAATGTAAATTGAACGTAATGATTCGTATTGCATAGACTTCATTAGATGGAACAAAGAGTTTGAACACTGTGTTATGAAGGGTGACCCAGAATGTAGTTTTGCCAAGGATTCTCATGATTTCAGTCTAGCTGTGCCCTACTTTTGTGGACAGACGAATTCGTGTGTGTAAGTCATTCTCAAATAGCATAGACTGTATTTAACTTGAAGAAATGCATCAGAATATAATGTTTACAATGACCAACACAGTTTAAAAACGACTATTTTCTAAATTTGTTTCAACAAAATCAGCTCAATTGGAAATAACTGGGCATTGCAACGAGCTAAATACAACCTGGAAACCTACTATTCAGTTGTCGGTGTATTGGAAAAGATGAAGATGACACTAAATGTTTTCGAAAACTACATTCCGCGTTTCTTCAAAGATAGCACTGACATTTATAAAGGTAAGAAAAGATACACACAAAAGTTGCAAGCTTTTCATTATTGTATCTTTTTACTTTTTCTCATGCGCAGAAAAATTTGAAAGACAAATTCACGAGCAAACAATGTCTGAAAGAGTGAAAAGCGTGCTGCAAAGTAAATTGTCCAATGAAATTGATCTATATGAATTTGCCTGCAAAAGATTAGAAATCCAATTCGCAACTGTGAACAAAGTCAAGTTAAAAGTTTAAAATTATTAATAAACTAAATGAGTTGCGAGACCAAGTTTTCTTCGTGTTTAGACATTATATTTATTAGAGGAACTAAATTCATTCATTGATCACGTTAAATTGTAAAATCATTGGCTTCACCATAACATTCAATAGTAATTATATAGAAGTTACTATACGTCATCACAAACTATCATAACAGTCTATTTGACTTCAACTAAACATTCAACAACTTGACACGCCCAAAAATATTTCAGTCATAAAGTCACGGAAATGATAATGAGCAGTTGCGCAGAAGAGAAAGTGAATCAAGTAAACTAACTTTGTTCGAAGTAACAAACCGACAATCCTACCTCTCACATAAAACCCAACAGTTCAACAACAATTCATACAAAATACCATACGACATTTCTACATTCCTACAACATTTGGTGTTTTTAAAAACATTTATAATTCTTCATCCTCATATACGCAATAAAAAATCAATCACTTAAGTTCTCAAATTGATCATAAAAAATGTGCAATGAAGTGACCACAGTTCATATATTGTATAAAAGTAGCCAAAGCTTGTTCTCGTTGAAGCGGAAAAATACATATACTAAGCCATAATTGGACGACCTAAATAAATTAATGTTTAGCTAATCAAATATCAACAGAAACGAGTGTGCGATAAAAGAATAAAAATACCTACGTTCCCACAAAAATTTTTGTACGTCACAGTAATTGATTTGTAATGCTAAAAACGTTCAATTCCATTCTTTTTATACTTCATCATTCATAAGAACGGTGAGCTCTCAAAACACAGACTCTGCTGATCTAGATAAATGAATAGGGTGCGATGGAGATCGTGATAATCGCTTTTTGGGAAGCTTTTCAACGATTCTATGAATTTTTCCAAAGTCCGTTCTATCACCCGGCATTGCAGACCAGCAACTCATTAGAATATCCTGGGTAATCATTTAAAATCCAATTTAGTATAGAACGTACTTGAACAAATAAACCTACTTGGAAAAATGTTCACTTTTTTCTATACCTTGACATCACGAGAAAAATGAGTAGGAAGGGGTTGCCGAATTCCTGATCCAACTTGCCAAATCACAGTTTCTGGATGAACATTTACATATGGCCATTCCCCCGTTAGCAGCTCATACCATATAGTACCAAAAGCATACACATCGGACGATTTTGTAAAAGGCAGTTCATTTTCATGCTTTGATATTGGTCTCAAGCATTTCACCACCTCAGGAGCCAGGTAGCACAGCCAGCCAGGAGGAATAATTAATGAGCCCCCATTTCTTTATGAATGTAAAAAGCGTATAACGTAAATATATTTGCATCATACATTACAACATCTAATTTATCAATCAAGCAAAGTACAACATACGTATTCCTCTGGCATAGTTTGGCAACGCTGAACAGACCGAAATCTGTAATCACTACTTTCTGAGTTTCAACAAACACGTTTTTGGATTTCAGGTCTTTGTGTATTATCCCACGGGCATGTAGATACCCCATTCCTTGGCTAATTTGAGTAGCTATCGTTGCTGTCCTACTCATATTGAACTTATCCTTACGAACATGAAGCAATGTGTATAATGACAATCCTTTGCAAAGTGAAGTCACAATTGCCAGACGAGGAGGTTTCATACATGCTCCCATGAACAATATGAGATTTTCATGCCGCGTTTTTCGAAATATAGCAACTTCTTGTTTAAATTGTTCCAGTGTTTTCTCATTGTCCATAGCCATGTCTAATACTTTCACTGCGACATCTCCATGCCAGCTACCCCTATAGACTGTACCAAAGTGCCCTGTTCCGATTCGTTCCCCAATTTTTAACTCGTCATATGGAATATCCCACTCGCGATTTGATAGCTGGAATAAAAAAAGGCAATTGCAATAAGTACGCTCAAGATTGGTAAATAAAAATTTACTAACAGAATTTTGCCGAGGCCAGCTTCGTTCCTCGCTGTCAGAAATCTGGCTATCTTGACTATCAACTCGAAGCGCAAGCGTCTTCTCGGAGTCAGTGCTTCCAGAACCCGAATTTTGGGAATCAGTTTTATCTGAATCATTAGATTTCTCTGTCCCAATTAGATTTTCAGCAGGTAGCGAAAACAATGGTCGAGTCTCTAACGTGACCTCTCTTTCTCCGAAGGGAACTTCTGTATTTAAATATGACAAATGACATCAAATTAACTGAGCTTCAAGTCATAAGCATTAAACACTATAAAATAAATGTCAATGCACCTGGAAATTGAAAAAGATTGTTTGTAGCTGTAGCAGTAGCCGAGGTTGTTGTTGAAAATAAAGCTGGACTAGATGGAGTAGAGCTGTTGCAGCTAGATGTGTTTGAACTAGAATCTTGTCCCTGAATTGGAGGAAAAGAAATTAAAATGCATACAATGAAATTATGAAACGCTTTGATTCCCAGCTAAAAATAATATTATCAAACGTACGGGAAAGGGCTGAATGTGCATATTTCCAGGTGGTCTTGTAATCTTTCTATCACGTCTTCCCCAATTGTGGTTTGGTGACATTTGAGGTCGAAAGGGTTCTCCTGCAAAAAAAAATGCAAACAAGTCAAGCAAGACTAAATACCAAAACCATTAAGTTAAACTCAAATAATAATTAATTCAAACGATGAATGACTGGAATTTACCATCTTTTTTCAGAGACTGTACAAAAACATCAATGAATTCAGTAGGGAGACCACAAGAAGGAGGAACTTTAGGTTCACAGTCTCGATGACATTTGAATTTGCATTCCTTGCATTTGAGACCAATGATTACTTGCTTGAAGCAATAATCACATGTAGACATCTTAAACATTTTTGTGAAACGGTGAGTTATCATATGACCCATGCTACGGGTCAAGGTAGGAGTTCTCGGTGACTTAGGTACTGTCAATCCCATGCCTGCATATCATTAAATTGCTTACATAAAATAATTCCCCAGAAGCGAATTATCTTTTAAAGCAAATAATTTCATGAATTATGATTTACTTTTTTGGCTGTCTGTTTCATCTTCTCCATGTGCGTTCGACATAGGTGGAGATTTCACAGGAGTACCAAACAATGGTGATACGCGGCCACCAACCAGGGAATGGGAAAAAGAATCAGTCATGGCTGAGTATGAAACTGCTGCAGATCCAGAAGAGCTGCCCGCGTAAGGTTTGAATCTACTGGTACCAGATCTTAAACTAGAGGATGAGGATATCACAACAGTGGGGGATGAATCAGGACCCGACTCCCACCTTCCAGATGGTCCAGGTTCGGTGGGAAGCCGCTCCCGTCTCTTTGGTGCCAATCTCTCCAAGCTAAACAAATAAGCACTTTGAAATGAATCCGCTCTATTTGAAAAACATCGTTTTTTAGAGGAAAAGTTGAAAATAATAAATACACCTACCTCACAAGATTATTATCAGACGTAGAATCAACGCGAATGGCCAGTTGTGATTCATGAGACTTTGATTTCGTAAGAGGAAAATTATCTGCTTGTAAATTTTGGGTATTTGAATCTCCAGCATTGGGTACAGAATTTTTCTGAGAAGAAGCCATAGCTTGTTTACGTCGCCACTTGTATATCTTCTTTTAGTGTGTATTCACCAACTCTTGAAGATTTTTTGGTTGAAAATCAATGAGAGTGGTTGACAAGTAACCCTTCACCATATTCTTGATGAATTTTGCTTTCGTCGGCTTTGCGTTTCTTTGGAAAACGAAATCTTACCGAACGCCCATAAATAACTTAGCCAGTCAGCTTTACAAAAAAATATTTAAAAACTTGATGATCCATCAATTAATTCCACCAGAAGCTACGCTTAACTTGTTTCCGTAATAAGGGCTTCACAATCCACAATGAATTGCTAATTATAGTAACAGTGCGAATGTCATATGTGTAGTTTGTTGTGTTGATGTTTGTTTCGCCTTGTGTGTACACGAAACGCGACCTTCAGTGGGACAACAAAACTACCGGACTGTCATTTAAGACTGTACATCAAACTGAAAATATTGAAAAACAGTACAAGACACAAAGGGTCTTAATGGAATGAAATTATATTACTACCGAGTTTCGGGTTTTCTTTACTAAACTACCCGTTGTCATAACTTGAACAAATCTTCAGAGGTTAATCACAAGTTTACTATTCTTTCACAAAGTTTGTAAGGCGCGGGCTGCGTTACCGTTCTAGTCAGCTGGCAGCAGTGCATTATGTAATTCTGTCAACTCTGTGCCGCGCGTGCATTCTACTTCCTGATGCTGCCGTCATCGTTTTTCATTTGCATTCACTCATCAACAAAAGTCCATCTTGCATAAAATGCAAATATACAGATTTTTATTTTAAAGCTAACTACTGGAAAAATGGAAAAATAAACAATTGTAATCAGTTTTAGGTTTGTCTTTATGATGTAATAACAAATACTATACTATTAGAACCCGAAATGATCCTCCTGAATAATGTACTCATCTCCACTCATCTGTCGCATAAACGATCTTTAGGGCAATGAAGAAAAATAAAAAAAAGCTCCTGAAATCGTTGCTGAGGCTGAGGTTGCTGATGCATAGCTTAAAGGATGATGCCATTACTCTTTTAGCACACTTAAAATAACCCCTCGCTGCATAAACATAATATGCGGGGTTGCAACGTTGTGCAAAAAACCATGTGCTAACAACATAATATTGTTCCAAGTCTAAAACAACATCCATAAAATATGCATTGAATAAAAACACATAACACATATAACATGATTTAAAGTTCACCATTTGAACTACACTCACATTTATTAAATACTGAAGACAAATAAAGAGGAACAATCTATCTGCAATTTATAAAAAGCTATAAGCGTTTTCCACAGCTCTCATTGTCCCTGAAGACGCTTCTCGTTGAATTCGTTCCAGAGATTCACTCCTCAGGCGGACAGAGCCCGCACTTGTCACCACCTATAAAAACATCACTATGTCAAAACAACTAGTAAACTTGGCCGAAAAGACAATTTGACCAAAGTCCGACTCCGTCCTACCTTTCATTTTTGAGACTTTAATTATTAAAGAAGATAGAAGAATATTTTAAACATACCATTTGTAACTCAGGAACAGGGCCACTGCGCGACCGATCAGCCGATGAGGTATTCTGAGGTGATGTCATGCCACGGAGAGATGGAAGTGACACAACAAACTCAGTCAGCGTCACATCTGAGGTCCCTCCAGACTCTAAAGGAATAGGTTGTAGCTTGAAATGCTCAAGCATGTCAAATACTGACTGAAACCACAAGTGCTGAACTCGGCAATGTCCTTCAGGTGTCAACGTCAGCCGTAGGTGCTGTATTTTAAATATATAGTAAACATTGAATAAAATGCATCATGATAAATGTTGATAAATATCACATTTCACACATTTAATTAAAAAACAGCAAGAATAATAAGCATACCTTGGCTTTTCCTTGAAAATTAAAAGTTAGCACAAACTCGCCAGCCCGGGTTTCACTTTGACGAACTAAAAATACACCATGACCGCCCACTTCGTAATGAAGTACAAGTCGGGCGGCTTCAGATCTAGAGAGTGTTCCATGAAACCATGGGTACTCTTGTAATAGGGAATATATATCTCTTGGGGGATCAGGTACTTCGGTTTGCCCACTTGAAGATGCAGCTGAAACGGCTCGTTGTTCAGTTCCGCCATTCGCTCCATCTAAACCTTTATAATAATAAAATAATAAAATACTCCTATATTCTCTAATTCACAACACAAGTATCAAAGATGACGTAATATAAAGGCAGGAAACATACTTGTCGCACTGGATGATTGTAATGGGGTTTCTGATTGAGCTCTGGAATGAAACACACGTGGAGGTAATTCCGGTGGATCAACAATTCCAGTGTTACTCTGTGCACTTTCAGCAGGGGGACAAGATGAGGATTGAGCAGTCGAAGTAGTGTCTTCTGATTGTACGTTTGCAGAAGCTGGTGTTTGAGCGCAATTTTCGTTTGAAGAGCCCGCAGAAGCCCACATGGAATATTTGATGGCAGAAAGCCATGACTTCATATCCTCCACATCATTCGCTTCAATTACATACTCCATGTTATTCACTGCTTTTAGTACGAACGTGTTCTCTCGGTCTGGCATCTCTAACGCAGTTGTTTCTCTGGCTTCCGATATCAGGAAACAAAACACACCAGACTTGGGTTTGACAGCCTAGAATAAGTATCGTAATTATATAAGCTCCTATCCTACATCTTATTCATATTTTTATTTGAACCTGAGTAAGAACTTGTAAACATAAACACACCTTAGGAGGCTGGTAAAATTCGAGCATATAACCACCAACAGTTTTAACAAGAACAAGACGGCATTTTTCCCACTTCTGAGAGCCATCCAAATTTTCTCCACTCAAACAATGTATGGTTCCTTCCTTTTGACACTCTACAAAAATTTTCGCAAGCTTCGCCTTCGATCTATCTTTTTTAGACTTTGAACCATTCATTTCCTGATCCTCAACGGAGCTATTTTTTTGAAATAGTCGGCCCTTTTTCCACCCTTTCAAAGATAACCTGCACAAAATGATTTAAGATTCTTTATTAAAGATAAATGGGATCATATTTTCAAAGTCCTACGCTCCTACATCAGTGACAGCTCTGACAACATACCTCCTATAAAATGGCTTTCTGCCGCCACTGTGATTGGACGTAGAAGTTGTACTCGATTCAATCTGAAAGCCTTCAATGTCATTTCTGTGTAGTGAGCTACAGCCACTAGGATAATAGTTGGGTCTAGGTCGTTCATATGAGTCCGAGTTATGAGTATTATCATTAGGAGCTGATGAGGATTCTGCACTACTAGCTCCATTGTACACTCCATTTTGAGGCCCATGACCATTGACGACTATATTGCCGGAACCAGTTTCAGGTTCTTTTAATACTTCAGCTTCCAAGTTTTGTGTGAAAACTTCAACAAACTGACGCACCAATTCATTAACAGAATTCTCCTTCGGAGTTTTGTAAGAACAACTGGTGGATTCCCCTGGGCGTTCAGCGAGAGGAACATGACAATGATTTTTTATCAACGCTGCTACCTCAAATGCAGTAGATTTGGCAGCTTCATTACACCATTCAGACCACTGGTTGGTCAAATCCATATTGGCACTCAAGTCACACTCTGATAAGCCTAAGCGAGTTCATTTCGTTTAGTGCATTTACTCCAGATGAAGAGTAAAAAATATTTTCGTTCGTTTCTTTGGGATTCCAATAATCAAAAGGATTGGAACAATTTCTTTATCTAGGCCTTCTTAACAAATTAAGCCATGTTCAAAACCATAGTTGATCGAAAACGGATTGTGAAGCTTGAATGATGCAAATTATCCATCTGGTCTTCGACCCAGTCGAGTTTTTTAAAGTTCTACCAATTCACAAATTACGAATGCAGTATAAACGTAGTACATCAGGTGAGAGATTCCGCTGCCGTTAGTAATCAAAGTTTAGTTAATCCTAGAACACATGGAAAAATACATATCAAAGATTAGTTCAAAACAACCCGATTTGAAATCTGAAACTGATCTGAAACAGCATTTGAAACTCAATAATTATTTGTAAAAAAGCTATAAATGTGCATAAAATATGTAACTACCTTTTATGTTGTTGCTCGAATGATATTTACGTCTATGGTTTTGTCAAGAATAATACATATATTAGGAAGATTCATAGTACCATTTTATTCTTCAGCAAGAAAGAGATCACTTAACTGTAACGATGAGAACTATATGATAATAATTATTTTTAAAATACTATCTTCCCATGTATTCAAAAGACGAGAAGCCTCCAGCAATAATACTGAACGGGTCCGCTTTACTAATTTCATATAATCCTACATTAATTTAACTAATTGCTTGTTTATTTTTAGATAGTTCAGAATCAGATTTTAATTGTATCGTATCGTAATAAATAGTAAATCGTTATCTCAACTCTTATTCCTCCAGCTTCTCCAGTAGAGATGTGCGTTGACACATTTATTGGCAGCGTCAAAACTCGGCGCGCCGTTGTTATTTTTTAACTCGTCAGCATTTGGTACCTTTATCTAAGTATCGACCAAAAATCAATTAGCTAAGCAAAGGAAACAGCTTCAATTTTGTCGGTAAAAAGGCGGCGTGCCATCTGGTATTAAACTCGGCGGCGTCGGCAATGCGACGCGGCCGCGCACATCTCTGTTCTCCAGCACCAGCATTTATTGTTTTTCGAATGTGCATTCTCCCGCAAAAAGTCGAAACCATTTTAATGGCTGTGTGCGCTTTGGTGCGGTGCACTCACTTTATGGACTTTTATACACCTTAGTTTTAGTATTAGTTTTGGTAAGAAAACAAGTTAGCCAAAAGTTGTCAACTATTTTGCAATTTTGCTTCATTAATTTCAGTTCAGATCCAAAAAATATTGGAAAAAATTGGAAAAATTATCTCTACACTTACCAAACTATTTTAAAATGTTTGACAACTATTTAAAATAACTTTTACAACTAAAGCTCATATGTCTGACCAGAAAGGGTCATACCATGCACAACTAAAGCAACTCATCAAGCTATCGTTTCGTGATTGAGTTGGGATGGGAATCAATCTACAAGTTATAGTCAGCTCCATATTTTGTAAAAATAAAGTATTGCAATTGGCTTATACAACTTTTTGTGAATAGTTTTGAAACTTATATGTAAACAGTATATACGGGAAAAAAATTGCAGAATTATTTTGGAAAATTTGAATTTTTCGATGCAGTTTTCAAGTTGTTTTTGCACATGGTTTCCGAAACGTTTGTAAACTTATAATGAAATATTCGACAACAATTTGATGTTTTCTTTTTCCTACTAAAGTGTACAAAAGTGGCCTCTGGCCTCTTACAGAGGCTTTGGACCAAGGCATTTCAGTAATAAAAAATAATGTAATGTGAATGTAATATTGAAAGCAATATGTTTTGTAACTCCGATTGGGAGAATCTACGTTGAAAACATGTGTGAATGTAATTTATTTCTCATCAAAGAGGAAACATGAAACATAGAAACAGGATTGGCGTGGCAATCAGATTTTTTTAAGTCACATCTTCCTTAAAATCTTAAAATGGATCGAACAAAATCTTAGAATTTTAGAATCTTATTCCCTGTCCCTGTCCCTGTACATTTTAGTAGAAGGAAAATATTTACGCTGTAGGAAACTTATTTTCATTTTTGATAGTGTCAAACTCCGTAAAGTAAACTCAGTAAATTTTAGGAATACGGATTCGACTGTTGATGCCTTTGTCTACTTTGTCAGTTAAAGGTTAAAGGTGTCACGAGGGGACGGAAATAATGGAAGGACCAAATGATACACCGCCTGGAGGTGATAATCCGGAAAGCGCCCCCACCAAAAATATAAAAAGAAAATGGCCTAAATTACCCAAACTGTACAACATGAAATGGGAAAGGGATCCATTGCTAAAAAGTAACACAAAAAAATAATAAGGTACCATTGGTTGCTACTTCTTGTTGTTGATTCACTATAAATATTTTTCTTCTGCAGCATGGATTACACGACACATCGGTGATGACGGGAAAGTTATTTGCAAATACTGTAAGAATCAGATTAGGGCTCATAAGAACGATTTACTTGAGCATACCAAAACTATCAAGCATCGAAAAAAGTACGTAGAAGCAGCTACCCCAGAAGAATACAGCAAATTTTGCCGCGATCTTGCTGAACTGACTAAACAGGGCAAATTTTCCTCAGCGAAAAATAAAGTGCCCGTGTCCGTCAACTGTACAAGTGTCCAAAGCGTTACTCCTCTTTCAATCGGAAGTCCGATCGACAATGGCATTTCCTTCTTAGGTTCTACACTGGTCATTACAGAAAAGGACCCTTGCAGCTCAACTGATCTCAGTAGTGTTTTTAACAGTACTGAAGAATTGTGGCAGGAAAGTGAGGACTTCACGTCTACTGAATCACCTAGCGATTTAGTAAGCGTTATTCTAGAGGAACAAAAGTCTCCGTCTTCGTCTTTAGGCTCCATGGGGATAAATGCCAATGGCGCCGCGCAGGACATAGTTGCCACTGTTAGTAATTTGATGTCATTGAACAATTTCATTGGTATTTCCGGTGCTAGCTTAGATTCTACCGTTGGAACTACCACAACGAATTCCGCCCGCGCGATCTCTGATGGGCCAAATGTTACGTTAGGGGGATTTACGAATAACATCTCTGATGGTGCAAGCCGTGTTGATAATGGTATTTTCAAGGAAGTTCTTATAATGAAGAATTCCAGCGTGTCCCTCTCTGATGTACTTGAAAGCATTAATTCTAACTACTTCACGATGGATCAACTATGTACTATTGCCAAAGCAGCTATAGATAACATTCAGTCGAAGATTTCTGGAGGCATCAGAACTGTCCAAGTTCATTCGGTGTTCCCAACCTCTTCAACTACCACAGTTACCGATTCATCGGCACATATCGGTACTCACGTTAATCTGATCGTACCTTTGGAATGTAAGGGTGCTACTCCAGCTCCAATTCCAAAGAAGTGTAAGAGATATATACATAAAATATATGGCATCGTCAATGCTGTTTACTTAAAATTAACCACCTTTATTTTTTTCAGCTCGTTCTAAAAAGAAAGACAAATCCGATCGAACAAATCCTTAGATTTCGGGTCGGGATGCTGAAGACTAATGTAAACGTGACTAATTTTATTCTTATTTTAGTGATTTGTGTAGAATGGGAGAGAGATACTGATTTTTTTATGCCAGTCAATATTTTTATGGACTTTTTTGTATGATCTTTGAACTATTTTTATAGTATAGATACGGACTCTGACAAGCGTTTTTTAATCACTCATGATAAAATCGAATGTAACTTTGCAATTACCGGTAATAAATAAATATAATAGCCTGTTGTGACTAATAGTATACTGTAGTTCGCATTTTTCATGAACATTTTTGATAATTGTTGATGGTGGATCGTAAAATAATTTGCTGCTGAAATATGAAGCTGTAAAAGAGAAAACCGAAATCTATTACACGCCATCATGAATTTATACTATCGCATGTCCGAATTTAACTTCCAATGAATATTTGGTATCATTGGTATGCCGTAGGGATCCAGGTTACTAGTGAAAGTAAATTCAAGAATGGGATAAGACTTTGTAGATGAAATGGGTCGTTTCTTCAACAATGAAACATGTCTTTATTTATAGCCACGTGTTCAGTATATATCGCTAAGGATGACGGTTGAATCCTGAATCTTAATGACAATAATTTGTGAAGTATCAAGTCTTTTATCATCTCAACTTACATATGAATGATATTTTTGAAAATAGAATGCTTAAGCAAAAGTGATACTGTGAGAGAACCGAGTTAACCTTGCATGTAATAATATTATTGTATGCATTTGGCAACACCCAGTAAGGGGTACCTCAAAAACCACAATCAAGAGAAGTGTGAGATTAAAAGGTGATATACCTGTGTTGTTCAACTTTCACTCTTGAAATTGAATGTGTTCTCAACAGTATTATTTGCAGAATGAAAAAAAGATGGACCAAGCTATTAATTTCGATTGCGAAAGTGGAGATGACAAAACGGCTATCTAACATAAAATTTGCAATTGGAATAGGCCTATAGAAAGTATAACACCTTTCGTTATATGATCTAGCGATACAAGAGTACAACAGTAGAGAAAGTTAAAGAGGTGAGCGGAATTTTAAACATTCTATGGGAAAAACACATGTTTTCAAGTTCACATTATAGATGGAAAGTATATGGATATACATCAAAAATGGCGAGAATACAATCAAGCTCTACAGAGTATTCAGATAGAGCGTTAGAATCATTTTTAATGATTTTAATCAATCAAATGTTCACGCACAAATGTATGCTATATTTTTTGGGTTAGATCTTGTCTCCTTTCTGGTTTAAAACACGTGTAAGAGAACTAACTTAAGTATGTAAGTAATGTAAATTAGCATTTACCTTAGTATAAATTATACACACAATGAATTCATAATGACTAGCAATAAGGAGAAAAGTGCAAGAAAGTACTTGTGTACAATATATACGACAAAACTACAATAATGACTTATATAACGATATAGAATAATACAAAGTTCATAAGTACGTAATTAACCATACCAAGTAATGCAGAGATAATATATCAAGTACGCAAAATTTAAGCATGCAGTTTATATTCCTCATGCAAATCAAAGACACATTTGCATGACATTCGATAAACTATAACAATTGACGTACAACCCTCATAACAACTACAACTGCTCTGTGTAAAGTAGTATACGTACAATAACACGAAAATTTAATCATTTTTAAGCTGTGAAAGTCAACTAGATCAAATGGCAAGTATAAGGTAATCAGAAGAAATCCAGCAAGTCTACATTTTCAACCAAAATCTTTTTCTCACAATCCAATATATGTATATGCAGTTCCAGATACAGACAAAGTAAAATCATGATCTTTTTTATACCATAAACTGTTCTTTCCAGTACTATATACTTGGTATATAGTTAGTACACCGTTTGCAATTTCAATCATTGTCAAAGTCTCAATAATAAACTCATACCATTGATTTTCTTTTTCTTACTAATAGCAAGTCATTAATATCAGCCCCTTACTTTTCCCATAGTTTTACACTTGCATATAACAACGTACTCTTGCGGTCACTATACTTTCTCTCTCTTCATGGTCGTCTATATACCTTAAGATATGCAAATTCAATAACGTTGGTGAAACTATACTGAATGCTTCATAATGGTAAAAGTAGGGCCACACAAATCCCACTCAAAAGACAAGTCTTTCTTTCCATCCCAACGAGTTAGTTAGTATAGTTAAATTGCACCTACTTTGCCTGCATTTCAGTCGACAGAGTTTTTGTGAGTCTTGTAAAGCATAAGAACCTGTCGTAAAAATCTTTCGCTCGAGTATTCAGTATATTCAGATCAGGCATGCACACAGTACACAGTAACACTCATCATCATCATCATATATGCGGTAAGGTCACAACGCTGTTTTTTTTTGAAAATTTAATTTTTAAGCTCCTTTCCCATTCCCAACATATACACGTGGCAGAACCACTGACCATATGGCTCTGTCTGACAATCCAGAGACCACAGGTTGAATAGAAAAAGTGACAAACGTATGTGTTAGACATTATGGCCTCTTGAAGGCTGCTTTTTTCAACTAGATAACTGTACTAAAGATAGGACAGTACAACAGACAAATACATATATACAAACACACATACACACACAGCACATGGGCACTATTGCGACAAGGAGCATGTACATATAACACGTGGGTTACTATAACAATAATACAGTTCGAAAAAGGAATGTGTCTGAAGACAGTTTTTGTCCACCATATAGATTCATTGTTTACCTAGATCTATCATTGCTAACTCAAGTCAACATATGGCCAGTTATAGTTACCTACTACTTTGGGGTCATCAGTTCTGCACTATTTTTGTATCCAGTATCTTATTGTTTTGGAGGTCAAGTTTTATGCGTTTGATTGAAGACTTCTCAATTAATGTGTGCTTTGGACAAGAAATACATAAACTGCCATCTTACTCACTACAGTTTGCAGTATACTTTTTTTGAGTTTTACGATGCAAACGAATGGTCTGAATCCTATAGTTTCCCTTGCTCACCGATCCAAAATTTCATAAAATTGTGTACGACATAGAGATTAAAGAGGAATGATATGATTACACAATGAAATTGGGACAACTCCATTAGTGCACTTGGAATGAGCAAATGGGTCATCATCGTACGCTTAAATTCATGTATGGATTACATGCAAAGCTTTACAAACACGGACTCACAAGGATTGACTATTAGTCTACTCTTGACATTTTTAAACAAAAAAGATCTGCACACGGTTGCTCCACACTGGGGCAATTCATGCAGTTTTGGATTCACAGTGGAGATATTAGATAACAACTTGATATACTGAAAACTGGAATGTTATAGTTCGTAATACATACATTACCTCTTATTATATATTGTGTCAGTCATGTACAGTTACGAATGAATGAATTCATTTTCATAATGCAGTATAAAAATGTCGTTACAACAAAGTGTCCTTACATAGTTTTTAAATCATTTCGTGCAGAACTGATGATCCCTTATGGAAATCCTCACAAAGTTACTCTATATCAATCCATAAAACTTTACGAAAATAGTCAGTTGTATATTTGGCAGAATCTTAGCAATAGTTGTAGTAGTGGTTATTTAGTCATTACATGATTTCATTCAAAAGAGCGCTTACACAGAGGAGGAAAAAAACAGTTAATACGGATAACTACATGTAAGCAAAAAAAAACCATATAGTTGGCCTCATCTTGTATTTTGAATCCCAATTAAAATTATTTTTCTTATTAACAAGTGTATATTTACTTTCTGAAAGAAGTTCAAGAATTTATCTCGTAAATATTGCCATTTGATATTGGATTTTTATCCTCACCCCGTCGCTTTCATAACTCAATTAAAAACATGGCCATCCTAAAAATGTAATCACAAAAAAAAAACATCCCTTTGAGATCCCTGCCGCCAACTTAAGAAGCAGACCGATATGTGTGTTTTATTTTTTTTATGGGAGATCCTTTTCTTATCCAGTAGATCGAATCGCTATTTTGACTAAAAGATGGCATAAAACACAGATAAAGATGTTGGCTCTGAAAATTGGAGCATATATTGAAAATGACTAGATAATCAGTTCCTATTGACAAGGTGACTAGGGTAGCTCAAACTTCACTTTTGGCTTTTGGGACTAACAAGTTTGTCTACTCCAAAAAACTGCATAGAAGAAAAGTTGAGAATGTAGCCAACATCGATAATTTTTGGGACTCTATGGACCCAAATAACCTTATGTGACAGAAACTAAAGGTTCAAGGATTTAATACTTGGCTCCTCACTAGATATTTAACTACCAAGATTACGAAAATTCTGCTGAAATTCCAACGTACTTGCTAATATATGATGATGCATACAAACTACAAATGACTGGCTTAGAAGAGATAATGAATATGGATCCTACTGACAATGTGACTACAGAACTCGAACCTAGAACCAATAAGTTTGGACAAGAGAATAGAAATGGTGATTTGTAAAAAATGTAAAGTCCACAAGCACCCTTTCATACACAACAAGTATATATCATGTACTCCAACTACCTTGCTAGTCTATTTAAATATCATGAAAGAGAACGTCTCTAAACTTTCATTTGTCTCTAACTGTATTATATGTAAAATATCTCAAGAAATTGTTTTCTTATACGAATTATGTGATGAGTATTCGATTCGCAATCCATTATGCTTAAAAATTCATCAATATTTTCACTCTTACAGCTAAGACTTGAGAACAGTACAATTATATAATCTATATATCGTAAAAATGGTTTTCTGAGTTCGTGCATTCCATTGCATTTGACTTTTTTTGAATATTTTATCACTTACAAAACATCCATATATATAATATATATATATACGTGTATAGAGATGAATCTCGAGAAAACTCACAATATTTTCCCTTTTTTTCTGTAGATACTTATTTAAAAAAGAAACATTGCCGTCAGAGCACAATGTTTTCCCAGTTTTGTTGCACTATTCTGTAATGTAACCTACGTACGTAAAAGTTATGCATGTATCACTGACTGATAATGAGAGAGTGAGTAATTGAGTAATTTTCTTTCCCCAATCATTTCTGCCATTTCACGCTCTGGTGATGAGGAATGTGATCCCCCATCAGTAGCACATACATAACTAGCCATGATGGTGATAATACTTAACACATAATGAAATGAAGACAAACTCGAATGTGATTAAACCTAGTTATAATACATTAGATGAATCAACCTGACCGCTTAGTGCGAGTACTCAATAAAACATACACAGTACAATAACATAGTACGCATGCAAATATAATATCGTGAATCATAAATACGAGAGAGCTTTCAAACTATAAATATATATAAGGGTAAGTAAGTAAGTAAGTAGGTAGCATAATATGAATCTGGAAATTATTTCAACTATCATGCATTTTTTTTACACAAGTATAAGTTACGTAAGTAAATAAATTATTCAAATAGAAAGCTACGACTTAAAAGTTATCCCCAACTTTCTCCCACCCACTGACTCGGCTCAATACAGCAAACATAATAATATTGTGGGAAAATGGGGGATACAGTGGGGATGGCAAACTATATATTTCCGGAACCTTTTCTACTTCAACTATAAATAAGATGCTGTTGAATATAAAGTTTCGTACATCTTTCAAGTTTTAGAAATAATTTTACCGAGCTAGAATGGAACCATAAAACTGTGTGGGTAGGGAGGTGGGTACGTGGTGTATAGTTATATACTTATTTCCATCTCAGAATATCAATAAGTTGACTTTATAATCCACATTGTTTCGATTCTTTGACACGACGGAGGGAAAACATAACTTTCCACAGAGAAAGTTGTGGACAACATTATGGGTCAAAAAGTTACACTATAGATACAACATGCATGTTTAAATACGTAATGCGTAGCATAGTTCAAGTACCACGCATTGTACCGAACACTTGCCCCCATGTTTCTTTACCGGTTCACAATATTAGAGGATACAAAAAACTTGGCTTTGGTGGTAGACTAGAAGATGGTTTTTTTTGTAGTTTTGAATAAATTCAAACTTCTGACTTTTATATAATATATACATTTATATATAGTATATAAAGCTAGTAGTAAAGTTAGTTATATCTTTAGGTAGGTAGGTCAGTAGTAGTTAGTTAGTAGTATAGTTCAGAAGGGAGTCAAAAAAGTATCTCATGCAGTTTTGGTTTTGTTGGTTTTAAAGGAGACTTGAAGCACACGATTTCCAAGAGTGTACCCATTTAGTGACTGGATGGCAACGACTGCTTCATCATAGTTTGTCATCGTCACGAATCCAAAGCCCTTGCATTT
>Ga0210040_10001539_pt1 | contig 34574 bp, 29 predicted proteins | sample CryGeyCG12114_NA_FD_185462 | JGI IMG/M metagenome (GOLD analysis project Ga0210040, IMG submission 185462) | Groundwater microbial communities from aquifer - Crystal Geyser CG19_WC_8/21/14_NA (SPAdes) (version 2) | ecosystem: Environmental > Aquatic > Deep subsurface > Groundwater | place: USA...
CCGAAGACTTGGGAGAAAAACTACCTGCTTCTCTAAAAAGAAAGAAAACCATCTAGCCGCTTTAAACATTATGTTCAACTACCGAAATAAACAAAAATCTAATCATCATACTTTTTAAACCACTACCATAATAATTAAGTCTTTGCCAGATAATGTTTGATGCCGAAAGTTTTTAAAAAGAATAAAATAGGATAAGCGGCCCGAGGCCGGAAGATGCTGACCACGGGTGAGGACGCCCGCGGTAGCAATTTTGAATTGGAAGAATATTTGATAACCTGAATTAACTGTTAACCGCTAATAGGTAATTCAGGCTGTATTGTTATATAAACTAACAGTAATTAACATACTGTTTATTAATAAACTGTTGCGGGCGTCCTCGCCCGAGACGAATATCTCCTGGCCTCTGGCCAAAAACTTAGAAGATTGAGGCAATGAAATTCCAAGAAAGCAGCTTTGCGGCTCGTATTTTATCTATCACGTTATTTTAGATTCCCAAATATTAGATTAATAACGGATCAGCAGAAATAACTACGCCAGATAACTAGTGCTTCTCCAATTTAATTTTCAGAAACATATAAAGTTTTCAGAAGTGAAGATTACTATAATTAACCAACATTTCTAATTTCTAATTTTTAATTTGGAGAAGCACTGGTTATATATCCTGCCAATCCGGTATTAATCTAATTAGTTTATCTTTATAAAACAGGTTTTAAACACTGGCAAACAATACTAACGATTCCGGTTGTAAAATAACTTGTTCGTTTGCAACAGCACTTTCCGGCGCTGCTGCCGGACCTTTCCATTCCGGGGCGGCAGAATCCAGTATTTTTTGCCATTGATTGGCATACGCCGGTAAAGTTATCGGCTGGGTTCCCGGCGAAAAGTTCATGAGGCAAACCAGGTGCTGGTTTTCGTGCCAGCGGTGTAGCAATAAGGTTTTGCCGGCGGCATTTACCGCTACGTTTACATTTTTACGGTTTAGGTGGCGCATAACCGACTGCTCGCGCCGCAGCTGAATTAAGGTTTGATACCAGCGAAACATAGTTTGGTGCGGTTCAGCTTTTTGCAAGTCCCATTGCAGTTTAGAATTGTTAAAGGTTTCTTCTGCCACCGGGTCGGGCGCTTCGCCCTGGGCATGAAAAGCGGCGAATTCTGCTTTGCGTCCTTTGCGCACGGCTTCGGCCAGTTCCGGATCGGTATGACTTACAAAATACTGAAAGGGGTGAAGCTCGCCGTATTCTTCGCCCATCCACAACATGGGCAGGAATGGACTAACCATTACCGCCCCGGCCATGAGCTTTTGCATTTCGTAGCTTACCAATTGGCTCGTACGCTCGCCTAACATGCGGTTACCTACCTGGTCGTGGTTTTGGGTAAAAACAATAAATTGCTCGCCGGGGTTATTTTCGGCTTTAATACCGAAGCGCTTCTGGCGGTGCGGCGAATACTGCCCATCGAAAACATAAGCATCCTGGTAGGATTTGGCCAGGTGTTCGATACCGGTAAAGTCGGAATAATAGCCAGTGTTTTCGCCGGTGGCCGTTACGCGCAAAGCATGGTGAAACTCGTCAATCCATTGGGAATCCATACCATAGCCGCCTGCTTCTAAGGGGTTGATAAAGCGGGTATCGTTCAGGTCGAGTTCCACAATCATGTAATGGGTGCGGCCGGTTTCTTCCATGAACTGGTTTACATATTCTTTCATCTCGCGCAATATATGCACCGGACTAAAATCTTTGATGGCATGCACGGCATCCATGCGCACCGCATCAATATGGAAATCGCGGAACCACATCAAGAGGTTCTCAATAAAATAACGGCGAACCCCGTCGCACCAGGCATCATCAAAATTTAGGGCCGGCCCCCAGGGCGTATTGTATTTATCGGTAAAATAATGGCCGTAAGCACCCAGGTAGTTTCCTTCCGGGCCCAGGTGATTGTACACTACATCCAGAATAACCGCTATTCCTTTTTGGTGACATGCGTTTACCAAATGTTTTAATCCTTCGGCTCCCCCATAAGAGTCTTGCGCTGCGTACGGAAATACCCCGTCGTAACCCCAGTTGCGGTTGCCCGGAAATTGGGCTACCGGCATTATTTCGATGGCATTAACGCCCAGTTCTTTTAAGTAATCCAGTTTAGATTCTATCCCGGCAAAAGTACCTTCGGGCGTAAACGTGCCGGTGTGTAATTCATATAATACATAATCCTGCAGGGGAATATTTTTCCAGTTGCTGTCGGTCCAATTATAGTTTTTCAGGTTTAAGGCCTGGGAAAAACCGTGAACGCCTTCGGGCTGCGATACCGAAGTCGGGTCCGGGAATTGATTTTCATCGTCCAGCACAAATTTATACAGGTCGCCGGGCTGTAGTTTATACGTTTGGGCCGTCCAATAGCCGTATTCTTCTTTTTGTAAGGGTATGGTTGTATTATCGGCTAAGATTAACGCCAGCTTTTCTACTTTTGGGGCCCATACTTCTATGGTTGCCTGTTCGCCGGTAGTAAAATTAACCCCCAGCAATCGCTCTCTGGTACTTATTTGTTTCATGTTTATACTTTTAATGAAGGGGATTTTTTAACAATACAACGGACCGGGATTCAACCGTAATGGTATCGCCGGACTTATAAGTTTCTCCGGCTTCATTTGCCCGGTTTTCACTCGTATCTAAAATTTTTGTCCATTCGGAGCCGTACTTCTCCGAGGGCAAGTGATAATTCATAGGGTGATGCGCCGCATTAAAAATTACGTAGAAAGAATCGTCGATTACCATTTCGCCTTTAGGGCCCCGAGTATGCACGCCCCGGCCATTGAGGTAAACCGCCAAACATTTGGCATGGTCTTCATCCCAGTGTTCATCGCCCATTTGGGTACCATCCGGTAAAAACCAGGCAATATCTTCTAAATCGATGCCTTTGATGGGCTGCCCCTGGAACCAGCGCCGGCGCCGGAATACCGGGTGATCTTTACGTAACTTGATTAAACGACGGGTAAATTCCAATAACTGAGTATCGGCTTTATCCCAGTTGAGCCAGGAAATTTTGTTATCCTGGCAGTAAGCGTTGTTATTGCCCCCTTGTGTCCGGCTAATCTCATCGCCGGCCACCAGCATAGGCACACCTTGCGATAAAAACAAAGTAGTTAAGAAGTTACGTTTCTGCCGGTCCCGGAGCTGGTTAATGCCTTCATCTTCGGTGGCGCCTTCGGCACCGCAGTTCCAGGAACGGTTGTGGTCTTCGCCATCCTGGTTATTTTCGCCGTTGGCTTCGTTGTGCTTTTCGTTATAAGAAACCAGGTCGTGCAGGGTAAAACCATCGTGGGCTGTAATAAAGTTAATACTGGCAGTAGGCCGACGGTAATCGTCGAAATACAAATCGGAAGAGCCGGTAAAGCGGTTGGCAAATTCGGCCAGCATGCTTTCTTCTCCACGCCAGTAATCCCGCATGCTATCCCGGTATTTTCCGTTCCATTCGGTCCAGCCGGGCGGAAAGTTACCCACCTGGTAGCCTCCTTCTCCAATATCCCAGGGTTCGGCAATTAACTTAACCTGCGAAATAATGGGGTCCTGGTGAATAATATCGAAGAAAGAACTCAGGCGGTCTACCTCGTGCAGTTCCCGCGCCAGGGTAGAAGCCAAATCAAACCGGAAACCATCTACGTGCATTTCTAATATCCAGTAGCGCAGACTGTCCATAATGAGCCGGAGCACGCTGGGTAGGTTGGCATTTAAAGTGTTGCCCGTGCCGGTATAATCAAAATAAAAACTTTTATTATCTTCTACCAACCGGTAATAAGAGGCATTGTCGATGCCTTTAAACGATAGGGTAGGGCCCATCTGGTTGCCTTCGCCGGTATGGTTATAAACCACATCCAGGATAACTTCGATGCCGGCTTTGTGCAAAGCTTTAACCATGCTTTTAAACTCATCTACCTGCTCGCCCAGCACCCCGGTGCTGGAATAACGCACATCGGGAGCAAAAAAGCCAATAGAATTATAACCCCAATAGTTGGTTAAACCTTTATCCTGTAAAATGCTATCGTTTACAAAATGATGAATGGGCATTAGTTCAATAGCGGTAATGCCGAGTTCTTTTAAATACTTTATAGATGCCGGATGCGCAATAGCAGAATACGTACCCCGGATTTCATCGGGTATTTCGGGGTGCAACTGCGTAAAGCCTTTTACATGGGTTTCGTAAATAATAGATTGATAATAAGGATAGCCCGGTGATTTATCACCTTCCCAGTCAAATGCCGGATCAATTACCACGGATTTGGGAATATAAGGCGCGCTGTCTTCCTGGCTATAACTTTTATCCGCTTCGGGGTGCTCCATTTCGTAGCCGAATAAGGAATTGTGCCATTTAATGGTACCGGCAATGGCTTTGGCATAAGGGTCCATCAGCACCTTATTAGGGTTAAACCGGTGACCCTGCTCCGGTTCGTAAGGTCCGTGCACCCGGAAACCGTATAACTGCCCCGGTAATATATCCGGTACATACACGTGCCAGACATGATGCGAGCGCTCGGGCATGGCAATCCGGATAGATTCGATGGTGTCTTCAGGCGAGTTAAATAAACATAAATCTACCGCGGTGGCATTTTCGGCAAATAAAGCAAAGTTTATGCCCAGGCCGTCCCAGGTAGCTCCCAGCGGAAACGGGTTGCCGGGGTGTACAATATAGTTTGTAATCATGTTGATGGGTAAAGCTTAGTCTCGAAACTTTAATATTAGCTTTTAAACAATTTAAATTTCCGGGTGTACGGATATTGCAGTAAATAGTATAGCGTGAATGCGCGGATTAGGGTTAAAAAAATTAAGTCTTTTGAACGTTGAAAATGAGCAACCGACCGCTAATCATTTAAGTTTAAATAAGTAAATTAAAATTCAAATAGTTGTAATCTCAGCCCAGGAGAATAATATTCTTTAATATCTTTCTAAATTTTGTATAATAAGAAACAGGAGCATGATCTTGTACCTGTTCATGCTTCTTTAAATCGAAAAAGTTAAAAGTTTTAAATGGCCAAGTCGGGTGTTTGATGCCGGGTTTAAGATTTTTTGTACGATTGCAAGTAAGCTTCTTTGCCGGTACGTTGCCCAACTAACCGAAAGAAAGAGATAATATTATTCTTATCTTTCTCTAAAGCGCGGGCAAAGGGATCTTTAAACTTGCGCGTCTGGTAATCCTGCACATATTGTTCCCGGATCAGATCGGCGGAAGGTAATATTTCGGCAGCGGTTATTTGTACCAAACCGGTTTTCTCCCAGAGCTTTTGCCACCAGGCCACCGAATGGATAAAATACCAGAAGTTAGGGTAGTCTTTGCGTAAAAAGGCTGGGACCTGATCTAAAGCATCAATCTCTTTTGTAAAACAGACATCGGCAATTGCCAGATAGCCGCCCGGCTTTATAAACTGACAAATGTAAGGCAGGTACTTCTCATCGGTACCAAAATAAGTATAAGAGTCTACTACAATTACCGCATCAAAAAAATCTTCCGGAAAAGGCAAATTACGGGCATCTAATTGTAAAGGGAAAACCTGGTTTTCGCAATTAGCTTCAACTATGCGTTTCAAGTTGTCGGTGGCCGATACGGCTTCGTCTACGGCCCACACCTGAAGTTGGTATTCTTTAGCTAAAAAAACGGAGCTGATGGCTTTGCCGCAACCTAAATCCAACACCCGCATGCCCGGGGCCAAAGGTAAGACTTGCGTTAGGCTTTCCAGGTTATACAACACATTTTCGCCCATGGAGTGCTGGCGTACCCATTTCGAGTCGTACTGGGTAGCTTTCGGAAAGGCAGATTTTAACTTAACAGGCGTATAACCAGACATAATATTTCTTTTAACCTGCTCCGCTTACGTAGGATATTTCCGGAAGTTTATACGGGCTTCAATGCTCTTTAGAATGAAAAATCAGTTGTAAGAAATAAGTGCCTGCCATTCATTAGAAAATTACAGCAATACTTTTTGTGCTTCCTTTATAATTTTATCGGAAGGGTAATAATGGAGCCCGGTGATATTTTGCTGAGCGGTCAGCACCATTGCTTTTGCCACATCAGCGGCCGCAACCGGACGGTACTTACGCAGCCCACCCACCAGCAAAAAACTAAATTTGGGCATAAGAGCCTGCGCCATGCTTTCGCCAGTTCTTTTCTCGGTGCGGTTGCCCAATAATAAAGAAGGCTGAAAAATATGGATGGCCCGAAAGGTGAGTGTTTTTACGGCATTTTCAATTTGCCCTTTTACTTTACTATAAAAAATAACAGAATTTGCATCGGCGCCCATTGCGCTGACTAATAAAAACTGGGAAGCCGCGTTGGCCGAGGTGAGGGCCGCTAACTGGTACACATACGCATAATCAACTTTAAAAAAGTTTTCGTTAGAGCCCGCTTGTTTAATAGTGGTGCCCAAGCAACAATACACATCGTCCGCTTTTAATTGCGATTTATATTGATTTAATTGATCAAAATCTACCACTAACTGTTCCAACTTGGGATGCTGCACGGGTAAATTATGCCGAACCAAGGCAATTACCTTATTATACTGTTCGCTTTGCAGTAAGAACTGCAGGCAATAACTTCCTACCAGTCCGCTGGCTCCGGCAATTAAGGCAACTTTTTGCGTTTCGGGCATATAATTAAAGTTTGTACTAAAAATCAGTCGATGGTTTTAGGCTATTTTGAAATTTGCCTACGAGCTTGTTCGGCAAAAGAAATATTATCAAGCCTTATCTTTTAAGGTGATGTAAGTTTCTTGTAAATCTATTTTTTGGGCGCGATATAAAGTGCCGATTGCTTTTTTAAAAGTTTTCTTACTCATACCCAAAGCTGCATAAATTTCGTCGGGGTTGCTGTTATCCGATAAATGAAGGCGACCGCCGGCAACCCGGAGTTTTTCTAAAACTATTTCGGAGGCATCGGTTACTTCGGCAAAACCACTTTTTTGCAGACTTACATCTATTTTCTGGTCTTCCCGGATTTTTTTGATATAACCTTTGATTTTTTCCCCAATTTCCAATGGCCGGAAAACTTCGTTCCGGTACAAAATGCCCGGGTATTGATTGTTAATGATTACTTTAAAACCTAAATCGGTGAAACCGGCTACCAGTAAATCTGCTTCTTCGCCTTCGGCCAGGTTATCAACTTCTTTATTTAAATATTTTTCGTATTTGGCGGTGCCCACCAGGCGGTCTGAATTTTCGTCGAGGTAAATATATACCACATATTGGCGGCCGGGCTGCATGGCTTCGCGCTGGTTATTAAAAGGCACAAACAAGTCTTTTTCCAATCCCCAATCCAGGAAAGCCCCGTATTTATTGGTTTGCTTCACTTCCAGGGCAGCAAATTCTCCTATTTTAGCTTTGGGTTGAAGTGTAGTGGCAATTATCCGGTCTTCCGAATCGCGGTAAATAAAAACGTTTAATGTATCGCCTACCCGGTAATCGGCGGGCAGGTATTTGGTGGGTAGTAATATTTCCCCATCTTCCGAATCGAGGTAAACCCCAAAATCTACCTGTTTAATAATCTCCAGTCTGTTGTAATCGCCGATTGCTACCATAAATTGCTTATATAGTAAACAAAGCTACGAAAATTTGTGGATACAGTTAATTCCGGGTCGAGATATTGCTTACACAGTAGATAAACTACAATTTACAACCATTAGTATTTAGTTGCCAGTTGATGCTGGTATAAATCAGTTTTAAGTGAGGGAATAATTATTTTTCTTTCCTTAAAAAAATGTTGTTGCTAATGCTTTCGAGGTTAATTTCAGAGCCGCTACCATTTACATCACCTTTTAATTGGTAGCCTACCATGGGTATTTGTTCTTGTTTATTGGAGAAGTTAATATTAAAATCGGAATAAACTTCGCCCGTAATGGTTTTTAGAGAAACAGCCGCCCCTTTTTTATCGGGCCAGCTCATATCTACAAAACCACTGATTGATTTAGCTTTAACCGGACCGGTTAATCCTCTTATTTCAATGTTGCCGTTTATAGTTTCTACTTCCAGATTGGCGTTGCGCGGTACAAATATTTCGTAATTAATGGTGGCGCAGGTAAATACTTGTTGGCCATTGCTGTTGGTACTAAAACCCCGATTTGAGCTATCCGGGCAATCTGCTTCCTTACCGGTTTGCATCAGGTCATTATCAAGATCAATATTTACCTGGGCCGCTTCATTATCAGAATTAAATTTAACTAAAAGCGCGTCGTTTAACCGGCCACTGTTAATAGCATAGGTAATTTTAACTGACATATCCTTTTTATCCCAGGCCGTAATTTTTATATCGTTACCAAATTTCAGGTTAAGGTTTATATTTTTAGATGTTGGTACCGCTACCACTTTTTCAATGGTCTTGGATTGAGCGTGGGCGCCTGCCGTAACCATAAGCCACAGCAACGCAACCAGTTTTAATACATTTTTCATAGTCTGGCTCTTTTGTTATAGTTTCAGAATATATTATTTGCTTTTGCGGATATATATTTCGCTGTTGATGGTGTAAACACTCATTTCCACGCCGCCACCGTTGGTTTTACCTTCAATGGTATTACCGCCGCCAATCATGGGTATATCGCCTTTTGTTTCTTTTTTTAGGTTCATGTCGAAATCCGAATAAATTTCGCCCTGAATAGATCGAAGTTTGAAATTGGCCTGCGTGTTAGCCGGAAGCGTTAAATCGATGCTGCCGTTGATGGTGGAAATAGCGCTGGGCTTGTTCTGGTTAAGGCTGGAGAATTTAATGTTTATTTTGCCATTGGTTGTATTTACTACTACCGGCCCCGTTACATTTATTAAATTAGCACTGGCATTATTTAATTTAACTTCTATTTCGCCGGCAACATCTTTTAAATTAAAATCACTGCCGGTCCAGGTAGATTCGCGGTAAACAACGGAAGCATTTCTGGGTATTTTTATAGTATATTGGCCGCCTTCCCGGGAAGCTTTGGTAATTTTTAGCGTATTATTTTCTTTTTCCACTCCCAAGCCCAAACCGGTATTATCTTCTACCTGGTTGTAAAGAGATTTAAGACCTTCGGCGCGGGCCGGTGGTGCCTTATAAGTATTGGTTTCAATTATTACTTCGTCGGAGTTATGGCCGGTTACCTGCACGCCGCTATTGGCCATATTAATAATTACTTGCCGGTCTTTACTATTGCCCAGCTTAATTTTGTAGACGTGGTATTCTCCACTTTCGGTAGCATTAATACTTTGATGATTTATACCGGTGTTATCGCCATCGTTGATGTTGCTGCTAAGCAAAGTATGGGCCTGGAGATACGTTTGGTTAATTAAAAGGCAAGCTACTGCCAGTAACATAAATTTTTTCATGTTTTAAGGTTTAAGTTTTATAAAAAAGGTTTATTCTAAATCAGGATGTTAATACCTTGTTGGGCTTTGTTTTTAACCATAGGGAGCAGGTTTTCTTTTTGCGATAGTTTTTGGAGCTGATTTACTGCTTTTTTCTCTTTTATGCCTACTAAAATATCAATGAGCATTATTTGCATAAAAGGGTCGGGCTGGAGGGGTAATGATTGAATAAAAGCATCCCGCACCAATTCATTATCTTTAAACCGGTATAATGCTTCGCAGGCGGCAAACCGTACATTTACATTGGGGTCGTGGTTCATGGTGCGGATAAATAATTTGATTACTTCCTGGTTTTGCGTAAGATTAAATTCCTGGCTTACTACCCGAATACGTTCGCTGGCCGATGAATTAGCATCTGAACCGGTGGCTAGTACCCGTTTCATCTCCAGAATTTCCGCGCGCATGGCGGCCATTTCCGAATTGTTTTGCAACTCTACCCGCTGGCGGTAATGGTTTCCTACCCAGAATGCGGCCAATAGTAAAAGAATGCTGGCTGCCACCCGCCCATACGGAATAAGTTTCTTCCAGGAATATGCAAATGCGGGTTCTGTGTTTGGTCTTTCTATTTTCTCAAACAGCCAGTCATCTGCTAAAAATTTATCCAGCTGTACTTCTTGCTGGTGATTGTAATATTCAAATTGGGCCGCGTGTACTTTTAAATGGTTCGGTAAAAGCTTTGTTTCTTTAAAATAGTTATTTAAGACGTTTTCTTCGGCTAAGGATGTTTCGCCGGCATAATATTTCTGTAATAAAAGTTCTATGTTATCCCAGTTCATAATTTTCCATCTTTAAATAGCCATCCCGTACATTTTTGCGGGCCCGCGAAAGAATTACCCGGATATTATTTATACTAAGATTGGTAATCTGTTCAATTTCCTCGTAAGAACAACCTTCCACATCCCGCAAATGCAGAATCAGTTTTTGCTGATCGGGCAAAGTTGCCAGCAGGTTTTGTACCTTATTAACACTATCAGCCAGCTCAAAACGCTGGTAAGGATTAGCCTCCTGCGAATCTATTTCTAATTGATGTACATCTACCTGATGCTTGTGCTTATTCGCTTTTATTTTGTCTAAACACAAATTTTTGGTGATGCTCATGGCAAAAGCTTCTATGCTGTTATAAGCATGTAGTTTGTGTTTATTGGTCCAGAGTTTCAGGAAAACATCCTGCAAGATGTCTTCGGCTTCTTCTTTGTTTTGCAACATGAAGTGAGCCAGCCGATAAAGCTTGTGCTTAGCAGGAAGAACCGTATTTTTAAACTCTTGGATGTCCATTCAATAGCAGAGACGACCGGGAAGGCAAAACATTACAGACTTTTCGAAATATTTTTTATTAGTTCTTAGTGGTAAACAATTAGCTTTTAGCTTTGGTACTTTGGTTGGTTAACTTCAGAAGGAGAAAATCAAAGACCTCAGAAAATTTATTAATATTTAGGTTGTTAATGCCAGTACGAAAGCGCTACTTTTAAGAAAAGGTGTAAATAACTGCAACCTGAAATATCAATCGCAGTTTACCCTAACAACTAACAACTAACAACTAACAACTAACAACTAACAACTAACAACTAACAACTAACAACTATCTGAAATCCGAAATAATGGGTTGCGAGAATTTCAGGTCGTTGAAATCGTAGTACGGGCGGGTGCTGTTGTAGGTCTTAAGCGGAGAAGAACCCTGGGGATAATAACCCAGTAACACCTGGATGGTGTTAAAAGCCATGTATTCGTTCCGGAAGCGGAAGCCAATACCATAAGCCTGGTAAGGTTTGGTATGAAAGGGGTTGCTTTTATTACCGTCGGAGAGCCAAGCGATGTCGGCAAAATTTACGAGCGCTAACCGGAAGCCCAGAAAAAAGATGGGGGTAAACAAACTGCTCTCGTAATTCAGTACAAATTTGCGCGTGCCCCGTTCGGGTCCGCCAAAGCCCCGGACGCCTTCCTGCCGGTTAATATTCAGGATATTTTCGCCGTACTTACGATTAATACCCCAGGAGCTGCGGTTCCAGATAAAATGCCGCCATTGCCAGGTACCTACCGAGAGCAGTTTGGTAAAATAAAGAATTTCGTTCGATAACTCAGCTTGTTCCCAACGCTTATTCCGGATGTATCCATCGTATTGGGCATCAAAATACAAATAGCCAAAATCAGTACTGTATTTACCAAAAGAAATTTTACCACCGGCGTAATACCGGTTATATAAAGCCCCTTTTTCGTATCCGGTCGTAAAGGAAATCAAGCTACCCGCCGGAATATCTTCGGTGCGACCAAAGCCAAATAAATACTGGTCGCGGTAATATTTCCGGAAACTATAGCCAAAGCTGCCCAGGTATAATATATTATTCTGGTAATCAGCATTGGGCGAGTTGTAATATTGGGTAGCCATTACGCGGCCGGCGGTTATCAGGCGGGCCCGGCTGTCGTAGCCCAAATTATAAGACTTTAGTTTATAAGCTTTGCCTAACCAGAAATCCTGGCGGGAGAAATTAAGATTAAGTCTCTGCCGGTTATCTTCGGAATTGCGGAAATAAATGGGAGTCATAAACCAATTAACACTTAATGCTCCGGCATATTTGGTATTAATAGTGTAAAAATCGCGGTATAAGTTTACGCCTTTCTGAGCTGATTGAATTTCGTCGCGATAAATAAATTGGGCCGAAATATAAGAATTGGAAATATTCTCCATGGTATAGCTACCCGCATAGTTCCAGGTCCGGTTTACGGAGTCGATGCCAAACTCGTATTTATTACGAAATTGATGGCCCAGGCCCAGAAAGTTAATGTCGTTTAACTGCATCCGCCCAAATCCTTTGGTATTAAAAGCGGCCGAGCCACTCAGGCTGAATACATCTTTGGTAATTACAATAATATCCACACTATCTTCGGTAGATGTGTTTTCATTAACCAGCACCCTCGCATCCAGGATATATTCGGTTTGCCGTAACAAACGCTCCGATTCCGATAAATCCAGTGGTTCCAGCGGTTCGCCGTTTTTAAAAAGAACATTATTCCGGATACGGGCGCGTTGGGTGCGGGCATGCACGTAATTGCCGGCTTTCTCTACAAAGTTGCGGGGTACTTTGGTGGTATCGGTAATAGAATAGCCAAAACTGTTGAGGCGCTTAAATGTAATTTTCCGGACTACTTTATAATTGTGTTTCTCGTAACCATTGCTAATTAGTTCCGGGTTTAGGGCGGCTGCCGCCTGGTGTTTGGCATCAAAATCGAAAAGCGCGTCTAAACCGCGGCCCACAATGGTTTTCCGCTTCGATAATTGTTTTAGGTTCTCCAAAATCTTATCGGAAGAAAAAGCTCTTTTCTTTTTTTTAACCGGTAAGGTTTTTACAGAATCAGTAGGTACCGCATTGGTTTGACTGGCTGCCCGAAAAGGATAGCCTCCTAACAGCAGGAAAAAGAGAAACCAATAAATTAACCTTAGCTGAAAATTCATAAATACCTTAAAACCCACGTTGCGGCAAAGAAAAAGTGGCTTTTAACATAGAGCGTATACACAAATATCGTTATTTCTGTAGTATTTACCTAATGCCCCGCCTTGCCTCACGCCTGCCTTGTACTAAACGAATATCTAAGCAAAATCTTTTACGCTTTTCCGCTGGTTTTAAATAGATAAAAGCTTAATACTGAACTTTTATCTATTTTATACTTACTACTTGTTTTCTCCGCATATCTAAAAGCCAAATAATCGCGACTACCATTTATTATTAATAAATCCTTCTGAATACCAAATTATTTATTTAGCTAAAAAAATTAGTTAAAAATTTGGTAAATGCTAGTTTTATTTAGTAATATTGGTGCTATGAACGACAAAATACAGGAAAAACTAAGTATTTTAGCTGATGCGGCTAAATATGATGTCTCTTGTTCATCGAGCGGAGGCAAACGCAAGAACCAAAATAAAGGTATCGGCAACGCCGAAGGCATGGGTATTTGCCACAGCTATACCGAAGACGGCCGTTGCGTGTCGCTCCTGAAAATTTTACTAACTAACTTCTGTATTTTTGATTGTGCTTATTGCGTTACCCGCCGTAGCAACGATATTAAAAGAACGGCCTTTACCGTAGATGAAGTAGTAAGCCTGACCTTAAATTTTTACCGGCGCAACTACATTGAAGGTTTATTTTTAAGTTCGGGGATTTTCAAGAATGCCGATTATACCATGGAGCGCCTGGTGCGCATTGCCAAAAAACTACGCCAGGAACACAATTTTAATGGGTATATTCATCTTAAAACCATACCGGGCGCCTCCGAAGAGCTCATAAAAGAAGCCGGCTTGTATGCCGACCGCTTAAGTGTAAACATTGAATTACCTTCGGAGCAAAGCCTGAAAAGTTTGGCTCCGGAGAAAAGTTACTCCCAGGTGCTGCAGCCCATGCAGGCTATTACCTCCGAGCTGATTCTGAATAAGGAAGAAAAAAAACTTTTTAAATCAGCAGCCAATTTTGCCCCGGCCGGACAAAGTACGCAGCTGATTGTGGGAGCTTCCACCGAAAACGATCACCAGATTCTGCAACTCTCCAGCGGCTTGTACCAAAGCTATAAACTAAAGCGGGTGTATTATTCGGGTTATGTGCCGGTATCGACGGACAGCCGTTTGCCGGCTTTAATTTCCCCGCCGGTCATTCGGGAAAATCGCATTTACCAGGCCGATTGGCTCATGCGCTTCTATGGTTTCCGGGCCGACGAAATTGCCAATGATTTTTACCCGCACCTGGACCTGGAGATTGATCCGAAGCTGTCCTGGGCCTTGCGCAACCGGCCCTGGTTTCCCATTGAAATAAATTCCGCCGATTACGAGCTAATACTGCGGGTGCCCGGCATTGGGGTTAAATCCGCGAAAAAAATTGTTTCGGCTCGCCGCTTTACGCCCTTGCACTTCGATCATTTGCAAAAGATAGGTGTGGTACTAAAACGGGCCAAGTATTTCATAACCTGCCAGGGCCGCAGCCTGGAAACCAAAGATTATACCGAGCAACTTATCCGGCGCAAAATATTATTCGGCGAAGGCTCGTACCGCAGCGCCCTGGTAAAACAACAGCTCAGTTTATTCGGGGAAGCCAGCTAATTATATAGCTATTAAATTATAAAACTTAAAATCAAATAAATTATGTTAGTAACTACTACCACTATGAATGCAAATTTTAAAATCGCCCCTTTTTCCTGCCATTGCAAACTGAACGTGCTGGTGCAACATCTCAAAAAGATTTCGGCCCAAAAAGCAGTTCTTAATAAAAGTGATATTCCGGTGGGCGTTATTTCTCAAAACGACCAGCTATTTCTGCGCTACATCTAAAAAGCGTGATTGGTTATACCTACGACGACACGTTTCCCGGGCTGCTCACCACGGTTTTTGAAATTTACGAAAGACGTTGCTGGCCCGATACCATTCATAAAGCGGGAGTGGTACAAGCCGGCTTGTTTTCCGAGACCATTAACGTGGTTACCGACGAAAGCAAAGCCGACCGGGTGTGGCATGGATTATTGAAGCATATTTCGCCGCAGGCCCGTACCCGGCTGAACCGGGTTTTTCTATCGGAATTGCCGGAGTTGGAAATGCTACTTTTCCGGTATATGCAACTGGCCTTTGCCAGTAAAACCTGCATCGAAGAAAATTTTGCCGAAGGATGCGTGCGGCGTATAGCCGAAATAGATAAACAGGTAGCGCGGGAGAAACACCGCATGGAAGCTTTTGTGCGGTTTCAGAAAACAAGCGATGACTTGTATTATGCCGCTATTGAGCCGGATTTTAATGTATTGCCTTTACTGCAAAATCATTTTGAAAAGCGTTACGCCGACCAACGTTGGCTAATTTACGATATGCGCCGCCATTACGGCTTGTATTATGATTTACAGGAAGTAAAAAGTATAATGTTGGAAAACGAACAGACATCAAAAGCCGGCAGCCTGCCCCTGGAAATGCTTGCCCAACACGAAACTTTATACCAGCAACTCTGGAAAACTTATTTCCACCACGTAAATATTCCGGAACGTAAAAACCCTAAGCTGCACCTGCGCCACATGCCGCAGCGTTACTGGAAATACCTCATCGAAAAAATGCCAGATCTGAATTCTGATTCTGTTCGATAAGAAGAAATAAGCAGAAGTAAGTCGGACCTGAATTTCTTAATTCAATCCTATAGATCACGGGTTAGCACAGAAACTATTCTAAAGGATTATCGTTGGAGAAAATACATAAGTTTTTTCCGATATAAATATGCTTCGGTATTAAATTTCTAGCTTTTGGACCTAATCTATTATGAAAAAAATAATTTGTACCTGTTTCAGCACGCTTTCGTTGCTGTTTTTTAATTCCTGTGCTACCAACCCGGTTACCGGTAAAAGAGAAGTAAGCCTGGTATCTACCGATCAGGAAATTGCCATGGGCAAACAATCCGATCCCGAAATAATTAATTTTTTTGGCTTGTATAAAGATGCGAAACTGCAAAGCTTTATTACCGGAAAAGGCAAAGCCATGGCGGCGGTTTCGCACCGGCCCAATTTAGCTTATGAGTTTAAAATAGTGGATTCGCCGGTCGTTAATGCTTTTGCCGTGCCGGGAGGTTACGTGTATTTTACGCGCGGTATTATGGCGCACTTTAACAACGAAGCCGAGTTTGCCGGCGTGTTAGGGCACGAGATTGGGCATGTAACGGCGCGTCATTCGGCGCAGCAACAGAGTAAGTCCATGCTGGCGCAGATAGGTTTAATTGGGGGCATGATTGCTTTTCCGGAACTGGGCCAACTGGCTGATGCCGCTTCGCAGGGCGTAGGTTTGTTATTTCTGAAGTTTGGCCGCGACGATGAGCGCGAATCGGATAAGTTAGGTGTAGAATACTCCACCAAAATTGGTTACGATGCCCAACAAATGGCCGGCTTTTTTAATACCTTAGCCCGGCAAGGCCAGGCCCAGGGTGGAGAAGAAGTACCAGCTTTTATGTCTACGCACCCGCAACCCGAAGAGCGTAATAAAACTGTAGCTGCTTTGGCCGCAGAGTGGAAACAAAAAGCGGGCACCACCAATTTAAAAGTAAACCGAGATTCTTATCTGCGGATGATTGATGGTTTGATGTACGGCGAAGATCCCCGCCAGGGCTTTACCGAAAACAATGTATTTTATCACCCGGATCTGAAATTCCAATTTCCAGTGCCGGTCGGATGGGCTTTACAAAACACGCCGCAGCAAGTGCAAATGGGACCGCAGGACGGTAGTGCCATGATGATGATGACTTTGGGCCAGGGCGCTTCTTTACAGGCCGTGGCGCAAACGTTGGTGCAGAACTATAAATTATCGGTAGTGGATGCCAAAAGTGTAACGGTAAATGGTTTACCGGCTTACGCCATGGTGGCCGACCAGGTACCGGATGCCCAACAACAGCAGCAGCAACAAACCGCACCCGTACGGGTCTTGATTTACTTAATTCAGTACGGCGGTAATATTTACAACCTGATGGGTGTAACTACCACGGCTAATTTTAATAACTATGCACCCACTTTTAGTGCCACCATGCAAAACTTTAGGCAGCTAACCGATACCGAAAAACTCAGACGCCAGGCTGATCATATCCGGATTAAAACGGTACCGACTACCGGTACTTTGGCGCAGGCATTACGCAGTTACAAAATGCCCGATAAGCGCTTAGAAGAAATATCTATTCTGAACGGCATGGCTTTAACCGATCAGGTAACTAAAGGCTCTTTAATTAAAATAGTCCAAAAATAAAATACTGTTTGGCAGGTAATTTAAAACCTGTTTCGGGAGGAATTTACTTGAAAAAGAGGCTGACTATAAATTTTATAGCCAGCCTCTTCTTTATGGGATTAGTAAATTCAAAATTAAACTTTTATCTGTTATTAGCTTCAGAATAAGATTGTTGCACAAAATGAATTAAACAGACTATTTATTTATAGCCGCGGCAATACCATCCCAAAGCAGCAGTCTTTTCTCTAAAGCCGCTACGGCCGCTAACCGGCATTCCTCCCATTTTTGCTCATCATTGCCGCATAATTCCGCAATCATTTGCATGGCCATGGGGCCGTGTTCACCGGCATCTACTTCAATATGACGATCTAGGTAATAAACCAGTTTGTCCAGCTGTTGCGGGAAACGTTGGTATAAATCTTTTACCAGGGCGCTAAACATATCCGGAATAAGATCTTCGCGGCCAAAAGTAAAGATAGCGGCCACTTCGTGCGTTTTACCGCCGGCAATGGTGGCAAAAGAAAATGCTACAAAACTTTTCACCGCTTCCGGCAATTGGCCTAACTCTAATGCCTCCGCAACGGTTTTGCCTGCTTGTATAGTAGTTATGAATTGATTGATCGGTTTCAAATCGGCGTGGGTAGCCTGCATGGCTTCCAGGTAAAGCTCGTAATGACTGGCGGCCTGGCCGTTCTGGTCCACATCGGTTTCTTCGCCCAACACAATTTCGTTTACTAATTTCCGGATCAGCGGATTGCCTTTGGGTACCCACGGCACCTCCACGCAGGTTAAATCGCGTTGCAATGCTTTCAGCAGCGACATAAAATCCCAGACCGCAAAAATATGGTATTCCAGGAAAATGTTTAAATCCCGAACAGTATTGATTTGATTATAAACCGGATGCGTTAACAAGGCCTGCCGTAATGGCTCAATATCGGCTTTAATGCGGTTAATAGAACTCATAAAACTATATTATCAAATAGTTGTAAATACAATAATTAAAACAAAGGTAGGGGAGTTGGCCAGATTTATTACCCGAATAAATCTGTTTTTATTATAATGAGATAAGTAGTTTTAGGCTCTATTTTTAGTAGGGATAAGTTGTTTTGCGGGATATTTGAGACATGATAAAAGGTATGCTGTTCATTTTATCGGTTGTAATAATAGCGGTTGTACTGCTGGGTTTGATATACGTGTACCAGGAAAAGCTTATATTCTTCCCCGAAAAGGTAGCGGCTAATACAAAATACCTTTTTCCGCAGCGGTTTAAAGAAATTTATCTACCTGCCCCGGATGGTGCTACTATCCATGCCCTGCATTTCAGAACTTCTCAGCCGAAAGGCGTTATCCTGTATTTCCACGGCAATGCCGGGAGTTTGCGCTCCTGGGGTTATCTGGCGGCCGACTTATTACTTTACGGTTATGATGTGTTGATGCCGGATTATCGCAGTTTTGGCAAGAGTACCGGTAAGCTAAGCCAAATGGCCTTGTACCAGGATGCGCAGCTTACTTATAATTACCTTAAAAAAGAATATCCGGAGAATAATATCATTATATTCGGGCGTTCGGTGGGTACGGGTGTGGCTACCAAATTAGCCGCCGATAATAATGCCCGCTTGCTAATTCTGGAAACGCCATTTTACAACTTTGCCGACGTAGCGAAAACGCATTACTCTTTTCTGCCGGCTTCCTTACTGCTCCGGTATACTTTCCGCTCCGATCAGTTTTTACCCCAAGTAAGTTGTCCCGTGTTTATTTTTCACGGCACGGCCGATGAAATAGTACCGTTTCGTTCGGGTTTAATGTTGGCCCGCTTACTGCTCAAACCCGAAAACCTGATTGTAATTGAAGGAGGCGGCCATAATAATCTTAGTTGTTTTGCAGTTTACAACCAGGCGTTGCAGCGCATATTAAAATAAGGCTACCGGTATAATTCTGCCTGATAAGCCGTACCTTTGCGCCAAATTTATAATCAGATGGAAAAATTTGCGCGGATCGTATTAAACAAAGGAAAAGAACAGTCGCCGAAACGCCGGCATCCCTGGATATTTTCCGGCGCTATCAAAAGAATAGAAGCGGAAAATGAACTGGTGGATGGTGAAATAGTAGAAGTTTTTAGTGCGGGCGGCGAATACCTGGGCACGGGTCATTATCAACCCGGCGGTTCCATTGCAGTGCGAATTTTCTCTTTCGAACAGATAATACCAGATTATACCTTCTGGAAAAGCAAAATACAAACGGCCTTTACTTTCCGGCAAACCTTGGGCTTTACCCAACAAGCAGATACAAATGTTTTCCGGTTAATATTTGCCGAAGGAGATGGATTGCCCGGTTTGATTGTGGATGTATACGGGAGCACCGCTGTTATGCAATGCCATACCATTGGTATGTACCTGCTCCGGGAGCAACTGGCAAAAGCCTTAGTTGAAGTAGGAAACCCGGTTATAACTGCCGTGTACGACAAAAGTGCCGAAACATTACCCGGTAAAGCTGCCGCGCAAGCTACTAACGGTTACCTGGTAGGTGAGGGCAAGGGCAGTGAGGTAGTAAATGAAAACGGGGTGAAATTTTTGGTTGATTGGGTAAACGGGCAAAAGACCGGCTTCTTCATCGATCAGCGGGAAAACCGCGATTTACTGGCGCACTATTCGTCGGGTAAAAAAGTTCTGAATACGTTTTGCTATACCGGCGGCTTCTCTATGTATTCCTTACAGGCCGGCGCAACGCTGGTCCATTCCGTAGATTCTTCTAAAAAAGCCATTACGCTCACCGATCAAAATGCCGAACTAAACGGGGTAGCCGATCGCCATCAATCTTTTGCCGTGGATACGTTTACTTTTCTGAAAGATAATCCTGATTTGTACGATATTATTATCCTGGACCCGCCTGCTTTTGCGAAGCACCATAATGTGCGCCACAATGCGGTTATGGGTTACAAACGATTAAATGTAGAAGCCATCAAGCGGATTAAACCCGGCGGTATTTTATTTACTTTTTCCTGCTCGCAGGTAGTAGATAGATATTTATTCAACAGTACCATTATGGCGGCGGCTATAGAAGCCGGCCGTAATATTAAAATTATGCATCACCTCAGTCAACCGGCTGATCATCCGGTCAGCATTTATCATCCGGAAGGGGAATATCTGAAGGGATTGGTATTGTTTGTGGAGTAGAGGCCGGCCGGTGAACAAAGATTTTATATTAGCCGCAATCCTGGAAATACGGCGGGAAAGTACATTCGATTTTGAAGTCCTGAATAATTTATTTACCGCTGATTTAGATTTGGTTTATTTAAGAACAAACCTGAATGATGTTAACTGGGAAAGATTAATAGCTAAGATAAACCCGGCATTCTCAGATCGGATAATCATAACCGTTTCCGCCCAGGAGTTTAAGCAAAAATCTGATTTGATTAAACATTGGAAAGAGGCAGAAAGAAAAGACTATCAACCCGATATGTTGCCGTCGGATATGGTTTATTCTACTTCGGTGCACTACTTAACCGATATTTTGGATTTGCCGGCTTGCTTCCGCTATGTTTTTTATAGTCCTGTTTTCCCCAGTATCAGCAAACCTGGTTATAACCCGCAAATTAGTCTGATTACGCTCAAACAAGATTTGGAAAAGCTTCGCAAAAAGAATGCAGAGTTGCCCCAAATTATTGCTTTAGGCGGAGTTCAGGCCGAAAACGTAAAAAAAGTAAAAGATACCGGATTTAATGGTGTTGCTTTAATGGGAGCCTTATGGCAAGTAGACGATCCGGTGCGGGCCTTTAAAGAGATAAAAAAAGCTTTAATCAGCTAACTGATTGTAAATGCTGATTAAAGCTTAAAAGATTTTCTACTATATTCCTGTAAGAATTACTCACTTTGGCCTGTCCCCTGAAAGGCCAACACCGTTCAATAGGCTATTCTTTCGGCCTGTGAGGGCACAAGCCGGGGAAATGGGTAGGTGACTGAATATGGCCTATAATGATACTCACCATTTAAAACTTAAAGCTTTTTACTTATTTCCAAAGCATGGTCCCAATCTTTCCAGACCGGCTCGTAACCTTGCTGGCGAATCATTTGGGCTATTTCCTGGGGGCTGCGTTCATCCGAAATTTCAAATTGTTCCAGTGATTGCGGTGCTACAGCATAACCACCGGGATTAGTTTTGGAACCAGCACTGATGCTGGTAATGCCTAGTTTAATTATATGGTTCCGGAATTTTTCACTTTCGCGCGTTGACATGGAAAGTTCTACTTCCTCGTTAAATAATCGGTAAGCGCATATTAACTGCACTAATTCTTTATCGCTCATATAAGTAGCAAAACTTTTAAGCGCAGTATTATCTATGGTGCCAACTTCAATGGGGCGTAGCCGCGGGAAAGAGATACTGTATTTGGTTTGCCAGTAGGTTTTTTCCAGGTAGTTCAGGTGTAAAGCGGTATAAAAACAATCGGTACGCCAATCTTCCAGGCCAATTAATACCCCCAAGCCCATTTTATGAATGCCGGCTTTCCCCAGCCGGTCGGGTGTTGCTAATCGATAGTTAAAATTTGATTTATTGCCTTTGGGGTGGTGGATTTTGTAATTGTCCTGATGATAAGTTTCCTGATACACCAACACCGTATTTAAGCCGGCCGCCATTAATATTTCGTATTCGTCCTGATATAGGGGCTGTACTTCCATAGATATATGCGAAAAGTAAGGCCGGACTAGTTCAATGGCGTTTTTCAGGTAAGGAACACCTACCGTGTGATTGGCTTCGCCGGTTACCAGTAACACGTGGTCGTAGCCCATCTGTTTTAATACGGCTATTTCCTGTAGTATTTCGGCATTAGTAAGGGTGCGGCGGCGGATTTTATTATCAAGGCTAAAAGCGCAATAGGTACAAATATTCTGACATTCGTTTGAGAGGTACAAAGGCACGTACATCTGAATGGTTTTGCCAAAACGCTTGCGGGTTGCGGCCTGGCTGAGGCGGGCCATTTGCTCCAGGTACGGCAGGGCAGCCGGGGAAATTAAAGCTTTAAAATCTTCCAACGCCCGTTTTTCTTTAGCCAGGGCCCTTTCTACATCGGCTGATGTTTTGGCATAAATGCTGCTTTTAACCTCTTCCCAGCTGTGTTGGTCAAATACTTCCTTAAACATATTAATCTTCTAAAAAGGCAGTTAACGGACTGCTGGCTTCAGCAAAATTTTTAGTTGGGGCAAGTTTAGCCTCAAACGCCATGCGGCCGGCTTCTACGGCCAGTTTAAACGCCAGGGCCATTTGCACCGGGTTTTCCGAAACAGCAATAGCGGTATTTACCAATACCGCATCGGCCCCTATTTCCAAGGCTTCGGCAGCGTGAGAAGGGGCACCAATGCCGGCATCTACCACCACCGGTATTTTACTTTGTTCAATTATAATTTCCAGCAAATCACGGGTACGCAATCCTTTATTAGATCCAATCGGAGCGCCCAAGGGCATAACCGCGGCCGTGCCGGCTTCTTCTAAATGTTTGCACAATACCGGATCGGCATGTACATAAGGCAACACAATAAAACCAAGTTTTACCAGCTCTTGGGCCGCTTTTAAAGTCTCGATAGGGTCGGGCAATAAGTATTTTGGATCAGGATGTATCTCCAGTTTAAGCCAATTGGTTTCTAATGCTTCGCGGGCTAATTGGGCGGCAAAAACAGCTTCCTTGGCGGTGCGTACGCCGGATGTATTGGGTAGCAAACTAAACTGCGGATGGTTCAGGTGGCTTAGAATATCATCCTGTTTGCCTCCTAAATCAATGCGTTTTAATGCTACCGTTACCAACTCCGAACCGGATGCCAATAAAGCATCTTCCATGAGGGCCGCAGCATTGAATTTGCCGGTGCCGGTAAATAACCGCGACGAAAAGGTTTTGCCGGCTATGGTTAAAGCTGATGTTTCTAACATAAATTTAGCTTTCTAAAGGTAATACGGCTGCATCAAGGGCTTTTAAGAAGGCAGAAGCGGCCGCTTTAATATTTTCAGTTTTGGCAATGGCCGATGAAACGGCCACGCCGTGTACGCCGGTTTCCAGGAGAGTAGGTATATCCGATAGGGTTAATCCACCAATGGCAATAATGGGCACCTTGATATTATCGGCCCGGCATTGTTGTAATAGGTTGGCGTAACCTTCCAAACCCAAAATAGGGCTTAAGTTCGCTTTAGTAGAAGTAAACCGAAAAGGTCCTAACCCAATATAATTTACGCCGGCCGCCACGTGCATCAATATATCCTCGAAGGTGTTGGCCGTGCCGCCAATTATATAATTAGGGCCTAATATTTCCCGCGCCTGCGCGGTAGGCATATCCTGCTTGCCTAAATGCACACCATCAGCTTTTATTTCCTGCGCCAGTTTTACATTATCGTTAATTATCAGTTTAGCACCATACTTCCGGCAGATAGCCTGGGTGTTCTGAGCTTCTTGTTCCCATTCCGCGGCCGGTTTGTTTTTCAGGCGCAACTGTACCCAGTTAATACCACCTGCGTAAGCTAATTCAGCCAGTTCAGCATGACTATAGTTGGTAATATCCTGGGTAATATAATGGAGTCTGGAGATCATGTTATAAACAAAGTATTAATACCAGCCAAAGTTCAGGCTCCGGAATGGTTGCGGAGCCTGAATATTGGTAAATTTAGTCCAGGTGCGGTTTAAAGGTAAACTTCGCTGCCTTTTTCTTTAAACTCATTTGCTTTTTCGGTCATGCCTTTCTCCAGGGCGGCATCTTCTTCCATACCTATCTTTTCGGCATAATCGCGAACATCCTGTGTAATTTTCATAGAGCAGAAATGCGGTCCGCACATAGAGCAGAAGTGGGCTATTTTGGCGCCTTCGGCCGGTAACGTTTCGTCGTGGAATTCGCGGGCGGTATCCGGGTCCAGGGCCAGGTTAAACTGGTCTTCCCACCGGAACTCGAAGCGGGCTTTGCTCAGGGCATTGTCGCGGTGCTGGGCTCCCGGATGGCCTTTGGCTAAATCAGCGGCATGCGCGGCAATTTTATAGGTAATTACGCCGTCTTTCACGTCTTTTTTATTGGGTAAGCCCAGGTGCTCTTTGGGCGTAACGTAGCATAACATGGCCGTACCGTACCAGCCAATCATGGCCGCACCAATGGCAGATGTAATATGATCGTAACCCGGGGCAATATCGGTGGTTAAGGGGCCTAAGGTATAAAAAGGCGCTTCGTCGCAGTGCTGCAGCTGCTTTTCCATGTTCTCTTTAATCAGGTGCATCGGCACGTGGCCCGGTCCCTCAATCATTACCTGCACATCGTGCTGCCACGCAATTTTGGTTAATTCACCTAAAGTTTCTAACTCCCCAAATTGAGCGGCATCATTGGCATCGGCAATAGAACCCGGCCGTAAACCATCGCCCAGGGAGAACGAAACATCGTATGCTTTCATAATTTCGCAGATTTCCGCAAAGTGGGTGTATAGGAAATTTTCTTTGTGATGTGCCAAACACCATTTAGCCATGATGCTGCCCCCACGGGATACAATACCAGTTACCCGTTTAGCCGTAAGCGGAATATAGCGCAGTAAAACCCCGGCGTGAATAGTAAAGTAATCTACGCCTTGTTCGGCTTGTTCAATTAAGGTATCGCGGAATAATTCCCAGGTCAGGTCTTCGGCTTTGCCGTTTACTTTTTCCAAGGCCTGGTAAATAGGCACCGTACCCACCGGAACCGGGCAGTTGCGGATAATCCATTCGCGGGTTTCGTGAATGTTTTTACCGGTTGATAAATCCATTAACGTATCGCCACCCCACCGGCAACTCCAAACCGCTTTTTCAACTTCTTCTTCGATGCTGGAAGAAACCGCCGAATTACCAATATTGGTGTTGATTTTTACCAGGAAGTTGCGGCCGATAATCATAGGTTCGCTTTCCGGATGGTTAATATTAGCCGGAATAATGGCCCGGCCGGCAGCTACCTCTTGCCGCACAAACTCCGGGGTTATATAATTTTCAGGGGTATTAGCGCCAAAGCTGTTGCCTGGGTGTTGCTGCCAAAGGGTGGGGTCTTGCTGCATCTCTTCGATGCGTTGGTTTTCCCGGATAGCAATATATTCCATTTCGGCCGTGATGATGCCCTGGCGTGCGTAATGTAATTGCGTTACATTTTGGCCGGCTTTGGCCCGGTAAGGTAACCGAATATGTTCGAACCGCAGGCTGTCCAGTTTGAGGTCGGCAGCCCGCAGGCGGCCGTATTCCGAAGTAAGGTCGGTTAGTAGTTCTACATCCTGCCGATTGGTTATCCAGGATTCGCGTAAGCGCGGTAAGCCTTTTTTCAAATCAATCTCAAAAGCAGGATCGGTGTAAGGGCCGCTGGTATCGTAAACCGTAACAGGCGTATTTACTTCCCGTTTTTCACCGCCAATAACTTTGCTAACAGTATCACCCAAGGTGATTTCACGCATGGCTACCCGAATGTTGTGCAGGTTGCCCGGAACGTAAATTTTGCGGGAGCCGGGCAGGGAAGCCCGCGTAATAACTTGCTGATTAGGCGTTTTTTCCTCTTTCATGGGCTTGGTATTAACCACCTTGGGTGGCTTGTATAATGGTTACTTTATCGTTTTCCTGTAAGGCGTAGGTGGGCCAGGTGCTTTTGGGCACAATCTCGTCCTGGATAGCAACGGCAATGCCTTTTTTTTCTCCAAATTGGAGTTGCTGCACGAGATTGACCAGGGTTGGTTGGGCAGCGGTTAATTTTACCGGCTGGTTATTAACAGTAACAAGCATGAGCAATACCTTAATTAAAATATTATTAAAATAGGGTAAAGCTTTAGGAGGAGGAAATGGCTGAACTCCGGAATAAATACCGGATAAATAAGAAGGTTAGCTCACTTTTCCCTTCGCAGGCATTATCCTGTTCAGGTTCCAAGGGTATCATCTCAGCCTTTCGGCACCCCTAAAGTCGAATCAAAATTAGTTATTATACTTAATTATCAAACAAAAACTTGTCTTTTTAATGCGTATAAAGCTTTTATTCTTTATCGCGTGAAATTTAAAATAGACCATGGGTGAATTGGTTAAGAGAATATTGAGATTCTCTTATATAAATTATAGATTGCAACACAACAACTAGGAAAAGAAAACCACCCCCAAACCCCTCCTTGAAAAAAGGAGGGGAGCTAGGCCTTTGTAATGCTAATGTTTTTCCAATATGTTATGTCATTGTCTATATATTGGAACTATATGGGCCATTGTTCCATTTTATATGCACTATCCCAGAACATCCACTCTAATTTACTTGCCATTAAAAAGGAATTGGTCATGGCTTGTTTCTGGGTAGGTGTACAATTTTCGGCTACTTCGTCGCAAATAACTATGGCTTTTTGTACAACGCCGGCAAATTCTTCGCCGGCATAGGTATTTATCCAATCCTGATAGGGGTTATTTTCCGGTTGTTGCTGGCTATAAATATAATCGCCAACTTCTTTATAAATCCAGAAACAAGGCAACACCGCCGCCATGGCTATTTCTACTTGGTCTAAAGCTGCTTTGGTAAGTAGAAACTGGGTATAAAACTGACAAGTAGGGGATGGGGTAACCTGATCGGTAAGATTATATTTCCGGAAGTAACCCGCATGTAAAGCATGCTCCACTACAATGGCACCTTCGGCAAATTGATTGAAAGCTAAAGTATGGGCCGTGTTGTGGGCGCGGGCAGCAATTAAAGATAAGGCCCGGCCAAACTCCGCTAGGTAAAGCGAATCCTGCGCAATGTAAAACTTAAACTTTTCTTCCGGCAGTGTACCTCTGATCAGTTCCTGGTTAAACGGCATAGAAATGATTTTTTCGTAAATAGGCGTTGCTTCTCTCCAGGCTTGGCTACTCCAGTTCATATTTTTGTAATTTCTTGGGGTTAAAAAAATGGTTCAGCGGGCCATTGCCTTCACCGGTTTTAACATCCTGGCCGTTTTCGATGGCTTGATGTACGTAGTCTTTTGCCTCTTTTATGGCTTGAATAAGGTTGCTGCCCATGGCCAAATAGGCCGCAATCGCGGAAGAAAGGCTACAACCGGTACCGTGGGTGTTATTCGTATTAATAGCGGAAGTCTCAAATATTTCTTCTTGCCCGTTCTGATGCCGGTATATATCAAAAAGACGGATGCCTTTTAAATGGCCGCCTTTAACCAATACGGAACGGCAACCTGTTTCTAAAATGGGGAAAGCGGCTTTATTCATATCTTCCAGGTTCTGAATACTTAAGCCAGTTAAAATTTGCGCTTCATCCAGGTTAGGCGTTACAATAGTTGCCAGCGGAAATAATTCTTTTTTTAGTACCGCTATTGTTTCATCCTGAATAAGTTTGTCGCCGCTGGTGGCAACCATAACGGGGTCTAATACAACGGGTACTTGCTGATATACCCGTAAGGTTTGTGCAATGGCATGTACCAGTTCGGCACTATGCACCATCCCAATTTTAATAGCACTTGGTTTGATATCGTCCATCACTACTTTTATCTGGCCCTGCACTATTTCGGGTAAAATGCTTTGAATGCCCGTTACGCCACGCGTATTTTGAACCGTAATAGCCGTAATTGCCGAGGTGCCAAAGCAACCCAAAGCCGAAAAAGTTTTTAGATCAGCCTGGATGCCGGCCCCGCCACCACTATCGGAACCGGCAATGGTAAGCACGGATGGGTATTTATATCTTTTCATGATAACATTATTTAACTTTTCTATTTCGTTTCTGAGTTTTTCGGTGGCTTGAGCCGGACCGAAAGCTGAACAGATACCCGAAACTACCGCCAGACAATCAGCTCCGGTGGCTATTATTGGGGCAGCATTACTAGTATCTACATGGCAAATTGCTATCAACGAATTTCTGTTGCCGACTATATTTTGCAAATGCCCCAAAGTCTCCAAATTCCCATTCGGTTATAGTATTGGTTTTGGTAGATGTGGAGAATACCAGACTTAGAGCCAGGTAATGCGCTAATGCGGCATTTTTACTTTTGAGCTGTGCATCATACTATAAAAGGGGAAGCGCCAGTGGCCAGCAAGGCATTGGCGGTATTATTCATCACAACGTAGTTGGTGAATTGTGCACCAGCGGTGCTTGCTTGCAAACCGCAAGTATATTATTACAGAGTTGCTCCTTCATTTTATTTCGGCTTAGAATAAAAATATGGGCTTAGGAGACTCCGGAAAAGGAGAACTAAAGAAGAAATGATAAGGATTTATCATCAATGCTTTTCCCTTCGCCGGCATTACCCGGATCAGGTTCAGAGGGTATTATCTCAGTTCTTTTTCAGAACACCCCTAAAGCCGTGGTAATATTAACGAAAAATGTATTGTGGAAATGCCTTCCGGAATAAAATTTAATTTAAAAATTGTTCGATGTAAATCGCATAGAACAGCCATTAAAAAAGCAGCACCTTTTAAGTGCTGCTTTTTTAATATATGAAATTAATAATATTTAATGCCGGCCGCGGCAAGTGCATTGTTCGCCGGCAATACCAACGGTTTGTACGTCCATGTCTTCGGAATACTGGAAGGAACCGTTTTTCGTGTTTTCAAAATAGAATTTGGTGGGCTTCTTATTATAATTACCTATTTCCTGCATGGTGGCTGCATCGTATAACCGACCATTTACCATGGTATAAGTAATAAATTCGCTGTTCTGGATATTTTCCAGCGGGTTTTTATCCAGCACAATCAAATCAGCTAGTTTACCAACTTCTAAAGAACCAATTTCTTTATCCATGCCCAGGTAACTTGCCCCGTTCAGGGTGGCGGCTCGCAGCGCTTCCATATTGGTCATGCCGCCTTGCTGCAGCATCCATAACTCCCAGTGAGCACCTAAGCCTTGCAATTGGCCATGTGCCCCTAAATTTACTTTTACGCCTTGGTCGGTTAAGGCTTTGCAGGCTTTGGATACCAATATATGGCCATTTTCGTATTCTTCATCGGGAACTAAGGTAACGCGGCGCGAGCGGCTGTCGATAACCGAACGCGGCGTAAATTTCAGAAGCCGGTCTTTGTCCCAGACCTGGGTTTTCTGGTACCAATAGTATTCGCCGGAGTTGCCACCGTAGTTTACAATTAAAGTGGGCGTATAGCCGGTCTGGCTGTTTTTCCAGAGCGTGAGAACATCGTTGTAAAGCGGCGCTACCGGAATATTATGTTCGATGCCGGTGTGACCATCCAGTATCATGGTTAGGTTATGGAAGAAAGTAGAACCGCCTTCGGGCACTACGGACATACCTAACTCGCGGGCCGCCTGAATAATTTGCTGACGTTGTTCGCGGCGGGGCTGGTTGTAGCTTTTTACCGAAAAACCGCCGTATGCTTTAATGCGGCGTAAATGCGAACGGGCATCGTCCAGGCTGTTAATAACGGCTTTCGAGTTGCTTTCTGCACCATATAAAACAGTTCCGGTAGAGAAAATACGCGGACCTACCATAGCTCCGGTTTTCACCATTTCGGATTGGTTAAATACCTGTTCGGAGTTGGACGATGGATCGTGGGTGGTGGTAACGCCGTAAGCCAGGTTAGCATAATATGCCGGTTGTTTTTGCGGACTCATACCCAAACGGAAAGTTCCCAGGTGGGCGTGTACATCCACGATACCCGGCATAATGGTTTTGCCTTTTACATCAATGGTTTTTAACCCGGCCGGAATCTGCACCTGTCCGGCGGCGCCAACGGCCGTAATGCGGTTTTGATCTACCAGGATAACGCCGTTTTCAATTACTTCGTCGTTTTTCATGGTGATGATGCGGGCTCCGGTTAAAGCTAATTTGCCTTGCGGTATATCACTATCCAGAATCAGGTTAATCTTTAAACCTGTAGAGTCGATTGGGGGGATTTTAGCTACGGCGCCGGGTATAAAAGAAAAGCGATTTTTTAAGTCATTGGTAAAATATTCTTCTCCTACCAGCCAATGCAGTTTCTGGCTGTTGGTTGACCAATGCAAACTGGTGCCCACATCGCGGGTAACGCGGGCCACGGGTACTGCTTTGGTATCGGCACTCAGGTCCATGCCTTTGCCTGCCAGTGGGAAAGGCGCAATGTAGCAGTTAAACAATTCTGTAAAAGCGATCCATTTGTTATCGGGGCTGGGTACAAACTGGGTGGCATATTTAGAGGTGAAATGCGTTATTTCGTCTTTGCCATTCAGGTCTACACTTTTAAACGCGTAATTGCCGCCTTCGTAAGTGGTGAAAAATATCCGGTTTCCGGTTTTATTAAAAAGCGGCGCGCTGCCATTTTTTTGAATTAGCGTCATGTTACCGCCTTTGGCCGGCATCCGGAAAATACCGGTATTGGTACTATAAGTAAAGCCTTGGTGGTCGTTACCGCCGGTTTTCTGAAACATTATAAATTTACCGTCGGGCGAGAAAGAAGGATTAATATAGAAACCCTTTTCGGCGGTTAATTTAACGGCTTTGCCGCCGTTCAGGTCAATCTGGTATAAAGCACCCATATTTTCATCGTTCCAGGTACTATAAACCAGGGTTTTGCCGTTCGGCGAAAAAGCCGGGAAATATTCAAAATCGGGGCTTTTGGTTAAGCGCACCGGTTTGCCATTAGGGAGTTGTTTTTTATATAAATATCCGGCGGCACTAAAAACCAGGTATTTTTCGTCGGGGGAGGTAATGGCCTGCCGGATTACTTTAGCGGTAAATTGTGGGGGCGCAATACCTTCGGGCCCTGCCTGATATTTAACCGCATCGGTAATCTGGTGCTTCGATTTGGCCGTGAAAGGTATGGCCGCCGCCTGATTAAATTTACTTACATCTACCTTCATTAATTGGCCCTTAGCCCAGATAATGATATTTTTATTATCCGGCGTCCAGGCATAATTGGGGTAAACGCCGAATATGGCCCAGGCTTCCTGCTGGTCTTTGTCCAGGTTATCGTAAATCGGCCAGTCTTCGCCGGTTTGCAGGTCATGAATAAATAAGACCGATTTGGTGCGGACACGGCGCACGAAAGCTAATTTCTGGCCATCGCGGGAAATTTGCGGCCGGACGGCACCGCCATTCGTAGCTATGATATTCTCTATATCACCGTTGGTGCGGTCCAAGCGGCGGATCATGTAAATCATGCCGTTCGGATCTTTGTTGTACTCAAAAGAACTACCGCCGCTCATATCCTCGCTAAAATAAACGTAACGGCCATCCGGCGATACGTTGGGCTCTCCGGCATCTTGCTGGTCGTTCTTGCGCTTTGTAAGCTGAATGCCCGAACCACCCGCAATATGGTAAGCCCACATTTCACCGGCGCCCAGAGACCGCGTGCTGGTAAAGTGTTTACGCGCAATTAAATATTGTCCGTCCGGCGACCAGGAAGCATTATTAAGCAAGCGGAAATTTTCTTTTGTTACAGAATGGGCATTGGACCCATCGCGGTTCATAATCCAGATATTATCGCCGCCTTCCCGGTCGGAAGTAAAAGAAATAAATTTACCGTCGGGGCTAAAACGCGGTTGCACTTCAAAGGGATGGCCTCCGGACAGCAGTTTGGCTTCGCCGCCGGTAACGGGCAAGCTGTAAATATCGCCCAACAGGTCAAAAATGATTTCTTTACCGTCCGGGCTGATGTCCAGGTTCATCCAGGTGCCTTCGGAGGTAGTAATCTCTATTTTTTTAAAAGAACCGTGCGGAGTAGCTACGTTCCATTTTTTATCGTCGGCCGGTTTTTTATCCTGCGCCACGGCTCCTAAAGATCCGGTCAGGGCCACGATGCCGGCCAGCCAGTGTAGAGTACTTTTATGCATGAAAATTTGGTTTTAATAGTAGGTAAGCAAAGATAGTTAAAGATGAGGTATCAGGAGAAAGTTTATAAAGGATAGATAAAATTAGCTTTTTAATTGCTGTCTTGGATAAAATAGATAGCTGTTTGAATGCTTATCATTTGAAAGATGTAATCTTTCAATTTATTGGTGCTAACTAGCTCTTTCGGCCTATACGTTCGCGGGAAATGATACAATTCATTTTAGCCGAATAAATTATTTTCTTTCCGGATCAGCCGGTTTTAGCATATTTGCTCTATATTGGGGTTAATAAATAAATGATATAGAGATGAAAAAACAGCTATTGATTTCTTGTGGTTTAGTAAGCCTGGCTTTGGGAGTAAGTAATTTTGTTTTGCCGGAAAATGATTTAAGCTGGAAATTAATTACGCCGCTACAGGAACCCGCACCGCGCCACGAAAACTCTTTTGCCCGGGTAGGAGATAAATTTTATTTATTCGGGGGACGGGACAATTTGCGCTTAGATGTTTATGATACCAAAACCAACAAGTGGGAAAGAAAAGCCGATGCACCAATAGAAATGAACCATTTTCAGGCGGTTACTTACAACGACGAGGTTTATGTAATTGCCGCTTTTCAAGGTAAATATCCGCACGAAACGCCTATATCGCGCATTTACATTTATAATCCTAAACAGGATAAATGGCGGGAAGGACCCGAAATTCCGGCTGAGCGCCTGCGGGGATCGGCGGGGGTTACGGTTTACAAAGATAAAATTTATTTGGTAGCCGGTATAACTGATGGCCATTACGATGGCCACGTAACGTGGTTTGATGAATACGACCCTAAAACAAATAGCTGGCGCAAACTCCCGGATGCACCGCACGCCCGCGACCATGTTTCTATATCCGTAGCGGACGACAAATTAGTAGTAGCCGGTGGACGCAAATCTACAGCGCGCATTAATAAAGTAGTAGAACTTACCGTGCCGGAAGTAGATATTTATGATTTTAAAAAAGGAGAATGGAAAACCTTACCGGCAACCAGTAATATTCCGACGCAAAGAGCCGGTAATTCTGCTGTTACATTAGGCAATAAAGTTTTAATTATAGGCGGTGAAAGCACGCAAAAAATTTCGCATAACCAAACCGAAGCTTTTGATGTGCGGACGGGTACCTGGCAAACTTTAACACCTATGAATACCGGGCGCCACGGCACCGGGGCAATTGTTTATAAAAATAAAGTATATATAGCGGCCGGTTCGGCAAACGCTGGGGGAGGACCAGAACTGAATACGATGGAGGTATTGGAGTAAGATAATTCTAACTGTTGGAAAAGCTTTTTCGACTTTATTACATATAGGAACGCGTTGTGCTGCTATTCGGAAATCAGATGTAGAAATGAATTGCATCCTGAATTCTAGCAGAACTAGATTAATTCTTAGTGGAATAGATAGTACTCTTTTTTGGTTGCTGGCAGTAAACAATAAAATATGAAGAGATTGTACATAGACATTGATGGTGTACTTCTTACAAAGAAAAACATAGGAGTTCCAGAGTACGGGAGAGAATTTTTAAAATACCTGGTCAACAATTTCGATTGTTACTGGTTGACCACACATTGCAGAGGTGATTCGTTAAATGCAATTCAATACTTGTCTAGTTTTTATGAAAAAGAAATAATAGAAGAGTTAAATAAAGTCAAATCAACAAACTGGGATGCTCTTAAAACTGAAGGAATAGATTTAAGCACTGATTTTTATTGGCTGGATGATTATCCTTTTAATGCAGAGAAGATTGTTTTAGAGAAAAATAATTTAGTAGAAAGGCTAATTATTGTTGATTTAGATAGAAGTGGAGAGTTGGAAAGAATAAAATGTCTATTGCCAACACCTGCTGAGGCACACTAAAGCGTGCCTTAGCCGAGGCCCGTTTGCAGCATTGGGTAGAATTGCCATATAATTATAGCTGTTTTATAATCCGGCAAGGATTACCGGCGGCTACTACATTATCCGGTAAATTTTTGGTTACCACGCTGCCTGCGTCCACTACCACATTATGTCCGATCTGTACGCCCGGACAAATAACGCTACTCCCGCCAATCCAGACATTATCGCCAATGGTAATTGGTTTGCCGTATTCTTTACCGGAAATCCGTTCCTGCGCATCAAGGGGGTGGGTAGCCGTATATAGCTGCACGTTGGGAGCCAGGAATAGATTTCGGCCCAAAGTTACCGGGCATACATCCAGAATAACGCAATTAAAATTAGCGTAGAAGTTTTCGCCGAAACTAATATTATAACCATAATCGCACTGAAAAGAAGGCTCGATGTAGCAGGAAGTGTCAGTGCGGAACAACTGCGCCAGCAACTTTTTTCTCTTTTCTGTTTGGTCCGGCCGGCTGTGGTTGTAATCATATAATAACTGTCGTGCATGTAAGCGGTCTTGCGTTAATTCGGCATCGGCAGCATCGTATAACTGGCCGCTTAGCATTAATTCTTTCTGCGTCATGATGTATAATTATCCGGGAGCGTTTACCTGATTAAATATAAAAGAAAAAGGCCGGCTATTTGGCCGGCCTTTTAAAATCTGGCTGTGGTTTAAAATGTATGATGGGCCTAAACCACTGATTATCAATAGGTATAAGGCAATGTTTTATTCATCGGATTCTCATGATGATAATAGTTTGAGTCGCTTTACTGGCCTTTTAAGCACGTTTCAATTAGAAAGCCGTCCTGTAAGATGCTAAAGCTGCTTTTAAAGGATTTATCCATCATAC
>Ga0210040_10001540_pt1 | contig 34571 bp, 15 predicted proteins | sample CryGeyCG12114_NA_FD_185462 | JGI IMG/M metagenome (GOLD analysis project Ga0210040, IMG submission 185462) | Groundwater microbial communities from aquifer - Crystal Geyser CG19_WC_8/21/14_NA (SPAdes) (version 2) | ecosystem: Environmental > Aquatic > Deep subsurface > Groundwater | place: USA...
TAGTGCATATGTAATCACTAGCTAGCACGAAATGAAATGTGGATTTGGGTAAACTTATGGGATTTTCTTGTGTAATCTGGAAGCAAGCAACCATAATGCTAATAATCTATTTCGTTTCAGTTTCAACCAATAATCATATGCATGCAGAATCTAAATTAACTAACCAACTAAACGTATTCCAAGTAGCTTGGCGTATACGTAGCATAGACAGCAGGTTTATACTCTATCTGGAACAGGAAAGAAACTCCCAAATTCTGCATGTCTGTTCGTAGAATTGAGCCTGGAACATTTTTACAGCTCACAACACTTACTCTTTGGTAAATAATTGGCTTCTGTACTACACACTTGGTAGAGGCTAACTTTTAGCTAATAAAACTTGGCTAAAGCTCAAACTCATCAGTTCATGTTCAAACGAAAGGTAATTACTCATCATTTAATCAACTATGTAATTACAAGTCATTAAGACCACGCTGAAAACTCAAACTACATGGTCCCGGCAGTACTGCAGTCAACTGCGAACATTAGGCTGTAGAGCTAAGCAGACAATTTTGGCTACCTATGGGCTCAAGATATAGATAATAGTTTCAACAGTAAAAATAATACAGACGTGACCTACGGGAACAGTTATTTTCCACAATTTTATTTAATTGTACTGGAGTTTGCATCCGTTCATGTCCATGCCATTTGTATGGAAATGCAATTTGTGTGCGACTGTGGTTAATCACTGATTCCATTTTGCAAACACACAGGATGCGAGCATTATTACTTACTATCTGTTGACTAACGCTTACTAGGCAAATGTAAAAGCTATATGCTTGCATGGAGAAAATAAAGTTGTCTATAACACATGGTGCACAATGCTAATAAAGATAATGTATAAGATGAAGTGATTGCCTGACAATTGTCAGAGAGTAAAAGATCAAAAAAACGTATTTCTTATTGCATAAGCGAATGGAAAGCGACATCTAAGTACGACTCTCAAAGGTATAGTTTCCCAAACGCTAAAAATTTGTGAAATGATATAATACACGGGTACATAGATAGAGTCATACAGTAAAAGAATGCTTTTGGAATAAAAATGAATCTCTTGTTAATAATAGCAATAATTATCTCGCATATGTAATTTATTTGATCTTCGTTAGTCAATAAAACACAAAACATACAATAATACAAAACGAATGGATCAAGTAAAGTAGTTTGCTTGTTACAATTTTGTCTGAGCAAATGTTACTTTATAATATATTTTAAGTAGAGAGGATATCAAATGTACTCGGCCATAGTGGCCACCCAAAGCTAAAAATTAAAAATCACAATTATCTATTGCGTCGCACAATATTGATATGGAATATTTTTGCAAGTTGAAATTCACAATCGTCGGAATGTATGAATGGTATGATCACATAAATATTTCGTTATCTGAACTAAAAACTAAAACCTAGAATAATGGCTAAATAAAAGCTTTATGATACAATTGCGGAACCATTACTACTGCTCCCATCAATTAAAAATAAAATAGCACGATGGAGCGCCATATAATAAAAGCCAGCGGAAATTTGGGCTAGTTTGTGAAAACGGAATCATGGTATTTACTTTGCGCTCTTGAATAAGTTTGTATATTGTATAAATGGGAAAAATACATTGCCGAACATGCTACTTTTTTACCTTCAAACGATACAAAAACCCATAAAATATATTTTGGTCGAATGATTATTGCACAAATTTGGTCTCTGAAGTTTATCCAGTCAAAGTCAAAATTATTCAGAAATCACAACTGCATTACTACACAGAAGATATGTGCTCATACTTTAACTCACAACTGAAGCTATCGCATCATGTAAATTATTCTTAGGTCCCACTATCCTAAAATGTTCAAAATAATACCATATGTCGCGATATTTTTTGCAATTCCCAATCTCAAATATAATCTATACCACTATCTTATACATAAAGCCTACCGTAATAATATTGGAATCAAAATAAATATGGCTTTGTAATTATTCGATGTGTTGTCGTGTCTTATTATCCATGAAACCATGCTTTTGCTCAATAAATACAAAACCGCTTCAGGAATTCATTAAGTTACAGACCTCACTTATTGCATTTTGTGGTTGCTGCAATACTTTTAGTCGCAGCATAAAAATACATTAAACCTTCATCGAGCTACAGCTAACTCACTGAAAAAGTCCAACACACGGAACCTATTATTCAGTAAATTAATGTACTCCAAAAATACGGATTACCTACAGAGCCCGTCCTTATTAATCAACAATTCTATGACAAAATACCCTTAATGTTGCAAGTCTGTGCCCTGTCCCTTGGATTTATCTAATAGCTTTTCAAAGAGCTTTTTCAACTTTTCCACTTCACTCTCTAAATGTACCACTCTATCTTTCAACTTTTCATGTTCCTCTGGAGTAACAACTTTCTTTTCACCACCGTCTCCTCCAGGACCTTGATGATTTACCGCAGGAGTTGACGTTTCTTTGGTAGGTGAAACTATAGACACATGCTGACCAGGACTGGAGCCAACTTTTTTCAATTTGACACCGCCTGGGAAGAAAGGAGATCCGAAATTAGTGGGCGAAGACTTCTCGGTCGAGTCATTATTGTGACTGTTATTTGTGGATAAAATTGAGGGCTTGGTAGGCAATGGTGGAGCCTTGGAGGTGGGAATGCTAGGTTTGTCTTTTGTTGGAACCAGGTTTGCCGATGGCAGGGATGCGCTGTGGCTCATTGGATTGCGGAGGTTGGCTGTGGTCACGCTCTTAAAGCCATCAGCAGGTGACCCTGTTGGACTATTTTTCTTTTTATCTTGGGTTTCTTTCAACTCACTGACAAACGGAAGAAAAACTTTTCGTTTATTTGCAGGGTTGGAAGTCGTATTTGAAGTTTCTTTCTCTTGAGACGGAGAATGGGTCGAATGATTACTACCAGTAGAAACATCCAGAGATTTGTAAGACACATCATTAGGTTTCAACTCATGGTGATCACTGCCATTATTTATTAAGGACTCGTGTAAACTTGAAGTATTTGAAGAACCGTTGATTCCATCAATCTCCTAAGACACAAAGCAGAATGTACAAACTTAAGTTTCTGTAATGCTGTAATGCAATAAAGTGACTAAAACTGTAGCAACTTCTTTACTACTCACATTGTCTTTAGAGATCATTGCTGATGGTGGTCGCCTCTTGGGAGCTTTTGCCTAAAAAAATTTAATGTTCATTCATAATAACTACTTCCCATTAAATATCCAAAAAAACGAAAGGTATCGGAATAACATTGCCAACACACAAAAAATAAGTTGAAACCCCCATTTGAAGCGCTTAAAATTCTGCATCGAATGGCTGTTTCAGTTTTTGAAAAAAATCTAAATTAACTTTGTGAGGGATTTAAAATTGAATACATTGGGGTGATAGGGGAATACCTAATTTTCAAATCAAATTTTTGGAACATGTACCATCGATTTGAAAACTGAAGCTATAGTACCCAACTTCCCTATGTATTCAATTATAAATTTTCTCTTTTCACGAAGTAAATTTATATTTTTTTCAAAAACTGAAATTGCCATTCGAGGCAAAATTTTATACAAAATGGTGGCTTAGGGCTTTAACCATTTTTTTGTCGTGGTGTTTTTCGTAGTGCTGTTGTATTTGCGTTATTCCGATACCCTCCTTTCAGAGAGCAATCATACCCTGCTAGCGGTTAAGTGCTGAAGTTTATCTCCACGTTCAATAGAATTGAAAATACTTGAGTCTCCATTTGTATTCCCCTTTTCCGATTCTTCTGATGCTTCCTTCTTTATTGAATTCAATTTGAAACCACCGAATATTCCAGACTTTGGTTTACTGCTTCCGACACCATCAACTTCGGTGCGGGATTCTTTAGACGAAGTAAAAGAGTCTTCTGAGCAAATGATCATAACAAAGATATATAATCCCAAAAGTTAAGCAATAAGCAAGCAACTATCAGCTCCCAATCCCACTAGCAATGACATTTTAAAAGAATTTCGGACTCCTCCAATGACTAGTTAATCATAAATTGAGAAATTAAATGTATAAGTTACCAGGAGTTTTTCTTAAAGCCGCTGTTTTGGTATGGGCACTACTGTGCACGGAAGACAAGCTGTGGGGTCTGGTTTTGGCATCTGCGGATATTATTTCAACAAAATTGTCTGGAAACACTCCACTCTTTCCTTTCAATTCCCCTCGCCACCATCCTTCATCTTCACATGTTTTAGAAAGAATGACAATGATGTCACCAACTTCCATGGACAGCTCATCATCATTGGAAGCTTTGTAAGAGTAGAAGCAGCGAGCTAATTCTCTCACTGCCATAAATGAAGTTTAAAAAAATCAATCATTTTGAATAAAAAGCACCAACTACAATAATCAAATAAGTTTACCTGGTTTCGGCGGAAGCTCAGGAGCTAGAGCAGCGTCTTCAATACAATTCTTTGCTTTGGCGGTCCCACTAATAATATCTGGAGGAACTATAAAAAGGCACAGTATTATTATACATGCTTTAGCGTGAAAACATGCCAAGATCTTATTTTAGACAATATGAAAATACCAGATCGACTGCCGATGTTGGCACTTTCTCGATTTTTTGGTTTTCCATTGTTTGTTGCTGTTCCATTCGTCTTATTCTCCGCTGGCTCAACAAAGTTAGAAGGAAAGATGCCCACCGTTCCTCGTAACTTTCCTTTCCACCATCCATCTTCCACTTCAGAAATAAACTCAATTTCATCTCCTGGTTCTAATTGAAGTTCGTCCTCTTGGTCCGGAGAGTATGAGAATAGTACTCTCAATCGTCTATCAACCCAAGAATCAAATATGACTCAATAAATCACGAAACTCACACCTAAATGTTTAAGATTGTTTAAAGACATCAAATTCATACCGAGGATGGCTAGCGCTTTTCTTCCGAAGCATAACCTCAGGATCCGGCTGTTCTTGAGATTTTATGGCAACCTTGGGAAGGACTGTCACAAAATTATCAGGAAATAAGCCTCGTTTCCCTTTGATTGATCCTTCCCACCAGCCCTCCGTTTTCTCCACCACATCAGTAATGATGTCTCCTTTCTTCATACAAAGCTCGTCCTCTTCTTGAGCTTCATAATCAAAATCCACTCGACATTCTGTAAAGATATATTTAATTAATAATAATTCTTTATTCACACTACCGCTATTTTTCCGTAAATAAACACTTTACACAATCCTCTTTAAAAAATCATTATCTTACCCATGATGCCTGAAGTTATAGCCTTCGGGTACTGCAACTAATGTCAGCCAAATATTTATAATTCAGTCAAACTAGTGTATATTTAGTCCAAGTGAGCAACAAACCAAGAATAACCGTAACCACATAACATGCTTAATCTGTGTTAGTTAGTTACACCAGAACAAATGTTTGCACGCTTATGCTGTTTGATATGTTTGTCCTCCAACTAACTAACTACACAGGTTGATGATTTAAAAACTAAATCCACGTCCACCCAACTTATAAAAACCATAAATATAAAAAACTGACAGTCTACTTGTCAATAAATATAAATACCTACAATCAAGAGCAACACAATGGAAAAATATGTGCACTTTTTTATCCTAGCAAGAGATGTTTGAAAGTTCCTTCCTACTCTCTAGGCTATATACTCACCTACTTACATCGTCAAATCCTGAATGTAACACTTGACTAACTCCTACGTTATATTCTCTCAAATTCTAACAAATGGCAACGCAAAACAATACAAATGGGGGCCAAATAAACAGGTAAAAGGCACACACACATATATGAACACCAACTTACAAACTAACTAGACTTTACCTACCATTATGACCATACATGGGCATTATCAGTGCGATGAGAATTGTGAATGTGGGAATATTGTAAATGGGATTCACTTCTTGTACATGGTATGATGGTGCTCACTAACCAACTGTCATTTTGTAATATCATTGGCTGATAATGACAATAATTATAACGAACGATAGATAGATGAACAATGCAAGCTGTAAAATGTTATTAGTTCCTGATATGCGTCATTTGAAAGCATTCCGAGAGCAAATAATCAGTTGTTCAGGGAAAGAATTTATTCTCACTATACGTCGGCGGTCCCTAAATTAGGAAATATGAAACAAATTAGTAACAGTGCTTTACACCAAACTGATGGAATATTTGGATACTGTAAACTTGACCTATGCATTTGTTTGGAGCCGAAAAGTTTTCAGATCATAATGAGTCAATCCAAAGCAATCAATCAATCAATCAATGACTATAGCTCTTATATGATGTTTTAAAACTGTGAACACAATTAGGCATGTTTTCAAGAATCAGGATCCAATTTCTTGAAATCCTATCCTATTACTTATGTGCATGAAAGTGAATAATATAGAGCTCATAAATAAATTATTCCATATTGTTGGCAACTAACTAACAACAAAGTAAATATGTGGCGTCTGATAATCTGCATGAGTCTCATATCATTCTGCATAAGCTGGGTTGTAAATAGAAATGCAAGAATGTAAGGACAAAATTCTTGCACACTCAATGATGATTATTCTCTCACTGGGGATTGCATGTAAATTTTGCAATGTGTGATAACATGATATCAGTAAAATCATAGTAAATTTCCAAGGCTATTGGCACACAAAAAGAATAGAAACGAGTTTACTGAGATGGACTTCTCCATTGAATACTATTTACTTATGAATAGAAATTTCATTTAGTACGCTACAATTTTGTGAACCCTCAGCTGCTACCCATGAGATTTTGATAATTCACTTGAAAACAAATGAATAAGATTAAATTACAGAATTTTAGGTTGTACTGACTACGAGAGCTCTAGAGAGACCCTGATCCTGACCCACTTTATAGCAATATCTCCTATGAACACTTTAGTATAGTTTTCTTGTGAAGAATTGGTCTTGCAAGGCGAATATCTTCCTCTATTCTGATACTTTTTTGGCTTTAATAAATGCATGCTCTATAAGTACACACCGCTCCGCGGAGTATAATCCTGTAATTTCAAATATTTCTCACGAATTATGTATATTATGCAAAGAATGTGATCAAATCTAGATTATTAGCTCATTATTTCCTCTGCTACAGCGAGAGGAGCATTGTACATTTTTAGTTTGAATGGAATACATTTTAATCTTACATTAATAGACTATATTCGATAATTACGAAAAGATTTACTACTTCTACCAAATCTTGCTATACTTCCCCTATTGAATCTCTTTAACACTGTGTACATTAAAATCATTTCTGAAATTAATGTTATATGCCGTGCAAGTCACAAAACGAATGATTGTAAAAGTTGAAGACCGGTCCAAGCCAAGCCGGGCCCTTAGCAATTGAATTTACGTCGTGTCATTCAAGTCATGCATTGATGATATTGTACAAATGATTTCTCTCGAGCGAATTTGTGAAAGTCGGAGAATTTTTTTTGCGCTGCTGAGTGTGAAGTCCAAAATTTACTTTCTGGAGATTATTTTTCCTTCCTGCCTGCCGTTTACTTTGTGCATTCGGATCTAAATAGTAAAACTTTCAGATAGATCTAAATAGTAAAACTTTCAGATAGAATTATAGAAAAATATTGCATATGATTTTTTATGTTTTGAGGTTTGCCGTTGTGTTGTAGTCAGCTGCCACTGTTCTAATTGCTTGTTCAATTTTTGCATTATTGATTTCAAACAATTGGTGAGTGGTGAGTGAACCATTAATTATTAAATCAACTGTACTGGCTGGCATTACTGGCAAAGCAGCCTGCAATCATATAAAATCCAGCAGAAGATGCCATACGATCTGCAAAAAATCTTGTGCAAAGATTCAACTCAACCCTCCGGATTTAAAGAATACATGTTTCCCTACCCTCAAAGTGTCCTTATTGATGGTGTGGAAAAACCACTGTGTAACTGCAGTTACTTTTATCAAGATTTCCCTGACATTTTGGTTAGATTATTGACGAATTAACCTAAGTGATTTAGGAAATTTATACTAATTTTAATTCATTCTTTCATATTAAGGTTCGTTCGGTGGACTCCAAAGTTGTCAGGATAGATTCAGAGGTGCTGCGAGGATCCAAAACATTGCAATGGATGGTGGTAAGGTATCGGGAAAGAAAACTGAAAACAAAGGAAGATGAGGATACCTCTTCGGAGCTAGATGAAAATGCAAACAACCGAAAAATTAGAACTAATGATACATTGGATCAGTGCAAGTGTAGTGTCAATGACGAGACAACCGAGGAAAACTTGTCTGATTTGATAGAATTCAGGAGAAAAGAGACTATTGACTTGACTCAATTGGGGGTCTCAGTGGGCGTATCAGCTGAAGTGTTGGGATTGATTGAGAATTTCATGAAAATGCACCTACGCGAGGTTTGGTCTTTGTATCTTACGGTCCTGTATATTTTAAATTTTGATGCTACTTTTAATGTTTATGCCATGCAATTTTTCACTGTTTAGAAAATCGAGTCATGGGAGGCAGAAAAACGCGCAGACCAATTCTTTAGAAGCAGTTGTTTGCCGAGACCTCCTGCGAAAAAGGAAAACCCGTTGTCTATTGATGAATGGGAAGAAGAATTTTTTGAAAGCTTGGAACCTTTTCAACTTTTGGAATTGGCGCAGGTAACATAATTTTTCGTTCTTGATTCATGTGTTCGAATTGGACTTAATAGCATGAACTTTTACTTTTGACAGGCTATAAATGAATTGAAAATCTTGGATTTTTATCTGGTCATCGAGAAATGGTTTCATCTATTCCGGGGAAGAAAGCAAGTAGATACAGATTCCGATGAAAGTGAGGAGGAAAATCAACTAGCCCAAGAAAAGAACGTATACAATCCTCGCCAGAAAAGTACACATTTGAATCCTTCAAAGTTTGTTAATCATCATCTGTTTTCTTAAAACCGTAATGTGTGTAAAATATTTCAACAGTAACAATTTAAACGGAAGGTGTACAAGAAATTGTAAAGTATACTGTTGTTCAGTAATCTACTTCACTTCTAAAAGTTATGAAGGCGAAGGCGCCAACCTAAAGTTTTTTTTTCCATCAATCGGGCTATTACAGTAATCAAAACAAGATAGTCTTTAGGCATATTTTGACATGTTTTCGAAACTCTTCTATTTTTATTAAAATTAGTTCAAATCTCAATCCATGTTATATCAAAACTGACTTGACAATGTTTTTTAATTTTTTAATTTTAATTTACCAAACTGATCTTTGAAAATACTTAAGGCTCGGCAAATAAAGCTTTTGCACATTATACAATTAACTGCAGAGAAATTACACTCTGTTTTCACCTTACCGGATTAATATCAGAAAGGCTTTAAAAAGTTGAACACTGTGAGCTTGCACCATAGTAAATAAAATTAGGTGTCTTAAAGTTTAAAAAAATTCATAGACGACAATAAAAAGTACAGTTATGGCAGCTGCAATGAAACTTATAACATAAGATGTATTTATAGCCTACTCAACCTTTTCTGGAATGTAATATTGCATCAGTCACGATTCACAAAAAATATTATTAAGTTCATGTGGCTAGTTAGCTCGGATTTAACAAACTACTATTCAAACAATATCGGTGAGGTTTCTAGCACGCACAATTCCCTGAAGCCTCAGGAGCTTGTTTTCCGTTTGAAGTGATATCAATCTTTTCTGGATCTTGAACAGCAGGCTCTTGACTCCAGCGATCCATTTCTAAAATCTGTAAACAAAAAAATGTTTATAAAATATTGCGCAGTAATGATATCTATAATTTATTATTATCATAATTTTGATTTGACTTACCTTAGACACCAAAAAATTAGACGATTCGTCAATATTAATATTATCTTTAGCTGATGTGTCGAACCATGCAGAAAATCCTTGTTGCTGACAAAATTCATTCATTTTCTCAGGATCTGCTGCTATTCCTTCTTTTTGTTGATCACTCTGTTATTTAAATTACGAGTAATGCACTGGCTTTAGAGTGATATTAGATTTTTACAATATAAACATTAACATTCATTTTCACTTTACCTTGTTTGCCAAAAGTACGGTTGGAATAGGGCGACCATCCGGCAAGACCACTTTAGAATCTAGATCTTGCTTCCATTTAGGAACTGCTTCTAACGTGGAGGCACGTGTCACATCAAATACTACAAAGGCACCCACAGCTTCTTTATAATATACCCTGGTCATGGATCCAAATCTGCCCACAAATTATACTAGTTATAGTGTCATAAATATAAATAAGATACAAATACTTGAGCACTCGCGAATTTTACTAACTATACACTTAACCCTATGTATTTCACCCTACCTCTCTTGGCCAGCTATATCCCAGAGTTGAAGTCGTATCACAGTTTCGGGATCCCATCTTAACACTTTCAATGCGAAGTCTACACCTGCAAAGTTCAAATAATAAGTATGCAAATTAGCTAATTACAACTAGCTAACTAAAACGATTTATCGTGCTTCGTGTTCCCAGCAAAGTCTTACCAATAGTAGCTCTGTAATGTTGACTAAAAAATTGATGGACGTATCTCTTGATAATGGAAGTTTTTCCTGTTCCTAATTCACCGACTACTAATACCTTGTAAAGTCTTTCCCGTTTTCCCTGCAAACAGTAAACAATAATTTAAAAATTCTGCATACCATTAAAGAGATATTAAAAAATACAGCGACAAGTAAGCTGAAGCAGCAGATTTCTAACTATTATAGGCATCACTCATTATACAAAGTGATAGCTTGCTTTTTTGCCCTTAGATCTTTCAGACACACTCATTCAAAATCCCAGCTTTAAAATTCATCATGATTTCATTAAAATAATATGAAAATTAGGAAACCTCCAGTAAATCAGTTCCAGCTGAATCATACATGAAGGGTTGATACTGTGCAAAACTTTCCGTACAAGACGCTTCGCTTTGAATTTCACCTCCTTCAGTTCCCTCAGTAAAATCCGAAACTTCAGTTGATACTTTGGGAACATCAACTGTACTACTACTCTCAATCTTTGATTCATCTTCATTTCCATTTGATTCCTCTACATCCAGGTTTGTATCCAAAAGTTCAGACGGAGCAACAATAGGAGATGTAGTAGTTTCTGCCTCTGCTACCTTTTCTTTCTTTGAAGCCTGCACTTTGATCACAGTTTTTTTCTTTTTATTTTTTCTCGTCGAATGGGCTGCATTTACTGGAGTTGAAGAATTTTGAGGCATTTGATGTTTCTTATCCGAATCTACTCCTGTAGCAGTTGTGACTCCCGATGTTTGTGGCGAATCCAATGTAGTTTCTACGTTCGGTTCACTTGCTGTAGTCGCCGGACTGATTGTGGTGTCTCTTTTTGAACTTTTTGACTTTCTCATCTTGGGTTCCATGTCGAGATTGATAATTTTTAACTCATTAGTTGTCTCTGTAATTACAGCAAATCGTCAAGTTTTATGCTACCTTACGAATCCCTGAATGACTCAAGATCCAATTAGATTTTACCCCCTTCCCTACCTTAACAGAATTTTGAATTTGATAATACAGACAGAAATTTTTTCGTGTAATAGAGTGTGCACTACAAAAACTAACAGGGGTTGTATCAATATTAAGATATTATAAATCTCAATGTAAACATAACATAACGTGACTCATTTTACCCCAAGTCAATATCAATGAATGTAAATACTTTCAATTTTCACATATGATGGCTTTGGCTTGCACTCGTGTCTTGTCACGTGTACAGTACTTCTACTTGCATACAGTGCATAGGAATTCAGAATGATAAAAAACTTTATGCAACTATTTGAGCTAGTTAGAGACAACCTGTTCTTATACAACATGAATTCATGGTCACGAGAATATTAGCCAATAAAAAAAGAAAACTTTAACTGACATGGGAGTATGAATACAACAATTTTACACGAAAATAATAACATTAAACTGCATTATACATTATATCACTTATTCTTTACCTCCTAACTTGGTATCCCCTCTTGTTAGTGACGCTGACTTTTTCCCAATACTCCGTATCACAGGCAAAGTTTTAGATTTCTTAGCATGAACCTCTTTGTCTAGTGAGACTCTAACTTCTCTCTCTATCGAACTAGACCGTTTAATCGATGGAGATCGGGCACTCGAACTGATATCGAAACAACTACGAGTCTTTTGTCGAATAACTTCTTTGGTCGACAATTCTTGTGAAGATGTTCCAAAATCTGGCTCTAGCACGTTATTGGTCAATCTGCCACTACTTTGCATTCGCTTTTGAATGACTGCAGGGCTAGAACCACTTGTTTTAGAGCGCAAGAAGTTTTTTGCAGCTCTCAATGATCTACGCAACAGCCTAGAAGTCGATGAAGTTAAACTGGTAGCTCTCCTCAAACCTGATCTTCTACTTGTACTCTTCCCATCATCCTCTGTCATGTAAATAGATACTCCTGAAGGATTATCATCTCCCTCCGTGGGAACATGTGGACAAGAGGCTCCCAAATTTTTCATAGCCTCCAGATTCTCTGTATTGGTTAACATTTTTTTCTTCAATCCTTGCCCCTCAATTTTGGATACTGATGGCAAAGATTCACAACTCTTGTTGCGGCGTTTACGTAAAGTGTTCCATAAACTTGTAGTCCGCTGAGGATCAACGTTGTAAGAGTCCCGACTCATTCTTTTCAATAGCCAACGAGAAATGGATTTAGATTTATGTTTCAATTTTTCCTCAGGGATAATAATTCCGGTATTGTTGTAGTAAATATCACTCAATGATTGGGTTTCACGAAGGGAATAAATATTTTCATGTCCATTTCGTAAACCACTTTCAGTTTTTGATGACGGCAGTTCAGAAACTGTATCCTGGGAACTGTATTCTGAGTATATAGAACTGGAGGAGATACTGTGACAGTTTGGCTTTTGATGCGTAAAGTACGAATTAGGACTAGTCCCGATTTTTTCCTCGTACGAACCCATAATGAGCTCAACGCTACTACACGACACAGGGAAATGCTATTAGTATAGTTAGTGAATTATCCCAGTCATTGCATGTCTGTTTTACAAGAAAATTTCTTACGTTCTTCAAGAACGAACAAATACCAAATGTAGCGATAAATTGGGCAGAGAGTTATGTCTATAATATAGACAATGCAATTTTCAACAAAAAACCTGATATAGAGCTTTGTGGGCGCGCACAAACGATGGCACAAACAAGGGAAGTCAGCTGGACTTTATTTTGCTTCGTCATTAAGTAGCAATTGGCACATTGCATAAACATTTTTTTGACGTTAACGATAAAAACATAAGAGCTTATATAGAAAAGAAAGGAGTTTAATTGAAGGCTTACGTAAAAGTCTCCTATTTACCTATACTATGTTACTCTTTTTTATGGCAGAAACCTGTGATTGTCATCTGTGGTTTCAAAACGAGTTTTCCGTCCAGTTTGGTATACATAAGGTTGAAAAAGTATTAAAGTGTTACGAAACATTTTTAGGATACGAAATCAACACTTTGTGAATGCGATGAATATCAAACAGCAAAAACAAACAGTAACATGCAACTATGTTATTCATTTCATTAAAAAAATCCAAAAAATTGCATTGCTTATGCCGTAATTTTTCAATTTTATGCCCAATTTTAAAAAAACTTTTGTACCACAACTGACAAAGAATATACATCGTACAGATAAGGCTGCAAAGAAACCTAACAAAAGTTTTAGCTATAGATAAAGACATTAAACAATATGTGACACAGGCTACAGCTTCTTCTCCAACAAAGCCATACTACATTATTACATAATCCTTGAGTTCTCTGTACGCCTGTTTCTACAGCTGCACACCATGACAAAAATTAATCTTTAGTCTGGTTGAGAAATTGGAAATGCAGAGTAAAAAAAGTTTGCTTCTAAGGTTTCCTCGCATGTTCTTCACCCAATTATTTTGAATACGTCAAGTCTACCTAAGCACGGTTCAGTACTTGCAGAATATTATCAGTATAGTAGGTAGACGACATTCGATAACAAGGGCATTTTTGTACAATATTTGCGGTCTGTAAACCTGTTTTCTTACATTTTGAGTCTCAAAATTAAGTGAAGTGGAAAACATATGCTAAATGGATCGTTTTCATTTATGACTGCTTAAGCTGATTAAATAACCTGCCAATGGAGTGCTGGAAAAACTAGAAACTAGATTTTTCAGGACGCATTATAATCTTTGCCTGCATGTAAGGAAAAATATTTTCTAAAGCTATCTCTTTGTACATCCTCTATTAATTTTAAAATTATATAATACGCGATTTTAGCAATAGCAAATAGCACCGTTGGCACCGTATAGCTGAACAAAGAATTCATTAAAAATGAAAGAAAGCAGTCAGCAATAAAATGCTAACTACTGACTAAACTAAACGAATAAAAAACAATTACCGCTGGGGATGCCATTTTCCGTATGTGTTCAAAAACAGATTCTAGATGAATTCACTGTACAAGATGCCCAGATTTCCAAATTTGTGTACGGAAGTGTTCTACTTCAATTCTTCCACTTGACAAAAACACTGGAAGCAATAATTAAAAAAAAACAATTTAGTGTTTAGAGGTTCACGGATGGTAGCGGCTTACTAATATAACTACACTGTCAAATACAAATATCATTGGTAGTCGTAAACGTACATACAAACAGATGCTCATTAAGTTATTTTAAATACCTAAATCATATGACAATGATTTGAGCTAATGAGCCGACAAATAACGACCAGACAATAATAAATTATATGCCCTATGGCAGATATTCAAATATGGAAGAAGAATTTTAAAACTATTTGTTTGCATGCAATTCTTTTTAATCAAGAATGAGTAAACCGCCGAAATTATTTTTCATTTAAAAATATAATCTGGCTGTAACTACTAAAATATGTGCTAAATGATTTTAAAATGACAAAGGATTCTGGGCATAATTTGAGAAACTACGGTTCGGTAACTGAACTGTACGCACACTATATAAACGAGTTCCATTTCGTCAATATTTTACACTGGATGATGAATGTTGATTGAAGAATGAAGAATGTATTCACATCAATCCAATATCCAATACAATATTATGTACGATATTATTGCATATCATGAGCTTTTTCACAAGCACACAAAAAAAGTAAATGTCCTCGCCTCTCGTGAGTGATAAGGACGACTTTACTGTAGGCAGATAACAATAAAATGAAGGCGAACGTAGTGATTATAATAAATAAATGCATTCCTACACTAACAAATAGTTAGCCTAAATTAGCTTCGAAAAATTACTGATCCAGTCTATGAGAAATAATTTACCATGAAATAAGGTGAAAATGGATGCTATAAGGCTACTTACAATACACCTAACTGTAGTTAAACACATTTAAAAGGCTCTCACCTATTATAGACAGGTCTTCCGAGTGAAAATATTTGAACACTGCTTGCTTCCAGCAGTTTGCGTAGCTATGTTGCGTTAGGTAGGACTAGGACTTCTCCGATTCATGCCATTTATGCTCTCATTTGAAATCGGGATTTGAGTTTCAGAATCAATACGCTTTCGAACAGGTTGTTGTTGTTAAGCTCCTTTTTAAACCCTTTCAACGATAAATACCTACAAACAAATGAGATCCAACAAAAAGATGTAGTAAAAGTGGCTTTTCCAAGTTTCTAGAATTTAGGAAAACTGCATATGAAAAGAAAACTTATGCACCACGGCTAAAATTAAGGTGAATATCAGTCGTCTCTATCAATACTAAATGGCTTGAAGAACTGTAGTGCGTTTTAACTACTGAATCTCAAGCAGAGCAACTAAGCCCACTAAATTCCATTCACACAGTCCATACACGTTATGACACGCACAATTATACCCACTGGACCCACTTAACAATACCAAAAAAGTATACACTCATTGTTATTTACTTACAATAAACATTCAACATCCAAAACATATCCTAAAAAAGATGATTCCCAGGTTTATTCAGCAAACATTGTTTAACTGTCACATGAAAAACAAATAAAACCGTACTTTTGGTTTAATGGAACGCTATCTTATGATTTGTTGGTAAACAAACCTAAAAACTATTCCTTCTTTCTTGCAGCGTTGTTAATCACCAAATGAGTGAGTCATGTGCGGAATATTATACAAAATGCTTGAAAAAAGTATTATTTCGTGCTTCAATTTAACCTCTTTGCACAACTACTGGTTTGTGTAAAAATAGTAGCTACAGCAGGATATAGGAACCATAGATTGTGATTGGCACTATAGTACATCACCTGACTTACTGTTACAAATACACCTGCACCTGGTTAGTGGACCACGTTTTTACAATTCTGTTTGAAGTTGTAAAAGTTGTAGTTGTAACTAACTAGACTTCAGGATTTATTAAATCTTGTGGTAGATATTAATTAAGGTAGTTACAGTTTAATTTTTATAAGTGACTAATTGAGCGCAGAAATGGAGTACTTGAGTTCAGGTGATGTGAATCCACAGGCCTCAAAAATGTAAGATGCGAGATCGATTCGACTTAAGTTAAAATAATGAACTAAAATGGCAGATGACAAGGATTGCAATATTTTGTTTTTCTATTTCAGCCTTTGCTGCCAATGTGGAACGCTTATCGAGGCAAATATTGCAAATATGTGCGTTGCATGCGTCCGCAGTAACGTGGACATTACGGAAGGGATTCCTAAGCAAGCCACGGTTTGCTTTTGTAAAGGATGCGAAAGGTATTTGATTTGATTTTAAAGGGAGCAAGAAGATAATAACATTGTTTTAGAAGACTAAATGAATATGTATTGATACGTATAGATATCTGCAACCTCCAGCACAATGGTTGAAATGCGAACTGGAATCCAGGGAACTGCTGGGATTGTGCCTTCGACGTTTAAAAGGGTTGAGTAAACTTCGCCTTGTAGATGCTGGCTTTATTTGGACGGAACCGCATTCAAAGAAATTGAAAGTCAAGTTGACTGTTCAGTCAGAAGTCATGGGCGGTGCCGTGCTCCAGCAGATATTCACAGTCGAGTTTACAATTCTGTCTCAACATTGTGACACTTGTCGTCGATTGGACGCCAAAGACTTTTGGAAGGCTATGGTAATATCTTATGGACCAGAAAGTGAGCTTTTAAATTAACAAATATATTGAGACAGTTCATAATTTTTGTTTGTTTCAGGTTCAAGTCCGTCAAAAAGCTGATCACAGAAAAACCTTGTATTATTTGGAACAGTTGATCCTGAAATACAGAGCTCATAAAAGCGCAAATGGCGTTAAACCTCATCATGGTAATGTTTGGTCTATAAACAACCGTATTTTGTAGCAATTGATTTCCCTCCACTCATTCTATTAAGGATTGTATTAATAAACCTAAATGATATTGTTCAGATGGCTTGGACTTTTATTATGGAAACGAACAAGGGGCTCGAAAAATGGTGGATTTCTTGACACAAGTCCTCCCTTGTCGATATCAACACTCAAAGAAATTAATTTCACATGATACCCATAACAATTCTTACAATTACAAATTTACGTTCAGCGTTGAGTTGGTTCCAATTTGTAAAGATTCTGTAGTATGTCTTTCGTCAAAACTTGCACATCAGCTTGGTGGAATCGGCCAGATCTGCGTTGTCAATCGTGTAACAAACAGTGTACACTTGATAGACCCAAACACAGCTCAAGTTGCGGAAGTGCCCTCGACTACATTCTGGAGGTACCCTTTTGGCACAATGTGTATTAGTAGGAATCTAACTGAATTCATAGTAATGGAAGTGGAACCCATCGTGAAAAGAGCCAAATTCAGTGGACAAGGAACCATATCTTCCAAGGTTAGACTAATCAACTTTTTTTCTTCAAGGAACAATTAACATTGTTTTGAGTTCCTACTTACTTGAAATTCAATTGTGAATTACATTCGATTTTAGTCCCACATATTTGAGCTAATCAAATGAACGAACACTCCGTTTTGAATTTCAGCACATTCCTGCGGACGTGTATGTTGTAAAATCGAATGCAATGGGAGATACACCTATCCACTGCAGAAGCCATTTGGGACATTTACTGTCCGTTGGTGATACTGTTCTAGGGTAAATCATGACGAAATTGCATTAGTTTCAGCTCCGATGATAGTGATTACATGTCTCATGCTTAATCATCATAGGTTCGACCTGAAAAATAGCAATGTCAACGACGAAAATTTTGATAAACTTAAGAAGGACACAATTCCTGATATTGTTTTAGTTAAGAAGCATTATCCAGACCAGAAACAAAAACGTAGATGGAAGCTTCGTCATATCGTTCAAAATGCGGACACCGATAGCATCAATAGGTAAGTGTAGTAAAGCATTTTGCTTGTAATTTTTAAGCATATTATAGAAAAGACCTTAACAGAAAAAGGAGGGAATTTATTGTTCAGTCATCTCATAATTTTGTGCTTTCCTATTTCAGGGACTATGAAGATTTCTTGCAAGATTTGGAAGAGGACCCAATGTATCGTGAGAAAATTAATATCTACAGGGATAGATCAAGAATGCCTGTTGAGTCAGAAACTACAGATGACGAAACTGATCGACCTAAAATCAGTCTCCAAGAAATGTTGGATGATCTAACATTGAGTGAGGCAGATAATGACCCTGAATGGGTGGATATGGATGACGATGACGATAATTGAAGTACGCGTCACCAAAAATATTGGCTCGTTTATACTATCAGAATATAATTTTCATCCAACTGTTTTTGGAGGTTTTTTGTTAGAAATGTTCTTTCTATGAAAACTTGAATAAATTCTTTTCAAAGCAGTGTCTGAAACTACAGGGCATATTTGCTTCAATTTTGTGTACCGGTAATCGAATCTGTAAGGGTTGAATTTGAATAGATACGAATGTAAGGCAATATCCGGCTACATTATTTTGCATACAGACCATGTACTTTTTGATATACCAGGATGTGCTTTCTGCTGGCAGTTCCTAATGAGCGGAGCATTAGTGAAACTTGAATGACTTGGGAAATTTACATTATTATGCACATTTTTGGATGCCAGCAAGACTTTACATGTTCCATATGGAGCGTAATTGTGGCGTAATTATACGAGGCTCCTGGGGCACGTGCTTCGTGCTTTCCATGCTAGATGAAGCCTGGAAACGTGTAGTTACTACTAGTATATAGGAATCTGTGAAAACGATGGACTTAGAGGAAGAGGAAACTGAGAGCTAGAGTTGTAATTAATTGGGCTCATTTGTCACACCATGAAAACTATGGTGTACATAAGGTATGGCGTAAAAATTTTTAATGAAAGCTAGGTTATATAGTGAGCACTCTTTTCCCCATGTGGTACTGGAGCCTGGCTCTCTTTTAGTTAGTTATAGTCAGAGTGGATTGGGTTGTGTATGTTGAACGGATGTAAAAGTGAGAGTGCTTTGTGGTTGTAGAGAGAGAGTTCTTAACTATAAACGGGGGAAAGTTATAATGTGAGAGTACCGCCTCCCTTGTTCCCAAAGCGCCGAGTTGCTCCAATCGGAGTTTATCATTGATCATATAGCATCAGGTGAAAGAAGTTGGCTGTTCCAATTACTGCTATGTATACGTTCTGCTTTTCTCCTCGGCTACTTTTTCATCCACTAATTTTAAGTACTTTCTTAACCTTGAAGTTTATTTTAGATCCCTGTTCCACTTTTCTTGATCATCCTAAAGCTATCTGCTAATCAGTAGTGTTATGTTGAAGTCAGTGTATACAACTTTCCTTTATAAAGGTTTTTTTTTCGCTCATTAAAGATGCGTGCGGATACAAGGAATTTGACGTCGCACATGTATTCGACGAATGATGAACTGCTGCATAAAAATTATATTAGTTTCCATGAACACTTTGTATACAGCAGTCAACTACCTTGATATAAACGAGAAAGTGGGATGCAGGTTGTTACAACACAGCTTAATTTGAGGGCAAGCTGTAGCAAAAAATTCTCACAGTAAATCATTTCACAAATACATCTTCTAGACTGGAGATTTTTTTCTTGGACTTTCAATCAATCTTATGTTGCCTCCCTCTTATTCTGTGTGCTCACCTCTTGAGCCAGAATCCAACTACTTGCGAACGTATAGCAGCTAGAAATTTGGGAACAAAAATAGCAAGATCAATAAAATATAGCTCAACAGGTGGACTGTCAACTGGTTTTCATGATTTTTATATCACAAGTGCTCCGTAGTGGCTAGCATGACCAAGTGGGTAGTATTATATTTGCTTAGATAACTGTGAGAGCTGAACGAAAAGAAAACCAGGAACTAGTAGCCCTACACAACCAGCTCTCTTGGTCTATGTTTCTTCTTGTATTCGTCGGCCAAGTGAATATTATAGAAAGCTAGGAAATACCCAAAAAACATAGCAAACACCATACATAGAAATTCGACCAAAACTACTTACTAAATGGAGCTTGACATTGATACGTATTTAAAAACTATTTTCTTTTATTAATTTATAGTTGCATTGTGTGAAAAAAATGAATGCTTCGGGGAAGGAAGTTACCCATGCATGGCGTAAAGTCTTAAAATTTACACGATCCATCGAGCAATTGTATTCCATGTAAATGCAAAGCATTAATATCAAATGCTTTTCCGCGTCGGCAAAAAGTATCGGCACCCAAAGGAAAAGTTCAAACGTATTTGGAGTGTGAACCAACTTTGCACATTCCAATTCATCCACGTTTGTGATAGTTTTTCTATTCAATTTCCTATTTTTCCCTCCCTACTTTCTCTTTTTCTAAAGGTTGTGCACTATTGCATAGCAAATGTTATAGTATTGAAAATGTATTGAAAAGTATTGGTGTTTTAAATCACAGCTTTCTCGCCCTTCCTAAGGAAGCTATACGTATGTTCCTGTCTGTTGAACCAAAGTGTAGAAACTTTCCCTGTGTAGCTTAAAAAAGTCGATACGGCTTTATGATCTTCATTTCTGCTAAATCCTTACAATATCCTTTGTGCACAACAGGTTGAACTAAATTTCAATTTGGGATTTCTATACGACTCAATGTGGAATCACTACAGGTCTTTTAGCGTCGTTTCAATCCCAAACTTTAGCCAATAGTTTTCCAGCTACAACCAATGTTGTGAAACCTGTAGTGTTGCTTATTTACTGCAAATGCAACAAATTCATGTTGTAAGCTGAAACCATTGGATTTATGGAATCCATTTATGTGCACATAAAGGTTTAGAAACCTTTGTTTCCCTCCCAAGCTAGTTAATTAGTGCGAGTGAAAAACACGAAATACACATTTCACACTACATAGCTCATCATGCAATGTAACTAATATGTTAGTTAGCCTATGAACAATGATTGAATTTGGGTAGAGGGAGCTTGGGTATATATTGACTATGGTTTTGAGAACCGAATCGTGCAATTTTCAAACAAAAGCTTTTAAAAGTGAATCATGCAGCGCAGTATACTATAAAGTGAAGTCAAGCAGAGCATATTTTATTTTCCTGACTCGTGGGACACACTAGTTCAAACAGAGCCCCATACTGTAGACATCGGCAGAATGCAAATATGAATGTTTTTCTGGAGAGGAATAAAATCCCTTTTTTGCTCTTTTTCAGCTTAGCTCCCAAATAGTCACCTGATTGCCTTTGATCTCTGAACGCTCTGAATAAAGCAAACAATCTGGATGATAAACTTTATTTGAATGTTTTCACATTAAATGGTACTTTCGTAATGAGCTACACACTCTTCTCATCTTGCTTTTGAGAAAACTTCTGGGCACTCAAAACCATACAGAGACTTCATGTTCATAGAGGCTCTTTGTAGTTACTTATAAACACGAGTGCTCAATGATTTTAAATATTCAAGAAAACACTGCTCGGCAAGGTACCTAGTACATCTCGTTTAATTGAATAGTCGGCTGCTTAGGTCTCAAAACTTGATAATTAGCAAACCCAATTAAATAAAGCTTTCCAACCGCGGGAAAAATTACCAAGAAATCATCCAAAAAAAACCTTGTAAATCAATATGAATTGGCAAAAAAATTCATGCAGTGTCCATATCACGATTTTCATTTAAATGCTCATTTCCGTATTAACATTGTCTGACTGACACACATATTTTGGCCTTATGGTATGATGTTAAGTATAAGCCGTATCAGCACACACCCATTCCTATGAATCATACATTCTATCTCTGTAATATTTTAATTCTCCAACATGCTACATAATATTCTTTCAGCCACTTTCACCTATTCAGTTGACCCAAAAGTGTAAATAAATGTTAAAAGTATCATTTCAATCTTCTAGCAAAGTCAAGAGCACACCCTCAGCTTCTGGGAATTTCGTTTTACATGAAGAGCAAAGTCAACAGGAGATGCAATCTTCAATTTCATTATACAAAACTTACATATGCCAAACTAACTAACTAGCTAACTAACAATAAATCTACCAGTCTACATCTGATGCTCCTAAGTTTATATAATACTAACTCTGAAAAACAATGAATAACTGAGGCAGAATCTTGAACAAATATATGGACGTTACTATAAACAAACCCATTGTCACCAACTAACCAAATATTAAAGCGAGCAGTTGTGCTTTGATGCGGTTAACGGATTCCTTCTATGTGGTGAAGAATGCAATTTGCTTAAATACTATGAGCAAGTGAAAGTTTGCTTTCACTATTAGAAAGCAGGTAAAAATGTATTAATATAAATACACAAGGTCAAAACAAAAAATATTAAAACTATAAATGCTATACATTCCTTGTTAATTTTACTAAAAACTTTATGCCTTGCGTCCAGTAACTGACAAAATAAATTCTAAAATCCTATTTGATTAATAAATGATCATCGTTGTTGCTTATTTCAATTGTTACCAAACGCACTTGTTCTACTAGATGCCTCATATATTATAGCCATATAGAGAATCAGCAGATCATTTGTGGTTTCTTTCTTTTTACAATCTAAAAGTAGTTTAAATTAGTCCCTATTATTCTTTTGAGTGGCTTCTTAACTCTAAATAAAAATTCGAGCATCTTATCTTCTACATATATAAAAGTAGCACAATGTGGTCTCCTGCGATACAACAGGAGGTGTATTTACAGTCTGGGGTATTACATTTCAACTAATGATGTTGACTTCTTTCTCCAGAGAGTTACCAGTCACTCACTCACATGCATATGGCAGGTAGGTTGACTAACTAAGCCTCTTTTCTTCATATTTTCTGTGTACTTAGTTAGTTAGTTTCTACCATATTTATAGTTTTTTTTTCATCTAGCTAACTGTAACTATACGACTATTACTATGAGTGTATGACCGTAAAGAACACAAAAGAATCCTAAAGTTAAACAAGGCAGGTGAAATGAACCAGTCGCTCACTCACTCACTCACTCTAATGTAAGTTAGATGAGCAAGGTAGAAAGAGAAAGTTGGAGGCAAATATGAGAAGCAAGTTGAAAAACTGGATTTATAGTCAGTGTGTTGGGAGATGAATGTTCCAGAAATGGAGTAGGGGAGAGAGTGTTATGTTCTATGAGAAATCCATTGTGTTTCTATAAGTAACGGTGAAAACTCCCTGCTTGGTTTAAATCTCTTTTAATTTAAAACTGACTTCCAATAATTTTTCCTCTCGTGATCAAGGGAGTCAAGTGCTGTCTTTCTCTATGTCATTTCAAGAGCATTTTAATTTTGTTGCCTAATAACTTACTGACAAAATAACTGACCAAAGTTTTGCACAAAATGTGCAACAAAAAACTTATTAGCTCCTTTCTACCACCACCACCACCCATAGTAACTTGTTAGTTACAGTAGGTAGGTAGTTAGTACGCATTCTTTAATGTGACCTCCTTTTGTTTTCAGTAAGTTTGAATCCAACAATTACTTAAACTAGCATTTCATAAACTCAGCATTTGAAAATGTGCTGTGCAATTCAAGCTTAAACTTTGATTCAATAACAGACAACCTATTACATGGATTGCTGGCAGATTCTTTTTACACAACTCTACACATGCATACCACATGCAGTCCAATTATGTGGCAAACAAGGGCAAATGACAAAAATATGTCAGCACTACTCCAAACCATTTCGATTTGATAATAATCCTTTGGTAACCTACTTTTGCCATCCATATATTTACTTTAAAAAGATAAAGAGACTCTTCTCTACTGTCGTCATTTCAGTCATTCAGAACGGCATGTGAAAAAAATGTACCAGTAGTATGTACAAAGGTTTACCGCTAATGTGGCCTTTGTGACGCTTTTGCCTCATATTCCGACCACACTTTCCCTTATAGGAGTAAATAAGTATCATTTCCTTCTTTTTTCCCAAATACACACCGCATACTCATGTTCTTGCATTATTCCCAGAAGGAAGATGATGAGGTCTGCTATACACGGAACCACTATTGCTACCATGTCCTCACAGAATTCCTTGGGCACATTTTTCCTTCTTTGTCACGTCCTTGTGATTCCCTCACTCTGAGCGGTACAATTGACAATGCACTCTACCAATTCAAAGGATTATTACACATGTAATGCATTGTGTGACTGAGAGTCTCATCTTTTCTCATGGGCACCCAAATACTCTAGATTCCTGTTACTCACTCTCCTGTATTGATAGCTTTTTCTTCTTCTGAAAGGTACAAATTTTTCACAGTCACTCACAGTAGTATCAACGTGTACATTTGGTAGACACTGTAAAAACATACATTTCAGTCAACTTACATTTAATTTCTCTCCTCGTAGAGGCATAGGTTATTTAAAATGTCAAAGTTATTATTATTACCTCTATTTTTACAAGTCACACACAAATTATTTTCCCATCTAACATTCGAGTAATTACTAGTTGAGTAGTCTGAATAATATCACTCTCATTCCCGAGACAATCTAATTCCCGAGACACTCTAATTCCCGTAAAAACTCATTTCATCCTGACAGTGGAGTTTGGTTACAAACAAGACCAGAGCATCAATGAGAACATTGGTTCCAGGTCAGTACACAAAAGTGATCCATCTATCCACAAATATCATATTTCGTGACCAACCAATAAAAGTAACTGACTATAGTTACAAACCGTGAAAATTTGGTCCACGATATTATTCTCCAAGAAAACAAGGGCTGTTCAGTGGTTACAACTTTTCTATATAGTCACTGAAGTAAGAAACCAGCCGAGGGGTTTCATCAAATCAGACAAATAGTTAGAGTTACAAGAAACTGTGAAGCTCGTAAATATCAAAATATTTGTCAGAATATTCTGTTTTCCTTCAGGGCAGCTCGGGCATGTTTCAATCAACGTCATCATCTAACGGCTTTACTCTTCTTCCTACTCATCCCTCTGTTACACAAAATCACGGTTGCCACGCAAAAACGAAATATAAGCTCCTTTCTCCGCATTGTCACACACACACAAAATGGAAACGCACAGAACAGTTCATATTGTAAGAGTCATGCATAACTAACTAACTAACTAAAGTTCCATAACAATCCTAACATAACATATTTATTGCTATGCCATGCCAGACTGGTGGAGCAACACAAAAACCGATCATTTCTTCTGGACTGGCGAATTTTCCCTCTAATATTCTTTGTCCCAGGCAGGCAACTATAACTTTCCCTCTTCAAATAAATACAGACACACATACATTAAAGTTTTTGTCTACGAGAAAAAAGGGACGTCATCTGCCATGTACACACACACACACACACATGCATATATATATTACATGCAGGTCGATATTATTGGGCTGACAAGCGCACAGTTGGGTCTCCATACAACAACCAACTACCAACTTGCTACTACCGTGTATTATTTTTTCTTCAAAAGTCTCCTCACGCCTGGTCTCCACTACAATTTTATACACAGGTAGCATATCAAAAAGCACCAGAACATGGCTGCATAATCATGATAATAAACTACATCGTTCTCATCACTCCAGAGCGCATTAGTGCATATATATGTGCTCCGTTTCTTTACCTTTTATGCACGCTTCTGAAGCTATTGGTCCCAACTCTAGCTTGCTCAACTTTCCAGTTCATACAGGTTTCATTGTAAACTTGCCTCCCTATCCCTATGGTCTTCCATATCTTTCCTTGGCCAAATTTAGAGGACTAACTAATCAACTAAACTATGAAAAGTTCAATATAAACTGAACTGGAGTATGAAATACGGACTGAGAGACCGTTAATGAGCATAAAATTTAACAACTACTAGCCTATAATTTGTCCATCCAAATTTAATGTACAGTCAGTTGTAGTTTGTTAGTATAGTAGTAGGTGGAGAAACAACGGGGGCAAAATACCTGGAGCCCAGTGAAAGCGTAACAGGTGAGGAGAGCACTCACATAACTAACTACAAAAGTAAGTTAGTGGGCAAAGAAAGCTCGCCATCACATAGTTTAGTTAGTTAGCTAGGAAGTACAGACTGGAGTGTTAGTGCATGGTATCAACAGGCGAGACAGACATAGGATTTCATGGGTTGTTAAAGAAAACCACCAGTTGATCGCACCACTTTCCCTCGCAGGAATACACACGTACAAACCGAGGAATCAGCTTGGTTTCAATATAAAGAAAGAGGAAACACGCTTTCATCACACAGTTTGGATTTAGGGACACACCAAGCATTAAATTGTCTGTGAAATATGAGTACAATAATCGTATCATATTTAGGGAGTTTACTCGGTTTACTCTGCACATAATTGTAAGGATTCCATGGTTTCACATTTCCGCTCATTTTAGCAAATCATTTTCAGCTGTAGCTTCAGTCTATTAAACCTACCCACAGCAATACATTTTTAAAGTTGTTAATTCGTCCAAGTACGTCAGTAAATGTTTTTGGACTGGCTCAAACAGCTAACTGATTGAGTAACAACATAATATTGTTATTTGCCATGAGAGTGGGTGAAAATTTGGTATCTAACGCAATTAGGGGCCGCTTTTAACTAAAAGTTTGATTCAGTTATATCCGTAAATCTGAGTGGGAAACGACATATTGTGTACGTAGGAGAAAAAACCGCATGCTCCTTCAGCTAGCATTCAAGCTACATAAATGTGCGGACGAGATACTACACATTTGGTAGATTAGAGGCTCGGCAGTGTGCTAAACAGATACACATGAAGATAAAAGCAGGCGTCCCGATTTTCATTCCCATTCATGATTGTATGCCCCCTCCTCCTATTCTCGAGCCATTCACTCTTTTGACTCTGACGGACCAGTTCCTCATCTTTTTCCGTTCGAACTAACTAACTAAGTTTAACTAGGAGTCCCCAACATTCCTTTGTTAGCCGCAAATTGGTTTTTGAAGGCAAAAAGAGATGCAATTTTTGTTCTTTTTTGTATAGTCTGCCCAGTTTGGCACATTTGGTTCCGTTCTAACTAACTACAAGTTTTGACAATGAAACCGCTAATGATCTACTCATGTGTTCTTGTTGCATTCAGAGTGAGAAGGAGTTGTGAAAAAATTTCACAGCGATAAACGTGAAGTGTGTACAATTTCAACAGTCTTCTATTCGCTGGAAATAATGAGTTTTAGTCGACGAATTTCCGTGATTGCCCCGGGCCAAGCTCAAGACAAAGGAACTGATTATGACCATCATGAGGTGAGCACATGATTAAATTTCCTGGCCCTTGTGTTTTACTGTTGTGTTGTAGACCCAAATTATAGAGGGTGTCAAATCTTGATAAATATGACAGTAGGGAGGACATAACATAAAGCTGGTCGTATTGTTTCAACGTTGAGTAACTCACTTGCTGTGCATGCAGCAGAATATTTGTGATTACGAAAATATCGTGCTCAGTTATATGTTGTCAGTACAGCTGCAGTATTTAGCATGCTATTTTATCTTGGTGTCTATTGTAGAAGAATAAGTTGTAAACGATTTCATTGTAGATTCAATTTTGGACTTATGGAAAAGTTTGCATAGCTTGCATTCACGAAATTTTATCGTGCTGGTGTACAGTTAGTTAGTTAGCAGTTCATATAGTGAAGTTTTCTAGAAAACTGTGCTGAATAGAAGTAAATACGTTTGCAATTTACTTTTTGTAAGTAAACTAGAAACTTTTTAGTTGGTTTTCTGGTCACAATGGTTTCCATTCACATGCATTTTTCAAGCAAGTTAGCGTTTTCCAGTGCTTGTTCAAATGTTTACTGTCTGAAGGCTCAGAAATACTGCCTGGATGCACACACTAAACAAATATGCAACAAGTTACTATGACTGAGACCAAAAATTGAAAGACCAAAAACTTGTAGCTCTACTGTGTTTAGTGTTTGGTTTGCTCTCATACCATAAGAACAATAAGCTAGTGTGTTTAAAAAGAGACCACTTAATTTATTAACTGTGTTCAATTTCAATCCAAAGTTTTCTAGCGTTGATTTTTTTCCTGCTAATTTTGCTGAAAAATAACAAATGACCAACCGAAATAGCAAACTTACAATTATGGAAGTCCATTTGGACTTTAGACATATAGTAGTAAGAGAAATTCATAGAGAAAGTTTTTATGTGACGGTCGGAGAGAATAAGAGAAAATATTATTGGCAACCATAATTCATTCCTATACATATGTAAGTTAAATTATAAACAAAAACTTTGGCTTCAAAGAGTGTTACGCCAAATGAATGTGCCATAATTTGTTACATAGAAAAAAGTTTTCTCTTAACAAGTGCACAAATTGTGGAACTAAAATTAAAGACAACTAATTTTGTGCAATCTCTGGATTTGACTAGAATAAATAGGAAGTAGTTAGTGGGTTCAAAAAGTTGTGCATGAAATGAAGGTATTTGAAACTTTGATCAATGAACCATATTTGGTACACACCTAGACGTTTACAAAAAAATCAAACTCTAGGGCAGCAAAACTTTTCACATTTAGCATTCGCTCTAATAATTAACGATGAACAAATAGTTTTTTGTGGCTCTCCGTACCCTAGCCTACTATAGTAAATACGGTTTATTTTAGCATTCCTTCACAGACGCAAATAGAAAATGGAACTGATTGTAAACAAATGAGAACTAGACAATTAATTCGACAAAGTCTTTAGAACAAAAACAAACAATTAAATTGGAAAAAAATTCATGTCGTTAGCAAAAAATCTTGTTTAGTTTTGAGCAATCATCCCAAACTGGCACATATTTACAATAGACGATATCTAGTTTTCCTCGAGGCACAAAGATTATTTTATTCGAAAAATGCCAAAGAGCTGAATCAAAGTAACTTTAAAACTAACTTGGCAATTAATTATCTTACAAACCAAAATGAATTCCCTTTGAAACCCATATTCAAGCAGTCTAGGATTTTTTCATACTTCCATAGAAGTAGTTCAGTGACAACAATTTCTACACAATCTTTGAACTTTTCTGTTATTTTTGCACCAAACATCTTAGTTATTGACAAATTGCCTTGGATTCAAACGTACGTCTATACTGCCACCTTATTAGTTTTTTCGGTGACCATTCATTATAGTAACTTTTAAAAAAACCCTCGTCCATTATAGTAACAAAAAATAGTAACTTGACGAAATAGTAACAAGACATACTCACATACCATTCATTTTAGTAACATACAAAGAATAGTCAATTGTTTATTAGTCAGTATATGGAGCTGTACAAAAATGAAATTATTATAAAATTAGTTAGGTATTCCTTGTTTTTTTTCTTGGCACTTCTTCATCAATGTCTTCATTTTTACGTTTTTTAAGGTTTTTCCACCTATGATTGTCGTCAGTCATGTTGTGTGCCACTCCTTTTAAAAAATCTAGCACCTCATGGGTAGAATCGTAGTTTTTCACTAGTGTGAGTAGACGATTTCCCAAAGCAACATATCCCCGTCTTTTTATCGACTGCCGCTCACCAGCCAAAATTTGTTGCATGGATCGGTCCGCATGGTCTTGTTCTTTTTGCAGCAGAGTTAAAAATTTAAAAAAGTTGGGATGATCGCAAGATGCACTACTATGCATTTTGCTGTGCCAGCCTTCAACAAGATGGTGTTGGCACAACCAAAGGCTGTGCAACAATTTTCGAAGTAGGTACATGGACTTGTTCCAAAGCTAGTTTTCTTAGATCATGACTGCATTTGACAACTTCGTGTCTAAAAATGAATCATTATGTTTAACTTAATTGCTTAATCTGCGTCATGTCTTTTGAGTTCCGTTATGATTTCTCCAACCACTTTTACTCTACCTTTACACCCAGATGAATATTTTCTGCATCTCCAATAAGTGGCTTTGTGATGCACGTAATAAAAATTATCAAACAAAAGTAAGGGTTTTCCTTTGTTAGTTGTAAAGTATTCTCCCATTTTGGCTGTCAAATCACTACTGAATGAAAAGTTGAAACTGTATTTCCAGTATCATACATTGCATTGCATACATTTATGTGAAATTATGGTAATTCAATATTAGTTGCATGTTACTAAAATGAATGGTATGTGAGTATGTCGTGTTACTATTTCGTCAAGTTACTATTTTTTGTTACTATAATGGACGAGGGTTTTTTTAAAAGTTACTATAATAATAGGTAATCAGTTTTTTCATCTTCGTTATTCTTTGATTTCCCAGCTAATAAAAAACAAAAATATTTCCTTCAAGCATCACATGGAAAAACGAACCCCTTATTTTCTTGTAAATCTTTAACTCACTCACTGACTGACGTCAAATCTGGCTTTGACATTATTCAAACTACCTGAGCTAAAGTTTCCAAAAGTCTCATTCACACATGCTATGGAGGTAAAAACCCTTCAAAAACGTTTCAGTAACCCAATACCTGCTATTCCTGAAGATAAAAGAGAAGGAGACGTGAGTGAATGGCGGACGTCATGAGAACACACCGAATTTTCTCATATTATATCTAAACGGGTAGAAAGCAACAATAACTCACTGCTTGGATGCTTTGTAAGCAAGCTCACTATTATGATAACCCCCAGTGCCTATAGAATGTGTAGCGGAAGACGAGACTTAGCAGTTCTAGGCTGCTTATTTCTGCTTTCGCAAAATAAAAGCAAGCGGGCTTGCCTCAATATTTCCACTCTGTGTACAGTGTGCTGATTTCCGCTTCACAATGTGACGAGACCAATAGCAGGCTCCATGTAGAGTAAAATAGACAGCCTGGGCTCTGCTCAAATTACATTACTCATTCATTCGATAAAAGCGGGCCACTCTCCCACCTAGCCAGTCTATCTTTTTTGTTTCACCCAGCGTATCCATTGAAGCGAATGAAGTGATACAAGAATGACCTAGTTTAAGATAGTTCCCCTGGAATTGACTATCTTTGATAAAATCTTATACTGATCAACTCTTAAGAATGATTTTGGCAAATGAATGGAAAGGAAATGTTACTTACGAAATGATAAAATCCAATCAAGCATTGAAATACCATTAGTTCAGCATATTCTTGCAAATCTAATCCAGAATATACAGCTCAATCCCCACTACGCACGAAGTTAAATATTATGATCATTAGGGGTACACCTGAAGCCATGTACTTTCGTATATTTCTACACGCGTACTTCTCCCAGCCAATCAGATCAGTAGATGGAGGTGGGTAGTCTGCTCTGATTGGCTGTGAGTAGAACGCGCGTAGAAATATACGAATAGGCTCGGTATCAGGTGTACCCCTTTTATTTCTTAAAATGTGATCAATTATAGAAGTTTTAAAAATGAGCATCTATTTACAGGTTGGAAGTGGTCCAGGACCCTCGAGTCGCCGTATGTCCACAATGTCCAAACAGGATAGAATGGGGGGATTCAACCCGAGGTATCGGTCACGGGCAGGAACAACCCGTCATCCAAATTCCTACTCTTTGCAGTGAGATTCCCACAAGTGCCTTAAATCACTTTTTTTAAAACTTCTTTGTCTTCTCTTTCTTCCCTATCTCTTTGCTATTCATCCCCATTTACATAATGCCTGTACATTTATTCCCTATGCTTATCATCAACCTTTTCCCCAAAGTTCCAGTGCCTCTCAATTTCTAGTAGCTATACTTACTGGTGCATACCATCAGTCAGGTAAAACGTCTTGTGTATTTGATAGAGAGATGAACCTGTAATCATTTACATGCACACAGTGTACTCTATTCTCAAAACTCAAACGGACGTCGAATACACACAAATACATGTCCCATAGCATTGCATTCCCTCCGTTTCAATTCTGCTCGGACTATATCTGTCTCTTCATATTTCAATACAGACCACAAACTACAAAGCACATATGTAAGCAAGATGAAAGCAGAGTTGGCAACTACTAGAGGAAACCATTAGGCCTTGCTGGTTACGTTCTGCTTCGTGTACACAGGACACGGGAAATGTTATTTAGTTTTGGACACACTGCTTCCCTGGTATGGCATTTGCCTTTATCTCTTTCACTTCCTCTGCGGCTCATCATCAGCAGACTTGTGGCATGTTTGAAATGCAAAGGGATACATTCATTATGTATTATGAATGCCTATGTAAATGTTTGGAAGAGCAGAAATTAATTACTCCTTCATTTATCTGTATACGGAGAAGTGAATCTGGGGATTGGGTTCCCTTTTGCCAAACACACATAATAGGGAGATGAAAGAAAGTGAGTGGAAGTAGGCCGGTTCTCATTACTGTCATTACAGTATATGAATATGCATGGGCAAATAATATATGTGATGGAAAGAAGAAAAACATGCTTTAGTTAGTTTGTTAGCCTCCAATCCACTAAATAACTAACTAATGCGGATGAGTTAATGTCTATGAACATACAAGGATTATTCACTGTTATTAGCACAATCTTAATGACATTATTTTCTGGTATCGGTAAATTTGGAGCCAAATATGTTAACTTGAGGGTGCTCCGCGGGGAAAATCTTTTGATATTGAAATTATGACGAGATTGTGAATAGTTTCTATGAATAGTATTGGCCACCAAAGATTTGTATTTCAAAGTGTATTATTAATACGTTATAGCCGGGCCTAAAGGCCTTTAGCTAGACTCACTCTAACAAGCAAAGTTTAAAACCTGCAAAATTGTCAACAATCCACAAATTTTCTAACGTACACTATACCCAGACTACGTACACTATAGCATTTATCATTCATGATTATGCATTATGAATTTTAACAGTTTCTGTAGAGTTCGAATTTTAAACTTTATTCACGACACCCTCATAGACAGTGGTCCATACGACGTAATTACGAACAATAAGTCAGGGGGAACAGAAACTTCAATTCATTTGTCATTCTTGTCATTGAAGCATCATTGTGAGATTTGTCACTCATCAACACTTGTCAATGTTAGCCAAACTTTTGTTGCTCATTTGTTCCCAGTCGTTTGTTCCACCTGTAGAAATTATATTCCATGTTGAATACATTTTGACTGAATTGAGAATGCTGAAGCAGAAGGATGCAGAGAATGTTGAGAGTTTGTACTCCACCTATTTGATTGTACAGTAGTGAGTGGATTTTAGAACTTTGCTATACATTTATATTTAGAGTCTTCGCTTTGACTTCCGTCGGTCTACCAAATATAAAAGTCACACACATTTGGCTCAAGTGAACTTTACTTTTGCTCTTGTTCAATGGCTATCGCTACAGTGAACGATAAAAGCATCCAGTTTCATTGGCAGGCACAACAAATGAATACTGACGATTTCACATGTTGCCTAGCTATAACAATTGAAAGCAAATGAGCAATGCTGGGTAACCATACAAGTAGTTAATAGTGAAATGGACGACACTACACAGAGTTAATGAGCACACACAATTTGAAATCGCTCACTTGATGCATAAAGCGTTCCCAGTTATCAATCTGCTGGAGCAAGTTTTGAAGAGCTTGAAGTTGTTCACTCTCTTTGGCTGTTGAGACTGGCTGAAACGATATAGATAAAAGGATTGATCAATAATAATTGCTGCACATTTAGAGGGTTTCCAAACAATGAGAACGAAATGGTATTAATTAATAGTTAGTTGGTGAGCTTATGTATTATTGCGACTAGATGACCGATAAGTGTTATTCCACTCAATTTTCCCATCAACTTGAATGGCATCAACAATGAAATCATATTACTCGCTTCGGTTGACAGAATTTTGGTGAGACTAGAGATTATAAGCAGTTGAAGGGAGGGACCAGTTTTTGTGCTCCCCGAGAAGCAAATTTGTATCCCACAAAGCGCACAAGTTGGTACCCCTAAAGAATTGGGAAGCAACGCCTTGAGGGAAACCAAATAGCTTTCCTCGGAATACAAAAAATAATGGCTTTCCACAACACCTCAAATGATAAGTTTCCCAGTAAAGTAATGAACTGTTTTTTAAGTTTTTTGTAGGATGGTTTGCTTTTACTATCAATAAATAGTTCACAATTTTAGGTAGCTAATAATATGCTGACTGATTCCCAGTCAATCAAATCAAATCAAATCAGTCAGCTTATTTTAGCTAGTATCAAGTATTAGATCGTCAGGAAAAAATTAAATTGTTAGAGGATCAACAAAACCTGTTCCTCATGTTATCTATTTTAAGCGACTGTGCAAAAAAAGTAGGACGTCGTCAAGTCCATACTACCATTTTCTTACTTTTAGATTAATTCTGACGCCAAATGCAAAAGTATGTAAGTGGGAATTAAAAAAATCAAGGAGCTGTGGAATTTGAAATGGCATTGAAAATAGATTTCTCACGGTCACTTTTCACTAGCTGGTTTTATT
>Ga0210040_10001541_pt1 | contig 34545 bp, 25 predicted proteins | sample CryGeyCG12114_NA_FD_185462 | JGI IMG/M metagenome (GOLD analysis project Ga0210040, IMG submission 185462) | Groundwater microbial communities from aquifer - Crystal Geyser CG19_WC_8/21/14_NA (SPAdes) (version 2) | ecosystem: Environmental > Aquatic > Deep subsurface > Groundwater | place: USA...
CAGAACTTCTTTTATTTTGAAAACGGCGCATCCTTTCTCTACTTGATATTCGGGATTATCACGTTTTTATCTATCGGCTACGCTTTTGCTACCGCCAACGATTCTTTAATCCGGGCTTATACCGACTTAATTATTTACACCCACTTAGCTTTCGGTTTTATTTTCCTGATTTATATTTTCCTCAATTTCGGGGGGCTTATTCGTCAGCGGCTACGGGTGTACAAAGTAGTATACAACCCCAAAGTTATTCCTTTACTGGCGGTTTTTGTTTTGGGCACGCTCCTGGTGCTTTTACTTTTGGTGCGCAGTAATTTTAGTATGTACTCCAAAGGCCAGGCGGGCTATTTTAATTACCTCGGCGATTTTTATAAGGCATCGCACGATACCTTACTGGCCGACCGGTTTTACCAGGAAGGCGACACCTACGATAATTTCAATCTAAAATCGAATTACGCCCGGGCCGGGATTTATAACGAAAAATTATACCTGCAAACCGAAATTAACCTTCTGAAAAATGCGCTTCGGGTATATCCGAACGATAAAATGTATGTGCGGCTGGCCAATAAATTTACCGATCAGGAAGACTTTTTTGATCAGATGTTTTTGTTGCGGGAAGGCTTACGGGTTGCGCCCCACAGTGGTCCATTGCTTAATAACCAGGCCTTGCTGTACAGCACTGCTTCCCTCACCGATTCGGCGGAATATTTCCTGAACCTGGCCCACGATTATACCCAACACCCGGAGGTTATCCAGAGTAATAGGCTGGCTTTTTATCTGCAGCATGGTTTAGGAAAAGAAGCCAACGACATGGCTAGTAATGTGCAGCATCCAACTTATTTGCCGCTGCAAAGCAATATATTGTTGCTGCAACTGCTGGAAAACGCTAAATTATTAGATCAGCCTATTGCCTTGCCGCAGGAAAAAGAACTCTCTCCCGCCAGTTTTGCGCTGCTCTACCACGGCGCCCTCCAGGGCCAAATTGCCGCCAACCAAAACACACTAAACAAAATAAACGATTATTTAAATACCGATGCCAATCAGCCTTACTTCTTTGATTTAACAATATTAAAAGCTTTTGTGCAGAAAAATGCCGGGCAAACGCTGGCATCCCGTACTACATTAGAAAACCTGGCAGCTACCGAAGCCCAGTACGCCGGGTATTTACTCGATCTGATCGGTTTGCAACTGCTACAACAGAAATTATACGTTACCGCTACCGATTATTTTGTGCAGGCGCGCGGTAAAGGTTGGCCGGAAGCGGGTATTCATTTGGTGTACGCCCTGGCTTTACAAAAAGATAAACAAGCAGATGCTTTACAGGAAGCCAATAACCAGTTCCGGAACGAAAACCCGGAAATACGGCAACAAGCCGACCGGATTGCTCTTTTGCTGCAGGCCACACCTACCGCAATTATTACCCAACGCAACGACTCGGTTAAAGTACAATATCTGCAATTAAACCAGGAAAATACGGCTCGCACTGATCAGGAATTTGTAGCTATTGCCAGTACCGTACAGAATGCCGTACTCAAGCAAATTGCGCAGAAAGAAACGGCTGCTCTTTATGTAGCGCACGGCAATTTACCGGCTGCGGCGCAGGTAATTGCGGCACTTTTGCCCCAACTTACGGCTCAAAACCAATTGCTTTCGGAGGTAAATCTGCTGCAAGCGGAAATTTTGCTGCGTACCCGCGATCTGCCCCAATTGGAGCAGGCTTTGGCACGCATGTATTTATCGGCACAAGACCAGCCGCTTAAATTGTATTACCAGGCCCAATTAGCTGCGGTGCAAAACCGCAAACCAGCGGCCAAAAAATATTTCGATCAGGCTTTACTGGCCATGCCTTATCATGAACCAACTGTTTTAGCGGCGGCCAATTTTTATACAAACCAGTTAGGTAATAACGACCGGGCCTACAATTTACTGCTGGACTGCATCCGGTACAACCCGAATACGCCGGAGGTTTACCAGGCTTACATTTTAAAAAGCATTGATCTGGGTTATTTTGGCTTTGCCGAATCAGCGCTGGCAGAATTAGAAAGTTTGCTATCGCCGACCGAATTTGCGGCTTTTCAATCGCAGTACGAGCAAAAATTAACGGCGTGGCGCAACGGGGAAACACCGGGAAGTAAAATAAATACTTCGCAGTTATAACTAACGTTACATTTGCTCCATTATGAAACCAGGTCGCGGAAGTAACTTCCGCGACATAGAAAGCTTTAGAAAGCAGCTTATTTATTTTCACCTACAAGATGAGGCTTCAACTAGTGCTCCATAAAGATTAGTTTGTCGGGAATCCTGGCCGCCGTTTCAGTGTGTTTTCACCTGAAACAAATTATCAGTTATTCCACTACCCAATAATCTATAGTTTATTAAGCACTAGAGGCCACTGGCGAAATCCGGTAGCCGTTCAAGGTAAACTTTCTATTTACATAACAGCTTTATAAAAAGCATCAAAACTTAATCCGGAATAAAAATGGTATCATCGGTCATAAATACTAACTTGTCGGAGATTACATTTAGATAGCTACTTGCTTTATGGAAGCTAAAACTATTATTCAAACCAAAGACCTGGCTCGCATATACCGGATGGGCAACGAAACCATTCACGCGTTGCGCAGTGTCTCTATTAGCATAAGTAAGGGCGAATACGTGGCCTTTATGGGGCCGTCGGGTTCCGGCAAATCTACGCTCATGAATATTGTGGGCTGCCTGGATACGCCTTCGGCCGGCTCCTATATCCTGAACGGCAAAGATGTAAGCAACATGACCGATAATGAACTGGCCGAAATCCGGAATAAAGAAATTGGTTTTGTGTTTCAGACTTTTAACTTGTTACCCCGCTCTTCTTCCCTCGAAAATGTAGCTTTGCCTTTGGTGTACGCCGGTTACAGCAAATCGGTGCGGGAAGAAAGAGCCATGCAGGCTCTGGAAAGCGTTGGTTTAGGCAGCCGCGCCCGGCACAAACCCAACGAACTATCGGGCGGACAGCGCCAACGGGTAGCCATTGCCCGCGCGCTGGTAAACGATCCGAGTATTATTCTGGCCGATGAACCTACCGGTAACCTCGACACCAAAACTTCTTACGAAATTATGGATTTGTTTGAGAACCTGTATGCCAAAGGCAATACCATTATCATGGTTACGCACGAAGAAGATATTGCGAAATACGCGCACCGCATCGTGCGTTTACGCGATGGTTTGATCGAGTCGGATGTTGTTAACACCGAAGTACGTACGCACCACAACGAAGTAGTTTAAATAGTATTTAGTAATTAATTTTTAGTTTTTAGTGTGATAACCAGCTTTTAAAAAAGCTTAAACAAGTTGAATAAATTTGACTTTGTACTAATCATTAACTGCTTTAAATACCATATTCCTCAGTTTCTCTATGAAGATATATACCAAAACCGGCGACCAGGGCTTAACCTCTTTAATTGGCGGTACCCGGGTAAGAAAATCTGATTTGCGCATCGAAGCCTATGGCACCGTAGACGAACTCAATGCCTATATTGGCCTGGTTTCGGATCAACCGGTTAATACTTCGCGGCGTGCAATTTTAAAAGAAATTCAGGACCGCTTGTTTACTATTGGCTCCACGCTGGCCTCCGATCCGGAAAAATCGAAAATGAAAATTCCGGACCTGCACGAAGCAGACATTGTATTACTGGAAAAAGAAATGGACGCCATGCACGAGATATTACCGCCGCTGCGGGCCTTTATTTTGCCGGGCGGGCACCAGTCGGTTTCGTTTTGCCATGTGGCCCGTTGTGTTTGCCGCCGCACCGAACGTTTGGTTATTGCCTTGGCCGAAGAAGCGTTTGTGGCTGATTTGGTGATTAAATATTTAAACCGTTTGTCGGATTATTTATTTGTTTTAGGCCGGATGATGGCTTTGGACTTGCAGGCCGAAGAAATTTCCTGGCAGCCCCGTTTCTGACAAGCATCCGGAATTCTCCGGAAAATTAGGGCAGCATCACGTATTTCCTTACTTTTGCCTGGCAATTGCGTAAGTATAAAAAATTTATAGCCAGCTTTATTTTACTGGGCTAACATTTTTCGATTAAATTAATAAATATTATTATGGTTGAAAGCCAACAAATCCAGATAAAAAAAATTACCCAGTCGCGCCTGCCCGAGGTAGACATGGTGAACTTAGAATTTGGTCAGACTTTTTCTGATCACATGTACGTAGCCGACTATGCCAACAACGAGTGGCAGGCTCCGCATATTGTTCCTTTTGGTGATTTTTCGTTAAGCCCGGCCAACCCAGCATTGCATTACGGCCAGGCTTTGTTCGAAGGATTAAAAGCGTATAAAGCCGATAACGGTGATATTTTGATTTTTCGTCCGGAAGCCAACCTGGGGCGCCTGAATTTATCGGCGGACAGATTGTGCATGCCGGCTTATTTGGAAGAAACTTTTATGGAGGGTTTAAAAGAACTGTTACGCATCGATGCCGATTGGATTCCGTCTGCGCCGGGTAGCTCCCTGTATATTCGTCCGTTTATGTTCGCTACCGGCGAATTCCTGGGCGTAAAACCTTCCGATACGTATAAATTTGCCATTATTACCTGTCCGGTAAATGCTTATTATTCTATGCCGTTGCGCGTAAAAATAGAAGAACAATATGCCCGCGCTGTAGAAGGAGGTTTTGGTTACGCCAAAGCAGCCGGTAATTATGCGGGTTCGCTGTATCCGGCTAAAAAAGCTGCCGAAGAAGGTTATCACCAATTGCTCTGGACCGATGGCAAAACCCACGAATATTTCGAAGAATCCGGTACCATGAACCTGATGTTCGTGATAAACGACACCTTGCTCACCCCGGCTTTAAGTACGTCTATTTTGGCCGGCGTTACCCGCGATAGCATTCTGACCCTGGCCCGCGACCGCGGCATGAAAGTGGAAGAACGGAAAATAGCAGTGGCTGAAGTAGTAGAAGCGGCCCAAAACAACACCTTACAGGAAGCATTTGGCTGCGGAACAGCCGCCGTTATTTCGCAAATTGCCACTATTGGCTACCGCGGCAACGATTTGCAGTTACCACCCGTGGAAAGCCGTAAATATTCCCTGGCGTTTGCCCAGGAATTAAACGATATTCGTACCGGCAAAACCGCTGACAAACACGGCTGGATTGTAAAAGTATAATTTTATAGTTATAAGTATTAAGTTGTAAGTAGTAAGTTTGGACAACTTGAAGTCCATGCTTATTACTTACAACTTTTTATTTATATCTATTAGAATTTATATTGCTGCTTTCATAAAACAATTTATTACTTATTACTTATTACCTTAAAACTAAAACATGACAACCGACCAATTAAAAGATTTAAAGGCCAGATCAGAGGCTTTGAGGAGGTATCTTTGACTACGATACTAAGAAAGAAGAAATAACCGAAAAAGAAGCTACCACGCTTGCTCCTGGATTTTGGGATGATTCGAAGCAAGCTGAAACGCTTTTACGGGAAATAAAAACCTTAAAAGTCTGGACCGACCAGTACGAAGAAGTAGAAAGTGCCGTTTCGGAATTTGAAGTATTATTTGATTTTTACAAAGAAGGAGAAGTATCCGAAGAAGACATCCAGGCCGAATACAACAAGGCACTGGCGGCCATTGAGCAAATGGAGTTTAAGCGGATGCTCAGCAACGAAGAAGATCAGCTTAGTGCTGTATTGGAAATAAACCCGGGAGCGGGTGGCACGGAAAGTCAGGACTGGGCCGAGATGCTGATGCGCATGTATATTATGTGGGCCGAAAAACACAAGTACACGGTTCGGCAGCTGAATTACCAGGCGGGCGACGGGGCCGGCATTAAATCAGCTACGCTGGAAATAAGCGGCGACTTTGCTTATGGCTACCTGAAATCCGAAATTGGCGTTCACCGATTGGTGCGTATTTCGCCCTTCGATTCGGGCGGACGCCGCCATACTTCTTTTGCCTCGGTTTTCGCTTATCCTTTAGTAGACGATACCATTAATATTGAGATTAACCTGGCCGATATTGAATGGGATACTTTTCGTTCCGGCGGCGCCGGCGGACAAAACGTAAACAAAGTAGAAACGGCGGTGCGCCTGAAACACAAACCTTCCGGCATTGTAATAGAGTGTCAGATTGAACGGTCGCAGCTTATGAATAAAGAGCATGCCATTAACATGCTGCGCTCGCGCCTTTACCAAATTGAGATTGACAAGCAAAACGAAGAACGGGATAAGCTGGAAAGCACCAAAAAACGCATCGACTTTGGTTCCCAGATCCGTAATTATGTCTTGCATCCTTATAAACTGGTTAAAGACTTAAGAACCGGATTAGAACGCTCGGATGTGCAAACCGTTTTGGATGGCGATATTGATGATTATATTAAAGCGTTTTTAATGCAGAGTTAAAAAATAAAGGATCAATATTGAAATAATTATAATTATACCAACTGCCAGCATTACATTTTTTGAGGCTATAGTGCTTTTAAATCCCAATATACCAGCCAAACCGAATAATCTTCAATTTATACCTTTAACAGTCTATACCCCCAAAGTACATTTATTACTTAACAAGTTTTATAATATAATTTATTATTTATTCTAAATTTTATTATAAAACTTGTAATAAAGCTATAGATTTGCTAAAATTGACCAATTTTTAATTTACTCACAAAAAACAAACAAACATGAAAAAATTTCTATTGATGAGTCTTTTCTTGCTGTCTACGCTTCTGCACGAAGCTATGGCTCAAGACAGGGCAGTTACCGGTAGAGTAACAGAGGCTGCAACCAATCAAGGGCTTCCGGGAGTTACAGTTTTGGTACAAGGCACTCAGCTGGGTACTTCTACCGATGTAAATGGTAATTATTCCATTAATGTACCGGCATCCGGCACTACTTTAGTATTTAGTTTTATTGGATATACAACCGTAGAACGGCCTATTGGTAATGCTACTACTATTAACGTAAGTTTAGGAACCGATGCAAAAGCCTTAAGTGAAGTTGTTGTAATAGGTGCTGGCGGTATTGAACGTCAGGTAAAAGAACAAGGTTACAAAACAACCCAGGTTACCGCGCAAGAACTAACCCAAGGACGTTCACCAAATATTGCAACCGGCTTAACCGGTAAAGTTGCCGGTTTACAAATTAGCTCTCTTGGCAGTGGAGTAAACCCGAATGTGCGGGTAGTATTAAGAGGTAATCGCTCCATGACAGGTAACAACCAGGCCTTGATTGTGATTGATAATGTAATTGTTCCCAGTGAAATTTTAGGTAACCTAAACCCGGAAGATATTGAAAATGTCAATGTATTAACTGGTGCCAGTGGTGCTGCCCTGTATGGTTCTGCTGCTTCTAACGGTGCTATTATTATTACTACCAAAAAAGGTAGAAAAGGCTCAACTGATGTTCGGGTGGCACATTCTACTACTTTAGAGCAAATCAGCTTTTCCCCTAAATTACAAAACACATTTGGTTCTGGTTATGCCGAAGGTGTTCAAAACTATGTACCTTATGAAAACCAGCAGTATGGCCCGGCTTTTGATGGCTCTATGGTAGAGATTGGCAAACCATTAGCTGATGGATCTATCCAAACGGTTCCTTATTCAGCCCGGAACGATAAATTTGATTTCTGGGAAACTGGCGTACAGAACCAAACCGACTTTTCACTTTCTTCTGGAACAGAAAAGTCTACCTTTTATGTGTCTGGTCAACGCTATGCCGCAACCGGAACAACTCCAGGAGACGAATATAAGCGTATCTCTTTACGGGCTAATGCTACTACCAGTATAACTGATAAATTAAGATTAAATATATCTACCAGCTATACCCAAAATGATTATGATATAACTACTGCTACCTCAGATGTATATAATAATTTATTAAATACGCCCGCGCATATTCCCTTGTTAGATTATAGCGATTGGAGAAATAATGCTTTTGCCAATCCGAACGGGTATTTCAATGAATATTATCAAAATCCATATTTTACCATAGATAATAATCGGCGGGATGCGCAAAACGATTATTTATTGGGTAATGTTGAGTTAAAGTACGCGCCATTAAACTGGCTGGATTTTACCTATCGTATAGGTTTAACTAACCGGAATTATACAACAAAAGATTGGCAAGATGTATTTACCTATACGGATTATACCCGGGATATTTCTCCTAGCAAAACCAATATAGCCGGTGCTGTGTATGATGAAATGTTTACTAACCGGCAATTAACTTCGGAGTTCCAGACGCAATTCACAAAAGATATAAATGATTTTAATTTCCGGTTAATTTTAGGTAACCAAACTATCATTAATAGTTTAAGAGGACTTTCAACAACCGGAACCGGATTAGTAAACCCTGGTTTATTTAATATCTCAAACCGGATAGGTGAAGCAGTTCCTGCCGAAGGTAATTATCTGCGTCGCGATATTGGTGTTTATGCTGACTTTACAGTGGGCTTTAAAGATTATTTATTCGTGCATGCTACCGGACGTAACGACTGGACCTCCATTTTGGCAAAAGAAAACCGTTCATTCTTCTATCCGGCAGTAGATGTTGCCTTTACGGCAACCGAAGCCATCCCGGCATTACAGGATAATGCTATTTTGAGTAATTTAAAGCTTCGTGGCGCTCTATCCAGAGTAGGTCAGGTAAACCTGGCTGGGGCATCATCGGCAGGTTTAGGAGGGGCATTTGGTGCGTACGCCTTATTGCCTACATTTACCCCATCGGCTGGTTTCCCATTTGGGTCTTTAACCGGTTACTCTGCCGGAAACACCTTAGTAGCACCTAATCTTGAACCAGAATTTACAACCGGCTATGAATTTGGGGCCGACTTTTCTTTATTAAACAATGCCATCGATGGTGCTTTTACGTATTATCACACCAGTACTACCAATCAAACGGTAGTAGCGGGCGTTTCTACTGCAACCGGCTATACCGGTTTCAGAACCAATACCGGAGAAGTAGTTAATAAAGGTGTAGAAACCGTGTTGCATTACTCCCCTATTAATACCGAAAGCTTTGGTTTAACTTTTGGTGGTAATTATACCTATAATAAAGGAGAGGTAGTTTCCATATCAGCTGATTTACCAAGAATTGCCTTATCGTCTGGTGCTTCCGGACAGGTATATGCGGCAACAGGCAATTTATTCCCGGTGTTAATAGGCTCAGATTATTTACGCGATCCGGAAGGTAGAATAATTGTTGACCGTACTACTGGTTTGCCAAGCATTGACCCAAATCAGAAAGTATTAGGAAATACCGAACCGTTGCACCGCTTAGGCCTTGATTTTGAATTTCGGTTCCTAAAAAATTTCCGCCTTACTTCTTTATTTGAATACCGTGGTAGCTATTACAGATACCATACTGGTGGTTCTACCTTCGATTTCTCCGGTGCTTCGTACAGAAGTGCTTCCTTTAACCGCGATCGTTTTGTAATTCCTAATTCTTCTTATGAAGATGCTGATAATCCGGGAACTTATATTGCCAATACCAATATTACAACCGCGTATGGTGGCCCGGATTTCTGGACTTCCGGAACTGTTTCAGGAGCAGCCAGCACGTACGTAAGCAGTGGTGATTACTGGAGATGGAGAGAAGCTTCCATATCCTATACGGTACCAAGTGCATTATTAACCAGAACCAAGTTTATAAAAGCAGCTACTATTAGTTTACAAGGACGGAATTTATGGCTGTATTTGCCTAAATCTAACCAATGGACTGATCCGGACTATAACTTTACGGATACGAATGCAATAGGTATAACCAGCCTTGCCCAAACGCCTCCTACCCGTTATTATGGAGCCACCATTTCAGTTAATTTTTAATAACATTAATCATGAAAAAGATTTTTAGAATATTTTTGTTTAGTACGTTAGCGCTTTCAGCGGTATCGTGTGAACAGTTCCTGGACATAAATGACAACCCCAACCAGGCTACTGCATCTTCGCCGCAACAAGTACTTCCTAATGCCTTAACCGTAACCGCTGCCAACTTAGTGAGCTACAACGATTACGGCGCCTGGCATGTTGGATACGTGGTAAATGCCGGTGGCTTTGGGGGCTGGGGAACGCAGTGGACCTACAATTATACCACTTCTACTTACAGCGGTTTATGGAGCAGCACCTATGATAATTTAGAGGACTATGATTACATAGAAGAACAATCCGAAGACAATGAAGTACTTGCCTACTACAATGCTATTGCCAAAATAATGAAGGCTTATAATTTCCAGATGCTGGTTGATACCTATGGTGATATACCTTATTCGGAAGCCTTAAGTGGAACGGAAAACCTTACGCCGAAATACGATGATGCCGAAACTATCTACCAGGATTTAGTTGCCCAGATAGATGCAGCTATTTCTATGATTGATAATTCGGAAGCAAATGCTATTGCAACCGGCGATGTAATGTTTAATGGTGATATGGAACGCTGGAAAGAATTTGCCAATACCGTTAAATTAAGAATATTGATCCGGGCTTCCAGAAAACCAATTGCCGGCAATTCACAAACCCCTGAATGGGTAACGGCAGGTTTTGCATCTTTTGGTGCTGAAACTGTTTTCTTAACAGATGATGCCATTGTTAATCCTGGTTATGCGGCAACTACTGGTAAACAAAATCCATTTTGGGATTATTACCACTTAACCTCTGCTAACGCTACTACCTCGGCCGGCCGGTCCCGCATCCCAAGTGAGTATGTATTTAGTTTCTACAATGGCGGTAAAATTGATGACCCTTATAGAGGCGATGTAACCTACCGTTCTTTTCCTTCCACCCCAACGAACCAATTAGGAATTTCGCCGGGCGATGGTGAAGATTTAGCTCCGACCGGTACTATTGCCTGGTATGTTGGCAGCGGAACTGGTGCTTCAGCTAGTAATACGGTAGGATTATTTAAAGGCCGTACAGCTGGAACGCCTATTTTTTTAGCTGCAGAAAGTTATTTATTACAAGCTGAAGCTAACGTAAGGGGCTTTTTAGCAGGTGATGCTAAAACTACCTTTGAAAATGGTATTACCAATTCTTTCCGTTATTTGTACAAAGGTGCTGATAACGCGGTGGATTCTGATTTAGATCCGGAAGAAGATGCAGCTGCTTACATAGCGGATAATACTAATAACTATTTGGTTAGTTTTGATGCGGCAACCACTTTCGATCAAAAGATTGAAGCTATTATAACTCAAAAGTATATAGCCCTAAATATGATGTTCGGAGCGGAAGCCTGGAATGAATACAGAAGAACAGGATACCCTAGCATCTCCGGAAACGCTGGGAATACGACGTTTGCATCAACTCAATCTACATCAACCCGTGCGGACAGATTGCCAACCCGGATTTTATATCCTGCTACGGAGTATTCGTTCAACCCCAATAATATCCCTGCTGATATCAACCAGTTTACTTCACGAATCTTCTGGGATGTCGATTAACCAACTTATAAAGTTTAGAAAATGAAAAAGATAATAAATTTATTTGTATTACTTTTAATAATTTCAGGTATTTCTTCCTGCGTTGAAGAAGATCCCTTTTTTGATCCGGACGATGTAGAAAATGTTATTGAATTTAAAAGTGCCGGTAACGTTCAGTCTCCCATTGGTGCCCCTTACCCTTTATTTATTAATGCTTACGACATTGCTCCTGAACAGAGTATGGATATTGTAGTAAGCTATTCAGGAGCAGATGTAGCCCCAACGAATATTACAGTAAACATTGGATTAGGAACTCAGGCCATGTTAGACGCTTATAATGAGGCTGAGGAAACGGAATACATAATGCTACCGGCCAATTTATATACGCTTCCAACTTCTATTACTATTCCACAAGGAGAACGCACTGTAACTTATTCGGTGAAGCTAGCAACTAACCAATTTGACGTAACCGAGAACTATGCTTTACCTTTAACTATTACAAGTGCATCTTCGGGTATAATAAGTGGTAATTTTGGATCAGCTATTTTTGCCGTTTCTGCTAAGAATCAATGGGATGGTAATTATACCGTTGAAGCAACTGCTCCGATGGTAGACTTAACTAGTTCAACACTTTCAGGCTATTATCCTTTAGATGCTGATCTGGTAACGACTGGAGGTAATTCTGTAAAAATGTTCACATATACGTATTTGGAAGGTTATGAAGGTCACCCAATTAAAAGTGGCACGGCATCTTCTTATTACGGGAACTTTGCTCCTGTTTTTACTATGGATGATGCTGGTAATGTAACTAGTGTTACTAACTATTATGGACAAGGTACAAATACCAGTTTACGTGCTGCCAGGTTAAATCCGGATGGTGTAAACAAATTTACTATTAATTCTGATGGAAGTAAAGTTTTAGAAGTTAGCTATATTATGGTTCAGGGGGGTGTTGACCGTACATTCTTCCATGAGAAGTGGACTTATACTGGAGAAAGATAATCTTATATTTAATATACCAAATAAAAACCCTTGCTACTAAATAGCAAGGGTTTTTATTTGGTATATTAAATCTGAACCGTACTGCAATAGGTGGTAATACCAAATAGTATTAAGGAGCTTCCATACAAGAGAGAGCCTGATTAACAGCGTTAATAATATATTCATATCCGGTTAAGGAAGCGATTTGCTCCGGGGAGTAGTTGTTGATAGTGTTGGTAATCCAGGCTTCGTGCTCTTGTTCATCTTTGAAGTTATGAAAAGCAACTTTATCTTTCATGTCGCGCCAGAGCCTTTCTATGGGGTTCAGCTCCGGATTAGAAGGAGGCAAATACACCAAACGGATATTCTCCGGTACCTGCAGGTGTTTGACTCTGTGATAGCCTGCTTAAGCTAAAAAGATAATTTTATATACCTGCGGCTCCTGATGGGAAAACTCCTACAATGGGAGTTCGAAGAAGAGCGTGTTCACTTGCGGAGCTGTGATAAAGAACTTATCTCCGGTTAGCGGCTCTACCAAGCCATAGCAGTAACGGTAAATAAAGCGGTGCTGGTAAAGCCCCTACTGGTTTAACCCCGCTTAGTGTAATCGCCCGGCGCAGCACCGTTATCAATAGATTTTTATTATCTTTTTTAAAATTAGTGATTCACTTTTTAAACTTATAATATTTATTACAAATCCCGAACCGACACGATAACCTGATTTGTACTTGGATTCTGAATAAATTGCATAATCTTTTTACTTACCCTTTCCGGCGTCTGCAAGTTTCCTTCTTTTTTCAGCTCCTGAAACCTGTTTACTTCACTAAACTGATCGGCTTCTACTTCTCTTATTTGCGCCTGCATGGCCGTATCTACTACGCCCGGCGATAAAGCATAAACTTTTATACCCGATTGTAGGATATCCTGCTCTTTCTGGCAAGTCAGCGACATCATATCTAAAGCCGCTTTAGAAGCACAGTAAGCCGACCAGCCATCTACTGCCCTTTGGCCGGCACCGGAACTGATATTAACGATTATTCGGGAACAGGTTTGTTCGTGGTAAGCGCTGATAAAAGTATTCATCAGCATAGCCGGGGCAATCACATTTACATCAAAAACAAACTCAAAATTATCGGTAGCTTGGCTGCCCAGGTAAGCCACTTCCCCCAAAATACCAGCATTGTTAATCAGTACTATTTTCTCTGCATTCTCCAGCACCGGAAATAATTTATGTAAATTGTTTCGCAGCGCGGTTATATCCGACAGATCGGCATGCAGGTGGTGGTATTGCTCGTGTTGAATGGATACGTTACGGGAAATGCCGTAGACAACGGTATTTTCATCGTGTAAGGCTGCTTGGGCCAATGCTTTGCCTATGCCTTTACTGGTACCGGTGATAAAGTAATAAATCATGCTTATAAATTAAAAATTGTTTATACGGGACTTTACGCTGGTAGATACTATTTCATGGAACAAACCAATTTGTAAAACATTCAGGCAATAAAAAAGGCCTGAAAACTCAGGCCTTTTTTATTGCATTTAAGTATTATTAATATCCTGGATTCTGTACCAGCGTATTATTTACTTCAATTTGCTGTAACGGAATAGGCCATAAATTCTTATAGGCATCTTCATCGGCAAATCCAAGTACGGTACCGGTTAAATTAAACCGTTTTAAATCCATAAACCGTAAACCTTCGCCAATAAATTCTAACCGGCGTTGGTTTAAAATTTCGGTTAATGCTTCCGTATTGGTTAACGAAGTAACCGGGCTCAAACCAGCACGCTCCCTTATTGCGCTGATATCCGAATTCACTTGCATATCACTGGCTGTTGCAGCGCCTTGTCTGGCTCTTGCTTCAGCCTGAATCAAATACATTTCGGCCAAGCGAATTACCGGAACATTGTTGGAGTTATTCACCACATCATTGTACTTAAGTAACCTTCTCCGGCTACCTACCAAAACTGTGGTAGCCGCAAAACGTTCATCATTGGCAGAGGCCGACAAAGCATTGTAAGCTCCGGCAGAAAGATAAAACCTTTGCCCGGTTGTAGTTGGATCAGATGCTGAACCTAAACCATTTTGGTCGTTTAAAGTGAAGTCAATCGCAAAAATTACTTCGGAATTTCCCTCGTTGGTAAAGATCGTACCAAAATTATCAACCAGGCTATAGTTGCTATTTTCCAGCACTTCCGTTGCTTTTGCTTCGGCTTGCGCGTAGTTGCCTCTTTGTAAATAAACCCGCGCCAACAAGGCACTAGCTGCTGCCTTGCCGGCCAATGTATTAGCTGAGGCATCACCTAGATTTTCTTCAGCAGCTGTTAAATCAGCAATAATGGCATCATACACTTGCGTTTCAGTTGCGCGGGCTGTATATTGTATTTCGGGGATTTCTGTTGTGGGCGTCTGTATCAAAGGAACTCCCCCAAATACTTTTACCAAATCAAAATACGCTAAGCCCCGCAGAAAATACATCTGGGCTTTAATATTGCTCCGCTCCTCATCGGTAATATTAGTTAAACGATCTGCCTCTCGCATAACAATATTAGTCCGGTTTACAACCGTATAAATGGCCGCCCAGGTATTGGCAATCTGCAGGTTAGAGGTATTAATAGCGTGATTAGCTACTTCCCGGTGCGTAGAATATGTACCGGAAAAAGTTAAATTATCGGCATATAAGTCCTGGTAAAGTAAATAACTCAGGCCATAATAATCATCGTCCTGGAATGCACTGTAAGCACCTAAAGATGCTCTTTCTAAGGTAGTATAGTTAGTTATTGCCTCGCCAAATTCAATAGCGGTGGTTGGCTCTACCTCCAACACCTTTTCGCAGCCGGAGAAAGTAGCCATACTGAAGGCCGCCAATATTATAATTGAATATTTTTTCATAAATTATCTAATCTTTAAAAGCCTACGTTAACACCAAAAGTAAAGGTACGGGCTTGCGGCACGGTGTAGAAATCTACTCCTAAAGTAGTATTGGCGGTACCGGCGTAGTTTACCTCGGGGTCAAAACCGGTGTAGTTGGTAAAAGTTAATAGGTTTTGTGCCTGCGCATACACGCGTAGGGTTCTCATTTTTAACATACTGGTTACTGTTTTTGGTAAGGTATAACCCAGAATTACATTTTTAAAGCGTAAATAAGATCCGTCCAGGATAAACCGCGACTGATTGCTGCGGTTGTTATCGTTTAAATCGTCTACTGTGGCGCGTGGCACATCGGTTATATCACCTTCGGCTTGCCAACGGTCCAGAACAATAGTCCGCATGTTATCATCCAGGAAGTCGTTGCCCAAATGGGTTTGGTATTGCAGGGCCGGATTGGCAATTTTATTACCCGAAACAAATTGTGTAAACACGTTTAAGTCAAAACCTTTATACCGGAAAGTGTTGTTGAAACCTCCGGTAAACTTAGGTTGGGCATTACCTATTATGGTTAGATCCGCATCGGTAATTACGCCGTCGCCATTTAAATCGCGAAAATTAACATCTCCGGCTTGTACGCCTTCTGCTTGTCTCGAAGCAGGCACATCATCCGTAGAAGCAAAAATACCATCAGAAATATACCCGTAGAAAGTGCCGATAGGTTGTCCTTCTCTTAAAACAATGGAATTACCGCCAAAACCGTAGAAAATGTCTTTTCCTTCGTAAAGAGAGGTTATTTTATTTTTGTTGAAGGCAATATTAAAGTCGGAAGTCCAGCCAAAACCACTATTAGCCGCATCCAGGTTAACGGTGCTTAAAGCAAACTCCCAGCCCCGGTTTTCGGTTGAGCCAATATTGGATTGGTAACTGGCAAAACCATTTTGGGTTGGCACCGCCCGCGAGAATAATAAATCATCGGTTTTCTTAACATAGTAATCTACCGCTAAGTTTATCCGGCCTTTTAAAACGCCAATATCTGTTCCCAGGTTCAGTTGCGAGGTTGTTTCCCATTTCAAATCCGGGTTAGGCAATTGGGTTAAAGCAATACCCGGATTATCTATATAGTTAGAACCGGTAACCAAAGCCTGATAACTGTAATTACCAATCTCCTGATTACCCGTTTTACCGTAAGAGGCTCGCAGCTTTAATTCGCTTAACGCATTAATACCCGACAAGAATTTCTCTTCTAATACCCGCCAGCCTACAGATACGGAAGGGAAATAGCCGTAGCGGTTATTTTCACCGAAACGCGAAGAGCCATCGGCCCGGAAATTAACGCCTAATAAGTATCTTTCTTTAAACGAATAGTTTAATCGGCCAAAGAAAGAAACCAAGGTGTAGGCATTTTCGGCGTTGGTGCCGCTTAAAACACGCGCTGCACTGCTTACATACCGAAATTGCTCACCGGCAAAACCTTGGCCTAATACCGAAGACGGATTGAAAACATTTCGCTCAGTGCTGGTACCAATTACAGCCGAAATATTATGTACTTCATTCACTACTTTGTTGTAAGAAGCAGTAGCTTCTAAAAGCCGTTTCGTAATAATGTTTCTGGCATCAATGGCCTCGCCGCCTACCGCACCGGCCGATGAACCAGGATAATTAGCGGCCGTGTAGCGGCGTTCATCAATGGTTAAGGCATCATAACCTCCTCTTACTTGTACAGCTAAATCTTTGGTAATATTATATTTGGCAAAAATATTACCTAAAGCCCGCAGGTTAACCGAAGTTTGGTCGTTCTCGGTAGCTTCGGCAATAGGATTGGTATAATAGTAATTAGGCCGGGTATAGGTACCATCTTCGTAATAAACGGGCCATACGGGTGATGATGCTAAGGCATTGGCAAACGGCCCAACAACTGTATTATCGCTGACAATGCGGTTATTCTCGGAGCGGCTTAACTGAATATTAGCACCAATAGAAATCTTATCGTTTAAAGAATGGTCTAAGTTTAACCGGGTGGAATAACGTTTGTATTCACTTCCGATTACCGTACCGGCCTGATCGAAGAAATTACCGGATAAATAATAACGGGTTTTGGCATCCCCGCCACTTAACGATAATTCGTAATTTTGGATGGGAGCTGATCTGGTGACTTTATTAATCCAATCGGTATCCGTTAAATCAAAGTCTACCCCTCCATAATAAAAGTCGGTAAAATCAGTAAAAGTGGCACCAGGTTCTAAATAGCCGTCGTTTACATAGGCTTCCGTCATTATTTCCTGGTACTGGGCCGCATTCAGGTAATCTGGTTTACGCCACATAGATTGGGTACCATAGTAAGCATTTAAATTAACCTGGGTTTTATTTGCGGATCCGCGCTTGGTTGTAATTAAAACAACGCCGTTTGCCGCTCTGGAACCATATATTGCGGCAGCGGAAGCATCTTTTAAAATATCAATAGACGCGATATCATTGGGGTTAATGTCGGCAATAGCATTCACAGACTGGCCGCCATAATCTAACTGCGAAAAATCGCCGGTAGTTAAAGGCACGCCATCTACTACGTAAAGCGGCTGGTTACTGGCTGAAATGGAGGTTGCACCCCGCACCCGCACGCTAATACCACCACCCGGCGTACCCGAGTTTTGGGAGATCTGCACCCCGGCAGCCCGTCCTTGTAAAGCCTGATCTACGCCAACTACCGGTAAATTGGCAATGTCTTCGGAGGTAACTTTGGCAGTTGCACCGGTAACTTCGCGGCGTTCCTGGGTACCATAGCCCACTACCACTACTTCTTCTAATTGAGCTGCATTAACTGCCAAGGCAACATTAATGGTTGTTCTGGTTCCCACTACAATTTCCTGGGTATCCATCCCCACGAAACTAAAAACCAAAGTAGGATTGGCTGCAGTAGCCGGAATAGTTAAGGAGTAAGAGCCATCAACACCTGTAGAGGCACCAGTACTGGTGCCCTTTACAACTACTGTCACCCCGGGTAAACCCGAACCATCAGCGGCGGCATTTACCCTGCCACTAATAGTACGGCTTTGCGCTATTGCTGCTGATATTGAAAACAACAGCATAAGCAGAACTAGTAAATTCTTGTACATAAATTTTGTTTAATTGAGTTATTATTAGATCTCGTATAACGAAATTAGGCAATGTTTGATCAAACTAAAAATATTAAATTCACTAACTAATATTTATTTTTAAGCACTAACACAACTTTGTTAGATAATATTAAAAATAATGATTCAATAATTAAACGCTAAACAATTTTATATGCATTATTTGCCAGATATATGCTATTTATTTAATGACTAGTTCTGGCAATTATTTTAGCAAATTCCTGAATAAAGTATTTTAACATATTTGGAGTATTTTGATTTAGTATGACACAATAAAGGGCAACGGAACAATCCATTACCCTTTATTTTTTATCTTTTTATAAGTACGCTTTTTACAAAATATACTGGCTCAGATCCCGGTTTTTCACCATATCGGCGAGGCGCTCTTCTACCATTTGGCTCGTAACCTGAATATGCGCGTTGGCTCCTATTTTATCCGGCACATCAAACAAAATATCGTTTAACAAGCGGCTAACCACAGTATGTAAGCGGCGGGCACCAATGTTTTCTACTTCGCTGTTTACTTCAAAAGCAATTTCGGCAATTTTACGCAGGGCTTCGTCGTCGAAAGTTAATGCTACATCTTCGGCTTGTAGTAAAGCTTCGTATTGCTTAGTCAACGCATTTTTCGGAAATTTCAGAATAGCGTAGAAATCTTCTTTTGTCAGGCTCTGCAACTCTACCCGGATGGGGAAACGGCCTTGCAATTCCGGAATCAAATCGGATGGTTTGGCTACGTGAAAAGCCCCGGCAGCAATAAATAAAATATGATCGGTATTAATAACGCCGTATTTGGTATTAACAGAGCTGCCTTCCACAATCGGTAACAAATCGCGCTGTACGCCCTCGCGGCTTACATCCGGTCCGCCGCCGCCTTTGTTGCTGGCGCTGGCTACTTTATCTATTTCGTCAATGAAAATAACGCCGGCATTTTCGGCTTTGCGAATCGCTTCTTCTTTCACCTCATCCATATCGATGAGTTTAACGGCTTCTTCTTCCAGCAAAAGCTTGCGGGCTTCGGCAATGGTAACTTTCCGCTTTTTGGTTTTCTTCGGCATCATGCCGCTAATCATTTCCTGAATATTCATCATAGAAGCTTCGTCGATGCCCGGGCCCATAATACCTACGCCGGAACTGGCATTTTGCTGAATCCGGATTTCTATTTTGCGATCTTCCAGTTCGCCGTTTCGGATTTTGGTCCGGAAGCGCTCGCGGGTGCGTTCGTTTAATTCCAGATCGCTCTCGGGCATGTCATTGCCATTGCCGGTATAGCCGGGCACGGGTTTGGCATTAGCAGCCGGATTATTAACCGGCGGAATCAAAGCATCCAGGATAATATCTTCTACAGCCTGGGCGGCCTGCACTTTTACTTCTTCTTTCTTCCGCAGTTTTACCATATTCACCGACTGTTCTACCAAATCGCGCACCATGCTTTCTACATCGCGGCCCACGTAACCTACTTCGGTAAATTTAGAGGCTTCCACTTTGGTAAAAGGAGCATCGGCAATACTGGCTAAACGCCGGGCAATTTCGGTTTTACCTACACCCGTGGCACCAATCATTAATATATTATTCGGTACTATTTCTTTTTGCATTTCGGGAGCAGCGTGCATCCGGCGCCAACGGTTGCGCAGGGCAATGGATACATTGCGTTTGGCATCGTGCTGCCCGATAATATATTTGTCTAGTTCGGCTACAATCTGGGCCGGGGTGAGGTATTTATCTGATTCTAACATAGCTTAATAAGGTTGGTCAGCAAGATGCTGTCCTTGGTTTATGCTGAAATATTTAGAAATATCTGTATTGGGTTTATTTACCCACACACAACATGCCAAAAACAAAACTGTCAGTTTAGGTACGGCAGAAGCAGCCCTGTTCTTTTAAATATAGGTAAAATTATTTTTAATCGGACTTTCAGTCAGCTGTTTTCGTATAATTATCCGCTTTATATAATACGTGTAAAACAACCTGCTGTTAAGTAAAAACGGCCATCCCAATCAGCAACTTTGCTTTGTTTATACTTTGATGAAAATTATTAGAATTATTTTATCCTGCTTAAACCCAGTACAGAAATAGACTTTTTTCTTTGCGGCAAAAAGCTTTTTCAGAAGATAGTTCCTATTATTGATCTTTTTTCTTTTTAAAGAAGCGTTGCAGATCGGAGCTTAACGTAAAGTAATTAGTAGCCCCGGCGGCATGGTAAAAAGCCCGGGCATAATCCAGCCTAAAACCTTTGATACGCACCATGCTGCCTACAGAAAAGCCGGCGGTGCCGGAAACGGTTTCCATTCTTAACTCTTTCCGGCGCAAATGATTATATCCAAAGCGCAGATTAAAGTTTTTGCTTAAGAGTACTTCTCCTCCTATTACAAAATGGCGGGCAATTTTATCGCCTATGCTAATATCTTGGGAAGCCAAATTTTGGACAAAACCGGAAAGCTGAGTAGTATCGTGATATACAATATTGAAGCGCTGTAAATGATGCGCAGTTACCGAAAATCGAAAAGGCATGTGCTCCGGTTTATAGGTAAACCCCAACTGCGCATCGAAAGGCACCGGCTCCTGATTTTCTCCGGAAAACGATCGCAACTCATAACCGATATTCTTAAACGCGAGCGCTACCGTTAAGTCTTTTTCCGGATGTTTAAATATGCCGCCCCAATCGGTGGCTAAAGCTACTGCCTTGTATTCGGCAATAGACGAAACCACTAATTTGACGGTAGCACCTAAAGTAAAATGATTTATTGTAGTGGCGTGGGTAAGCCCCACCGCATAGTCCTGCACCGAAAATGTACCGGTTTCTAAACCAGTGTCGTCGCGCTGAATAAAGTTGCCGTAGTTTACATAAGCAATGCCCAAGCTCCACAAACCGGCTTTTTTAGCCTTAAAGGCATACGTTAAATTACTTTGGTTTACATCGGCCAGAAAGTTGGTGAAGCCAAAAGAAACCTGCTGGTGCATATTGGCATTTAACAAAGCCGGATTGGTTTGCAGGCTGCTCACCTCTTGTTCGGGAGCCGAAATATTAACCCCACCCAAAGCTGCTTCTTTGGCATTAACGGGCAACCCTAAAAAACGAAAGGTTTCTTTTCCGCCTATCTGCGCCCAACCGGGCCAACTCAGGAGCAGCAGAAAAGAAACCAGCCATCTTTTACGCATAAAAATTTATATCACTACCTAATTCATTAAGCCAGATAAGAATCAGTTAAGGCCGGCGCTACTAAGGGCTCTACTACCATTAACTGCAGCGGATTATTTACTTTTTCCGGCAATAAAGCAAATTCCAGTACTTCATTTACTTTATCTACATAATGGATATTTAAGCCTTTTATGTATTCGGCAGATATTTCGGCAATATCTTTTTTATTTTTTATACACAAAATAACATCGGTAATACCGGCCCGTTTGGCAGCCAATATTTTCTCTTTAATGCCGCCTACCGGCAACACTTTACCTCTTAAGGTAATTTCACCGGTCATGGCCAGACGCGCGCGCACTTTGCGTTGGGTAAATACCGAAGCAATAGACGTAAAAATGGCAATACCGGCCGACGGTCCATCTTTAGGCACCGCTCCTTCCGGGAAGTGAATGTGTAAATCGTACTGGTCGAACAACCGGTAATCAATCTGCAGATCGGCGGCGTGGGCTTTTAGGTAAGACACCGCGGTTACCGCCGACTCTTTCATAACATCGCCCAACTGACCCGATAAAGTTAATTTACCTTTGCCGCGGCTTACCAGCGACTCTACAAACAAAATATCGCCCCCCACCGAGGTCCAGGCCAAGCCGGTTACTACACCGGCCGTTTCGTTATCCTGGTACAATTCCTTGTCAAATATTTCGGGACCCAGAATTTTCACCACATCGGCCGGCTCTAATAATTTTTTAAATTCTTCTTCTAAAGCTTTAGATTTGGCTATATTCCGGACTACAGCGCCCAATTTACGTTCCAGGTTCCGGACGCCCGATTCGCGGGTATAATCTTCTATTACTTTCTGAATGGCAGCCGGCGAAATTGTAACGTCTTTCGGGTCTAAACCGTGCTCAGTTTTCTGTTTCGGTACCAGGTGTTTTTTCGATATTTCTATTTTTTCTTCGATGGTATAACCGGTAATATCAATTATTTCCATGCGGTCGCGCAAAGCCGGATGAATGGTATCCAGGGAGTTGGCCGTGGCAATAAATAATACTTTCGACAAGTCGTATTCTACTTCCAGGTAATTATCTACGAAGGAACTGTTTTGCTCTGGGTCCAGTACTTCCAACAAAGCCGAAGACGGATCGCCCCGGAAATCAGAGCCGATTTTATCTATTTCGTCCAGCACTACTACCGGATTAGACGAGCCTATTTTTTTGATATTGCTGATAATTTTACCGGGCATGGCGCCCACGTACGTTTTGCGGTGCCCGCGGATCTCGGCTTCATCGCGCACGCCACCTAAAGACATACGCACGTATTTACGGCCCAACGATTTGGCTACCGAACGCCCCAGCGAAGTTTTTCCTACGCCCGGCGGCCCGTACAAACACAAAATTGGTGCTTTCATGTCGTTCTTCAGCTTTAACACCGCTAAATACTCGATGATGCGTTCTTTCACCTTTTCCAGGCCATAGTGATCCGCATCCAGGATTTTCTTCGTTCGCTTCAGGTTAAAATTATCTTTTGTGTATTCACCCCAGGGTAATTCCAACAGAAATTCGGCGTAATTTAAAGCTACCGGATATTCGGCCGCGGCCGGATTAATGCGCGCAAGCTTATCTACTTCTTTATTAAAATGTTTGGCTACTGTTTCGGGCCATTTCTTTTTAGCGGCCGCCGCGCGGAGTTTTTCTACTTCCTGATCGGGACCTTCGGAACCCAACTCATCCTGCAACACTTTTATCTGCTGCCGCAAAAAATAATCGCGCTGCTGCTGGTCTATATCCGTGTGAACTTTGGTTTGGATTTCCTGCTTTATTTCCAGCAACTGAATTTCTTTCAACATCAGTTCCAGCAAGGTTGTGCCGCGCTCCACGCCATCGTTTATTTCGAGTAGGCGTTGTTTCAGGTGCACTTCCACGTTTATGTTCGACGACAGGAAATGCGTTAAGAAGCTGGGGCTATCAATATTATCCAAGGCCATTTGGGCTTCCTGCGGAATTTCCGGGTTTAGTTTCAGCATTTTGGCCGCCGCATCTTTCAACGACTGTACCAAAGCTTTTACTTCGCGGCTGTTTTTATTCGGGAAGGTTTCTTCGCAATAACTTATTTTGGCCGATAAGAACGGCAAATCCTGTACTACCTCTTCTATTTTAAAGCGGCTCTGCCCTTGCACAATAATAGTAGTATTACCATCGGGCAGTACCAGTAATTTTAATATTTTGGCCATGGTACCCACGCCAAAAATATCTTCAATGCCCGGATCGTCGCTGGTGGTACTTTTTTGAGCTACAACGCCGATGGTTTTATCTCCGCGGTAAGCTTTGCGTATCAGCCGGATAGATTTTTTACGGGTTACGGTAACGGGTAAAACTACCCCGGGAAATAAAACGGTATTGCGCACCGGCAGAATAGGCAGCGTAGCAGGAGCATTCTTAATGGTTTTATCTTCTTCCGGATCAGATGTAACAACAGATATTAACTCTTCACTATCTTCGGTTGCCAGATCAGTTAGCATAAGATTCTGAAGAAAATTATTAAGATTGTAATTCATATTTATATAGATGCCAAATTGGCAGCAAAAATCAGCGTAAATTAAATTATGAGAAAAAACATATATATCGGCAAGAGCCATGCCAATATACCAGCTGCTACTATACGTTAACAAGGTACTTAAAATAAAATATATTAAAAATTTAAAACAAATTCTTTTCGAAACCCAGAATTAAAAAGCAGGATATCAACTGAAAAAAATTATATTTGAAACACGATTTACCAACGAATAAGACCAGGAGAACCGACCTTTACTACCTTTTCTTCCGGAAAATAGATTATTATGAAACACCTTGTACGTTTGGGTTTACTTTTACTTTTTTTATTTCCGGCACTACTGTTTGCCCAGGAACCCAAACGAGCACAAATTGTTTTGCAACGCCAATTACCCGCCGACAGCATCCGGCACAAAATCACTCCTACCGCCGAAGTAGCCCAGGATTTTCCGAACCTGAACAAGATTGCGCATTACGAAGATAAGAAAAAGTTACGCGCCATTAGTCGCCTCGAAAAAAAGAATGAATGGGGAAAAGCGTTGCCTTTGCTGCAGGATTATGTATCTAACTTTGGTATCGAAAACTTTTATAAAAACACCCCACTTTTGTGGCGGCTAGGTCAGTTGTACGAACATACCGGCGATGTAAACCAAGCAAAAGCTTACTACCGGCTGGTACTGAAACACCACCGCGCCGACATTAGGAAAGTACAAAAGTATTACGATTCCCTTAATGCCAATGCGCAGGCCAGTTATGTGCCGCTGAAGCATTATTACGAAATGGTGGAATACCGCAAATCCATTAATACTTTTCAGCCACCCAAAGGTATTTATACCAACATGGGCCCCGAATTAAATTCGCCACACGAAGATTACGGCCCGGTTATTACCACCCAAAGCGACCAGATTATTTTTTCCTCGAAACGGGAACGCCGCCCCGGACTAAACAACACCCCGAACGAAGATTTATATTACTCGGTTAACAACGATGGATATTGGGGAGAAGCAAGATCTTTCGGCAAACCCATTAATAGCGTTTACAACGAAGGCTCGGCGTGTATTTCTAAAGACGGCAACACGTTGTATTTTGCCCGCTGCGAATGCCCCGATTGTCACGGCAACTGCGATTTGTTTGTGGCTATGCGCTTAAAAAGCGGTAAATGGGGAAACATCAAAAACTTAGGCGCTACCGTAAACAGCAGCGCCTGGGATTCGCAGCCCAGTTTATCTAAAAATGAGGACACCCTTTATTTTGCTTCTGACCGGTTGGGTGGATTTGGCTTATCGGATATATATTTTACTTATAAATTAAGAAACGGCCGCTGGAGTCCGGCGCAAAACATGGGCCCCATTATAAATACCCGCGAAAACGAGGTGAGCCCTTTTTATCATCCTTTGTACCAGGTTCTATACTTTTCGTCTAGGGGCCAGTTGCTTAATTTTGGCGACTTTGATATTTACAAAACCTACCGGGTAAACGGCCACTGGCAGGAGCCCCGTAACATTGGCCCGCTGGTAAACGGGAAAGGCAGCGAATATTACTTTACCATCGATAAAGAATCTAAAAACCTATACTATGCCCGCTCCGAAGAGCAGGACCTGAAAAACCTGGATTTGTTTTCGTTTCCCTTGCCCATGGAAGCACATCCGCTGGCCGTAACCCACCTGCAAGGCTCACTGATTGATTCAGTAACCAATAAACCTTTAAGTGGCATCATATCCATCATCGACCTGGATAATGGCATTGAAGTAGCTTCTAAATACGCCCGGGAAGATGGCTCTTTCGATTTCGACCTAATTGATAACAGCAAGTACATGATGCTGATCCAGAGTCCGGAGTTTTTCACGATTGAGAAAGAGTTTGATTTGAAACAGGACACTATTTTCAAAATCATGACCTCAGTGATTGATTACAGCATTCCGCTTATATTTACCAATATTGAGTTTGATGATGAACAAGCCCTTATAAAACCGGCTATGGAAAGTGTCCTGGACCGGATTGTCTTGTTCTTAGCCGATCATCCTACTTACGGGCTGGAAATAAGTGGCCATACCGACAAAAGAGGCGATCCGGACGCGAACCTGAAATTGTCCCAGAAAAGAGCCGATGCCATTCGGGATTATATCGTAAATAAAGGTAAACTGGCGCAAGGCCGCATACAAGCCTGGGGTTACGGCAGTTCCGACCCTATAAAACCAGAAATTACGGAAGAAGACAAGCGCATTAACCGGCGGGTGGAGTTTAAGCTGATAAAGCCGAAAAATTAATAATGGTTTTAAAAGTATTTTTAGCTGATAAGTAAGCGGACAAAATTAGTTTAAGTTAAATAAGAATGTAAAGCTTTGATAATCAAAAAATTATTAACACATTCACTCATTCATTAATTCTGTCATTGTACTTAATTCTAAATTGAAAGCAGAAGTTTTTTCTCAATAGATTTGTCGCCTTAAGATTCCTTTTTAGGGCCTCTCTGTTGTGCATAGAGTACTGTGCCAATTGCCAATTGTATTTTCAAGATAAAACGGCTTAAGCATATTAAACCTCATTATTTAAATATCATGAAAAAAATTCTACTAATCTGTTTATTGTTTCCGTTTGGCTTAATGGCCCAAACCACCCCAACTACTGAAACTGTCAATACGGCATTATCAGGCTTTGTAGAACAAGCGCCAACTTACCCCGGCGGAGAAGCAGCAATGCAAAAGTTTTTAGTAAAGAACTTAAAATATACCAAGGAAGCAAAAAAAGCAAATGTACACGGGATGATAATTGCCCAGTTTGTGGTAGATACAACTGGTTCTGTTACGGATGTGAATATAGTAAAAAAGTTGGGGTACGGCCTAGACGAAGAAGCTACGCGGGTAATAAATAGTTTCCCCCAATTTAAGCCCGCCATCCAGGATGGAAAACCAGTTGCTTTCCGGTACACACTCCCATTTCGGTTTTAACTAGCCGCTAAACCGCAGATTGGCTAAGCCAATAATTTGCTTACTGCTTCTTGCTTTTTTAGTTAGACATAACCATGATACCCGATATTTCTAATCCGTTTTTCTTTAGTAGTTTAGGCACCGTTACTGACGTAAATATTACCGAAAAAACTGCCGCCATTGAAATGGAAGATAAAAGCGGGTTTTGCCTGATCCGGTATGAGCAGGCAGATGATTTGAATAAAAATGACATTTTGGATTTAAGTACCCGAAACCTAGGTATTAATCCGGATACCTTTAACCAGACGCAGCAGAAAAAAATAACCGTTTACATCATGCGAACCAATATGGCACTGTATCAGTTGAAGCGCTATTTTTAAATAACCAGGTATTAATTGTTATAAATGTGGCATACGCCAGTTAAAAGCTAAATTTTCCGGTTAGCCGTCTGGGTTATTTCAAGTTCAGGAGCGGAATAAGAGCAAACCAGATTAAATACGTAAGCGAAGCAACCATCAGGGAATCGATGCGGGGAGCAGGAGCCGCATTTTTCAGGTAGCGGTAAATACGGCTGGTTAGGAAAAGCGCGTGCGGAATAACGGCCAATATCAGGTAAGAAAACGTAGGAGCCGCAACATTGAATACAGTATAAACAACTACTATTAAGGCTGCCAGCCAGGTAAAGATCAGCGCCAGGCGGGCCGCGCCTTTTTTCCCAAACCGGACGGCCAGCGTTTTTTTGGCCGCCGCTTTATCAGCATCGTAATCCGGAACCCCCGCCAGCACGATGGAAGGCAGCACCGCAAAAAACATGGGCAAACTCAAAAGCCAGGGTAAAGCATCACTGATAGTTCCGCCCTGAATAAGATAGCCACAAACCACCACGGCAAAGCTGTGCGTGAGCCCCACGGGTAAGTTCGCCGAAGCCGCGGTACGATAAGCGTAGCGGCGGAACCGTATATCCCAGCGCCAGCACCGACACAACACCACCAGTAATCAGCAGGGTTGGTAGGGAGCCCGGAACCTGGAAAAGCAAAACAGCAAAAACCACAACGGATAAACCTAGCGCGTATATAATACCTTTCTTTATTTCTTTAAAACTCAGGTATTTCTCCACAATAACCCGCGAACCACCGCTAAACGGACTAAAATATTTATTCTGCTCATCCGATTTAAAATCTAAATAATCGTTGGTGAAAACAGTAGCCATTTCCAATAAAAACAGCCATAAATATCCTAACCAGAAAAGCGGTGCCCGGAAACCATAACCCATTACATCGGCGCCAAAAGCGCCGGTAGCGTAAGCCAAACAGGTCATGGGGTAAAACTGCAACCTAATGGCTTTTAACCAGGTTCCGGCTTTAATAGTAAATTTATTCCAGGACGAAAGAGCGCCACTGCTTAACTGCAGGCCTTCGTTTTTAACTTTAGCCAGCCAGGCTTGGCGCTGTGCTTGATCCGAATCTTTTACCGGGCCAAAACTTAAGGTGCGGGCCAGGTTAAAACCACAAAACTCTAATATGGCCTTGCGCATGGTATTATGGCCCAGCGAACGGTAAATCCATTTGTAAACCCACAAAGGCGTATCCATAGTGGTAATCAGTTGCGCCGATTTCCCTCTTAACAAAGGGGCGTAACCGGTACCGCCTTCTATGTCTTCGAAAGCAAAACCAGCCGTAAAAACCCGGTCGATAAAACCTTTCAACAAAGCCGGAATAGTGCCCCACCAGGTCGGATACACAAATACCACGTGGTCGGCCCAGGAAATAAGTTCCTGTGCCTGCTTTATGGCCGGTTCCATTAGTTGCTTACGCGGCGAAAAATGCGTTACATTTAAATTAAACGCCAGGTCGTACAAAGTAAGTTTAGTCAAGTTAACCCCAGCGGCCCGGGCCCCTTCGCTATAAGCATTTACCAACGCTTCGGATAAAGAATCTTTTCGGGGATGCCCGTTGATGATTAACACATTCATGCTAAAAGGTTGGTTTTAAAAATACCGGCCAATATGGATGACACGTGATTACGCCACGAAATGTTTTCCGGTATATTTAGTTAAGCCTGCCGTGGGCAAAAGGAACTTAACACCTTACGGTCAGTAACGTCAGAAAACAAATGTAGCAGTATTTACCGCAAAAAGCAGGAAGCAGCACCACCTGTTCCCTGCCAACTTTCTGTAAAGCCGCCAAGGAACAGGTTGGTTGCTGCTAAAAAAGGTATTTTTATTTCTGCAGGTCGAAGGGAATAAACCGGTTGTTTTTCAGGATATAAAGGGTTGTCCGGTTTCGCTCCACCACCGAAACACCATCCATGGCCAAAGGCCGGCGCTTTTGGTTACGGAAATCAGAAACGACAGAATCTTTAGGAGCTAATTTTAACTGGTAAATGCTGAAAAAGCCATTGGAGAGTTTTTCGGCGGGATAAGTAGCTACTCTTATTTCCTGGGGCTTGCCCGCATAATCCAGGAAAGCCAATACCTGAATCGAATCGTTATCTAACACCTGTACGGCATAATCGCGGGAATTATTACCGTTGAAATCGCCGGTTACATAAACAGGATTTTCTATCTGCAATCTTTTTTGCATTAAAATCTGGTCGGGCAGCGGAGCTACCTGCACGGGTGGCCGTTTTTGATTGAGCAAGGCCGTTAAAGTATCGGGCAGCGGTAAAGTTAAACCGCCCCGGGGAGTTGCTTTTGCCACACTGTCGATAGAAGCTTTGGTATCGGCATCAATCTGTGTTTTATTTATTTCAGCATCGGCGGTATTATACCGGCCATCGGCAGATTTAGAGCCGCAAGCGGACAAACCTAAAGCGAAAGCAAAAACAAGTGGGTGTAATTTCATCTTTCTGATATTTAAGTAAGAGGCGGCAAATACGTTCCAAATTTGGCTACTAAAAATGACCTTTATCCAGCTCCTAAATGATCTTGATCATCTTATTTTTTAGTAACTGACTCATGTTACGCAAGAGAAATATTTTATCAGGTGCGTGCCTTGTTGTAAGCGTTTAAATTTTGAAAGATTGCATCTTTCAAGGTGCTGGTGCTAACGGGCTCTTTCGGCCTAAGTACGCTCACGGCCGTGGAAGTCGGGCTGCTGATATTTCTTTTCCTCCTGCGTCGGCACCAGAAATTTAGCAGATACTTCTGCCAAAAGGCCCTCTTCCCAGAAACTAGAATTATACTCTAATACTACGGCTGTTCTTAACTTATACATTTAAAAAGCAGATATTCAATCTGTAGGATCTTCAATCTCTGATCTAAAAGCTTATTCCAGCCTATGAGGGTTAACATCAGTTACTAAGATTGAAGCAGTTTTGCTTTCAGAACAGACGCAAAAATAAATTTAAATACTACCTACATTGTCCGGGAGTAGAAAGGGCAAGCTTTTATTTAGTTTTACGGGCCAGCATATATCCAAACGCCAAAGTAAAAAGCATAAAAGCACTAACGAATCCTTCATTTAGCGGTACGCCACCCACCTTTTTTATTTTATCCGGAAACTCCGCCTCTAAACCTTTCGCCCCTGGAAAAGCAAAACTACTGGCCATAGCTGTCCAGAAAAAGCCGGGCAAAACGGCTCCCCATAATAATTGATTTTGATTATCGTTGCTTTTGTTTTGCAACAAGTACAAACTACTGCTACCCAACATGGCGGCCAACATAATAGTCATGGCATCGTGAAACTTGGCGTGGGGCGTCCAGCGCGGGTTGAACAAGTGGGTTTTATTCCAATCAAATAAAAAACCACCTATCGCCGTAAATGCCGCCGCCGACATGAGAATGGTGTGGCCTATCCTATTCCGTTTCATAGTTCCTGCTTTATATAACGACTTATTTTGATTTCAGAAGAATTTACTGCCTAAACCAGCTTATGTTGCATCAGGTAATCAACCGAAAATACAAAAGAAGCGTGCCGCGAATATGTAGGTAAATTAAAAGCCGCAGTAAACAACCAAACTAAACAGTTCGTACCAGTATACTTGGCACCAAAAAATTTGTTTATACTCGTATAAACACAATGCATCAGGAACGATTTTAAACCTGAACCGGCTAAAACTAATTTATTAAACTTATATGCTGTTAAAAAAGAATATTCCTTTTCGTTATATTTTTAGTATCATCCAATTCGAAGCTCTTTTAATTTTCTTGTATGCAACCATTGTTTACCTGGTAAAAGCGTACTTATACAAAAATATATTTACGGTACCCCTCACCATACCTTCTATTTTGGGTACCGTTATTGGCTTATTGCTGGGTTTTCGTACCAACCAGTCTTACGACAGATGGTGGGAAGCCCGCACGATTTGGGGTGGTATTGTAAACGATTCCCGCACACTTATCCGGCAGCTTTTAACCTTTATTTCGACGGAGGCTTTACCTGCGGCAGAAAAACGTAAGTTTTGCCGGACCTTTGCGTACCGGCAAATTGCCTGGTGTTATTGCCTGGGGCAAACACTACGCGACCAGAATCCGGTAGCTGGTTTAGATAAATTGCTCACCCCAGATGAATTAGCCCTTATTTCGCCCAGCTCTAATAAGCCCAATGCGCTACTACAATTACACGCCGAAGATGCGCAACTCCTGCTGGAAAACCAGTTAATAAACCCGTACCAGCAAGTACAACTAGATAGTACCATTAGCAATTTAACCGATAACATGGGCCGCTGCGAACGCATAAAAAGTACGGTTTTTCCGAGTACATATAATTTAATTGTGCATTTGCTGGTTTTCCTGTTCATAGCGGTGCTGCCTTTTGGTTTGTTAGACGAGTTTGGCATTACCGAAATACCTTTGGTTACGGCCGTAGGCTGTGCTTTTGTATTTATAGAAGAAACGTCTACGCACATGCAAGACCCGTTCGAAAACCGCCCCACTGATACGGCAGTTACGGCTATTGCCCGCACCATCGAAATAAACATCAAGCAAATGCTGGGCGAAACCGACGTACCGGAAAAATTACAACCAGAAGAATTTTACTTGAGGTAACCAGATTAATTAATTGGAGCTACCCATAATTCAGTTTTTATCTCATATATTTAAGTTCCTATAGATTGAATATCTGCTTTTATCAGGAATAATAGTCTAACTAAATGCATATATAAAAGCAGTAGCACAAAGAAATGATGCTAGTCTCTGGGAAGAAGGCCTGCTGGCAGAAGTATCTGCTAAGGTTGTGGTGCCGTAGGCATTCCGACGTAGCCCAACTCCAAGGGACGGGGACGCCGGCCTTGAGGCAATTTAGGCCGCTAAAGCCCGTTAGCACCAGCATCTTGAAAGATGCAATCTTTCAAAAGATTTATCTTGCGCAAATGAGTTTTATAAGTATTTAAGTGATAGAACAAAATAATTATATATTTTCTAGGGTGTAACTTCCCCCCCTGCCCCTCCTAAATCTGAAGGGGAGCTTTTGATACTTGTTTTTGATTAACTTTTAATCAGGCCTTTTACTTACCTATAAAATCCAGCACAGAAAAATAAAAGATGGAAACGTTTATTTCGGTTTTAAGAGGGATTAATGTCAGCGGCCAAAAGAAGATATTAATGGCTGATTTGAAAACGCTATACGAAGAATTAAGCTTTCAAAATGTTACGACTTACATTCAAAGCGGAAATGTCGTTTTTAATACGGATAGCGGTTTATCTAACCAAGATCTAGCGCAAGAAATAGAAAAAGCTATTCAGCTGAAATACAATTTTGCGGTTCCGGTTATCATCCGGAAAGCAACAGAATTAGCTCAAGTAACGGCAATTAATCCTTTTCTGAAGGACGGCGCTATTGATCCGGAGAAACTGCACGTTACTTTTCTAGCGGAAACACCCCAGCAGCGTAATCTTGAAAAATTAAATACTTATAACTTCCCGCCCGATCAGTTTGCGGTAATCGGGCGAGAAGTCTTTTTATATATTCCGGAACGGTACGGCGATACGAAGCTATCGAACAGCTTTCTTGAAAACAAGCTTAAGATTGCGGCTACTACCCGGAACTGGAAAACGGTGCAGCAATTAAACGCGATGGCTTCTCTTCTGCCTCCGGAATAAAGCTGGTTTACTGATTAGTTCAGAACGTTAGTTGACTGACCGTAGCCTGGCTTTAGCTTATTTTAAAGTTTAAAGTCTTTTTCGGGGCTTTCTTCCTCGAATAACATCCGCACTGATGGGGTATAATCGTCTTCGTACTGGCCGGAGCGTACCGCCCATATAAAAGAGCCCAGAAACAGCAGGGCTACCGTAAGGCTAATGCCGATCAATAAATATATAATAGTCATACTGGTAAAAACTTAAGATTTTATTTTTTATGTAAGCCCATGCGCCAGGCCACCAGGCGTACGCCCAGTACCGAGAATAAAATAACACTCAGCGAACTAATAGGCATCAAAATAGCCGAAACTACCGGTGAAAACTTACCCGTTACCGCCAGCGAAAGGCCAATAATATTGTACACAAAGGAAACCCCGAACGATAACAAAATAACGTTGAGGCTGCGACGGGCAAAGCGTAGGAATTGAGCTAATTGGGTAAAACTGCCGGCATCCAGAATAGCATCACAACCCGGCGAAAAACCATTTACGGAGTTGGTAACCGAAATACCGGCGTCGCTCATTTTTAAAGCTCCGGCATCGTTCAGGCCATCGCCCACCATAATAACTTTCTGGCCTTTTTCTTTCAGGCGGCCAATGTAAGCCAGTTTATCGGCCGGTGATTGGTTAAAGCACAAATCGGCGGTTTCGCCAAAGTAAGTCCGTAAATTTTCTTTCTCCGAGGCATTATCGCCCGACAATACCGCTAAGTTTTTACCTTGTTCCTGCAGTTCGGTAAGCAACTCTTTTAAGCCTGCCCGGTAATGGTTATGAAAAGAAAAGTAACCCACCGACGCGTCGTTTATCCGGATGTAGACACGAGTAGCCAGGGTTGCTGATGCCGACTGCATGTGCGCCGTACCGGCAAAAGCCGCGGAACCAATTTGTACGGGTACGCCATCTACCAGACCTTCGGTACCTTGACCGGAGATTTCCCGGTAATTAATAACGGGCAGCACCGGCGCCTGCAGAAAACCATAAAGGCTTTGGCTTAGCGGGTGCGTAGAATGCTGCAACACCGACCGAATTAAACCGCATTCCCGCGCGCTTAGTTCTTCGCCGTGGAAAGTAATATCGGTTTCGCTGCTTTCAGTTAAGGTACCGGTTTTATCAAATACCACCGTATCGGCTTTGGCTATGGTTTCGGCCACATCGCCGTTTTTAAGGTAAAATTTATGTTGCCCGAAAATACGCAAGGTGTTAGATAAGGTAAACGGCGTACTCAACGATAAAGCACAAGGGCAGGCAATTACCAGTACCGAAGTAAAAGCTTTTATGGCCATATCGGTATCGCGCGGCACCCAATATATTAAGGCGCCTAGCGCAATCAGCATGGTAACCGAAATAAAATAACTGCCTACTTTATCGGCGTAGGTTCCTACCCCGAAGTAGCTTTTATTTTTCTGGAAAACATCGTTGTTCCACAACTGGGTCAGGTAACTTTGCGATACATCTTTTATTACTTCCAGCTCAATGCTTTCGCCCA
>Ga0210040_10001542_pt1 | contig 34510 bp, 36 predicted proteins | sample CryGeyCG12114_NA_FD_185462 | JGI IMG/M metagenome (GOLD analysis project Ga0210040, IMG submission 185462) | Groundwater microbial communities from aquifer - Crystal Geyser CG19_WC_8/21/14_NA (SPAdes) (version 2) | ecosystem: Environmental > Aquatic > Deep subsurface > Groundwater | place: USA...
CCTGGCCGCGGTGGCCGCCGCCCGCCGCGAGGACCGGCTGGTGCTGGAGGACTTCGGCGAGGACGGCCTCACCTCCGTGGCCGCGCCGGTGCGGGGCGCGGCCGGCACGGTGGTCGCCGCGGCCTGTCTGGTCGGCCCCAGCGAGCGGATCGGCGGGCGCCTGGAGCGCACCGCGGCGATCGCCGCCCGGCTGGCGGCCGACGTCTCCGCGCTGCTGGGCGGCCCGGGGCACCGTGCGGCCGGCCGCCGCCCGTCAGCCGTCGAGGGTGCTGTGCGTGGGGCGTCCGGCGACTGAGGTCCACGCGACCGGCATCGTCCGCAGCTCCTCGACGGCGGTACGCCACGGGTCCCGCTCCACCACGACCAGGTCGGCGGGGTGACCGTCGGTGACCTTCCGTCGTCCGCGGCTGGACGCGGCGAGCGCCTCCTCGACCGGGATCGCCTGCTCCGGGTGCCAGGCGGGCAGCCCGTCGCGGCTGCGGCCCACGGCGGTGGCGATGCCGTGCCAGGGGTCCAGCGGCGACACCGGGGCGTCCGAGCCGAAGGCCAGGGTCGCCCCGGCGGCCAGCAGGGAGCGGAGCATGAACGCCCGCCCGGTCCGGCCGGCCCAGTGCAGGTCGGCGACGTCCCGGTCGTCCATCGCGTGCTCGGGCTGGACGCTGGCGATGACGCCGAGCTCCTTGAACCGGGGCACGTCGGCGTCGGCGACCAGCTGGGCGTGCTCGATCCGGCCCCCGGTGCCCAGCGCGGCGAAGGTGTCCAGGGCGACCCGGGCCGCGGCGTCCCCGATCGCGTGCACCGCGGGCACCAGCCCACCAGCGGTGGCCCGCTGCAGCAGCGCGAGCAGATCGGCCGGCGCGACGGTGAGGTCACCGCTGGACCCGTCGGGATAGGGCTGCTCGCAGCAGGCGGTGCGGGTGTTCAGCGAGCCGTCGATGAGCACCTTGAACGGCCCCATCACGATCAGGCCCGCACCACCGGGCACCGGCTCACCGGTGCGCAGGCCCTCGGCCAGCGCCCGGTCCAGCCCGTGGGTGTAGACGCCGGTCTCCACCCGCAGCGTCCGCAGGCCGCTGCCGACCCGTCGCGCCCACACCGCCGGGTTCCAGGTCATCTCCAGGTCCACCAGGCCCACGACCCCGCGGGCGGCGGCGGCCGCAGCGCCCTCTGCTGCCCACTCGTCGACCAGCCGGTCGGGCACCTCGGCCAGGCGGCGGGTGACGGCGAACGCGGCGTCCTCACGCAGCAGGCCGTCGGCGTCGGCGTCCCCGCCGATCTCCGCGGCGAACAGCTCGACCGCCGCAGTGCTCAGCCAGAGGCAGTGCAGGTCGCCGGAGACCAGGACGACGGCGGCGCCCCGGGCCGCCTCGTCCAGCTGGGCCCGGGTCGGCAGGTCCGGCCACAGGCCGTCGCGGAAGCCGTAGCCGACCAGCGGGCCCGCCTCCGGCAGACCGCCGGCGTCGATCCGGTCGCGCACCAGCTGCGCGGTGGCGGCCGCACTCGTCGCCGCCGAGACGTCCAGCCGCTGCCGCATCAGCGCGTACTGGGTGAAGTGGACGTGCTCGTCCCACAGGCCCGGCAGCAGCCACCGCCCGCCCAGGTCCAGCGCGCGGGCTGCGGCGCCCTCGGCCGCGGCGCGGTGACCCACCGCCGCGACGGCGCCGTCGGCCAGCAGGACGTCGACCGGCTCACCGCCGCTGCGCAGCCGGGCGGCGCGCAGCAGCAGCGGCTCGGCCGGCGCCGGCGAGCCCGTGGACAGCGGCTCAGCCACGGGACGCACCCCCGTGCACCCGGCGCATCTCCGCGGCCAGCGCCGGCGAGGAGTACGGCCCCGGCTGCTCCAGCCTGGCGAGCACCCGCTCGACCACCTCGGCGGGCTTGTCCTGGCTCAGCTTGGCCTTGGTGGTGACCCGGGTGGGGGTCAGCCGGATGCCGAGCGTGCCGGCGCTGATCCGGTGGGCGTAGGCGGCGTCGACCGGGTCGGCCAGCATCGGCCGCGGCTCGGGGACCCGGCGCTCCATGTGGTCGACCAGCTGTTCGAGCACCTGCAGGTTCTCCTCGGGGGTGAGCACCTCGGGCACGCCGGCGAGGTGGGCGACGGTGAAGTTCCAGGTCGGCACCGCCGGGGAGGTGCCGTACCAGCTGGAGGAGAGATAACCGTGCGGCCCCTGGACGATCATCAGCAGCTCGTGCCGGCCGATCTCCAGCACCTCGTCGTCCGGGCGGCCGAGGTGGGTGAGCAGCGACAGCTCCTCGCGCGACTCGTCGACCAGCACCGGGTAGTGCGAGGCGGTGAGCCCGGCGGCGGTGTGGGTGACCAGCGTCGCCCAGGGGTTCTCCCGGACCAGCCGCTTGAGGTCCGCGGGGTCCATCTCGTAGTCGGGGTTGGTGCGCACGACGGTGTCCTCTCCTCCGGTCGGTTCTCAGAGCTGACCGGGCGTCAGCGCGGGCGCGAGCGCCGGCGTCAGCGCGGGCGCACGCAGCGCGAGGCGGTCGGCCTGGAACAGCGAGAGGTCCTCCGTGGTGGTGCCGGTCATCGCCAGCTCGGCCAGCACCCGGCCGAAGGTGGGGGTGAACTTGAACGCGTGGCCGGCGCCCAGCCCCAGCAGCAGCCGCGGGTGTCCGGGCACCGAGTCGAGCACGAAGTGCCGGTCGGGGGTCAGCGCGTACTGGCAGGTGACGGTGCGCAGCGCCGGACCGCTGCCGGGCATCGTGGCGGCCATGAACCCCTGCAGCTCGGCCAGCCGCTCGGGCGAGGGGACGAAGGTGCGCTGGTCGACGTCCATGGCGATCTCGGAGACGTCCCGCGCGGCCTTGATCGTCGACTCGCCGTAGGAGGGGAAGCCGTAGAAGCAGACGTCGTCCTCCCAGATCCAGATCGGGAAGCGGCCGGGCTCGAAGTCCGCGGGCCGGTCGGGCTTGAAGTAGGTGACCTGTTCCTGCATGACCCGCAGCGGCACCTCGGCTCCCAGCGGGGCGAGCAGCCGGTTGGTCCACGCGTCGGCGCACAGCACGACGGTGTCGGCGTGCACCGGGCCCTGCGCCGTCTGCAGCACCACCCCGTCGGGGCCGGCGTCGTCCAGGGCGGTGACCGGGCAGCGGTCGCGGAGCCGGGCGCCGTGCATCCGGGCCTGCATCTGCAGGGTGGCCACCGACCGGTTGGCGTGCACGATCCCGGAGTCCGGCGTCCAGACCGTGGTGACGTCCTCGCGGACGGCGAACTGCGGGAACCGGGCCCGCACCTCGGCCGGGGTCCACGCCTCGAAGTCGACCCCGCAGCTGCGCAGGCTGTCGGTGTAGTGGCTGGCCGGGACGGGGGCGTCGGCCGGGCAGAAGGTGACCCCGCCGGTGGGGGTCACCAGCCGCTCGCCGGACAGCTGCTCCAGGTCGGCCCAGTCGCGGTAGGCGGCGTCGGCCAGCCGGACGTACTCGGGCAGGTCGTAGGCGCGGCGGATGATCCGGGAGGTGTCGTGCGAGGCGCCGCGCACGTGGCCCAGCTCGAACTGCTCGAAGCCGACGACGTCGGCTCCGCGCAGCGCCAGGTGGTGGACGGTGGCGCTGCCGAGGGCCCCGAGGCCCACCACGGCGATGTCGACGTGCTCCATGACCGGCGTTCTCCTCTGTGACGGACGGACTGTGGCGGGGCTGTGGCGGGCGGGCGGGCCGGTCGGCCGCGGGGGCGGCCGACCGGGGTCAGAGGACCCGGGCGAGGAAGGACTTCGTGCGCGGGTGCACCGCCGCGCTGAACACCTGGTCGGGCGGGCCCTGCTCGAGCACCACGCCGCCGTCCAGGAAGGCCACGGTGTCGGCGACCTCGCGGGCGAAGCCGATCTCGTGGGTGACCACGATCATCGTCATCCCGTCGGCGGCCAGCCCGCGCATGACGTCGAGGACCTCGCCGACCAGCTCGGGGTCCAGCGCCGAGGTGGGCTCGTCGAAGAGCATCAGCTTGGGCTGCATGGCCAGCGCCCGGGCGATGGCCACCCGCTGCTGCTGCCCGCCGGACAGCTGGCGCGGATAGGCACCGGCCTTGTCGGCCAGCCCGACCCGCTCCAGCAGCGCCAGGGACCGCTCGCGCACCGGGCCGGGCTGCTCGCGGCGAACCCGGAGCGGGGCCTCCATCAGGTTGTCCAACACGCTGAGGTGCGGGAACAGGTTGAACTGCTGGAAGACCATGCCGATCTCGCTGCGCCGGCGGGCGATGTCGGCGTCCTTGAGCTCGTACAGCTTGCCCTTGTGCCGGCGGTAGCCGACCAGCTCGCCGTCGACGCTGATCCACCCGGCGTCGATCTTCTCCAGGTGGTTGATGCAGCGCAGGAAGGTGCTCTTGCCCGAGCCGGAGGGGCCGAGCAGGCACAGCACCTCCCCCGCCCGGACGTCGAGGTCGACGCCCTTGACCACCTCGTTGGCGCCGTAGGACTTGCGCACCCCGCGGGCCAGGACCATCGGCTGCCGGCTCATCCGAGCCGCCCGCCGACGCCGAGGACGGTCTCCGCGGCGGGCACCTCGCCGGGCGGTGCGACCGGCGGACGACGGCCGTGCAGCAGCTCGCGCCAGCGGCTGCCCTGCGGCCGGCCGCCGCCGCGCTGGGCGTCGCCGCGGCGCAGCCGGCGCTCCAGGAACGACTGGGCGATGGTCAGCACCGTGGTCAGGATCAGGTACCAGATGCTGGCGGTGAGCAGCAGCGGGATCACCTCGTAGGTGCGCGAGTAGATGATCTGCGAGGCGTAGAGCAGCTCGGGCAGCGAGATGACGCTGACCAGCGAGGTGGTCTTGAGCATGCCGATCGTCTCGTTGCCGGTCGGCGGGATGATCACCCGCAGCGCCTGGGGCAGCACGATCCGGCGGAACACCTGGCGGCGGGTCATGCCCAGTGCCTGGGCGGCCTGGGTCTGCCCGGGGTCGACCGACTGCAGCCCGGCCCGGACGATCTCGGCCATGTACGCGGCCTCGTTCAGGCCCAGCCCGAGGACGGCGGCGATCAGCGGGGTGATCAGGGTGTTGACGTTGCCCTCGACGAACGACGGGCCGAACGGCACGCCGAGGGACAGCGTCGGGTAGAGCGCGGAGAGGTTGAACCAGAAGATCAGCTGGACCAGCAGCGGGGTGCCGCGGAAGAAGCCGATGTAGAGCGCCGACGCCCCCGCCACGATCGGGTTGTCCGAGTCGCGGGCGACGGCCAGCACGATGCCCAGCAGCAGCCCGACGAGCATGGCCACCACGGTGAGCAGGATGGTGTTGCGCAGCCCGTCCAGGATCGAGGCGTCCAGGAAGTAGCCGAAGACGACGTCCCACTGGAAGTTGGGGTTGCGGATCAGGCTGTTGACCAGCATCGCCAGCAGCACGACCACCACCGCCACGGCGACCCAGCGGCCCGGGTGGCGCAGCCGGACGACCTCGCCGGGCAGCTCCGCGGGGACCGCCGTCCCGGCCGGGGCAGGTTCAGCCACGGGAGACTTCGGGGTCCTCGATCGCCCCGGCGTCGACGTCCCACTTCTCCAGGATCTCGGCGTAGGTGCCGTCGTCGATGAGCGCCTGCAGCGCCGCCTCGATGGCCGGCGCGAGCTCGGAGCCCTTGGCCAGGGCGATGCCGTAGGGCGCCGGCTCGTAGTTGGCGTCCAGGACGTCGAACTTGCCGTTGGACTGCTGGGCGACGTAGGCCAGCGGCCCGAAGTCGGACATGGTGGCCTCGGCCCGGCCGCTGCTGACGGCCAGGGTCGCCTGCGGCTGGTCGGGGTAGATGTCGACGGTGATCGGGTCCTCGCCGGCCGCGGTGCACGCGGCGTCGAAGTCCGGCAGGTACTCGTCGGCGTAGATGCTGCCCTTCTGCGCGGCGATGGTGTGCCCGCAGAGGGTGTCCAGGGTGAGGTCCTCGGGGTTGCCGGCCGGCGTCATGATCGACGTCCCGCCCTCGAAGTAGCTGACGAAGTCGACGACCTCGTTGCGCTCGGCGGTGATGCCCATGGCGGCGTCGCCGACGTCGTACCGGCCGCCCTGCAGGCCGGGGATGATCGCGTCGAACTTCAGCACCTGCAGGTCGACCTCGAGCCCGAGGGCCCCGGCGACGGCGGTGATGATCTCCGGGTCCACACCGACCAGGGTCTTGTTGTCCTCGGCGTAGAACTCGAACGGCGGGTAGCCCTCGCCGGTGGCGACGACGAGCGTCCCCTTCTCCTTGACGTCGGCCGGCAGCAGCGCGGCGGCCTCGTCGACGACCTCGTGGCCGGCCGGGGCGGAGGCCTCGGCGGCGTCGCCGCTGCTGCCGGCGGAGCCGCTGTCGGAGTCGCTGCTGCCCCCGCAGGCGGTGAGCAGCAGGCCGGCCGCCGTCAGGGAGGCCGCGAGGATCGTGGTGCGGCGGGCGGGCATGGAGGATGTGGTCACAGGTCCTCTTCCGTCGGGCGGGTCGCGCGGCTGCTGCTGCGCACTGCCGGTTGGCGGCAGAACGTAGGAGCCGCAGGCAACGGCGTTGTTACGCGGCCCGTTGCCTGCAATCTCCCTCGCTGAAGATTGCAGGCCACCTCGGCGCCCACCTCTGCCGGGGCCGCTGTGCGCGGGTGGTCACCTCCTCGGTCAGGAGACGATCAGCGCACACCGGGGTCAGTCGAACGGCGTCGGACCGCCGGCGGCCCAGGTCAGCACGATCATCGAGACGAACGTGGCGACGGTCATCCCGATGCCGGTGGCCGGGATCAGCCAGGGGTGCCGGGAGTAGAGCCCGACGTGCTCGGCCGGCGCTGTGTCGGCGCGGGGGGCGGGCGAGCGGTCGTCGGCCACCGGCCGGGGGGCTCGGACGGGTGCGTGCGTGGCGGTCATGGGTGCCTCCGAGGGAGCACACGACAGGGCCCCCGCTCAGCTCCCGCCGCGGAGGCTACGCGCGGAGCGGGCGTTCGGGAGGGCGTCTCGTCGGGGCTCGTACTCACCTCTCGCGCGCGCCGGTCGACGTCTCGCTCAGCCGTCGACGTAGCGGTCGCGTTCGACCACGAACTCACCGGTCGCGGTGTTGGCGTCGATGAACTCCGGCAGCAGCGGCACCCGCACCGTCACCGTCACGCACACCAGGAACTCCTCCCCCGGCGTCAGCGACGGCTGGTAGCTGCCCGCCTCCTCGCAGCCGGTGCCGGCCGGGGCGTAGGCCAGCACCACGTCGGTCGCCTCCACCGACTGGTCCGCCACCGCGATCGCCACCGCGGCCTCCGCCCGGGCCTGACCGGTGATCGCATCTGGCGCGGTGCCCAGCGCCCGGCCGGCCTCCCGCGCCGCCTCGGTCGAGGCGAACACCCCGCGCTGCACCGCCGAGAACCCGGCCACCACGTAGACCAGCGGCAGGAACACCACCAGCGCGATGAAGACGAACTCGACGATCGCCGACCCGGCCTCCCCCGCCAGCCGGGACCTCAGCTGCCTCACGGCCCCTCCTCGACCGCCCGGCCGGTGACCTGCAGCGGCAGCAGGTCGCCCAGCGCCGCGAACAGGCTCGGCACCGCACCGGTGCACCGGACGACCACCAGCACCAGCCCCGACGCGTCGACCTCCTGCACCGACTCACAGCTCAGCCCGGCCGCGGTCTGCGCCGAGATGGCCCGCGCGATCACCTCCAGCGTCCGCGCCGCCCCCGCCTCGGCCGGCACGTCGGCGTTGGCCGCGTACCGGGCACCCTCCTGCGCGCTGGCCACCGCCACGTTGCGCACGTGCACGTAGACCGCGACCTGAAGCACCGCCAGCAGCAACGCCACCACCAGCACGCTCACCAGCACGAAGTCGACGACCGCGCTGCCCCGCTCGCGGTCGTCGGCCGGCGCGGTCAGCTCAGGGTGCACTCGTCACGGAGTCCAGCGCGTTCGACACCGCCTCCACGATCGCCTCGCGGAAGGGCACCAGGATGGCCAGCACCAGCGCCGCCGTCATCACCGTGATCATCACCCAGCCCGGGACGTCGCCGCGCTCGGGATCGTCCTCCCGCAGCCGGGCCGCCAGCGCAGCCAGCGCCGCCATCACAGACGCGTACATCCGTCGTCCTCCTCGATCCGTCACCGGCGTCACTGCGCCAGCGAGACGATGCTGATCAGCCCCGGGAACAGGGCGAAGAAGACGGTGACCGGCAGCACCAGGAACACGACCGGCACCATCATCGCGATCTCCTTGCGCCCCCCGGCCTCGAGCAGCCGGCGCTTGCCGGCCTCCCGGACGTCGGCGGCCTGGGCCCGCAGCACCTCTGCCAGCGGCGTCCCGCGTTCGATGGCGACGACCAGCCCGTCCACGAACCGGGACAGCGCGTCCAGCGAGGTGCGGTCGGCCAGCTGCTGCAACGCCTCGACCAGCGGCACCCCGGCACGCGCCCGGGCCAGCGCCGAGCCGAGCTCGCGGGCCAGCTCCCCGCCGGACAGCCGGGTCACCCGGGCGATCGCGGCAGTGGGGCTCTCCCCCGCGGTCACCGCCAGCGCGAGCAGCTCGGCGACGACGGGGAACTCGGCCAGCAGCAGTTCCTCCCGGCGCTGCACCTGCTGGGTGAGCCACCAGTCCCGGCCCAGCACCCCGCCGACGAGACCGGCGACGCAGAGCAGGACGACGGACAGCAGGTTCGCCGAGCCGGCCAGCGCTGCTCCGGCCGTGGAGACGACCGACGCGCCCAGCAGGCCGAGCCCGCCCCAGACCACCTGCTCGACCCGGAAGTCCTCGACGGTCGCATCGCCGCCCAGGGCGTCCAGCCGGCGACGGACGGCGATCCGGCCACCGAGCACCCGGTCGACCCGGCGGCCACCCTCGGCCAGCGCCGGACCGAAGACCCGCCGGGCGGCGGCGAGCATGCCGGGCTGGGTGACCGTGCCCAGCAGCCGCGAGGGCGCCGGACTGTCGTGCACGTAGGGGGCCAGCCGATCGACCAGCCGCACCGCCCGGAACGGTGGCGCCGCGGCGACGACGAGCAGCACGCCGACCGCCGCGCTGAACCCGAGCGCCATGCCGACCAGCCCGGCGGTCACGACGACACCCCGTCGCTCCGCGACCCGTTCGGTCCGCTCCTCGTTCGCCGGCGCTCGCTGCGATGCTCGCTCACTGGAGCACCCGGACGTCCTGGGGCAGCCGCCCGATCCGCAGCATCAACCGGTAGGCCGCCACGCAGACCACCCCGCCGCCGATCAGCAGCGCCGTCCCCGCCGCGCTGTCGTAGGCGGTCAGCGTCTGCTCCTGGGTGGCGAGCAGGAGCAGCACGACCCAGGGCGCACCGACGGCGAGGCGCGCGGCCGAGACCACCCAGCCCTGCCGGGTCTCCAGCTCGGCGCGGGTGCGGGCGTCCTCGCGGAGGAAGGCCGCCAGGGTGCGGAGCACGCGGCCGAGGTCACTGCCGCCGACCTCCCGGGCCACCCGCAGGGTCTCCACGATGCGGTCGCCCACGGGGTCGGCGAGATCGTCCTTGAGCCGGTCCAGGGCGTCGCTGAACCGGCCGCTGGCCCGGTGGTCGGCGGCGAAGCGGGCGAAGGAGGGGCGCAGCACCTCGGGCCCGCGCACGGCGAGCGCGGCCAGCGCCTCGGGCAGCGACAGCCCGGCTCGCACCGCGGACGCGAGGTTGTCGACCACCTCGGGCCACACCTCGCGCAGGTCCGCACGCCGCTTGCCGGCCAGCCGGCGGACGAGCAGGTGCGGCACCGCAGCACCGAACCCCCCGAAGACCAGGCTGATGGTGACCGTCTGGGTGGTCAGCAGCACGAGCAGCGCCGCGGCCAGGCCGAGGCCGATCTGCAGCGCGAGCAGTTGCGCGGGGTTGATCCCGGTGAGCCCCGCGGCGGCCAGCAGCTGCCGACGACGACCCACCCGCGGAGCAGCGACCCGGCGCACCGGCGACCGGGCACCACTGCGCCAGATGAGCAGCAGGCCGACGCCGAGGCCCAGGCCGAGCAGCCCGCCGGACAGCATCACGCCGACCAACGCTCCTGCGCATCGCCCAGCAGGGCCGCGAGGTCGAACCCGGCGGCGGCGTAGCGGTCGGCGTGCGGCGGGTACCCGTCGGCGCGCACCAGCCGGCCGTCGCGGGTGGTGAACAGGTCGGCGGTCTCCACGACGCTGCCCTCGGTGCGGCCGGGGAGCGCGACCACCTCGCGCAGCCGGCGCTGGCCGGTCGGGTCGGTGCCGACGTGCACCACCAGGTCGACGCTGGACGCGACGGTGGGGACGACGAAGGCGTGCCCGATGTTCTCCCCGGCCAGCAGCGGCAGCGTGCACATCTTCACCACGGCCTCGCGGGCGGAGTTGGCATGCAGGGTGCACATGCCCGGGAGCCCGGAGTTGAGCGCGATGAGCAGGTCCAGGCACTCCTCCTGACGGACCTCGCCCACCACGAGGCGGGAGGGCCGCATCCGCAGCGCCTCCTTCACCAGGCGGCGCAGCGGGATCTCGCCGGCGCCCTCCAGGTTGGGCTGCCGGGTCTGCATCGCCACGACGTCGGGCAGCGGGACCCGCAGCTCGAAGACCTCTTCGCAGGTGACCACGCGCTCGCGGGCGGGGATGGCGGCGCACAGACAGTTGAGCAGCGTGGTCTTGCCGGCCTGCGTACCTCCGGAGACCAGGATGTTCAGCCCCGCCGCGACCGAGGCCTCCAGGAACCGGGCCACCTGCGGGGTCAGCGTGCCCAGCGCGACCAGCTCGTCGAGGCTGTGCGCCGACAGCACGAACTTCCGGATGTTGATCGCCATGTGCCGGCGGGTCACGTCGGGGATCACCACGTGCAGCCGGGACCCGTCGGGCAGCATCGCGTCGACGAACGGGGTCGACATGTCGACGCGTCGACCCGAGGTGCGCAGCATCCGCTCGACCAGGTCGGCCAGCTGACCGGACCGGAGCACCGTCGTGGTCAGCTCACTGCGGCCCCGGCGGGCGATGAACACCCGGCCCGGCTCGTTGACCCAGATCTCCTCGACCTCGGGGTCGTCCAGCCAGCGCTGCAGCGGCCCGTAGCCGGCCACCCGGTCCAGCAGGTCCCGGACGGCGGCGTCCGGGTCACCGATCGGCGGCAGCGCCGAGGACAGCGACCGCTCGGAGTAGTCGGCCACCACATCACGCACCAGCACCCGGACCGGCCCGGGATCGGTGAACGGGTCGAGCCCACGACGGCGGATGAGCTCGCGGACCTCCCCGTCGACGAGGTCGATCGCGGAGCTGACAGCCGGCACGACACCCCCGTTGAGCAGCACTGGAGCCCGATGAGTCCAGTGACTGTAAGGGCACGGTGCCGTTCCGCGTGGCGGGGCTGTGGATGAACTGTGCGGACCGACCGCCGGTTCACCCGTTCAGGCGAACGACCCTGTCCCCGTCGGTCGACGACTGCGCATCCAGGAGTGCAGCGACTGCAAGGAGCGCGGCGATCGGTTCAGTCCAGCTCGACGTCGGCCACGACGACCGCCGCGTCGGTCGGGTCGCCGTTGCCCTCCCCGACGTCCAGGCCGGCCTGGTCGACCAGGGTGCGCACGGTCTCGGCGGACGGCGCCGCCTCCACCGCGGCTGCCAGCGCGCTGTACGCCGCGATCTGCTGCTGCACCGCGTCGCCCGACTCCCCCGCCAGCTGCGCCCGCTGGTCGGCCCGGGCCAGCAGCTCCAACCGGGTGGCCACCGGCGCCAGCACCGCCTGGCGCGCGTCGGCCAGCTCCTCGATCGCCTCGTTGCGCTGCTGCTGCGGCGCGACGGACCCGCCGTCGGCCGACGAGCAGCCGGCCAGCGCGAGCGTGCCCGCGAGGGCAACGGTGGCGACGGAGGAACGGAGCAGGCGGCGGTGCATGGGGACTCCCGGTGTCGAGCTCGGTGACGTGCAGTACCGATGCCCGCACCCAGAGTGTCCAACCAGGTTGCGCGCGACCTTCACCCGCCCGAGGGAGGAGCGAGGTCCGCGGGCCTGACCGGACAGCCCCGCTCGAGGTCGGCCGTCAGGCGGCGGGCGGGCGGGGTGCAGGCCGCCCGCCCCGCCTCAGACGCCGGCGGCGGCCTTCGTGTCCGCGCTGACCTCGACGCCGCCGGGCCTGAAGTCGTCGTTGCGCAGGGCGGTCTCGATGTCCTCCAGGCTGCGGCCGTTGAGCTCGGGGAACTTCTTGAACACGAAGATCCAGGCGGCCACGTTGAACAGCGCGTAGACCCACATGCTCGGCCCCACGCCGATCGCGTTGATCATCGTCAGCAGGGTCAGCGTGATGAGCATGTTCGTGCCCCACAGCGACGCCGACTGCACGGCCGTGCCGGCGCCGCGCACCGGCAGCGGGTAGACCTCGGACCCGGTGAGCCAGCCCATCAGCTGCAGGCCGCCCGCGTTGAAGACCATGAAGACGATCAGGCAGGTGATCAGCAGCCAGGCGGTGTCGGCGTTGTCGCCACCGACGACGAAGACGGTGCCCAGCACCGCCAGCGCCACCGCCGCCCCGGGGATCATCACCAGGGTCAGCCGCCGCCGGCCGACCCGGTCGATGATGGCGAACCCGATCAGCATCATCACCAGGTAGGTGACCGCCAGGGCCACGCTGGCGTTCAGCGCCGCGGACTCGGTGAAGCCGACGTCGGTGAGGATCGTCGGCGTGTAGTAGATGATCATCTCGATGCCGGACAGCTGGGTGAAGATCGCGATGCCCACCCCGACGACCAGCGCCGGCCGGACCCACGCCTGACGCAGCCCGTCGAAGCCGCGCCGGGGCGCCTTGCGCTCCTGCTGCTCGACGTCCTGGATCTCCCGCAGCTCGGCCTCCAGGTCTCCCCCGGTGCGCACCCGGGCGAGGTTGCTGCGCGCGTCGTCGATCCGGTCCATCTTCACCAGCCACCGCGGGCTCTCCGGCAGCGGGATCATCAGCGCGAGCAGGACCGCGGCCGGGACGGCGGCCATCCCGACCGAGATCCGCCAGGAGAACTGCTGGCTGGCCCCGACGATGGTGGCCACCAGGATGCCGACGCCGATGGCGACCTGGAAGGTGAGCACCAGCCGGCCGCGGTACTTCGCCGGCGACAGCTCGGCGACGAACATCGGCACGGTCTGCGTCGCGGCACCCACGGCGAACCCGAGCACGATCCGGGCCAGCGAGAGGGTGGTCGCCGAGGGAGCCACGCTGCTGGCCAGCGTGCCGACCACGAACACCGCGGCGATCAGCAGGATGGTCTTGTGCCGGCCCCAGCGCTCGGAGAGCTGGCTGCCGGCCAGCGCGCCCAGGACGGCGCCGAACAGGATGCTGGCCGCGATGACCTGTTCCATGCCGCTGCCGGTGTCGAAGTCACGGCGGATCTGCAGCAGCGCGCCGGAGACGATCCCGGTGTCGTAACCGTAGAGGAACCCGGAGATCGCCGAGGCCAGGGCGGTGAGCACCAGCAGGTGGTTCAGCCGCGACGCCTCCGTCCCGTCGTGGGCGTGGGCTTCCGTCGACGTGGTCCTGCTGGCCATGCGCACTCCGTCCTGATCGGCGCCCGGCCATGTCCTTGACCTGCACTCCTGCACCGCGGTGCCCGCCGGTCCCGCACCGGAAACCAGGTCCCGCACGCCGTGGGGCGGTCGACGCAGGACGGGCCGCCTCCCGGGTGGGGAGGCGGCCCGTCCTGCGGCGGTCCGCGGTCAGGCGCGCGTGGCCCCGCCGCGTTCGATGTCCTCGCGGCTGATCTGCTGCGTGACGTCGGCGTGCTGGGCACCGCCGACGTGGCCGGCGTCGTGCTGGGAGAGCCCCGGCGCCAGCTTCTCGGCCTTGGCCTTGAGCTGCTGGGCCGCGGACCGCTCCTGCTGGGCGTGGCCCGCGCGCTCCCGGGCCTCCTGCTCGGCCTTGGCCGCGCGCTCCTCCACCTCGGCCCGCTCGCGCCGGGCCCGGGCCGCCTGCTCGTCGGCCAGCGCCTGCTCCTTGTCGGCCCGGGCGGCCCGCAGGTTCGCCTCCTGCAGGTGCTCGCGAGCCTGCTCGCGCTTGCGCGCCTTGCCCGCCTTGCTGCGCTTGGACAGCGCCAGCGCGATGAGCGCCAGCACGATCAGCACGGCGATGACGATGACCACGATGAGCCAGGTGTCCACGGTCGGTTCTCCCCCAGGTCGGTTGATGATCGGTGCCCCGGAGCGATCTTCGGGAAACGTCCGAATCGTCAACTGGCGGTTGACGAACCCGCATCGTCAACCTACGGTTGACCGGATGACCGACCCGGTGCAGCTCCCGCCCTCCGTCCGGCTCGACGACCTCATCTCCGCCATCCAGCGGGTGCACGACCAACCGCTGGAACAGCTCACCGACGCCGTGCTCGCGGCCGACCACCTCGGCGAGGTGGCCGACCACCTGATCGGCCACTTCGTCGACCAGGCCCGCCGCTCCGGCGCCTCGTGGACCGACATCGGCCGCAGCATGGGGGTGACCAAGCAGGCCGCCCAGAAGCGCTTCGTGGCCAAGGAGCCGCTGGACGCACCGGAGGGCTTCAGCCGGTTCACCCCGCGGGCCCGGAACGTCGTCGTGGCCGCACAGGAGGAGGCCCGCGCCGCCGGCAACGCCGAGATCACGCCCGCCCACCTGGTCCTCGCCCTCGCCGGCACGGACGGTCTGGCTGCGCGGGCGATGGTCGGGCAGGGCGTCACACTCGACGCCGTCCGGCGGGGTGCCACCGCTGCCCTGCCAGCGGCGGCCGGGGACCTCCCGGCCCTCATCCCGTTCGACGGCGGTGCCAGGAAGGCGCTGGAGCTGACCTCCCGCGAGGCTCTCCGGCTCGGGCACGCGCACGTCGGTACCGAACACCTGCTGCTCGCCCTGCTCGACGTGGAGAACGGCACCGGGGTGCTGAGCGGGCTCGGCATGACGAAGACGACGGCCGCGGAGTCCGTCGCCGCAGCGCTGGCCGAGCTCAGCGGCCAGGGCTGAGGGGCGTTCAGCGGACGCACAGCCTCGGCAGGCGGCCGGCACACCCGCCGTCCGTAGAACGGCTGCATGCCAGAGGGAACCGCAGCCACCAAGCCGCTCAGCCGTCGCAGGTTCCTGATCGGCGGCGGCGCCGGGTTCGCCCTGCTCGCCGGCGGCGGGGCGACCTGGGCGCTGGACCGCTTCGTCGTCGACCACGTCGAGATCGGTGACGTCGCCGCCTACGAGGCCACGCAGTCCGTCGGCGCCGTCGACACCACCGGGGCGAACGGCACCTTCACCGACACCTCGTACTCCTCCGAGTACTGCACGATCGACATCTCCACCGTGGTCACCGGCAGCGGCGACAGCACGGTCACCTACTACGTGGCCGACGTGGTGCTCACCGACGCCACGGTGCTGCGCTCGGCGTTCGCCAACAACGAGTTCGGCACCAACATCGTCGAGGACACCTCGGTCATCGCCGCCGACAACGGGGCGGTCCTCGCCATCAACGGCGACTACTACGGCTTCCGGGACACCGGCATCGTCATCCGGAACGGGGTCGCCTACCGGGACGCCGGCGCCCGCGACGGGCTGGCGTTCTACCGCGACGGCTCGGTGACCGTCTACGACGAGACCGCCACCAGCGCCGACGAGCTGGTCGCCGCCGGGGTCTGGAACACGCTGTCCTTCGGCCCGGCGATCGTCGAGGCCGGCGCCGTCGTGCAGGGCATCGAGGACGTCGAGGTCGACACCAACGTCGGCAACCACTCGATCCAGGGCAACCAGCCGCGCACCGGCATCGGGGTGATCGACGCCAACCACCTGGTCCTGGTGGTCGTCGACGGGCGCAGCGAGGGCTACAGCGAGGGCGTCTCGCTGCCCGAGCTCGCCACCATCTTCACCGGGCTCGGCTGCGTCACCGCCTACAACATCGACGGCGGCGGCTCCTCCACCATGGTGTTCAACGGGTCGCTGGTGAACGACCCGCTGGGCAAGGGCCAGGAGCGCGGCACCTCCGACATCCTCTACATCGGCGGCTGACCGTGATCGTGCTGATCCCGGCCTACGAGCCCGACGCCCGCCTGGTCGCCCTCGTCGACGCGCTGCGGGCCACCGCTCCCGAGGCGCACCTGCTCGTGGTGGACGACGGCAGCGGCTCCGCGTTCGCGCCCGTCTTCGACGCCGTCCGGCAGCGCGGGTGCGCCGTGCTCACCCACCCGGTCAACCGGGGCAAGGGCGCGGCGCTGAAGACCGGCTTCCGGTTCGTCGCCGAGCACGCCCCCGGCGAGGACGTCGTGTGTGCCGACTCCGACGGGCAGCACAGCCCGGACGACGTCCGGCGGGTGGCGGCCCGCGTGCGCGACGGCGCGGACCTGGTGCTCGGCGTCCGCGGGTTCACCGGCACCGTGCCGCTGCGCAGCCGCGTGGGCAACGCGCTGACCCGCACGCTGTTCCGGCTGGCCACCGGCCGCGACGTCCGGGACACCCAGACCGGGCTGCGGGGCTACGCCGCCGGGCTGCTGCCCTGGCTGCTGTCGGTGCCCGGCGAGCGGTTCGAGTACGAGGTGAGCACGTTGCTGCAGGCGGTGCGCCGCGGGTTGCCGATCGACCAGGTGGGGATCGCGACCATCTACCTGGAGGGCAACGCCTCCTCGCACTTCCGCCCGGTGCTGGACTCCGCGCGCATCTACGCCCCGCTGCTGACCTTCCTGCTCTCCTCGTTCGCCGCGTTCGTGCTCGACACCGCCGCCCTGCTGGTCCTGCACGGGCTGCTCGGCGGGCTGCTGCTGCCGCTGGTCGGCGCGCGGCTGCTGAGCTCGACGGTGAACTTCGCGGTCAACCGCCGGCTGGTGTTCGCCGCCCCGGCTACACGCAGGGTCGGCGCGGCGGCCCTCCGCTACGCGTCGCTGGCAGTCGGGCTGCTCGCCGCCAACTACCTGCTGCTCGCCGCGCTCACCGGCCTGGGGCTCGGGCTGCTGCCGGCCAAGCTGCTCACCGAGGTGCTGCTGGTGACCGCCAGCTACCTGGTGCAGAGCCGCGCGGTGTACGCCCGCCGGGTCCGCCCCCGGCAGCCGGCGGAGCCCGAACCGGCCCGGGTCGGCTGACCGGCCGGCGGTCAGGCCACCGGGTTGGACAGGCCGCGGAAGCCGGTGATCGAGCAGCCGGCGACATCCCCGGACCGGATCCGGGCCGCCCCCGGGGTCCCGGTGGAGATGACGTCGCCCGGCAGCAGGGTCATCACCCGGGAGTGGAAGGCCACCAGCCACCACGGCCGGAAGGTCATGTTCGAGACCACGTTCCGCCGGTGCACCTGACCGTTGAGCAGGGTGGCGACCTCCAGCGCGTCGACGTCGCGCACCTCGTCCACGGTGACCAGCTCGGGGCCGAAGCTGAAGAAGGTGTCGAAGCTCTTCGCCCGGGTGAGGTAGCGCGGGTTCCGCTCCAGGATGTCCTCGGCGGTCATGTCGATGACGGTGGTGAAGCCGGCGACCACCCCCGGCGCATCGGCCTCGTCCACGTCCCGGCACTCCCGCCCGATGACCAGCCCGAGCTCGCCCTCGGCCGTGGTGCGGGAGGACTGCGGCGGGATCCGGATCGGGTCGCCCGGCCCGATGATCGTGGTGTCGGGCTTGAGGAAGCTGGCCGGTTCCTCCGACGGCGCCTGCTCGGCGAGGTCGGCGGCGTGCTCCACGTAGTTCAGCCCGATGCCCCAGATCTTGCGCGGCCGGCGGTACAGCGGCGCGTGCCGGACGCGGTCGGCCGGCACCACCGCGGCGTCCACGTCGGCCACGACCTGCCGCCCGTCGCCGGCCAGCCAGCTCCGCAGGTCGTCCAGCTGCCCCCGCTCCAGCAGGTGCTGGACGGTCGTCGACCACCGGGTGCCGGCGAGGTCGTTCAGCGCGGCGAGGGGCAGCGCGCCGCGGGGGTGCACCAGGGCGGCCACCTCCCCGTGGTCGGTCCGCAGGGTGGTCAGTCGCACGGCGGTCTCCTCTCCGGACAGCTTACTCGGGATCCGCGTCGGGCTCCGGCTCCCGGTCGAGCACGGATCTCCTGTCGAGCACGAGGTCCACGACGTGCTCGGCGATGGCCAGGCAGGACGTCGCCGCCGGGGACGGCGCGTTCCGCAGCGCGACCACGTGCCCGCGCCGGCTGATCCGGAAGTCGTCGACCAGACCGCCGTCGGGGTCCAGCGCCTGGGCGCGGATCCCCCGCGGGCCCGGGACGACGTCGGCGACGGTCAGCTCCGGCACGTACTTGCGGGCCGCGGCCACGAAGGCCCGGGTGCTCAGCGAGCCCACCATCTCCTTCACCCCGGTGCGCCAGTGCTGCCGCGCGAACCGGCGGAAGCCCGGGGAGGCGGCCAGCCGGCCGAGGTCGCCGGGAGAGACGTCGGTCCAGCGGTACCCCTCGCGGGACAGGGCGAGGACGGCGTTCGGGCCGACCATCACCTCGCCGTCGACCCGTGGTGTCAGGTGCACGCCCAGGAACGGGTACCGCGGGTCGGGCACCGGGTAGACCAGGCCCTGCACCAGGTACCGGCGCTCGGGCCGGATCAGGAAGTACTCGCCGCGGAAGGGGACCACGCGGGGGTCGGCGTCGTCCCCGGCCAGCACGGCGACCTGGTCGGCCTGCAGCCCGGCGCAGGCGACCACCAGGTCGAAGGCCTCCTCGGTGACCGATCCGTCCAGCGCCCGGGCGCGGACGACGACCTCGGCACCGCGCTCGGTGAGCCCGACGACCTCGGTGCCGAGCCGGACCTCCCCACCGCGCTGGACCACCTCGGCGGCCAGCGCCCGGGTGACGCCCGGGTAGTCGACGATCGCCGTCGTCGGGGAGTGCAGCCCGGCCACGCCCCGCACGTGCGGCTCGATCTCGTGCAGCTGGTCGGCGTCCAGCCGGCGGACGCCGGGGACCCCGTTGGCCCGGGCGCGGTCCTCGATGTCACCGAGCCGGGACTCCTCGGCCGCGTCGAGCGCGACGAGCACCTTGCCGCACTCGTCGTAGGCGACCCCGCGCTGCTCGCAGAACTCCCGCAGCAGGCCGACCCCGCGCCGGCACAGCCGGGCCTTGAGCGAGCCGGGCGTGTAGTACAGCCCGGCGTGCACCACGCCGCTGTTGCGCCCGGTCTGGTGCCCGGCGAGGCCCTGCTCCTTCTCCAGCACGACCACCCGGGCCGACGGGTCCACCTCGAGCAGGCGGTGCGCGACGGCGGCGCCGATGATCCCGCCGCCCACCACCGCGATCCTGCGTCCGGTCACGGTCGGGGCCCTCCTCGTCTGTGCTGGCGCGATCAGCCGTGCCGGGGCAGGACGGCGTCGATCAGGTGCGGCCCGGGCTCGGCCAGCGCTGCGCGGAACTGCTCGGCCAGCTCGTCGGCGGTGGTCGCCCGGGTGGCGGGCACGCCCATGCCGGTGGCCAGCGCCACGAAGTCCAGCGACGGGCCACCGAGGTCCAGCAGCTTCCCGGCGCGCTCGCCCCCGCTGGCCGCGCCGACGTTCTCCAGCTCGGCGGCGAGGATCGCGTAGGCGCCGTTGTCGCAGATGACCGTGGTGACGTCGAGCTGCTCGCGGGCCTGGGTCCACAGCGCCTGGATCGTGTACAGCGCACTGCCGTCGGCCTGCAGCGAGATCACCGGCCGGCTCGGGTCGGCCACCGCGGCACCGGTCGCCACCGGCAGGCCCTGGCCGATCGCGCCGCCGGTGAGGGTCAGCCAGTCGTGCGCCGGCGCCCCCACCGTCGCGCCGGGCAGGAAGTAGCCGCTGGTGAGCGCCTCGTCCACGACGATCGCCCGCTCGGGCAGGAGCGCACCGATCACCTCGGCGAAGGCCTTGATGTCCAGCGGGCCGGTGGGCAGCTCGGGACGGCGGGCCTCGGCCAGCTGCGGCCGGGCGTCGGGCGCCACCTCGCTCGCCAGCCACTGCAGCGCGTTGACGCCGTCCTCCTCCGGCGTGGCGAGCACGTGCACGGTGCAGCCCTCGGGCACCAGCCGCCCGTCCATGCCGGGGTAGCCGAAGAAGGCGACGGGCTCCTTCGCGCCGACCAGCACCAGGTGCTCCACGCCGTCCAGAGAAGAGCGCGCACCGTCGGGCGGATAGGGCAGCTTGAGGACGTCGGGCAGCCCGGCGCCGCGCTGCATCCGGGCCGGGAAGGTCTCGGCCAGCAGCCGGGACCCGGTGCCGGCCGCCACCTGCGCCGCCGCCCGGAGCCCGGCCTCGCTGACGGCGTCGCCGCCCAGGAACAGCACCGTCGAGCTGCCCAGCACCCGGGTCACGTCCTCGACCACCTGCGGCGCCACCCGCGCGGTGGGCCGCGGGGCGGGGACGGCGGCCACCGACGCTCCGTCGCTCCAGGAGACGTCGGCCGGCAGCACGAGCGTGGCCACCTGCCTGCGGGCCGCGGCGGCCACCGCGTCGGCGACGTCGGCACCGACGTCGGCCGTCGTCAGCGACCGCCGCACCCAGCCCGACACCGTGCCGGCCAGCGCGTCGATGTCGGACTCCAGCGGGGCGTCCAGCCGCTTGTGCGCCAGCGCGTGGTCACCGACGACGTTCACCATCGGCGTCCGCGCCCGGCGGGCGTTGTGCAGGTTCGCGATGCCGTTGCCCAGGCCCGGCCCCAGGTGCAGCAGGGTCGCGGCCGGCCGGCCGGTCATCCGGGCGTAGCCGTCGGCCGCGCCGGTCGCGACCCCCTCGAAGAGGGTGAGCACCGCGCGCATCTCCGGAACGTCGTCCAGCGCGGCGACGAAGTGCATCTCCGAGGTGCCCGGGTTGGCGAAGACGACGTCCACGCCGCCCTCGACCAGGGTGCGGATGACTGCCTGCGCGCCGTTCACATCGCCTCCGTCGTCCGGCCGCACGCCCGTGGGCAGCCGTTCCTGGCAGCCTTGCACGGAGCCCGCGATGCGGCAGGATCGGCCCCGTGTCGACCGCTCCCCCGGCGCCGGTGACGAGCCCGATGCACGCCGTCGTCGCCGAGGTGCGTGCCGCGCTGCGGGCCGCCGCCGACCCCGAGCGCGCCCGCGGCATGCAGGCCTACCTCAAGACGACCGAGCCTTGCCTGGGCGTGCGGCTGCCGGAGGTGCGCCGGATCGTCACCGCCGCCGTCCGCACCTCCCCGCCCGGCTCGGTGGACGACGTGGCCGCCGGAGCCGGGACCCTGTGGCGGGACGCCGCCGTCCGGGAGGAGCGCTACGCCGCCATCGCGCTCACCGGGCTGCCGGTGGCCCGTGGCGCCCTGCAGCTGCTGCCGCTGTACCAGGAGATGATCACCACCGGCGCGTGGTGGGACCTGGTCGACGGGCTCGCCGGCCGGGTGCGCGACCTGCTGCTCGCCGACCCGGCGACCATGGGGCCGGTGCTGCGCCGCTGGGCCCGGGACCCCGACCGCTGGCTGCGGCGCAGCGCCGTGATCGCCCAGCTCGGCGCCCGGGAGCGCACCGACACCGCGCTGCTCGCCGAGGTCGTCGAGGTCAACGCCGCCGACCCGGAGTTCTTCGTCCGCAAGGCCATCGGCTGGGCGCTGCGCGACCTGACCAAGACCGATCCGGAGTGGGTGCGGCGCTTCCTGGCCGAGCACGAGCTCAGCCCGCTGTCCCGCCGGGAGGCCGCCAAGCACCTCCGCTGACCTGCTGGAACGGCCCCGCTGCAAGGGCAGCGGGGCCCTTCCTCAGAAGGTGAGCACGAGACGGCCGCGCACGCCGCCGGCCTCCAGCCGGCGGTGCGCCTCCGCGGCCTCGGCGACCGGGAACGTCTGCGCGACCCGCAGGGTCAGCTCGCCGGCCTCCACCTGCGCCCGCAGCCGGTCCAGCGCCTCGGCCTCCTCGGCGTAGTCCCGCACCATCACCGGGAACACCCGCAGGTCCCGCTGCCCGTCCCCGCGGTAGCCGCGCACGGTGGCCACCGCGCCGCCGTCCTTCACCGCCGGCAGCACGGCGGCGTCCTGCACCGAGCCGTCGGCCAGCCCGTCGACGCCGTCGGGGTACTGCTCGCGGATCCGGTCGGCCACGTCGTCCCCCCGCCGCACGACGACGTCGGCGCCCAGCCCGCGCACCAGCTCCTCGTCGGCCTCGGCGGCGTCCGCGACGACCGTGAGCCCCTCGGCCTTGGCCAGCTGGACGACGTAGCCACCGAAGGCACCCGCCGCGCCGGTCACCGCCAGCACCTGCCCCGGCTGCAACGCCATCCGGTCCAGCGCCAGCCGGGCGGTGAGCCCGTTCATCGGCAGCGTCGACGCGGCCGCGTCGCTCGCCCCGGCCGGCACCCGTGCGATCGACCGAGCGGGGAGCACGAGGTCCTCGCGGTAGCCGCCGTGCGCGCCGGTGGGGACGACGACGCCCATCACGTGCTCGTCCACCTGCAGGTCGGTCTGCACGCCCTCGCCGAGCTCGGCCAGCACCCCGGCGACGTCCATGCCCGGCACGTACGGGAAGTCCTTGACCGGGTCGCGCTGCTGGTAGGTGCCGTTGCGCGAGTAGGTGTCGGTCGGGTTCACCGTCGCCGCGGTCACCCGCAGTCGTACCTGGCCCGGGCCCAGCGGCTCGTCCGGGACGTCGATCAGGTGCAGGGCCTCGGGCCCGCCGAACTCGGTCACACCGGCAGCTCTCATGCTCCTGCCAAGCACCGGGGGCAGCAGTCGATTCCGCCGCTCGCACAGCTCACGCGAAGGTGAGCCAGAGCCGTCGGCCAGCCGGCGACCCGACGGTGGGGCCATGCCACCGCACGACCTGCGCCCGCCGGTCATCGACGTCGTGGTCCCCGTGCACGACGAGCAGGGAGATCTCGAGCGCTGCCTGCGCCGGCTGCACGCCCACCTGACCACCGAGCTGCCCTATCCGTTCCGGATCACCGTCGCGGAGAACGCGAGCACCGACGACACGGTGGCCGTGGCCCGCCGGGTGGCCGCCGAGCTGCCCGGCATCGAGCTGCTGGTGCTCCCCGAGGCAGGCCGGGGCCGCGCGCTGCGCACCGCCTGGCTGCAGTCGGCGGCACCGGTGCTGGTCTACATGGACGTCGACCTGTCCACCGACCTCGCCGCGCTGCTGCCCCTGGTCGCCCCGTTGATCAGTGGCCACTCCGACCTGGCGATCGGCACCCGGCTGGCCCCCTCGTCACGGGTGGTCCGCGGCGCGCGGCGGGAGATCATCTCCCGCGGCTACAACCTGCTGCTGCGGGGCACGCTGGCCACCCGGCTGTCCGACGCCCAGTGCGGCTTCAAGGCCATCCGGGCCGACGTCGCAGCCCGGCTGCTGCCGCTGGTGGAGGACACCGGCTGGTTCTTCGACACCGAGCTGCTGCTGCTCGCCGAGCGCAGCGGGCTGCGGATCCACGAGGTCCCCGTCGACTGGATCGACGACCCGGACAGCCGGGTGGACGTCGTGGCCACCGCGAAGGCGGACCTGGCCGGGATCGCCCGGATGCTCCGCGCGCTGGCCACCGGCCGGCTGCCGCTGGCCGAGCTGCGCGCCCAGCTCGGCCGCGGCCCGCTGGCCGATCCGGTGCCCGGGGTGCCGGCCGGGCTGTTCGGCCAGCTGGTCCGCTTCGCCACCATCGGCGTGCTGTCCACGCTGGCCTACCTGGCGCTCTTCGTCGCCCTGCGCACAGCGGTCGGCGCCCAGCCGGCCAACCTGGTCGCGCTGCTGCTGACCGCGGTGGCGAACACCGCGGCCAACCGCCGGATCACCTTCGGCATCCGGAGCGGCCCGGGCGCCGGCCGCGCCCAGCTGCAGGGGCTGGTCGTCTTCGTCCTCGGCCTGGCCCTGACCAGCGGCACCCTCGCCGTCCTGCACGCGGTGACCGCAGCACCCGCCCGCAGCACCGAGGTGGTGCTGCTCGTCGCGGCCAACGCGCTGGCGACGCTGCTGCGCTTCGTCCTCTTCCGCGGCTGGGTGTTCCGCGCCGCGCGCCGCACGACCCCCGCCGCCCTCACCCCCGACCCCGCCGTCCCGGCGATGGAGACCGTCCGATGAGCACCGTCCTCGACTCCCCCGCCTCTCCCCCGGCGCCGGCCGACCCGCCGGCCCGCGCCTCCCGCGGACGGCGGCTGGTCCGCGGCCGGGACGACGACCCGTCCTGGGTGCGCCCGGCGCTGCTGGGACTGCTGGCCGTCACCGGCGTGCTGTACCTGTGGGACCTGGCCGCCTCCGGCTGGGCCAACGCCTTCTACGCCGCGGCGGTGCAGGCCGGCTCGCAGAACTGGGTCGCCTTCTTCTACGGCTCCTCCGACGCGGCGAACTCGATCACCGTGGACAAGCCACCGGCCTCGCTGTGGGTCATGGAGATCGCCGTCCGCCTGTTCGGGCTGAACTCCTGGTCGCTGCTGGTGCCGCAGGCGCTGATGGGCGTGGCCACCGTCGGCGTGGTGTACCTGTCGGTGCGCCGGGTCGCCGGAGCCGGCGCCGGGCTGCTGGCCGGTGCCGCCATGGCGCTCACCCCGGTCGCGGTGCTGATGTTCCGCTTCGACAACCCCGACGCCCTGCTCGTGCTGCTGATGGCGCTCGCCGGCTACGCCACCACCCGGGCGCTGGATCGGGCGAGCCTGCGCTGGATGGTCGGCGTCGGGGTGCTCATCGGCCTGGCGTTCCTCACCAAGACGCTGCAGGCGATGCTCGTCGTCCCCGGCTTCGCGCTGGTCTACCTGGTCGCCGCGCCCACCACCCTGGCCCGGCGGGTCGGCCACGTGCTGGCCGCCGGCGGCGCGCTGCTGGTCTCGGCCGGCTGGTGGGTGGGGATCGTCGAGCTGGTGCCCGAGTCGTGGCGGCCCTACATCGGCGGCTCGCAGACCAACTCGGCGTGGGAGCTGATCTGGGGCTACAACGGCCTGGGCCGGCTGACCGGCGACGAGACCGGCAGCGTCGGTGGAGCCGGCGGCGGCGGTGGCGGCAACAGCTGGGGCGAGACCGGACTGGGCCGGATGTTCAGCGCCGAGATCGGCGGTCAGGTCGCCTGGCTCCTCCCGGCCGCCCTGGCACTGCTGGTCGCCGGGCTGGTCGCCGTGGGCCGGGCGCCGCGGACCGACGCCCGCCGGGCCGCGCTGATGACCTGGGGCAGCTGGCTGGTGGTCACCGGCCTCACATTCAGCTTCATGGCCGGCATCTTCCACGCGTACTACACCGTGGCGCTGGCGCCGGCGATCGCCGCGCTGGTCGGCATCGGGGGCGGCCTGCTCTGGCAGCGGCGCGGCACGGGGTGGGCCCGGATCGTGCTCGCGCTGACCCTGGCCGGCACCGCGGTCTGGTCCTTCGTGCTGCTGGACCGGTCGGCGGACTTCCTGCCCTGGCTCCGCTGGGTCGTGCTGGTCGCCGGGCTCGTCGCCGCGCTCGGCCTGCTGGTCGTCGACCGGGTCGGCCGCGCGGTGGCCGCGACGGTCATGGCCGTCGGCGTGCTCGCCGCACTCGGCGGCCCGGCGGCGTACGCGGTGCAGACCGCTGCGACCGCGCACACCGGCTCCATCCCCTCCGCCGGCCCCACCGTCAGCGGCGCCACCGGCTTCGGCGGGGGTGGTGGCCGGGGCTTCCCCGGCGGCGGCCAGGGCGGCGGCCCGGGCGGCGGCACCCCGCCGACCGGTGGGCAGAACGGGACCTTCACCCCGCCCGGCGGCACGGCGGGCGGCACGGCGGGCGGCACGGCGGGCGGCACGGCGGGCGGCCCGACCGGCGGCATGGGCGGCCTGCTCAACGCCACCGACGCCAGCGAGGAGGTGGTCGCCGCGCTCACCGAGGACGCCGACTCCTACACCTGGGTGGCCGCCGCCGTCGGCTCCAACAACGCCGCGGGCTACCAGCTGGCCAGCGAGGAACCGGTGATGGCGATCGGCGGCTTCAACGGCACCGACCCCTCCCCCACGCTGGCGGAGTTCCAGTCCTACGTCGCCGACGGGCAGGTCCACTGGTTCATCTCCAGCGGCACCGGTGCCAACGGGGCCAGCGGCAGCAGCGCCTCGTCGGAGATCGCCGCGTGGGTGGCGGAGACCTTCACCGCCCAGACGATCGACGGGGTCACCATGTACGACCTCAGCGGCGCCGCGAGCTGAGATCCCGGACGCTTGTGCTCTGCTGCCCGTGAGGCAGCAGAGCACAAGCGTCCGTCAGATCCGCGGCGGGGCCGGCGACCAGGGCGCGAACAGCCGGGCCAGGGTGCGGTCCGGCGAGCGGTACACCAGCGGCCGGCCCTTCCGCAGCGCGACGGTGACCACCTGCTCGTGCGCCTCCCGGGTGACCGTCACCGAGCGCACCGCGTCCAGGGCCACCCGCCGGACGCCGTCCAGCGCGGCCGCCTGCTCGGTGGAGGAACCGAAGACCTGCGGCGCGCGGGCACCGCGGCGGGCCATCCGCACCACCGCGGCGACCAGTGCGCCGATGCTGGCCAGCCCCAGCACCGAGGAGAGCCAGACGGCGTCCGGCGCGAACCGGGCGGTCGCCGCGGCAGCACCGAACAGCACGACGACGAGCGCCATCCAGCCCAGCAGCTCGCGCAGCTGACGGCGGGTGTCCGACGGCGAGCGGGCCGGCGCGGGCAGCTGGCACCAGCCGTCGTCGTAGACCGACAACAGCCACCACTGGTCCGCCGCGTCCCGGGCGGACACCCATCCCCGACGGCTCACCGCTTGCTGGCGTACTCCTTGAGGAGCCCCCGGCTGATGATCGTCTTCTGGATCTCGCTGGTGCCCTCGCCGATCAGCAGGAAGGGCGCCTCGCGCATCAGCCGCTCGATCTCGTACTCCTTGGAGTAGCCGTACCCGCCGTGGATGCGGAACGACTCCTGGGTGACCTCGGCGGCGAACTCGCTGGCCAGCAGCTTGGCCATGCCGGCCTCGACGTCGTTGCGCTGGCCGGCGTCCTTCAGCCGGGCGGCCCGCACCATCATCGCGTGCGCGGCCTCGACCTTGGTCGCCATCTCGGCGAGCTTGAACGCGATCGCCTGGTGGCCGGCGATCGGCTTGCCGAAGGTCTCCCGCTGCTGGGCGTAGTCGATGGCCAGCTCGAAGGCCCGGATGGCGATCCCGCAGCCACGGGCGGCGACGTTCACCCGGCCGACCTCGACGCCGTCCATCATCTGGGCGAAGCCCCGGCCCGGCGCCCCGCCGAGCACGTCGTCGGCGGAGACCGCGAAGCCGTCGAACACGCACTCGGTGGTGTCGACGCCCTTGTAGCCCATCTTGTCGATCTTGCCGGGGATGGTCAGGCCCGGGAGCACCTCGCCGAAGCCGGCCGGCTTCTCGACCAGGAAGGTGGTCAGGTTCTGGTGCGGCTTCTCCGCGCCCTCGTCGGTGCGGACCAGGACCGCGACGAGGGTGGAGCTCCCGCCGTTGGTCAGCCACATCTTCGCGCCGTCGATCGTGTACCCGCCGTCGGCGTTCCGGGTCGCCTTGGTGCGGATGCCGGCGACGTCGGACCCGAGACCGGGCTCGGACATGGAGAAGGCGCCGCGCACCTCGCCGGTGGCCATCCGCGGCAGCAGCCGCGCCCGCTGCTCCGGGGTGCCGTGCTGCATCACCATGTAGGCGACGATGAAGTGGGTGTTGATGACGCCGGAGACGCTCATCCAGCCGCGGGCGATCTCCTCGACCACCAGGGCGTAGGTCAGCAGCGACTCACCGAGGCCGCCGTGCTCCTCGGGGATCATCAGGCCGAAGATCCCCATCTCCTTGAGGCCCTCGACGATCTCCGTCGGGTACGTGTCGGAGTGCTCCAGCGCCTGGGCGTTGGGGATGATCTCCTTGTCCACGAAGCTGCGGACGGTGCGGAGGATCTCCTGCTGCACGTCGGTCAGCTCCGCGGTCTGTGCCAGGCGGGTCATCGACTCACTCCTCGGGACGCCGGTGTCTCGGTTACCGGCGAGTATGGACGACGCCCGGCGCGGCCCAGCCGTGTCCCTCATCACCGCTCGGAGGAACCGTGAGCACGCAGGACGACGGCCTGTACCGGGGCGACCCGCCGCCTCCGGCCGGTCCCGAGCCGGCCGCCGGCGCCCCGGCACCGGGCTCCGGCGCGACCGGGTACGGCCAGCCGACCGGGTACGGCCAGCCGGGCTACGGAGCACCCGGCTACGGACCGCCCCCGGGCTACGGGCCGCCCCCGGGGTACGGCGCGGCCGGGTACGGCCCACCCGGCTACGGACCGCCGCCCGGGTACGCCATGCGGCGGCCGACCAACACCCTGGCGATCCTGGCGCTGGTCTTCATCTTCGTCTTCGCCCCGGCCTCGCTGTTCCTGGGCATCGCCGCGCGCCGGCAGATCAGGGAGACCGGTGAGGAGGGCGACGGCATGGCGCTGGCCGGCATCATCGTCGGCGGCATCGGGCTGGGCCTGATCGTGCTCGTCATCCTGATCTGGATCTTCGCCCTGGCCGCGGTGACCAGCCCCTAGTCCCGTCCCGGGCCCCGATCCCGAGCCCCGATCCCGAGCCCCGATCCCGAGCCCCGGTCCCGACGCCCGCCCGGGGCGGGCGTCGGGGACGGGGTCCGGCTACTCCGGCGGGGTGAAGCTGGAGGTACGGGTCATCGCGGCGGCCCGGCCCTTGCCGGCGATCACCAGCGCCATCTTGCGGCTGGCCTCGTCGATCATCTCGTCGCCGAGCATCGCCGAGCCCTTCTTGCCGCCGGCCTCCGAGGTCGCCCAGTCGTAGGCGTCCAGGATCAGCTCGGCGTGGTCGTAGTCCTCCTGGGACGGCGCGTAGATCTCGTTGGCCGCGTCGATCTGGCCCGGGTGCAGCACCCACTTGCCGTCGAAGCCGAGCATCGCCGAGCGCTTGGCCACCTCCTCGAACGCGGGCACGTCGCGCACCTGCAGGAACGGCCCGTCGATCGCCTGCACGCCGCGCGCCCGGGCGGCCATGAGGATCTGCATGAGGATGTAGTGGAACGGGTCGCCGGGGTAGTCCGGGTGCAGCGCCCCGACCACCAGCGACTTCATGTTGATGCTGGCCATGAAGTCCGCGGGGCCGTAGATGATCGTCTCGATCCGCGGGCTGGCGAAGGCGATCGAGTTGACGTTGATCAGCCCCTGCGCCGTCTCGATCTGCGCCTCGATGCCGATCCGGCCGACCTCGAGACCGTTGGCCTTCTCGATCTGGGTGAGCAGCATGTCCAGCGCCTGCACCTGACCGGCGTCGGCGACCTTCGGCAGCATGATGCAGTCCAGCTCGGCGCCGGCGCCGCCGACGACCTCGATCACGTCCTGGAAGGTCCACTGCGTCGTCCAGTCGTTGACCCGGACGGTGCGGATCTTGTCGCCCCAGCCGCCCTCGTTCAGCGCCGCGACGATGTTCTTCCGGGCGCCGGGCTTGGCCAGCGGCGCACAGGCGTCCTCCAGGTCCAGGAAGACCTGGTCGGCGGGCAGCCCCTTGGCCTTCTCCAGGAACCGGGGGTTGCTGCCTGGGACGGCGAGGTTGGAACGACGGGATCGGAGCTCGGCCACGGTGCCTCCGCTGCTGGTCGGGTCGGGATGGGCTCGGCGCTTGTTACCGGAGAGTAGCGACGAGGACGACGACCTGCCCTGCCATGTGGTCCTCGCCTCAGGTGAGCGGTTCGATCACCGTCGCCGGGCGGCTGGCGCGCACCACCAGCGCGACCCCGATGACGACGGCGACCATGCCGGGCACCGCGAGCAGCGGCGGCGCCTGGTGCAGCAGGACCAGCGCCACCAGCAGCGCCCCGGGCACCTCGAGCAGGATGGCCAGCCCGACGACGGTCGGCCCGACCGAGGAGAGCACCAGGTTCAGCAACGTGTGCCCGAGCAGCTGCGCGCAGAAGGTGATGGCGGCGATCAGCCACCAGTCCCGGGCGCTGAACCCGCCCAGCGGCACGCCGGCGACCCACGCCGCGACCGCGAGCGCGACCGCGCAGGTCGAGTAGCAGACGACGGCGTAGGCGGAGGTGGTCAGCCGTTCCCGCGCCCGGGCGCCGGCCAGCATGTAGCCGCCCGCGCAGACGGCGCCCAGCAGCGCCAGCCCGTCGCCGGCCAGCGCCTCCCAGGACACGCTGACGTCGACCCCGGCGATCAGCGCCGCGCCGAAGACCGCCAGGGCCAGCCCCCACCAGACGCGGGCCGGCAGGTGCACGCCCGCGGCCCGCGCCGCCAGCGCCGTCCAGATCGGCGTCGTGGTCACCAGCGCGGTGGAGGCGGCGACCGACGTCATGGACAGGCTGGGCAGCCAGGCGGCGAAGTGCGCGGCCAGGAACAGCCCGGCGACCAGCGAGCTGACCAGCTGCCGGGGCCGCAGCCCGTGCAGGGTCGACCGTTCGCGCAGCAGCAGCACCGGCAGCAGCAGGACGGCACCGGCGGCGTTGCGCCAGAAGGCGATGGCCAGGAACGAGGCGCTGACCAGCGCGGTCAGCGGCCCGGAGAAGGAGACCCCGACGATCGCGATCGCCATCAGTCCCACGTCGCGGCGCCCCGGCCGGGAGAGCGCCCAGGCCGGTGCCGCCGGACCGCTCTGCTGCGCGGTCCCGCCGCGAGCCTGCGGAGGTCGAGGGGCAGCAGGGCCCTTCAGCACGTGGGGATCCGCACCGTGCCCGAGGCGATGGGGAGCACGGCACCGGCGACGGTCGCCGCCGTCGCCCGACCGCCGGACACGGTGACCGTGCAGTCCAGCACCGACGGCCGGTGCAGCTGGGCGCCCTGGTGCAGCCGGTAGGCCGTCGTCCCCTCGCCGACCAGTCCCTCGGCAGCCAGCCACACCCCGGTGCCCAGCGCCGCCGACCCGGTGGCCGGGTCCTCCTCCCAGGCCATCCCGCCGGCGAACACCCGGACGGTGGCCTCCGCCCCGTCCCGGACGACCAGCGAGACCCCACCCGCGACGTCGGGCAGCAGCGCTTGCAGCGCCCGGACGTCGGGCACCGCGCGGCCCAGCGCGGCCGCGGTCACCTCGAGGTAGCCGAACTCCAGGCCGCAGCCGGCCAGGTGCACCGGCCGGCCGGTGACGTCGTCCGGCCCGAGGCCGACCGCGGCGGCCAGCTCTGCCGGCCGCGGTCCCGGGCGCAGCGAGATCGGGCCGCTGCCCAGCCGCGCGCCGTCGGAGCCCACCTCGACCTCGACGACCCCGGCACTGCACTCCTGCCGGAGCACGCCGGCGGAGAGCCGGCCGAGGCGGACGAGGGTGTGCGCGGTGCCCACGCTGGGGTGGCCGGCGAACGGCAGCTCGGTCTCGGCGGTGAAGATCCGCACCCGGTAGTCGGCCGTCGCCGGGTCGGTGGGCGCGCACACGAACGTGGTCTCGGAGAGGTGGAACTCCCGCGCGAGCGACTGGCACTGCTCGGTGCTCAGCCCGTCGGCGTCCAGGACGACGGCGAGCGGGTTGCCGGCGAAGGGACGGGGGGCGAACACGTCCACGACCTCGTAGGCCAGCAGGTCAGGTGCCGGAGCCGTCACGACGGCGACGGTAGCCTCAGCCATCGTGACCACCGTGACGAGGGCGTATGTCAGTCGGGTGGCCGGTCTGACCGTCTTCGACCCCAACGGTGACCGGGTCGGCAAGGTGCGCGACGTGCTCGTGGCGCTGCGGGTGGGCAGCGCCGCCCCGCGCGCACTGGGCCTGATCGTCGAGGTGGTCGCGCGCCGCCGGATCTTCTGCCCGATGGGCCGGGTGACCGGGCTGGACGCGACGTCGGTGCGGCTCTCCTCGGGGACGCTGAACCTCAAGCGGTTCGAGCAGCGGGCCGGCGAGACGCTGGTGCTCGGCGAGCTGCTGGACCGCGCGGTGACCATCGACGAGTCCGGCCGCGCGGCCACGGTGGTGGACGCCGCCATCGAGCAGACCCGCACCGGCGACTGGGTGCTGACCCGCCTGGCCGTGCAGGAGCCCGGCCGGCTGGGCCGCCGCGGGCAGCTGCACCAGCTGGCCTGGGACGAGGTCAGCGGCCTGTCCCTGCCGCAGACCGGGCAGAGCGCCGAGACCCTGATCGCCACCTACCGCGAGCTCAACGCCGCCGACGTGGCACACGCGCTGCAGGACCTGCCGATCAAGCGCCGGCACGAGGTGGCCGAGGCGATGGACGACGAGCGGCTGGCCGACGTCCTCGGCGAGCTGCCCGAGGCCGAGCAGATCACCATCCTGGGCACCCTCGAGGAGCGGCGGGCCGCCGACGTCCTGGAGGAGATGGACCCCGACGACGCCGCGGACCTGCTGGCCGAGCTGTCCAAGGTCGACCGCGACCGGCTGCTGGAGCTGATGGAGCCCGACGAGGCCGAGCCGGTCCGGCAGCTGCTGAAGTACTCCGAGGACACCGCCGGCGGCATCATGACCAGCGAGCCGGTGATCCTGACCCCGGACGCCACGATCGCCGAGGCGCTCGCCCGGGTGCGGTCCCCCGAGCTCACCCCGGCGCTGGCCAGCCAGGTGTACGTCTGCCGGCCGCCGTCGGCCACCCCGACCGGCCGCTACCTGGGGCTGGCGCACATCCAGCGGCTGCTCCGCGAACCACCGTCCTACCTGGTCAGCGGCGCCCTGGACGACCTGGAGCCGCTGCGCCCGGAGGCCCCGCTGGCCGAGGTCACCCGCTACTTCGCCACCTACAACCTGGTGGCCGCGCCGGTGGTCGACGCCCAGGGCCGGCTGGTCGGCGCGGTGAGCGTGGACGACGTCCTGGACCACCTGCTGCCCGAGGACTGGCGCGAGCGGGCCCGACGTGGCTGAGGACCGGCGACCGGAGCAGCGGCTGGACCAGCCGCGCGGGACCCGGACGTTCGGGCAGTTCCTGCGGCTGGACCCGGACGCGGTCGGCCGGTTCGCCGAGGGGATCGCGCGGTTCCTGGGCACGGGCCGGTTCCTCGCCGTCCAGACGCTCATCGTGATCATCTGGATCGTGCTGAACGTGGCCGCGGTGCGGCTGCGCTGGGACCCCTACCCGTTCATCCTGCTGAACCTGGCGTTCTCCACCCAGGCCGCCTACGCCGCGCCGCTCATCCTGCTGGCCCAGAACCGGCAGGCCGACCGCGACCGGGTGCAGGCCGAGGAGGACCGCAGCCGGGCCGCGGCGACCCGGGCGGACACCGAGTACCTGGCCCGCGAGCTGGCTTCGCTGCGGGTCGCCGTCGGCGAGCTCGCCACCCGGGACTTCATCCGTGGCGAGATCAGCCGGCTGGTGCCCGAGGACTCCGCCGACGACGGGGCCGAGCGCAAGAAGAAGGCCAAGAAGCGCCGGGAGACCGGCGAGCCCGGCGCCGCGGAGATCGGGTCCGCGGCGCGGTGACCACCGGCTGGTCCCCGGCGGCGCCGCTGCACACCGCGCGGCTGGACCTGGAGCCGCTGCGCGTGGACCACGCCGGCGAGGCGGCCGTCGCGTTCGACGACGTCTCGCTGCACACGTTCACCGGAGGACAGCCGGCGACCGCCGAGGAGCTGCGTCGCCGGTACGCCCGGCAGGTGGTCGGGCACTCCCCCGACGGCACCGAGGACTGGCTGAACTGGATGCTGCGGGTGCGCACGAGCGGCCGGCTGGCCGGGACCGTCCAGGCCACCGTCCACCGGGACGACGCCGGGCTGGTCGCCGAGGTGGCCTGGGTCGTCGTCACCACCCACCAGGGACAGGGACTGGCCGGCGAGGCGGCCCGCGCGATGGCCGGCTGGCTGCGGGAGCAGGGGGTGGACCGGCTGGTGGCGCACGTGCACCCCGGCCACTCCGCGTCCGGCGGCGTCGCCCGCGCGCTCGGCCTGCGCCCCACCGGCACCGTCGTCGACGGCGAGGTGCGCTGGGCGGGCTGACTCAGACCAGCTGGTGCAGCAGGTCCAGCACCCGCGGCGCCAGCCAGGTCGCCGGCAGCACCCAGAGCAGTGCCCAGAGCCGGGTGCTGCGGTGCACGGGCAGGACGGCGACCAGGGCCACCACGGTGACCAGCTCGGCGATCGTCTGCACCGGGCGGGCAGGGACGAGCGCGGCCAGTGCCGGGTCGTTCCAGCGCAGCCAGGTCTGCCGGACGGCGCCGCTGCCCAGCACGAGCCCGGCCGGCACCCCCAGCAGCGCCCCGGGCAGCCAGCCGGCCCGCCGGGTCGCCCAGTGCACGACCGCGCCCGTGGCCGCCACGGCCGTGGCCGAGAGCAGCAGCCAGATCGCCACCAGGTCGGGCTGCCAGCCGAAACCGAGGACGGCGGCGGCCCAGCCGTAGTAGCCCAGCGTCATCGCCGCGAAGAAGGCCGCCGACCGCAGCGCGGCGACCCCGGGTGACGGCGCCGCCCAGCCGATGACCGCCACCACCAGCACCCAGGCCGCCGGGTAGGTGCCCGCGTCGGCCGCCCACCGCCAGGGCGACTCGTCGGCCGCCTTGGCCGCGATGCCGGCGAGCACCCCGCCGCCGGCGGCCAGCGCGAGCGGTGCCGATCCGCGGGTCCGCGCCAGGACGGAGGTGTCCACGGCGGTGATCGTGCCGGTCAGGTCCCACCCGGCCCGGGTGCCGCGCCGTCGCCGCGACCGGCTGCCCGGGCAGCAGCGGGTCAGCCGCCGAGGACGTGCACCAGCGCCCCGGTGGCGCCGGCCAGCACGAGGACGACGATGAACGGCGCCCGCAGCGCCAGGGCGAGCGCGGCCACGGCCAGCCCGGCCAGCCGACCGTCGACCACCAGCGCCCCGTCGGCGGTGGCGGCCTGCACCGCCACCAGGGCCGCCAGCAGCGCGGCCGGCACGAACTCGACCACCCGGGTCACCCGCGGGTCCTGCACCCAGGCCTCGGGCACCGACAACCCGGCCAGCTTCAGCAGGTA
>Ga0210040_10001543_pt1 | contig 34489 bp, 33 predicted proteins | sample CryGeyCG12114_NA_FD_185462 | JGI IMG/M metagenome (GOLD analysis project Ga0210040, IMG submission 185462) | Groundwater microbial communities from aquifer - Crystal Geyser CG19_WC_8/21/14_NA (SPAdes) (version 2) | ecosystem: Environmental > Aquatic > Deep subsurface > Groundwater | place: USA...
GGCCTCGCTGCAGCACGCCGTCACCTCGGCCCGCCAGCGCGTCCGGTCCGGGCTGACCGACGACGGCGACACCCGCTGACCGGTCCGCGACGCGCGCCGGACTCGTCCGGGACCGACCCGGTCGGGCAGAATCTCCGGGTGGTCAGCAGCAGGGACGAGACGTCCGAGCCCGGCTCGGCGCCACGCCCCGGTGCGGAATCGGCCGGGACACCCGTGACGGAGACGGCGCCGGTCCTCGAGGCCGCGCTGGCCGGCGGCTGGAACCACCGGCACCGCGACGTGTCCGGCGGCTGGCTGCGGCCCACCGTCTTCGGCGCGGTGGACGGGCTGGTCACCAACGCCTCCCTGATCGCCGGTGTCGACGGCGGCGGGGTGTCGACCCACGCCATCGTCCTGACCGGCCTGGCCGGCCTGGTCGCGGGAGCCTTCTCCATGGGGACCGGCGAGTACGTGTCGGTGACCAACCAGAACGAGCTCGTGCACGCCGAGGTCGCGGTGGAGCGCACCATGCACGCCCGGTTCCCCGCGGCCGAGCAGGCCGAGCTGACCGACACCTTCGTCAGCTACGGCGCCGACGCGGACACGGCCGCCACCATGGCGGCGGCGGTCTCCGCGGACCCCGACACCGCGCTGCGGTTCCACACCAGAGAAGAGCTCGGCGTCGACCACGAGGACCTGCCCTCTCCGGTCGTGGCCGGCGCGGCATCGCTCGCCGCGTTCTCGATCGGTGCCCTGCTGCCGCTGCTGCCCTACCTGGTCGGGGTGCCCGTGCTCTCGGTGGCGATGGTCATCACCGTCGTCGCCCTCGTCGTCGGGGGCATGGTCGTGGGCCGGCTCACCGGGCGGCCCCTGCTGCGCTCCGGGCTGCGCCAGCTCGGTCTGGGCGGGGCCGCCGTCCTGATCACGTACGGCCTCGGCCGCCTGATCGGCAGCCCCGTCGGCTGATCAGCGGGATCGGGCGAGCTCTTCGCCGATGACCGCGACAAAGGCGTCGACGTCGGCCTCGGTCGTGTCCCAGGCGGTCATCCAGCGCACCTCGGCGCGGGTGCGGTCCCAGTCGTAGAAGTGGACGCGCTCGCGGATCCGGTCCGCCACCTCCGGGCGCAGGCTCACGAAGACCGCGTTGGCCTGCGTCGGCTGGGTGAACGTCAGTCCGGCCAGCGTCTGGTCGGCCACCCCGGCCTCGAGCGCCGTCCGCAGCCGGCGGGCCATCGCGTTCGCGTGCGCGGCGCTGCGCCGGCCGAGGTCGTCGTCGAAGAGCGCGAGCAGCTGGGCCGAGGCGAAGCGCATCTTCGAGGTCAGCTGCATCGTCAGCTTGCGGAGGTAGACCAGCCCGGTGGCCCGGGACGGGTCGAGCACCACGACGGCCTCCACGCCGAGCAGCCCGTTCTTGGTGCCGCCGAAGGTCAGCACGTCGACGCCGACGTCGCTGGTGAACGCGGCGAAGGGCAGGTCCAGCGCCGCGGCCGCGTTCCAGATGCGGGCCCCGTCGAGGTGCACGGCCATCCCCCGCGCGTGCGCGTGCTCGGCGAGGGCCCGGATCTCGTCGGGGGTGTAGAGCGTGCCGAGCTCGGTGCTCTGGGTGATGCTGACGGCGAGCGGCTGGGCCCGGTGCTCGTCGCCCCAGCCCCACGCCTGGTGCTCGACGAGCTCGGGGGTGAGCTTGCCGTCCGGCGTCGGGACGGTGAGCAGCTTCAGGCCGGTCACCCGTTCGGGGGCACCGGCCTCGTCGGTGTGGATGTGCGCGGTGTCGGAGCTGACGACGGCACCCCAGCGCGGCAGCACGCTGGTCAGCCCGATCACGTTCGCGCCGGTGCCGTTGAAGACGGGGAAGACCTCGGCCTGCCGGCCCAGCTGCTCGCGGACGACCGCCTGCAGGCGCTGGGTGTAGACGTCGGCGCCGTACGCGACCTGGTGCCCGCCGTTGGCCGCGGCGATGGCCTCGAGGACCTCGGGGTGGACGCCCGCATAGTTGTCGCTGGCGAAGCCCCGCCAGCCCGGGTCGTGCAACGGTGTGGTCATCGCTGGTGATCATCCTCCGGCGCGCCGAACGGTCCGGTCCCGCCGCACCGGCGGACGGGACCGGACCAGGTGGGGACGCGGCTCAGTCGGCGAACGTCGCGTGGTCGATGCGGCGGTGGTAGCGCATGCCCGCGAGCCCGCCGAGGATGGCGCCGATCAGGGCCGCGACGATGACGACGACCACGCTGACGATCGCGCCGGTGGTGAACGCGTCGCGGCTGACCGGCAGGGACGGCAGGCTGTTGACGCTGCTCAGCGCGTTGAACCGGTCGCCGGCCAGGAGGCCGAGGACGGTCACGACGACGGCCGCGATGATCGTCCACAGCCAGACGCCGACGCCCTGCTTGAGGCCGTTGAAGCGCGCCATCCGGCCGGCGACGTAGCCACCGCAGAAGTAGGCGACCAGGATCACCACCAGCAGCACGATGGCCCCGACGAGGCCCAGGGTTCCGGCGCTGCCGGTGGCCTGCGCGGCGGTGAGGTCCTGCTGCCGACCGACGCCGAGCCCGATCGCGGTCAGCAGGCCGGTCAGCAGCACCGCGGTGCCGGTGGCGGTGAGCCAGCCGAAGAAGCAGGCGCCGAACTTCATCCCCCCGAAGCGCTCCTTCTGCTGCCGGACGAGGTCGCGGCCCGTGGGAGCCGTGCGGGTGGTGTCGGTCTCGGAGTGGGACGACCCCCGGTCCGGGCGGGACGTTCCCTGGTCGGGGCGGGACTGGCCCTGGTCGGCGCGGGGGGTGCCCCGGTCGTTGCTCGTGGCGTCCGGGCGGTCGCCCGTCGGACGTGGCTCGTTCATCGAGCTGCTCATGGTGCTCCAGACGTCGGTGGTCGATCGGTGTCGATCGGCGGTGGGCTGGTGCGGACCCGAGGTCAGGACTGGGACCGCACGCAGATGCGTACTGAATCTTCCCCCGGCGGGCCTCTGCAAACCGACAGGCAGCCCCGGCGCGGTGATCTCCCTTACAGCGTAAACAAGCGGCGCCACGGGTAACAGCCGCTACGTGCCAGCCACCCCCATGAACCCCAAGACCGGCGTCCCGGTCCGCACGATCCTCGCGACCATCGGGCTCGTCCTCGTCACCGCTCTCGCCCTGCTGCTGCTGTACAAGATCCAGCACGTCCTCGTCTGGCTCGTGGTGGCGCTGTTCTTCACCGTCGCCCTCTACCCGGTCACCGCCTGGGTCGAGCGCAAGATCACGCACGGACGCCGCACGCTGGCGACGATCCTGGTCTTCCTGGTGCTGGTGCTCGTCCTGGCCGGCCTGGTGACCGCCTTCGCGGTGCCGCTGGCGACGGAGGGGGCCTCGTTCGCCACGCAGCTCCCCCAGCTGATCAGCGACGCCCGCGCCGGCCAGGGGACGGTCGGCCGGCTGCTCGAGCGCACCCACGCGCTCGCCTGGGTGCAGAGCCACCAGAGCCAGATCGCGGGCTACGCGTCCGGCCTCACCGGGTCGGCCAGCGGCGTGCTGACCGGCCTGGCCACCGGGATCGCCGGTGTGGTGACCGTCTTCGTGCTGTCCATCCTGATGGTCCTCGAAGGACCCAAGGTCGTGTCCGGCCTGCTCAACCTCATCGAGAGCGAGGAGACCCGCGAACGGGTCCGCTCGGTCTCGGCGGACTGCGCGAAGTCGATCACGGGCTACATCAGCGGCAACCTGCTCATCAGCATCATCTGCGGTGGGCTCACCTACCTCACGCTCAAGATCATGGGCGTCCCGTTCGCCGGTCTCATCGCGCTGTTCGTCGGCCTCGCGGACCTGATCCCGTTGATCGGCGCGACGCTGGGGGCGATCGTCGCCCTGATCGCCGCCGCCGTGCACTCGATCCCCGCGCTGATCGTCGTCGCGATCTTCTTCGTCCTCTACCAGCAGCTGGAGAACCACGTCCTGCAGCCCGTGATCCTCTCGCGGACGGTGAAGCTCAACCCGCTCGCGGTGCTGATCGCCATCCTCGTGGGTGTCGAGCTGGCGGGCATCCTCGGCGCGCTCCTCGCGATCCCGGTGGCCGGCATCATCCAGGTGATCATCCGCGACGTGTGGAGCCACCGGCGCGGTCGACCGAAGCTGGTCCCGACGGTCGGCGAGGAGGAAGTTCCCGCGTAGCGCCGCGCGGCGCCTGCGGCGGTGGCAGGGGTCCCGCGATTGCCCTTTGGGAACTTCGGGTAGCAAGGGACCGTGGCAGACACAGCGATCTTCGACGTCGACGGCACCCTCGTCGACACCAACTACCAGCACGCGCTGGCCTGGTTCCGGGCCTTCCGACGCTTCGGCATCACCCGCCCGCTCTGGCGGATCCACCGCGGCATCGGGATGGGTGGCGACACGTTCGTGCCCGAGGTCGGGGGCTCCGACGTCGAGGAGGCGCACGGCGACGCCCTGCGCGACGCGTGGGTGGAGGAGTTCGACGAGATGATCGGCGAGATCCAGCCGTTCGAGGGCGCGTACGAGCTCCTGCGCGAGGTCAAGGACCGCGGCTTCCGCCTCGTCCTGGCCAGCTCGGGCAAGACCAAGCACGTCGAGCGGTTCCTCGACCTCATCGACGCCAAGGACCTGGCCGACGCCTTCACCACCTCGGAGGACGCCGAGACGAGCAAGCCCGCCCCCGACATCGTCAAGGTCGCGCTGGCCAAGGTCGAGGGGTCCTCGGGCGTCATGGTCGGCGACTCCGTCTACGACGTGCAGTCCGCCGCCAAGCTGGACATCCCGACGATCGCGCTGCGGACGGGCGGCTTCGGGGCCGACGAGCTGCTCGGCGTCGGTGCGCTCAAGGTCTACGACTCCCTCGTCGAGCTCCGCGAGCACCTCGACGACACCCCGCTCGGGCGGCCCCGTTCCTGAGCGCAGCGGCGCGGCAGCCCCCGCGCCCGTGTTCCTGCGGGCGGTGGGGACGGCGGTGCCGGTCACGGTGCTGGAGCAGGCGGCGTTCCGCGACGTGCTGGCGGACCAGCCGGGCCTGAGCCCGCTCGCCAGCCGTCGGCTGCGGGCGGCGTTCGACGCCTCGGAGATCGACACCCGCCACACGGTCATGACCGAGCTCGGCGGCACGCCAGGCGTGGAAGAAGCCGTCCACTTCGACACCCGTACGGCACGCGTGCTGGCGCCCTCGACGGGGACCCGCAACGCGGCGTACGTACGGGAGGCGCCGGCGCTGTTCCTCGCGGCGGCGAAGGACGCGCTCGGCGCGAGCGACCTCGTGCCCGACGACGTGACGCACGTGGTGACGGTGTCCTGCACCGGGTTCTTCGCCCCCGGCCCGGACTACCTGCTGGTCCGCCAGCTCGGCCTGCCGATCACCACGCAGCGCTTCCACCTCGGCTTCATGGGCTGCTACGGCGCGTTCCCGGCGCTGCGGCTGGCCCAGGCGGTGTGCCGCGCGGACCCCGACGCGGTGGTGCTCGTCGTGTGCGCCGAGCTGTGCTCGCTGCACCTGCACGTCGGGGACGACCTCGACACGATCCTGTCCTCCTCGCTCTTCGCCGACGGGGCCGCCGCGGCCGTCGTCACCGGCCGGGCCCCGGCGGCCGGGGCGGAGACGGTGACGCTCGACTCCCTGGGCACCACGCTCAGCGACGACGGCGAGGCGGACATGGCCTGGACGATCGGAGACCTCGGCTTCGACATGGTGCTGAGCCGCTACGTCCCACGCATCCTCGGCTCGTCGCTGCCCGCGGCCGTGCCCTCGCTGCTGGGCCTGGTGCGCCCCGAGGAGGTCGACCGCTGGGCGGTGCACCCCGGTGGGCGCAGCGTCCTCGACCAGGTCCAGACCGCGCTGGGGCTCTCCGACGAGGACCTGGCACCCTCGCGCGACGTGCTGCGCCGCTACGGGAACATGTCCAGCCCGACCGTGCTGTTCGTGCTGGCCGAGCTGCTCCGCCGGCCGTGCTCGGGCGAGCCGGAGCAGATCGCCGGACTCGCCTTCGGGCCGGGGCTGACCGTCGAGAGCGCGCTCCTCACCCGGACCCCGGCGCCGTGACCGGCCTCGGCCGACGCGAGACCGCCGCGGTCGAGCTGATGGACGACCCGGGCTGCGACCTGCGTCTGCTGGAGCGCACGTACGGCCAGTTCGCCGTGGTCAACCGCCTCGTGTCGGGCTGGCGCCGGCTCTACGTCGAGACCCTGCGCCCGGCGCTGCGGACGACGCCCCGACCCACGCTGCTCGACGTCGGCTTCGGCGGCGGTGACATCCCCCGGCGACTGGTCGGCTGGGCCCGCCGGGACGGCATCGACCTCGCGGTGACGGCGATCGACCCCGACCCGCGCGCCGCCGCGTACGTCGGGCGCGCGCCGAGCGGGCCGGTCGAGTTCCGTCAGGCCACCAGCACCGACCTCGTGGCCGAGGGGCGGACCTTCGACGTCGTCGTCTCCAACCATCTGCTGCACCACCTCGAGCCCGCCGCGCTGCAACGGCTGCTCGCGGACACCGAGCGGCTCGCCGGACGACTCGCCGTGCACAACGACCTGCGCCGGTCGGCGCTGGCCCACCACGCGTACGCCGTCGTCACCCGTCCGCTGGCCCGCTCCTCGTTCCTGCACGCCGACGGCCTGCTGTCGATCAGGCGGAGCTACCGCCCGCACGAGCTCGTCGACCTCCGTCCGGGCTGGACGGTCCGGGCGGCCCCGCCCTTCCGGCTGCTCCTGGAGCACGACGCGGGAGCCGGTGCGTGAGGCCGCCGCGGCCCGCAGCGCTCTTCGCCGCCGCCACCCTGAGCTACGCCGCGAACGTGGGGCTCGGGTCCGCCGTCGCCGTCCACCTGGTCGATACCCGCCACTTCCGCTGGGTCCACCACGCCCTGTACGTCAGCACCAGCGTCCTGGCCGGTGCCGCCGCCAGCACGCTGCTGTGGAGCGACAGCCGGGCGGGCTGGCGGCTGCTGCCGGCGGCGCTGCCGCTGGTGGTCGTCTCCCAGATCAGCGCCCGGTCGCGCCGGCACCCGGTGGTCGCGCTGAGCGCGGCGCCCTTCTTCGTCACGAGCCTCGCCCGAGCCATCCAGGAGCAGCAGCATGGAGTTTCTTGACGTCGTGCGGCGTCGCAAGACCACGAACGGTCCGTTCCGGCCGGACCCGGTCAGCGAGGAGCACCAGCGGCTGCTGATGGAGGTCGCCGGCCGCGCACCCTCGCAGCTCAACAGCCAGCCGTGGCGCTTCGTGGTCGTCGAGAACCGCGAGGTGATCGAGCAGGTGGCCGAGATCAGCGGCTCGAGCATGACGACCGCGATGTCGAACGGGACCTTCTTCGAGCGGTACCGGCCCTACTTCCGCTTCTCCGCCGCCGAGATGGCGGAGAAGCGCAGCGGCATGCTCTTCGACAAGCTGCCCGCCCCCCTGCGGCCCTTCACCAGGCAGGTCTTCAGCGCCCGGGGCCAGCAGGTGATGAACGGGCTGCGCGTGCCGCAGACGCTCGGGGCGGAGAACCGCCGGCTCGTCGCCGGCTCGCCGCTGCTGCTCGCGGTGCTGCTGGACCGTGGCGAGTACCGCCCGGGCGAGCTCTCCGGCTTCTACTCCGTGTTCAGCATGGGCGCGGCGATGGAAAACGTCTGGCTGACCACGGTCGAGCTCGGGATGGGCATCCAGTTCGTCTCCTTCCCGATGGAGGTCGAGGGTCAGTGGGAGCGGCTGGCACAGCTGTTCGCGGTGCCCGACGACCTCGAGCTGATGGCGGTCTACCGGCTCGGCTACCTGCCCGAGTCGGCCCGGCGACCCGCCATCGACTGGTCGAGCCACGAGCGCCGGCTGCCGTCGCAGTACGTGTTCCGCGACTCCTGCCGGACGCCGCAGGAGGGCTGGGACTGAGCGCTGGGCGCTGCGCATTGCCCACACCTGCCCGGCGACGGACAACACCGAGGTCCTGATCCTGTCGGTGGGTCGAGGCAGAATCGTTCACATGTTCGATCCGAAGGCGGAGGTCGCGACCGCCGCGCAGCTCGCGGACCGGATCGCCGCGACCCACGCGGCGGTCCGGGAGGCGGAGTGCGAGGAGCTGGTCCTCGCGGCGGCCTGGGCCGACGTGCACTACCTCGACGCAGGTGCCGATGACTACGTGCCGCTGGTGCAGCGAGCGTGCGCGTGGGGCGGCGAGGGCTGCCCGCAGGTGGCGGAGCACTGCGCGCACGAGCTGGGCGCGCTGCGCGGCACCGGAGCCGTGTCGGCGCGGATGCTGATCGCGGATGCCTTGGACCTGCGTCACCGCCTGCCGCGGTTGTGGGTCCTGGTGACGACAGGCGTGGTGCGAGCGTGGCAGGCGCGTTCAGTGGCGCAGGCGACCCACGACCTGTCGTGGGAGGCGTGCGCGGAGGTCGACCAGACGCTGAGCAGCTTCCTGCCGATGCTGGCCTGGCCGCGGTTCCGTCGCCTCCTCGCCGCCGCGGTGCTGCAGGCCGATCCCGAGCAGCGCCGTGCCCGGGAGGACGCAGCCCGGGTCGAGCGTGGGGTGTGGTCGTACGACGGCGAGCACGGCCTGCGCACGATCGTGGCCAAGGCCGCCTCGGGCGACGTGCGCTGGTTCCTCGCGACCGTGGACCGGATCGCCGAGATCCTGGGCCTGGACGGCGACACCGACGGGGTGGACGTCCGGCGCGCCCGAGCCGTCGGGATCCTCGCGCAGCCCGCCCTCGCCCTCCAGCTCCTGGCGCGACACGCTGCGGACCCCGATCCCCTCGGCCAGGAGCCGTCCGTCACCGGGGAGGGCCAGGACGAGCAGGACCAGGAGCAGGGTGACCGGTCCCTGGACCTGACCCCGACGGACCGGCTGTCGGCGGCGGACCTGCGTCGGGCCCGACCGCGGGTCGTGCTGCACCTGCACCTGTCGGACTCCTCGCTGCGCGCCGGCGACGGGCTCGTCCGTCCTGAGCACGGCGACCCGCTCACCCTCGTCCAGCTCCACGAGTGGCTGGCGGACACCGGCTGCCCCGTCACCGTGCGACCGGTCGTCGACCCCGTCGGCACCGCGCCCGTCGACGCGTACGAGATCCCCTACCGGCTACGTGAAGCCTTGTTCCTCCGCGACCCGGTCGACGTCTTTCCCTACGGCAACGCGACCAGTCGCACCCTCGACCTGGACCACACGACGCCGTACGTGCCTCTCGACCGAGGTGGACCACCCGGCCAGACCGGCCTGCACAACCTCGGACCCCTCACCCGCAGCCACCACCGCGCGGTCACCTTCGCGGGCTGGCGACGACGACAACCCACGCCCGGCACCTACCTCTTCCGATCGCCGAACGGACACGTCTTCCTCACCACCAACCACGGCACGCTCACGCTCGGACACACGCCGTTCGCCGACCAGGTGTGGGACGCGACGGCGAGCGTCTTGCCCGGTCCTCGCGCTCGGGATGCGACAGCCGCCTGATCCTCAGGCCCTTCGGGCGACACGCTCTTGGCCGTCGCGCTGGGTCAACGGCTCGGCGCGGCGCGGGGTCTGGAAGTGCCCAGGGTCGCCGGAGCTCATCCACCCGGAGTTCATCAGGAGGTGGCCCTCCGTTCTCCCCGCGGCTCGCCGGGCGTCGGTCCTGACCGCTTCGATCCGGGAGACGATGAGCAAGCACCACCCCCGGTGCGTACCGCCGTCGACGACGACGAGAGGGGGCCTCAGTGGCCCGAGGACGACGCAGAGTGGCAGGGCTGGTCAGCACAGCGCTGCTGGCCGCAGGAGCGGGGGTGGCGGCCGTACCACCGGCTTCGGCCGCACCCGGGTCCCCTGACAGCCGGCCCAGCCCGAGCCGGCTGGTCAAGACCGCGACCCTCCAGGCGCGGGCGACCCTGTCGGCCGACTACCAGGCGGCAGGTCCGGCTTCCGGTGCCCTCGCCACGCCGAACGGGCCGGTCAACGGCCGCACCGGGCCTTTCCCGGGCCAGGTGGTGCCCGGCTTCTCGGGCGTCGTCGCCGACAAGAACGGCGACTACTGGGCCATGCCCGACAACGGCTTCGGCAGCAAGGCCAACTCGGCCGACTTCCTGCTCCGCGTGTACCTGGTGCACCCGGCGTTCGAGACGGCCGACGGCGGCCAGGGGGCGATCGACGTCGAGCGCTTCATCTCGCTGCGCGACCCCGACCACAAGATCAGCTTCCCGATCGTCAACGAGAGCACCCCCGAGCGCCTGCTGACCGGGGCCGACTTCGACATCGAGTCGATCGTCCGCCAGCCGGACGGCACGTTCTGGATCGGTGAGGAGTTCGGTCCCTACCTGCTGCACGTGGGCAAGAACGGCAGGCTGCTCTCCGCGCCGGTCCCCTTCGTCGGCGGCAAGTCGCCCGACAACCCCACGCTGAGCGCGGGTGAGCAGCCGAGCATCGGGAGCAGCAAGGGCTTCGAGGCCATGGCCGGCTCGAAGGACGGGCGCTACCTCTACCCGATCCTCGAGGGTGCGCTGAACGCCGACACCCAGAAGCGGCGCCGTGTCGTCTACGAGTTCGACACCGTCAAGGGCCGCTACACGAAGAAGACCTGGGCGTACGAGACCGACACCGACGCCGACCTCGTGGGCGACGCGCACCTGGTCGGCAAGCGCACGCTGGTCGTGCTGGAGCGCGACAACTTCGACGGGGCGCAGGCCGTGATCAAGCGGGTCTACAAGGTCGACCTGAACCGCAAGGAGAACGGGTACGCCCGCAAGCGCCTCGTCGTCGACCTGCTCAAGATCGCCAACCCCTCCCGGATCGGCACGGCCGCCTCGCCCGGCGCGTACGGGGTGGGCTCGACCTTCTCCTTCGCGTTCCAGTCGACCGAGACGGTCGTCCCGCTGAGCGGCGGTCGCTACCTCTTCGCGAACGACAACAACTACCCGAACAACTCGGCGCGCTACCCGGGCAAGCCGGACGACACCGAGATGATCGTCGTCGGGTTCCCGAAGGTCCGGACCGACGCCCCCACGGTGCGGCTGATCGGCCACCGCGGTGCGAGCGGCTACCGCCCCGAGCACACGCTCGCCAGCTACGAGCTCGCGATCCAGCAGTGCGCCGACTACATCGAGCCCGACGTCGTCCCGACCAAGGACGGCCAGCTCGTCGCCAGGCACGAGCCCAACATCACCGACACGACCGACGTCGCCACCCACCCGGAGTTCGCGGCCCGGAAGACGACCAAGTCCGTGGACGGCTCAAGCCAGACCGGCTGGTTCACGGAGGACTTCACCCTCGCCGAGCTCCGCACCCTCCGCGCCAAGGAGCGGCTGCCGCTGGTGCGGCCCGGCAACACCGCCTTCGACGGGCTCTACCCGATCCCGACCCTGGACGAGGTGCTCGACCTGGCCAAGCACTCGGTCTCCTGCAGCGGGAAGCCGATCGGCGTCGCGCCGGAGACCAAGCACCCGACGTACTTCCGCTCCATCGGCCTGCCGACCGACCAGAAGGTCGTGGCTGAGCTGAAGGCGCACGGCTGGACGAAGAAGAGCGACCCGGTCGTGATCCAGAGCTTCGAGACCGGCAACCTCAAGTCGCTGGCGAAGAAGACCGAGCTGCCGCTCATCCAGCTCGTCGACTGCTCGGGCGCCCCGTACGACCTCAAGGCCGCCGGCAGCGCGACGACGTACGCCGACCTCGTCACGCCGAAGGGCCTGAAGGGCATCAAGCGGTACGCCGACCAGGTCGCCCTGTGCAAGGACGTGATGATCCCGCGTGGTACCGACGGCCGGCTGCTCGCGCCGACCCCGGTCATCCGGGACGCCCACCAGGCCGGGCTCACGGTGACCGGCTGGACGTTCCGCCGGGAGAACCAGTTCCTCCCGCTGCAGTACCGCAGCAGCACCGACCCGTACGCCGTCGGTGACCTGAACGGCGAGATCGAGGCCTTCCTCGACGCGGGGATGGACAACTTCTTCACCGACGACCCGGACATCGGTCAGGAGGCCCGCACGTAGCGGGGACGCGCGTCAGCTGACAGACCGGGGAGCCGGGCGGCCGTGGGGCCGCCCGGCTCCCTGCTGCTCGGAAGATCTGCAGCAGGGGGAACCCCAGACGTTCACCTGCCGTTCGATAGCGCTTCTATCGACATCGATCCGTGGCTCGCCCAGGATTTCCTCTCGTGACACTGGAACAGGGCGGACAGCCCACCACCATCGACGAGTACACCGAGTGGAACGCCCGTGAGCTCGCCCGGCAGTCGGTCAGCCGGCGGAGCGTGCTCAAGGCGGTCATGGCCGGGGCGGGCGGGTACGCGGCCGCGCAGTTCGGCCTGGCCAGCGCCGCGTTCGCCGCGGGCGGCGGCACCGTCGGCACCACCGGGACCGTGATCTCGGGCCGCCACCTCTCCTTCGTCCAGGGCAAGCAGGGCCGCCCGGACAACGCCATGGCCGTGACGGCCCAGCTCGTGAGCAAGACCGGGATGCTGCCGGCCAAGCTGCGCTGCTTCGTGGACGTGGGCACCGAGCCCGGCCACTACGGCGAGCGCTACGAGGCCGAGATCGTCCACCTCGTGGGTCAGTACGCCATCCCGGGCGGGCCGGTCGGCAGCCAGTTCTACGCCAAGGCGGTCCTGGACGGCCTGCGGGCCGACAAGGTCTACCACTACCGGCTGCGGCTGTCGGACGGCGCGACGAGCGGGACGGCGTACTTCACCACCGCCCCGAAGCCGGCCCACGGGAAGCGCAACCACGCCAGCGAGGTCCCGGACGCCTTCACGTTCACCGCGTTCGCCGACGTCGGCACGAACAACGCCCCGACCGACCCGAGGTTCGCGTGGAACCAGGACCCGGAGAGCGTGAAGAACGCCGGCGGCACCTGGCCGACCGGGATCTTCGACAACAACTACTACAAGCCCGACGACCCGGTCGCCGGGACGAGCGGGCGCGACCCGCACCCCGCCACGACGCAGACGAACCTCATGTCCTCGCAGCGTCCCGTGTTCACCCTGCTCGCCGGCGACATCTGCTACGCCGACCCGGGTGGCAGCGGCCTCCCGGCCGACGACTCGCACACCCCGCTCGGGACCTCGGCGCCCGGCACGAACCTCTACAACCCGTACGTCTGGGACGTCTTCCTCAACCAGATCGAGAGCCAGGCGGCCTTCACGCCGTGGATGTTCGCCACCGGCAACCACGACATGGAGCCGCTCTACGGGAACACGGTGCAGCTGGGTGACAGCCCCACGCACGGCTACGGCGGCCACCTGGACCGGCTCGACCTGCCGGGCAACGGGCCGAAGGGCTGCCCGTCGGTGTACGAGTTCGTCTACGGCAACGTGGCGGTGATCTCGGTCGACGCCAACGAGCTCAGCAACGAGATCCAGACGAACAAGGGCTACTCCGGCGGCACGCAGCTCGCCTGGGTCACGCGGACGCTGAAGCGCTGGCGCACCGACCCCGACGTCGCGTCGGGGATCGACTTCGTCGTCGCCTTCTTCCACCACTGCGCCTACTCGACGACGAGCAACCACGCCTCCGACGGGGGCCTGCGCGACGCGCTCGACCCGTTGTTCTCCCGCTACGAGGTCGACCTGGTCGTGCAGGGCCACAACCACCTGCTCGAGCGCACCGACCCGATCAAGTACGGCAAGCCGACCCGCACGGCACCCGACGGATCGGTCGTGCACCCTCAGGTCGACGGCGTCACCTACATCTGCGTCGGTAGCGGCGGGCGCCCGCGGTACCCGTTCCGGCCGGCTCCGGGTGCCGATGCCCCACCCCCGGCGGGCGTCACGCCCGAGGGGCCGCAGGCCCTCCCGGAGGGGCAGCGCTTCCGCGGCTACGAGCCCCCCGGCGGGGCGAACACCAAGGAGAACAACACCGAGAACGTGATCAACAGCTACTACTGGTCCGCCGACGGGACGGCGAAGAACGACTCCGGCTACCTGCAGGGCACGAAGGTGCCGGAGGAGATCACCTGGTCCCAGGTCCGCTACGACGCGTACGCGTTCCTCGCGATCGACGTGGAGCCCGCCCGGCAGGGCAGGAAGACGACCTTCACGGTCCGGACCCTCGCCGACGCGCTGCCGGGGACGAACGAGGCGTACAGCGAGATCGACCGGATCACCCTGTCGCGCCGGGCCGGCGAGGGTCGGATCCACAAGGTCGACGCTGGGCCCGCCCCCGACCCCACGCCCGGACCCGCCTGACCCGCCCGCCGAACGGTCGGCCCGACCCCTCGCTCCATGAACTAGCGTCGGTGCGCCAGCGACGCACGAGCGAGGAGACCGATGACCACGTCCGCCCCGCCGGCGCGCGTCGGCGCCGCGCGCCTGCAGACCCTCGTCGGCCGGCTCGAACCCGCCGACCGGCGCTCGCTCGTCGGGATGGGCGCGTTCATCCTCGCCCTGCACGTGGTGGGCGTCGGGGTGCTGCTCGGCCTCGTCGTCCCCGAGCACTACCGGCTCGGTGGTCCGACGCCGGTCTTCGGTGCCGGCGTGGGGGTGCTCGCGTACACGTTCGGGCTGCGGCACGCCTTCGACGTCGACCACATCGCCGCGGTCGACAACACGACCCGCAAGCTCCTCGCCGACCGGGCCGCCGGCGGCGGGCACGGCCGCCGGCCGCTGTCGGTCGGGTTCTGGTTCTCGCTGGGGCACTCGAGCATCGTCTTCGGGCTCGCTCTCGCCCTCTCGGCCGGCGTCAAGGCCCTGGCCGGCCAGGTGGCGGACGACGGGTCGTCGTTGCACGCGGTGACCGGCGTGGTCGGAGCCTCGGTCTCGGGGGTGTTCCTGTGGGTGCTCGGCATCCTCAACCTGGTGGTCCTGGTCGGCCTGGTGCGCGTGTTCCGACGGATGCGGCACGGGGACCACGACGAGCAGGAGCTCGAGCAGCAGCTCAACCGGCGTGGCTTCATGAACCGCTTCCTCGGCGGTCTGACGAAGGCCGTCGCCAAGCCGTGGCACATCTACCCGGTCGGGGTGCTCTTCGGTCTCGGCTTCGACACCGCGACCGAGGTCGGCCTGCTCGTGCTCGCCGGCGGTGCGGCGGCCTTCGACCTGCCGTTCTACGCGATCCTCGTGCTGCCGGTCCTCTTCGCCGCCGGGATGTGCCTGATGGACACCGTCGACGGCGTGCTCATGACCGGCGCGTACGGCTGGGCGTCCCGTCGCCCGGTCCGCAAGGTCTACTACAACCTCACGATCACCTCGATCTCGGTCGCGGTGGCCCTGGTCGTGGGGACGATCGAGCTGGTCGGGGTGCTCGCCGACCAGGTCGGCATCGAGCACGGCCCGCTCGCCGCCGTGGCCGGCATCCCGCTGGACCGCGCGGGCTACGTCATCGTGGGGCTGTTCGTGGTCGCGTGGGTCGGGGCGCTGGCGATCTGGCGCTACGGGCGCATCGAGGAGAGATGGTCGGGGAGCACGGGCAGCGGCCCGGGACGGTGACGCTCTGGGAGGTCGGGCGCAGCCGGTGGTGGCCGACCGTCCCCGTGCTCTACGCCGCCGGCGGGACCGCCCTCACGGCGCTGCTGGCGATCATGACCCGGCTCAACCCCTGGTCGCTGCTGGCGATGCTGTTCGTGCCGTACGGGCTGTCCTCGGTGCCGGCCGCCCGGGCCCGGGTGCGGCTCACCCCGGAGGGCGTCGAGGTGAGGGGGCTGCGGACGCGGCTCCTGCGCTACACCGAGATCACGTCGGTCGAGGTGGCACCGGAGTGGGACGGGGCGCGCGCGATCTGGATCCGGCTGCGCGGCAGCGCGCCGCAGTCGGAGCCCGAGGTCCTCGCCCCTCCCCCCGAGTGGTGGCACGGCCCCGGCCGCTCGCTGGGCGACGTCGTGGCCGCGGTCCAGGCCCGCGTCGACGCCGCGCACGCGCCCGGGGCGGCCACGGGGCGGCCCTCGTAGCCTGGCGGTGCACACCGATCGCCATCATCGAACCCACCGGAGATCACCGAACATGACCGACGACCACTCCACGAGCACCGAGCACGTCGACGACACGACGCGCGAGGCGCACATGAACACCGAGGAGGCCGCTGGCTGCCCGGTCGACTTCGGTCGCATCAGCCACCCCACGGAGGGCGGCAACAGCAACCAGCGCTGGTGGCCGAAGTCCCTCAACCTCGCGGTCCTGCGCAAGCACGGCGCCGCGTCCAACCCGATGGACCCCGACTTCGACTACGCCGCGGAGTTCGCGACGATCGACCTCGGCGAGCTCCGGGCCGACGTCGAGCGCGTCATGACGACCTCCCAGCCCTGGTGGCCGGCCGACTTCGGCAGCTACGGACCGTTCTTCATCCGGATGGCCTGGCACAGCGCAGGCACCTACCGGTCCACGGACGGCCGGGGCGGCGCCGGTGCGGGCATGCAGCGCTTCGCCCCCCTCAACAGCTGGCCCGACAACGCGAGCCTGGACAAGGCCCGCCGGCTGGTCTGGCCGATCAAGCAGAAGTACGGCCGCCGCCTGTCGTGGGCCGACCTCATCGTCTTCACCGGCACCGTCGCGCTGGAGTCGATGGGCCTGAAGACCTTCGGCTTCGCGGGCGGGCGCGAGGACGCGTGGGAGCCGGACCAGGACGTCTACTGGGGTCCGGAGGACACCTGGCTCGGTGACGACCGCTACACCGGCGACCGCGAGCTCGAGCAGCCGCTCGCCGCGGTCCAGATGGGCCTCATCTACGTCAACCCCGAGGGCCCGAACGGCAACCCCGACCCGGTGGGGTCCGCGCACGACATCCGCGAGACGTTCGGCCGGATGGCCATGAACGACGAGGAGACCTTCGCGCTGATCGCCGGCGGCCACACGTTCGGCAAGACCCACGGCGCCGCCAACCCGGAGGGGCACATCGGCCCGGAGCCCGAGGGCGCGTCGATCGAGCAGCAGGGCCTCGGCTGGGCCAACAGCTACCGCACCGGCAAGGGCGGCGACACCATCACCAGCGGCCTGGAGGTGACCTGGACCGCGGAACCGACGCGGTGGGGCCAGAAGTACCTCGAGAACCTGTACGGCATCGACTGGGAGCTCGGCAAGGGCCCGGGCGGCGCGTGGCAGTGGTCGCCGAAGGACGGCGTCGCGACCCGCACGGTGCCCGACCCCGAGACCGGGGAGCCCGCCCGGACCCCGGGCATGCTCACCTCCGACATCGCCCTCAAGGTCGACCCGGTCTACCGCGAGATCGGGCAGCGCTTCCTCACCGACCCGGAGGCGTTCGGCGACGCGTTCGCCCGCGCCTGGTTCAAGCTGACGCACCGCGACATGGGACCCATCCAGCGCTACGTCGGCGCCTGGGTGCCGGAGGAGGAGCTCATCTGGCAGGACCGGCTGCCGGCCGTCGACCACCCGCTGGTCACCGCCGACGACGTGGCGACGCTCAAGGAGCGGGTGCTGGCCTCGGGGCTGGGCGTCTCCCGCCTGGTCGCGACCGCGTGGGCCTCGGCCTCCACCTACCGCAGCAGCGACAAGCGCGGCGGCGCCAACGGCGCCCGCGTCCGGCTCCAGCCGCAGAGCGGCTGGGAGGTCAACGAGCCCGACGAGCTGCACCGGGCGCTGCGCACGCTCGAGCAGGTCCGCGACGAGTTCAACGGCGCCGGCGGTCCCACGAAGGTCTCGCTGGCCGACCTGATCGTGCTGGCCGGCGACGCCGCGGTGGAGCAGGCCGCGTCCGACGCGGGGCACCCGGTCTCGCTCCCGTTCACCCCCGGCCGGACGGACGCGACCGAGGAGCAGACCGACGTCGAGTCGTTCGTCCCGCTGGAGCCGAGCGCGGACGGGTTCCGGAACTTCCTCGGCAAGGGGCACCGGCTGCCGGCCGAGTACCTGCTCGTGGACCGGGCGAACCTGCTCGGCCTCACCGCGCCCGAGCTGACCGTCCTCGTCGGGGGCCTCCGCGTCCTCGGCGCGAACGTCGGCGGGTCGTCGTACGGGGTGCTGACCGAGCGGGTCGGCACGCTGAGCAACGACTTCTTCGTCAACCTGCTCGCCTTCGGCACCGAGTGGCGCCCGGTCGAGGGGACGCCGGACACGTACGAGGCGGTCGACTCGGGGACAGACGCAGCGAGCGGGCTCGTCCGCTGGACGGGGACGCGCAACGACCTGGTGTTCGGCTCGAACTCCGAGCTGCGGGCCGTGGCCGAGCTCTACGCCGGCGACGACGCGCAGGACAAGTTCGTCGCCGACTTCGCGCGGGCCTGGACCAAGGTCATGATGGCCGACCGCTGGGACCTCGTGGGCTGACCCCCGCAGACCGTGGTCGAGGTCCGTCAGAGCGAGCGGACCTCGACCCGGTCCACCAGCATCGTCGCGGCCGAGGTGGCCGGCTTCTGCTGACCGCCGGCACCACCCAGGGCGAGGGTCAGGATGAGCCAGTTGCCCCGCGTGACGTCCGGGCCGAAGCCGTAGGGCTTGCCGTCGCCGTCCGCCTTGGTGGCGACGCTCCCGCACTGGACCCCGTCGAAGGAGAAGGTGACCTTCCCCGGCTCGAAGCGGGCGGTGTACTTGTGGAACGCGGCGCCGAGGTCGACGTTCCCGCAGTACGGGTCCCCGGGCGAGCCCCAGGTCTGGTCGCCGTTCCAGTTGTGGGTGCCGCGGTGGTAGATCGTCGGCCACGTGGTGTAGGTCTCCAGCACGTCCGCCTCGCCCAGCGGCAGGGTGTCGGCACCGTCCACGTTGTTGTTCAGCGTCCAGAAGGCCGGCCAGTAGCCGACCTGCGGCGGGGTCTTGACCCAGGCCGACACCTCGCCGTAGACGAACGTGAAGTCGTCCTTGGTGCTGATCGAGCTGCCGTGCGTCGGGTCCGCCGGGATCCGCAGGTGGCCCTGCCCGTCGAGGGTCTCGTCCACCCCGCAGTCGATGTTCCCGTACGCGGCGCTGCCGTTGTAGGTGCAGGCCGACCACTCCCCCCACTTGCCGCTGTCGAACGGGCGGCCCTTGGCCCCGGAGAAGTCGTCCTGGAAGATGATCTTCGAGTCGGCGGGGGCCGCGGTGATCGTGAAGGCCTGGTAGGCACCCACCCGGCTCCAGGCACCCTCGTCGAACACGCACGCGTAGAAGCGGTACGTGCCGACGGGGAACGTGCGACGAGCGGTGTACGGCGTGCCGGCGGGTCCGACGGCGACGGACCTCAGCTTGGGCGAGAAGTCCATGATCTTCTGCGAGTCGTCGCGGACGCAGACGAAGTACTGGTCGACGGTGCGCGTCGTGCTGGCGTCGATCTCGGTGGTGACGACGGCGGTGCTGCCCGTGACCACGAGGTCCAGGCTCACCAGGTTCAGCCCGGTGGCGGCGGCGGCCGGCAGGCCGGTGGCCCAGCCCGCCAGGACGACGAGCAGGGCGGTGACGACGGCGAGCGGGCGGGAGGTCGGACGACGCACGGGGCTCCTCGGGGGGCGGGCGACGAGCGGACAGCCACTCGTAGGTGGATGACCGGCCCCCAAGCACTCGTCCGGACCTCATCGCTCCACCGGGGTCCGGCGTTACCGCCGAGGCGGGGTCGTCAGGTCACGTCGTGCGGGCCGGGCGCGTCATACTCGCTGCCAGCCCTGATGCAGCGAAGGAGCCTCGATGACCACCGACCGGGACACCCACGACGTCATCCGGGTGGTCGGTGCGCGGGTCAACAACCTGCGCGACGTCAGCGTCGAGATCCCCAAGCGGCGGCTGACGGTGTTCACCGGGGTCTCCGGCTCCGGCAAGAGCTCGCTGGTCTTCGACACCGTGGCCGCGGAGTCGCAGCGGTTGATCAACGAGACGTACAGCTCGTTCGTGCAGGGCTTCATGCCGACGCTGGCCCGCCCCGACGTCGACGTGCTCGAGGGGCTGACCACGGCGATCATCGTCGACCAGCAACGGATGGGCGCCGACCCGCGCTCCACGGTCGGGACGGCGACGGACGCGAACGCGATGCTGCGGATCCTGTTCAGCCGCCTCGGGCACCCGCACGTCGGGTCGGCGCAGGCGTTCTCCTTCAACGTCGCCTCCATCAGCGGCAGCGGCGCGGTGAGCACGACCCGCGGCGGCCAGGAGGTCAAGGAGCGTCGCAGCTTCAGCATCACCGGTGGCATGTGCCCCCGCTGCGAGGGCCGCGGGTCGGTCGACGACATCGACCTCACCCAGCTCTACGACGACACGAAGTCGCTCGGTGAGGGAGCGCTGACGATCCCCGGCTACTCGATGGACGGCTGGTACGGCCGGATCTTCGCCGGCGCAGGGTTCGACCTGGAGAAGCCCATCCGGCGCTACACCCAGAAGGAGCTGTCGACGCTCCTGCACGCCGAACCGACCAAGATCAAGGTCGAGGGCATCAACCTCACCTTCGAGGGTCTGATTCCCAAGCTGCGCAAGTCGATGCTGTCGAAGGACGTCGACGCGCTGCAGCCGCACGTCCGGGCGTTCGTCGAGCGGGCCGTGACCTTCTCGACCTGTCCCGGGTGCGGCGGGACCCGGCTGACCGAGGCGGCCCGGTCCTCGAAGATCGACGGCGTCAGCATCGCCGACGTGTGCGCCCTGCAGATCAGCGACCTGGCCCGGTGGGTCGGGGGCCTGGCGGAGCCCTCCGTCGCGCCGCTGCTGCAGGCCCTGCGCGGCACGCTCGACTCGTTCGTGGAGATCGGCCTCGGCTACCTCAGCCTGGACCGCGCGTCGGGGACGCTCTCCGGCGGGGAGTCGCAGCGGACCAAGATGGTGCGCCACCTCGGCTCGGCGCTGACCGACGTCACGTACGTCTTCGACGAGCCGACGATCGGGCTGCACCCCCACGACATCCAGCGGATGAACGCCCTGCTGCTCCGCCTGCGCGACAAGGGCAACACCGTGCTCGTGGTCGAGCACAAGCCCGAGACGATCGTCATCGCCGACCACGTCGTCGACCTCGGCCCGGGCGCCGGGACCGCGGGCGGGCAGATCTGCTTCGAGGGCACGGTGGCGGACCTCAGGGCGAGCGGCTCCGTCACGGGCCGCCACCTCGAGGACCGTGCCCGGCTCAAGGAGACCGTGCGGTCCCCGCGCGGCGTGCTGGAGATCCGCGGCGCGTCGGAGCACAACCTGGTCGACGTGGACGTCGACGTGCCGCTCGGCGTGCTGGTCGTCGTGACGGGCGTCGCCGGCTCCGGGAAGAGCTCGCTCGTGCACTCCTCGCTGCGCGGGCGCGACGGCGTGGTCGTGGTGGACCAGACGGCGATCCGCGGCTCCCGCCGGAGCAACCCGGCGACGTACACCGGTCTGCTCGAGCCGATCCGCAAGGCGTTCGCGAAGGCGAACGGGGTGAAGCCCGCGCTGTTCAGCTCCAACTCGGAGGGCGCGTGCCCGAGCTGCAACGGCGCCGGCGTCGTCTACACCGACCTGGCGATGATGGCCGGCGTGGCCACCACCTGCGAGGTGTGCGAGGGCCGGCGCTTCTCCGCCGACGTGCTCCGCTACACGTACGGCGGCCGCGACATCAGCGAGGTGCTCGCGATGTCGGCGTCAGAGGCCGAGGCCTTCTTCGCCGAGGGAGACGGCCGGCTGCCGGCCGCCCACGCGATCCTGCGCCACCTCGTCGACGTGGGGCTGGGCTACGTGAGCCTCGGGCAGCCGCTGACCACGCTGTCCGGCGGCGAGCGTCAGCGGCTCAAGCTCGCGAGCCACCTCGGCGACCAGGGCGGCGTCGTCGTCCTCGACGAGCCCACCACGGGTCTGCACCTGGCCGACGTCGACCAGCTGCTCGCCCTGCTCGACCGGCTGGTGGACGCGGGCCGGTCGCTGATCGTCATCGAGCACCACCAGGCCGTCATGGCCCACGCCGACCGGATCATCGACCTCGGACCCGGAGCCGGGCGCGACGGCGGGCGCGTGGTGTTCGAGGGCACGCCGGCCGAGCTCGTCTCGGACGCGTCCACCCTCACGGGCGAGCACCTGGCGGCGTACGTCGGCCCGGCAGGGAGGATGAGCCGGTGAGGATCACCGGGATCGACGTGTACGCGTACGCGGTCGGCTACGTCCACGGGACGTACGTGATGTCGGGCGGGCGGGAGGCGACCCACGAGGACGGGACGCTCGTGCGGCTGCGGACCGACGAGGGCCTGGTCGGCTGGGGCGAGGTGACGACGCTGGGCCGGACCTACCTCCCCACCTCCCCCGGGACCATCCGTGCCGGGCTGGCCGAGCTCGCCCCGGCCCTGCTGGGGCTCGACCCCACCCGGCCGTCGGTGGTGAACCGCGTCCTGGACGCGACCCTGCTCGGGCAGCCGTACGCGAAGAGCGCGGTCGACATCGCGTGCTGGGACCTCGCCGGGAAGGCGCTCGACCGGCCCGTCGCCGACCTCCTGGGCGGGGTGCTGACCGAGCGCTGGCCGCTCTACGAGGCGGTGCCGCTGGGCGAGCCGGCCGCGATGGCCGCGTTCGTCGCGCGCCGGCGGGCGGCGGGGATCGAACGCTTCCAGCTCAAGGTCGGCAACGAGCCCCGCGCCGACGTCGACCGCACGCGGGCCTGCGTCGAGGCCGGCGGCCCGAGCACGGTGGTCGTCGCGGACGCCAACGGCGGCTGGGACCTGGCCTCCGCCCGGACGGCCGTGCACGGGCTGGCGGGCCTGTCCGGCCCGCCCGTCTTCGTCGAGCAGCCCTGCCGGACGACCGCCGACTGCGCGCTCGTGCACCGCGGCTCGCCGCTGCCGCTCGTCCTCGACGAGTCGGTCTCGACCCTGGCCGACGTCTGGGCCGCCAAGCAGGACGCGGGAGCGGTCTCGGTCAACCTCAAGATCAGCCGGGTCGGCGGGCTCACCCGCACCGCGCTGCTGCGCGACGCGATGCAGGAGCTCGGGCTGCGGGTGTCGCTGGAGGACATGTGGGGCGGCGACGTGATCACGGCCGCCGTCAGCCAGCTGGCCGCCAGCACGCGCCCGGAGTCGCTCTTCATGACGTCGTTCTTCAACGACTGGACCGACGGCCACGTGGCCGGCCACCAGCCACGGTCCGTCGACGGTCACGGCTCGCTGCCGGACGGGCCCGGCCTCGGTGTCGAGGTGGACGTGAGCCTGCTGGGCGAGCCGGTGCTCACGCTCAGCGCCTGAGCCGCACGGCTCTCTGAGCTGTCAGGGCGGTCAGGGCAGGAAGCGGTGCATGACGTGCAGCCCGACCAGGCCGTGCTCGGGGTGGTCGAACGCCTCCGGCACCGTCCCGACCAGGGTGAAGCCCAGCGAGTGCCACAGCGCGACCGCGGCCGTGTTCGTCTCGACCACGGCGTTGAACTGCATCGCCCGGAAGCCCTCCGCGGTGGCCCAGCCCAGCAGGTGCTCGCCCAGCGCCCGGCCGACGCCGCGACCGCGGGCGTCCCCGGCCACCATGAAGCTGGCGGTCGCCACGTGCGACCCGCGCCCGACCTGGTTGGGCTGGCCGACGGCCGTGCCCAGGACCGTGCCGGCGAGCGGGCCGGCCTGGTCGTCCTCGACCGCCACCACGACGTGCCGCCGGCTCGTCCAGAGCTCCCGGGCCTCCTCCGAGGAGAGGCCGGAGGGGTAGGTGTAGCTCGTCCCCTCCGACGTCACCTCGGTGAAGACCCGGTAGACCTGGGGCCAGTCCTCGGTCGTCGCCGTCCGGATGAGCACCGGCTCACCCTAGGGGCGACGGCGGTCAGGCCGCTGCGGTGAGGGCCTCGAACTGCTCGTCGGTCAGCTGCACGTCGGCCGCCGCGAGATTCTCCTCGAGGTGCGCCACCGAGCCCGTGCCCGGGATCGGCACCATCACCGGGGACCGGCGGAGCAGCCAGGCCAGGGCGAGCTGCGAGGTCGTCACACCCGGGTGCTCGTGCGCGACCTGGTCGAGCGCCCCGCCGGGGCGGGCCAGCGACCCGGCGTCGATCGGCGCCCACGGGATGAACGCGATGCCGTTGGCCTCGCAGTAGTCGAGGACGTCCTCGGCGGACCGGTCGGCGAGGTTGTAGCGGTTCTGCACCGACGCCACCGGCAGGCCGGCGTCCTGCGCCGCCTTGATCTCGTCGACCCCGACCTCGGACAGCCCGACCTGCAGGGCCAGCCCCTCGTCGAGGAACGACCTGATCTCGTCGAACTGCTCCTCGCGCGGCGTCCGGGCGTCGATGCGGTGCAGCTGCCACAGGTCGATCCGCTCGACCCCGAGGCGGCGCATCGACATGAGGATGCACTGGCGCAGGTACTCCCGCCGACCCAGCGGCGGCCACGCGTTCGGACCGTGCCGGGTGAGCCCGCCCTTGGTCGCGACGAGCACGTCGCCGTAGCCCTGCCCGTCGAACAGGGCCTCGTGGATCAGGTCCTCCGAGACGTACGGCCCGTACGAGTCGGCGGTGTCGATCAGCGTCACCCCCAGCTCGACCGCGCGCCGCAGCACCGCGAGCGCCTGGGCCGGGTCCTCCGGCGGCCCCCAGATCCCCGGCCCCGTGATCCGCATCGCGCCGAAGCCCAACCGGTTGACCGTCCTGCCGCCGAGCTCGATCGTGCCCGCGTCACTCACTGCCATGTACGTCTCCCTTGTTCCTGCGCCAGACCAACTCTTCGAGCCTAGGTCGCACGCGCGCCGCCTGCGGCGCGCGCGAAGCCGTGGAGCGACACAGGACGGCCAGCGCCAGACCACCGAAGTCGACCGGGTTGACGAGGCAGGCGGGTCTGCCCCGCCAGCCGGACCCAGCCCGCGCGACCTACGGTGACCCCCATGCGCATCTTCGTCCTCGGAGCCACCGGGCACATCGGCTCCTCCCTCGTCCCCCGTCTCGTCCGTGCGGGCCACGAGGTCGTCGCAGCGAGCCGCGGCACGCGCGAGCCGTACCACGCGGACGAGGCGTGGCGGGAGGCCGAGCGGGTCGTGCTCGACCGCGAGGCGACCGACGCCGACGGCACGACCGCGGGTCGGATCCTGGCCGAGCGGCCCGACGCCGTCGTCGACCTCGTCTGCTTCACCCCGGCGTCGGCGGTGCAGCTGGTCGAGGGGCTGCGGGGCCGCGTCGGGCTGCACGCGCACTGCGGCTCGATCTGGTCCCACGGCCTCAGCACCAGCCTGCCGATGCTGGAGGACGACCCGAAGCACCCCTTCGGTGAGTACGGGACGGGCAAGCTGGCGATCGAGCGGCTGCTGCTGGCCGAGACGCGTGCGGGCGGGCTGGCCTCGACCGTCGTCCACCCCGGCCACATCAGCGGCCCGGGCTGGCCGGTGATCAACCCGGTCGGCAACCTCGACCCGCGGGTCTGGGCCACCATCGCGCGGGGCGACGAGCTGGTCGTGCCCGGCGACGCCTCCGCGACGATGCACCACGTGCACGCCGACGACGTGGCGCAGGTCTTCGAGCGGGCGATCGACGTGCCCGAGGCCTCGATCGGCGAGTCCTTCCACGCCGTCAGCCCGCGCGCGCTGACGGTCCGGGGCTTCGCCGCGGCGGCGTACGGCTGGTGGGGTCACGAGCCCCGGCTGAGGTCGGTGTCGTGGGACGAGTTCAGGGGGCTGGCGGGCGAGGAGCAGGCCTCGACGAGCTGGGAGCACCTGCACCGCAGCCAGGTCTGCTCGATCGCCAAGGGCGTCGACCGCCTCGGGTACGCGCCGGCCTGGACGTCGCAGGACGCCGCGCGGGAGGCGGTGGCCTGGCTGGCGGAGCACGACGCCGGCCACGACCTCCCGGCGCTCGTCGGGCCCTGGCGGAGGCGCGGCCCGACCGTCGTCAGCGGTCGGAGGTGAGCGCCCAGATCGACTCGCACGTCAGGAGGTCGTGGTGCGCGCGCCGATGGGTCGACGCGTCCTCCCACAGGATCCACGTCACGCCGGCGATCATCGCCAGCACGGCCCCCAGAACGAGCACCAGCAGAGCCATGGTTCCCATCTCGTTGTCCGATCGTCGTCGACCAGCGGGCTCCGACGACCATTGTTACGGTCGTGTTTCCGCGCACGCTCATCGTGCCAGACCGTTCAAGGGTCCGTGGTGAGAGGGGCGGAACGGAGCAACGCGCTCGAGCTGGCCGAGACGCACTGAGCCGGGTCGTCAGACCGCGGCCACCGCCGTCCGCAGGTCCGTGACGAAGTCCGCGTAGCCCTGGTCGCGGACGTCGGCGTCCATCCGCAGGATCGCGGAGGGGTGGATGGTGGCCAGGAAGCGTCGGGTGCCCACGGGCGTCTCGCGCTCGAAGACGACCCCGCGGTCCTTGGTCACCCGGAAGCCGCTGCCCAGCAGCGACTTCCCCGCCGTGGCGCCGAGCACGACGACGAGCTGGGGGTCGACCCGGGCGATCTCCGCCGCGAGCCAGGGCCGGCAGGCGTTGACGTTGCCGACGTCCGGGGTCTGGTGGAGCCGTCGCTTGCCCTGCCAGGTGAAGCGGAAGTGCTTCACCGCGTTGGTGACGTAGAGCGTCGAACGGTCGGCGCCGGCCTCGTCGAGCGCCTTCTGCAGCAGCCTGCCGGCCGGGCCCACGAAGGGCAGGCCGCGCTGGTCCTCCACGTCGCCGGGCTGCTCCCCCACGAGCACGATCTTGGCGCCCGGGCTGCCGGCCCCGAAGACGGTCTGCGTCGCCGGCTCCCACAGCTCGCACCCGTGGCAGCCCGCGGCTGCGGCCCTCAGCTCCGCGATCCCGCCGGTGTCCGGCACGTACTCCGCTGCACTCATGGGTCTGTCTTATCCCGGTCACCGGCGCTCACCCGCCGCGGCGCTACGGTCTGGCCATGGCGATCAGCAAGGGCGACACCGTCCACTGGAACACCCCGCAGGGCACGACCGAGGGCAAGGCGGTGGAGAAGAAGACCAAGGAGTTCACCCTCGACGGGCAGCACTTCAACGCCTCGGACGACGAGCCCTTCTGGGTCGTCGAGTCGAGCAAGAGCGGCAAGCGGGCGGCTCACAAGGAGTCGTCGCTGTCCTGAGCGGCAGCCGCCCGAGGGACGGCGCCGGAGGCGTACGGGCGTCGCGTTCGGCTAGGTTCGGACCATGGTGAAGAAGGTTGCCCTCCTGACCGCCGGCGGGTTCGCCCCCTGCCTCTCCTCCGCCGTCGGGGGACTGATCGAGCGGTACACCCAGCTCGCGCCCGAGGTCGAGATCATCGCCTACCGCTACGGCTACCAGGGCCTGCTGCAGGGCGACTCCCTGGTCGTGACCGACGCCGTACGGGAGCACGCGGGCCGGCTGCACGCCTTCGGCGGGTCCCCGGTCGGCAACTCGCGGGTCAAGCTGACGAACGCCGCCGACTGCGTGAAGCGCGGCCTGGTCGCCGAGGGCGTCGACCCGCTGCAGGCGGCCGCCGACCGGCTGACCGAGGACGGCATCGACGTCCTGCACACCATCGGCGGCGACGACACCAACACCACGGCGGCCGACCTGGCCGCGTTCCTGGCCGAGCACGACTACGACCTGACCGTCGTGGGTCTGCCGAAGACCATCGACAACGACGTGATCCCGATCCGGCAGTCCCTGGGTGCCTGGACGGCGGCCGAGCAGGGCGCCCGCTTCGCGGAGAACGTGATCGCCGAGCACAACTCGGGCTCCCGGATGCTCATCGTGCACGAGGTCATGGGCCGGTCGTGCGGCTGGCTGACCGCCGCGACGGCGCAGGCCTACCGCGAGTGGCTCGACACCCGCGCCTGGCTGCCCGAGATCGGGCTGGACCGTGACGCCTGGGAGGTCCACGGCGTCTACCTGCCCGAGGCCGAGCTCGACCTCGACACCGAGGCCGAGCGGCTGCGCACGGTGATGGACACGGTCGGCTCGGTGAACCTCTTCGTCTCCGAGGGCGCCGGCCTCAGCACCATCGTCGCCGACCTCGAGCGCTCCGGTCAGGAGGTCGCCCGCGACCCGTTCGGGCACGTCAAGATCGACAAGGTGAACCCGGGGCAGTGGTTCGCCGGCCAGTTCGCCGAGCTGCTCGGCGCGGAGAAGGTCCTGGTCCAGAAGTCGGGCTACTTCTCCCGCTCCGCCGCGGCCAACGACGCCGACCTCGAGCTCATCCGCTCGATGACCGACCTCGCCGTCGACTGCGCCATGCGCGGCGAGCCCGGCGTGATCGGCCACGACGAGGAGCGCGGGGACGAGCTGCGGGCGATCGAGTTCGAGCGGATCAAGGGGGGCAAGCCGTTCGACATCACCACCCCCTGGTTCGGCGAGCTGCTGAGCGGCATCGGGCAGCCGCCCGCGCAGCCCGCACCGCCCGCGGACCACTGAGCGCTCCCCCACCACCCGATGCTGGTCCTCGAGCACCCGGTCCGGACCGAGCGGCTGGTGCTGCGCCCGATCGACGCGGTGGGCGACGTCGACGCCATCCACGCGTACGCCTCCCGCGAGGACGTGTGCCGCTCCATCCCGTGGACGCCCAGGACCCGCGAGGACGTCGTCGCCTGGCTGCCGCGGCGGGCGATCACGACGATCGCCGCGCCGGGCGGAGCGGCGAGCCTGGCGATCACGCTGGCCGGGACCGGTGAGCTGGTCGGCGACGTCACGCTGATCTGGCGGAGCGAGGAGCACCGGACCGCCGAGATCGGCTACGTCGTCCACCCGGACCACGCCGGCCACGGCTATGCGACCGAGGCCGCCCGCGCCCTGCTGGCGATGGCCTTCGAGCGGCTGGGCCTGCGGCGGGTGGTCGCGCGCGTCGACGCCCGCAACCCTGCCTCCGCCGCCGTGCTGCGTCACCTCGGGATGCGCCAGGAGGCGGTGCTCGTCGAGAACGAGTGGTTCAAGGGGGCGTGGTCGACCGAGATCGACTTCGCGATGCTCGAGCGCGAGTGGCGCGCTCTCGCCCGCTGAGGCTCACCCGAGCGCGAGGGCCAGCGTCGCCGACACGAGGAGCACGGGGACGAGCACCAGCCCCCGCAGGGCGAACCTGCCCCAGGACACCTCGACCCCGGCCGAGCGGCAGCGCGCGGCCCACAGCAACGTGGCGAGGCTGGCCCACGGCGCGACCAGCGGTCCCGCGTTCACGCCGACCAGGAGGGCCACGAGGCGTACGGGGTGGTCGAGCGCGACGGGCTCGAGGGCGAGGTACGCGGGCAGGTTGTCGAGCAGGTTGGCTCCCAGCGCGCCGAGCCCCGCGAGCCGCAGCAGCGCCGACCAGGACGAGCCGGTGCCGGCCAGACGTCCCAGCAGGTCGCCGAGCCCGTGGTCGTGGGCGAGCTGGACGAGGACGAACAGCACGGCGACGCCGAGGACGAGCTGCCAGGGCAGCATCCGCCAGTGCAGCAGGTCGCGGGCGCGCAGGGCGCAGGCGACCACGAGCACGGCGGCGGCCACGGCCGAGGCGAGCGTCACGTCCACCCCGAGCACGAAGGCCGGACCGAGCAGCAGGCAGACGACCAGCCCCAGCACCAGCAGCCGCGGGTGGTCGACGGGTGGCGCCTCGCCCACGACGTACGTGCCGCGCAACGACCGGCGGAAGAACAGCGCGAGCGCCACCACGGTGACGACGGTGCAGGCCACGGCGGCCGGCCAGCTGGTCGCGAAGAACGCCGGGACGCCGGGGTCGGGGAGGCGGCTGAGGGCGAGCAGGTTCGTGAGGTTGGAGACCGGCAGGAACAGCGACGCCGTGTTCGCGAGCCACACGGCCGTGTACGCGAAGAGCATCCGGTCCAGCCGCAGCTGGGCGGCGAGCGCCAGGACCACCGGGGTCAGCAGCACGGCGGTCGTGTCGAGCGACAGCACCGCCGTCGCGATCACCGCCACGAGCACCACCAGCAGCCACAGCCGCAGCACGGACCCGCGCGCCAGTCGGGCGGCGCCGCGGGCGACGAACGCGAACACCCCGAGCCCGTCGGCGAGCTCGGCCACGACGGTGATGCAGACGAGGAAGCCGAGGATCGGGACGACCCGGTCCGCCAGGGCTGCTAGGTCCACGGCGCCCGGTCCACGGCGGCGAGGCTAGCGTGGTTCCGTGCCCCGGCTCCTCGCGTCCGACGACCTCAGGACCCAGCTGGCCGGGCTGCCCGCGTGGCGCCTCGAGGACGACAGCCTGGTCCGGGACCTCGTGCTGGCCGACTTCGCGGCCGCGCTCGCGCTCGTGGTCGCCGTCGGGGACGAGGCGGAGGCGATGAACCACCACCCCGACGTCGACATCCGCTACGACCGCGTGCGGTTCGCGCTGTGGACCCACGTCGCCGGCGGCGTCACCCAGTACGACGTCGAGCTGGCGCACCGCATCGACGCCCTGCTCTGACACCTCAGCCGGAGATCACGGGAACTTCGCGCGCGAGTGAGTCGTACGCGACACGACCGTTACCCGGTTAACGGCGGCTTGTTCCTGACGTAACCCTGCTGGAACGGCTGCGGCTGCAGGATCGACAGGGAGATCGGGACGCGGCGCATGGGGCGCCCGCGGCCGCTCACCCCGCCATCCAGGAGTCACCCGTGCCGCTGTTCGACGACGAGATCCTCGCCAAGATCGAGACCTCCCGCACCGAGATCCCGCACCCCTCGTTGGAGAAGGGCAGCTCGATCTACGGCTCGACCAAGATCTTCCCCGACATCCAGGCCGAGCCGGGCCAGGCGTACCTGACCCTGATCCACGGCATCGCCCACGAGTCGAGCGTGAGCTTCGTGGCCTGCCTGCAGGCGCTCCGCGCGCTGCGCAAGGGCTTCGACTCGGTCATCTACTTCTACGGCCCCGGATCGATGAACGCCATCGCCACCCGCGGCTTCCCGACCACCGGGGACTCCGCGTTCCCGGGCGAGCAGAACATCAACAACACCCTGCAGACGTTCATGGACGAGGGCGGCACCGTCTTCGTCTGCCGCTTCGGCCTCTCGCTGCACGGCCTGCGCGAGGAGGACCTGATGCCGGGCACGGTCCCCTGCCACCCGCTCGACGTCCAGGACGCCTTCATCTACTTCTCCAACCGCAACGCCATCATCAACTCGACCTACATGGTCTGACGGCGAGAGCAGCCGGAGCCCGAGCATGAGCGTCACGACGAGGGTCGACCTCGCGATCCTCGGCATCCGCGGCCAGGCGCCGGTGAGCCGGCGCTCCGGAGCGGGTCCGAGCGACGACAACCACCTGCTCCTCGACGGGAGCGGCGTGGCGGTCCCGCTGAACGACGCCAGCCCGTACTGGTTCGACGGTGACACGTTGATGCGCGACGGGGTCGTGGTCGAGGACGTGGCGGTCGAACCGGTGCGCCGGCCCCGCTTCTACGACCTCGCCACGGCCGAGGGCGTGTCGTACGAGCAGCTCGCGCGGCTGCACGGCCGCGACGTCCTCGCGACGACGGTGGTGCAGACCTGCATCCGCTACGACGCCGCGGAACGCTGCCGGTTCTGCGCCATCGAGGCGTCTCTCGAGGCCGGGTCGACCGTGGCGGTCAAGCGCCCGGCCGAGCTCGCGGAGGTCGCCGAGGCGGCCGTCCGGCTCGACGGGGTCCGCCAGATGGTGATGACGACGGGGACGTCGGCGGGGCGCGACCGCGGAGCCACCCACCTGGCGCGGTGCGTCCGCGCCGTGAAGGCCCGGGTGCCGGGACTGCCGATCCAGGTCCAGTGCGAGCCGCCCGGCGACCTGGCGACGATCACCGAGCTGCGCGAGGCCGGTGCCGACGCGATCGGCATCCACGTCGAGTCGCTCGACGACGCCGTCCGCCGCCGGTGGATGCCGGGCAAGTCGCGCGTCTCGATGGCCGAGTACCGGGCGGCCTGGGCCGAGGCCGTCCGCGTCTTCGGCCGCAACCAGGTGTCGACCTACCTGCTCGTCGGTCTCGGCGAGGACCCCGACGAGCTCGTCGCCGGCGCCCGCGAGCTCATCGCCATGGGGGTCTACCCCTTCGTCGTCCCGTTCCGCCCGCTCGCCGGGACGCTCGCCTCGGCCGACGGCGCCACCGCACCCGACGCCGCGGTCCTCGACGACGTGACCCGCCGGGTCGCCCGCGACCTCGTGGCCGCGGGCATGACCTCGGACGGCCAGTCGGCGGGCTGCGCGGCCTGCGGCGCCTGCAGCACCCTCAAGCAGCAGGGGGCCTGATGTTCGACGTCGAGGTCCTGACGCGTGGTGCCGCGCGTCCCGTGACCGCCCTCCCGTTCGTCGTCGCCGTCGCGGAGACGCGCGGCCAACGGCTGGCCGCCGGGCGCCTCCGGCACGAGACGTTCGTGCTCGAGCAGGGGCTGTTCTCCGGGTCCGACCGCGACGAGGTCGACGACGACGACCGCGCGCTGACCCTCGTGGCGCTCGCCGCGGGCGGTGCCGTCGTCGGGACCGTCCGGCTCGCGCCCACCACGCGGGGTCCTGACCTGGGCTGGTGGACGGGCAGCCGGCTCGCGGTCGTCCCGGGGGCGCGCGGGCACGCGCTCCGGGTGGGTCCGGCCCTCGTCCGTGCGGCCTGCGCCCACGCGGAACGGCTCGGTGCCCTGCGCTTCGACGCCCACGTGCAGCGGCTGAACGCCCCGCTCTTCCGCCGGCTCGGCTGGAGCGACCTGGCGGACGAGGACGCGTACGGGCACCCGCACGTGCTGATGACCTGGCCGGTCGACCGGATCGCCCGGCTCGCCGCCCGGACCAAGGCTCCGCTGGGTCCGCTGCTGGCCCCGCTCGCCACCGGGCCGGCCGGGCTCGGCGGCGCCGGCTTCGTGGGTGACGACGCCGCGCCCGTGCCCGGCTCGGACCTGGTCGCCGCGACCGACGCGATCCTGCCGTCGATGGTGGAGCGCGACCCGACCTGGGCCGGCTGGTGCGCGGTCCTGGTCAACCTCAACGACGTCGCCGCCATGGGCGCCGCTCCGGTCGGCCTGCTCGACGCCCTCGGGGCCCGGGACGCGAGCTTCGCCAGCCGCGTGGTGCGCGGCATCACGGCGGCGGCCCGGGCGTGGGACGTCCCCGTGCTGGGCGGCCACACCCAGCTCGGGGTGCCCGCCTCGCTGTCGGTGACCGCGCTCGGTCGCACGACTGGGCTCTCTGGCCCGGTCCCGGCGGGTGGTGGCCGGCCGGGCCACGCGGTCACCGTCACGGCCGACCTCGGTGGTGGGTGGCGACCCGGCTACACCGGCGCCCAGTGGGACTCGACCAGCGCACGCACCACCGCCGAGCTGCAGACGCTGGGCTCGTTCGTCGGACGCAGCCGACCGGCCGCGGCCAAGGACGTCAGCATGGCCGGGCTCGTCGGGACGCTCGGCATGCTGGCCGAGGCCAGCGGCTGCGGCGCCGTCCTCGACGTCGCCGACGTGCCCGCTCCCGCCGGGGCGACGACCGGGGACTGGCTCACCTGCTTCCCCGGGAGCGCCATGATCACCACCGACGTCGCCGGCCGGACCCCCGCGTCCGCCGGCCCGGCGACCAGCCGGGCCTGCGGGGTGCTGACGCCCGGCGCCGGCGTACGGCTGCGCTGGCCCGACGGCCGCTCCACGACTGCCCTGACCTCCCCCGTCACCGGACTAGGACCCGCATGAGCACACCTGGACAGACCACGATCACCGTCGTCGCCGACGCGTTCGGCCGCGACCTCGAGGCGGCCTACGCGAGGATCGGGCGCATCGTCGAGGAGGCTTCCGCCCGCGGCACCGACCTCCTGGTGCTGCCCGAGGCCTGCCTCGGCGGCTACCTCCCCAGCCTCGGCAGCGTCGACGACGACGAGGAGACCCGCGCCCGGCGGCGCACGAACCTGCCCCCCGCGTTCCGGGTCGACGGCCCGGAGGTCGCCCGGGTGGTGGCGATGGCCGGGGCCATGACCGTGCTCTTCGGGATGTGCGAGTCCGCTGCTGACGAGAGAGCCGACGAGGCGGGGTCCGAGGTCCGCTACAACACCGCGGTCGCGGTGACCGGCGACGGCGTGCTGGCCGCGCACCGCAAGGTGCACCAGCCGCTCGGGGAGAACCTCAGCTACTCCGCCGCGTCCGGCCCGACCGCGTTCGAGGCGTTCGACTCACCGGTCGGGCGGATGGGGATGCTCATCTGCTACGACAAGGCGTTCCCCGAGGCGTCGCGCACGCTCGCCCTCGACGGGGCCGAGATCATCGCCGCGCTCTCCGCCTGGCCGACCGCGCGCACCGCTGCGGCGGAGCGCATCGAGGACGACCGCTGGAAGAAGCGCTTCGACCTCTACGACGCTGCCCGCGCGCTCGACAACCAGGTGGTCTGGGCGGCGTCCAACCAGACCGGGACCTTCGGCTCGCTGCGCTTCGTCGGCAACGCCAAGATCGTCGGCCCGGGCGGCGACGTGCGGGCCGAGACCGGCGTCGAGGGTGGGCTTGCCACGGTCACGCTCGACGTGCACGCCGAGCTCGCCGCGGTGCGCCAGGGCATGTACGCGCTGCGCGACCGCCGCCCGGGTGCGTACCGGCTCGACGCCGTGCTGCCGAACTACCCCGTCGAGCGGCCGGAGCCCGTCTATGCCTGAGCTCACCTTCACCACCCGCTGGCCCGACGGCCGGACCCTGCGGACCTACTCGCCCTCGCTGGTCGTGCACGACCACCTCGAGGCGGGGCGGGCTTACCCCGTGGCCGAGTTCGTCGACCGGGCCACAGCGGCGCTGAGCGAGGCCAGCGCCCGGGTCCAGGCCCGCTGGGGTCGGCCGTGCACCGCGGCCCGGGCCTCGCTGGAGACCATCCGGCACTTCGCGGCGGGCCAGCCGGAGGGTCTCGTCGCGGTCGAGGTCATCGACCCGCCGGCGGTGCCGGCGTGACGGTCGAGCAGGTCCCGGTCGCCGTGGTCGGCGGAGGGCAGGCCGGGCTGAGCGCCAGCTGGTTCCTC
>Ga0210040_10001544_pt1 | contig 34479 bp, 34 predicted proteins | sample CryGeyCG12114_NA_FD_185462 | JGI IMG/M metagenome (GOLD analysis project Ga0210040, IMG submission 185462) | Groundwater microbial communities from aquifer - Crystal Geyser CG19_WC_8/21/14_NA (SPAdes) (version 2) | ecosystem: Environmental > Aquatic > Deep subsurface > Groundwater | place: USA...
CGTCGATGGTCTCGCCGAGGCGGTGCTGGTGATATTCGTGCAGCAACTGCGGCACCGGCTTGGGCTCCATCTCCAGCTGGTAGAGGGCCTGGACGGCGGCGAGCCGCGCGGCGGAGCGCGAGCGGGAACGGGCAGGAGCGGTCATGAGGCGGGGGCCTATGCCCGCTTGGGGTCCTCAAGGAAAGGTCTCAGCGCCGCCGCCACGGCCTGCGGCTGCTCCCACGGGACGAAGTGACCGGCGTCGGGGACTCGGGCGACCGTCAGGTCCTCCACCAGGGTGTCGAGCCCATCGAGTTGAAGCGGCAGCAGCGCCTCGTCCTTCATGCCCCAGACGACCAGTGTCGGCACGGTCACCTTGGCAAAGGCCTTTAGCAAGAAGTCGGGCAGCGGCACGGTCACCGACGGCGGCGGGACCATCACGGCGGCGGCGCGGTACCAGTTGAGCATGGCGGTGAACACGCCGGGCTGGGTCCAGTCGGCGAGATATTGCGCCTTTTCCTCCGCCGGGATCAGCGCCAGGTCGACGTGGCCGCTGAAGGTCTTGTCGAAGAAGCTGTCCCAGCCCATCGCCTCGACCGCCTGTTCGAAGCCGGGGGTGCGGAAGGCGGTGATGTACTGGCTGGCGGCGCGCTGGTCGGCGTCTTCGATCAGGCTCTTCTGGAAGACGGCCGGGTGCGGCGCGTTGATGATCACCAGGCGGGTGAGCCGCGGATCGCCGCGCAGGGCGGCGGCCCAGGCGACCGCGCCGCCCCAGTCGTGGCCGACCAGGGTGAAGTCGTCGAGGCCGAGCCGGTCGACCAGCGCGAACAGGTCGCCGACGATCTTGTCAGTAGCGTAGTCGTCCTTGGCTTGCGGCGCGTCGGAGGCGGCGAACCCGCGCTGGTCGGGCATGATCAACCGGAAGCGATCCTCCAGCAGCGGCACGAGCCCGCGCCAGGTGCGGTGGGACTCGGGGAAGCCGTGGAGGAAGACGATTGCAGGGCCGTTTTCCGGGCCCGCGAAGGCGGTGTTGAGGGTAACGCCGGTCGGCAGCGGGATCTTATCGAAGCGCACATCAGCCTCCGTCATTGCGAGCGAACGTGGAGCAATCCAGTTCCGGTCGCCCCGTCAAGAAGAATGGCCTTGCGGATCACGCACTCAAGCGCAGCGCCCGTCCTTGCCCGCTCGCAGCGGTGATGTCCGCTTTCGACCGTTGCGGACGTTATAGGTGACGTCGGCGCGTGATCCCTCTTACTGAGAGAGCATACATATCGATGGCGTCGATGAGTTCGGCTGAGATGACCGACTGAGCCGCAATTGCCTGACGAGAGCCGGGCCCTTCAAAAACCACAAGCAAGTTTCCCTTTTTCACTCCAGTCACATCGAAGGGCGAGCCGCATGATCCGGCGCGCGTCGATGTGATGTCTGTTGGCCCATCTGGGAGTAAGCCCCGCACTTGCCAGACGGGTTTGACGGTAATCTTAGTGGCAGCACTGTCTTGTGTGCTCGTCACGACTTTCTCAACCTTCGCGAGAAAGACGATCCAGCTTCGCTCGATTTGGCTCGTCTCTGTCTCCACCGATCTAATTACATCAAGTGCCTTCTCGTAATTGCTATAGCGAGCCTCAGCCTCTGCGTCTGTGCTGCCGGGAATACGTTCGAGGTCAGGAGACCTATCACAGGCAATCGCCGGTGAGGCGATGCACGCCAAGAACACAAAGGGCGCCAGTCGTGACAGAAGCTTCATGAACGAAATCTACGCGATGCTCGGCTGGAAGCAAATCTCCGTCTTGCAACCTTAGCGGACATCGGCGCTCGATCCTCTACGGATAGCTCACCGTCAGCGGGATCTCGGGTAGCGGGATGGTCTCACCCTTATCGTCGGGCGGCAAGGTAAACTCGCCGGCTTTCCAGGCGCGCTTGGCTTCGTTGATGCGCTCGCGGCTGGAGGAGACGAAGTTCCACCAGACCAGGCGCTCGCCGTCCATCGGGGCGCCGCCGCACAGCATCAGGCGGGCGCCGCTCATCGAGCGGAGCACCGGAAGGTGGCCGGGGGCGAGCAGGACCAGGTGCTGGGGCGTGAGGGGGTGGCCGTCGATGCTGGCCTCACCGTCGAGCAGGTAGACGGCGCGCTCGTCCGCTTCGCGTTCGAGCTGGAGGCTGGCGCCGGCTTCGAGGTGGATGGCCGCGTAGATGGTGGCGCTGTGCTGGGTGACCGGCGAGCGGTGGCCATAGGCTTCGCCCATGATGAGGTTGAGGCGGACGCCGTCGCCTTCGATCCACGGCAGCGCCAAGGCGGCGACATGCTCGAAGCCGGGGTCCTGCTCCTCGCTGGACTGGGGCAGGGCGAGCCAGGTCTGGATGCCGTCGAGCGTCGGGCCGGCGCTGCGCTGGTCGGCCGGCGAGCGTTCGGAATGGGCGATGCCGCGGCCGGCGGTCATCAGGTTGACCGCGCCCGGCTCAATCCGTTGCACAGTACCGAGGCTGTCGCGGTGGTCGATCGCGCCGTCGAACAGATAGGTGACGGTGGCGAGGTTGATGTGCGGGTGGGGGCGGACGTCGATGCCCTCGCCGATGCCCAGGCGCGCCGGACCCATCTGGTCGAAGAAGATGAACGGTCCGACCATGGTCCGCTGCTTGTGCGGCAGGGTGCGGTGGACCTTGAAGCCGCCCAGGTCGTGGCTGACGGGGGCGAGGTCGAGCAGGATCGGCGGGCCTTCCATCCGCCGGCTATATCACCCCTATTCGCCCGGCGCGACCGCGCGAATGGCGAGGGCGTGGACCCGCTGGTCCATCAGCTCGCCCAGCGCCTTGTAGACCAGCCGCTGCCGAGCGACGCGGGTGAGGCCGGCGAAGGCGGCGCTTTCGACCGCCAAGCTGAAGTGCGACTCGCCGGCCGGATTGTAACCGCCGTGACCGCGATGCTGCTCGCTGTCGTCGGTCAACTCCAGGCGGGTGGGCTGTAGCGCGTCCTGCAGGCGGCGGATCATTTCCCGTGCGACCGGGCCGGTGAAAGGGGCGTTCATGCGGCCTATATAGGAGGCTTCGCATTCGAGAGGCAGGTGTGGCGTCCCGCAATCCCAAGTTTCATGGCCGGGTCGAAGGTGCGGCGGCGCAGTGCGCGGTGCCGGGCTGCGTGAACCCCGGCGAGTTCCGCGCTCCGTTGACCCGTCCGACCTTTGACGGCCCGGGCGAATATATGTGGCTGTGCCTGGACCACGTGCGCGAGCACAACGCCCGGTACAATTTCTTTGCCGGGATGAGCACGGAGGAGATCGAGGCCGCGCAATCGCCAATCGCGGGGTGGGAGCGCGGCAGCCGCGCGTTCGCCCATGTCGGCGGCGATCCCGCTCCGGCGTGGAGCGACTTCCGGGACCCGCTGGATGCGATCGCCGCCCGGTTCGGGGCGCGGCGGCCGGGCGAGACGATGGCTCCGCGTTCGCGCTTCACGACCGAGGAGACCCGGGCGCTGTCGGTGCTCGGGCTGGGCGAGGATGCCGAGCTCCACACGGTTCGCCAGCGCTATGGAGAGCTGGTCCGGCGCTACCATCCCGACCGCAACGGCGGCGACCGCGCCCAGGAAGGCAAGCTGCGCAACGTCATCGACGCCTGGCAGACGCTGAAGAGCGCCGCCGCCTTTGCCTAGTCGCGGTCGGGTGCGCCGAGTGGAAAGAACGGGCGGTAGGGCCGCGCATCCTCGACGCAGCGGCGAACGGGCGAAAGCGCCAGCAGCTCGACCCGCAAGCCCGACAGGCGCGGACAGTCGTCAGGGATGGCCTCGATCCAGTCGGCGTAGAACAGGGCCGGCGCGGCCGCGCAGGTGACCAGCGAGACGTGCGGGGGCAGCGCATTGGCGCCGAGCCACTGCTCCAGCCACCCGTAGGCCTGCCGGAGCCTGGCCCGGCCGGCGGCAACCTCCGCCTCGTTCGGAGGGTCGCGCAGTCCGAGTTCGGGTTTGTCGCGGCTGACGAAGTGGGCGGCCACCACCCGCTGCATGTTGCCCATGACGTAGTTGTCGAAGACGCGGTCGATCATGCGCGCCACAACGGCCTCTGCCGGGTCGGCCGGGATCAGGGGCGCCGGGCCGGGATGATGCACCGCGAGGTGCTCGACGATGCTCGTTGCCTCCACGATGATCGAGTCGCCATCGGTCAGAACCGGGATGTGCCCGCCCGGGTGCACCTTGCCGGCGAACTGCTCGCTCAGGGGGCGGTCGCCGGCCATGTGGACGAAGTCGAACGGCGTGTCGTTGGCGTAAAGCGGGATCAGCGCCTTCCAGCAATAGGAAGAGAACGGATGGCCGTGGAGCTGAAGGCCTGTCCTGGGCAGAGTTGGAAGGGTCACCAGCGGGCCTCCGCCATGGCCTGCTGGCGGGCCTGCTCGCGCTCGCTGGTGGACTGGGGGCCGGCCCAGCCCTGCTCAACCGCGCCGCCCGGTTCGTAGGTGGCGATGACCGCGCCCGACCGGGTGATCTGGTGATCGGTGAGCCGCAGCGCCTTCGCCGGCGTGCCGTCGCCCCACAGCCGCTTGCCGGCGCCGAGCACGACCGGGAAGGTCATCACGGTCAACCGGTCGAGCAGGCCGGCGGCGAGGAGGCCGGGGTAGAGGGTGCTGCTGCCCTGGATCAGCAGGTCGGGACCGCTGCCCTCCTTCACCTGCCGCAATTCGTCCAGGCTGCCCAACCGGTGGCTGTTAGACCAGCCAAGCTCGCCTTGGCCACGGGTCAGGACGTACTTGTTCGCGCGGGTGAAGCCCTCGCCCATCTTGATGGCGGCGGCCTCACCATCGTCTTTGCCGGTCAGGTCGAAAACTTCTCCGATGCCGGTGGCTTCGCCGCCGACATAGGGCCAGTAAGCGGCAAAGATGTCGTAGGTGCGGCGGCCGAGCAGCAGGTCGTAGTCGGTGCCGAAGAAGGCGTCGATCGCGGCGCCAACGTCCTCGTCGAAGAATTGCGGGAGCCAGCCGCCGTGGGCGAAGCCGCCGGTCGGGTCCTCGGTCGGCCCGCCCGGGGCCTGCATCACGCCATCGAGGGAGAGGAAGACGCTGCCACGGATCCTACGCATCGGCGGGTGCTCCTCGCTCGGCTGCTTCGATCGTGGCGATGTCGATCTTGGTCATGGTCATCATCGCTTCGAACGCGCGCTTGGCGGCGGCCCGGTCGGGATTGCTGTTGGCGCGGAGCAGCGCGCGGGGCGTGATCTGCCAGGAGAAGCCCCAGCGATCCTTGCACCAGCCGCACGCGCTTTCCTGCCCGCCGCCGCCGACGATCGCGGACCAGTAGCGATCAGTCTCTTCCTGACTGTCGGTCAGCACCATGAAGCTGATCGCCTCGTTGGCCGTGAAGTTGGGGCCGCCGTTGAGGCCGACGAAGCGCTGGCCAAGGACGGTGAAGTCGACGGTGAGTTCCGCACCCGCCGGCGTGCTGGGATTGTCGCCCGGCGCCGCCAGGGCCGGGCCGACGTGGCTGTCCGGGAAGGTGGCGGCGTAGAATTCGGCCGCCCGGCGGGCTTCACCGCGGTCGAACCACAGGCAGGTGGTCAGCTTGTCGCTCATGCCTGTTCTCCCTGGCGAGGGCCGACGAGGCCGAAGGTGGCGCCTTGCGGGTCGAGCGCGACGAGCGAATATTCGCCGCCGGGGATCTGCTGCGGACCCATCACGACCTGGCCGCCACCGGCCGTCACCGCCGCCGTTGCGCGGTCGATGTCGTCGACTCCGATGTGATAGGTCCAGGCGCTGGCCGGCATGGCGGGCAGCTTGGGCATGATCGCGCCGATCCCGACGCCGTCGTGCTGGATGAAGCGGTAGCTGCCCAGCGGCCCCATCGGCATCTCGCCCTCCTGCGACCAGCCGAAGTGGCGGGTGTAGAAGGCAACTGCGGAATCCGCGTCGCTGCTCGACAGCTCGTTCCAGCGGACGTGCTGGGGCTGGTCGACGGAAAAGACGTCGCTGGTGGCGTCCGGCTGGTCGGCAGGCGGGGTCGGCCGCATGACGTAGAAGGGGGCGCCCTGCGGGTCGCTGACCAGCGCCATCCGGCCGACGCCAGGCACGTCCCACGGCGGCATCATCACGCTGCCGCCGTCTCCCTGCAGCGCCGCGACCGCCGCATCGACGTCCTCGACCGCGATGTAGCCGAGCCACACCGGGCGAGCGCCGTTTGTTCGCATCTCTTCGCTAAGCGCCATGACCCCGCCGGCGCCGCCGCCGCCGCCGGAGCGGCGGATCATTCGGTAGTCCATGCCGGGCATGGCCGACTGGCCTTCGATCTCCCAGCCGACCACGGCGTTGTAGAACAGCTTGGCTCCGTCCGGGTCGGGGGTCAGCAACTCGTACCAGATGAAGCTGCCTGGACCCTCAGTCACGATCCTTCCCCACCGTGACGACGGGCTGGAACCCGCCAAAGATCATCCGCTGGCCGTCGAACGGCATGGCTGCCATCTCCTTGAGGCGGGGGTCCTCCATGAACGCCTTCATGCCGGCGTCGCGGGCCTGCTTGTCGGGCCATTCGATGAAGGAGAACACGACCACCTCGCCGTCCTCGGCCTTTACCGCCGAGCGGAAGTCGGTCTGCTTGCCGTTGGGCACGTCGTCGCCCCAGCATTCGAGCACGCGAACGGCGCCATGCTCGACGATCATGCTGTCGGCGGCCTTGGCGTGGGTGATGAACTCGTCCTTCCGGTCGGCCGCAACGGCCAGAACGAAACCGTCGATGTAGCTCATGCGGTTGCTCCTTGATGCTGGGGTTCGTAGTCGGCGAGCTGCGCCGCCATGGCGGTGATGCGAACGGCGGCGTTGCTGTCCACCGGCATCGGTCAGCCTTCCGCTTTCTCAAATGCCGCTGCGCCCCCTTCGGCCGCGCTGGCATCCATCCACATCGGCTCCCAGTGATGTCCGTCGGGGTCCTCGAAGCTGCGGCCGTACATCATGTCGCCCATTTCCTGCTTCGGGCCCGGGTCCGCCTTGCCGCCGTGCGCGGCGGCGGCATCGACCATCGTGTCGACGTCCGCCCGGCTGTCGCAGGAGATCGCCAGCAGCGCCTGGCTGCTGACGTGGGCGTCGGCGATCTGCTTGCCGGTGAACGTGCCGTAGAACTCGTGCCTCAGCAGCATAACCGCGATCGTGTCCGAGAACTGCATCATGGCCGCCGATTCATTGCTGAACTTGGGCTCGTTGCGCGCGCCCAGCGCCGCATAGAAGCGTTTGGAGCGCTCCAGATCGGTGACCGGAAGGTTGATGAAGATCATGCGTGACATGGGTCGCTCCCTGTTTCGAATCGTGATGGTTGAAGCATGCGCAGTTCAGTCATACATTGCAACTGTGCAGTTAGTAAAAGTAACCAAGCCACCACGGGGCGAGCTGAGGCGGGGCTACGACGATGCTTGCGGCACCGCCCATGCGCTGGAACTGATCGGTGAACGCTGGGCCCTGCTGGTGCTGCGCGAGCTGATGCTGGGCGCCCGGCGCTTTTCCGACCTGCGGACCGACCTGCCCGGGATCAGCGCCAACGTGCTGACCCAACGGCTGGAGGAGCTGGAAGCGCGCGGCCTGATCCGGCGGACCCGCCTGCCGCCGCCGGCCGCCCGCGACGTGTATGAGGCGACCGACTGGGGGTTGGAGGCCGAAGCCGTGGTGCAGGCACTCGGCCGCTGGGCGGCGCGCTCGCCGCGGCACGACCCGACCCTGCCGCTGTCCGCCGTGTCGATCCTGCTCAGCTTTCGCACGATGATCGATGCCGAAGCTGCTGCGGGGTTCAGTGGCAAACTGGGGTTCCGGTTCGGGCCGGAGACCTTTTACGCCACGGTCGAGGGAGGACGGATCGCGGTGGCGCGAGGCCCGCTGGACGGCTGCGCGGCCATTATCACAGCCCCGCCGACGCACCTCGCGGGCGTGGTCTATGGAGGCGTCCCGTTCGAAACGCTAACGGTGGAGGGAGACGCGGCGCTTGTTCGGCGTTTCGTCACCCTGTTCATCCTGCCGCCCAAGGTCGAGATTCCCGCAGTTGAGGCGGGGGCGGCGGCCGGCTAAGGGCTCGGCATGGCCGACATCTCCAACGAAACCCAGATCCCCAGCGGCGAGACGCTGATGAGCACGCCCGACAAGGTGGCGAGCGTGCGCGACCTGTTCGGGGTCGACAGCGACATGGAAGTGCCGGCCTTTTCCGAAGCCGACGAGCGAGTGCCCGAACTGGACCCCGCCTATGTGTTTGATCCGGACACGACGCTGGCCATCTGCGCCGGCTTCGCCCGCAATCGCCGGGTCATGGTTCAGGGCTATCACGGCACGGGCAAGTCGACCCACATCGAGCAGGTCGCTGCCCGGTTGAAGTGGCCGTGCATCCGCATCAACCTGGACGCCCACATCAGCCGCATCGACCTGATCGGCCGCGACGCCATCGTCCTGCGCGACGGGCAGCAGGTAACCGAGTTCCGCGAAGGCCTGCTGCCGTGGGCGCTGCAGCATCCGGTCGCGCTGGTGTTCGACGAATATGACGCGGGCCGGCCGGACGTGATGTTCGTGATCCAGCGCGTGCTGGAGGTCGAGGGCAAATTGACCCTGCTGGACCAGAACCGGGTGATCCGGCCCAATCCGTTCTTCCGGATGTTCGCCACCACCAACACCATCGGCCTGGGCGACACCACCGGGCTGTATCATGGCACGCAGGCGATCAACCAGGGCCAGATGGACCGGTGGAACATCGTTACCACGCTCAATTACCTGCCCGCGCAGGTCGAGGCGCAGATCGTGCTGGCCAAGTCGGGCGAGTATGACAAGGCCGACGGCCGGCAGACGGTGGAGCGGATGATCAAGGTCGCCGACCTGTCGCGCCAGGCGTTCATCAACGGCGACATCTCCACCGTGATGAGCCCGCGGACGGTGATCAGCTGGGCGCAGAATGCTCTGATCTTCGGCGACGTCGGCTTCGCCTTCCGGGTGAGCTTCCTCAACAAGTGCGACGAAGCGGAGCGGCCGCTCATCGCCGAGATGTACCAGCGGGTGTTCGGCAAGGACCTGCCGGAAAGCGTCGCGGGCAAGGCCTGACAGCAAAAAGGGGCGCCGCGGTTTCCCGCGGCGCCCCCATTGCTGCTCCGTCCGCGCTTAGGCGTGGAAGATGTAGTCGCCGGAGTTCACCGCGGAAGCGGAAGCGATGAACAGGTCGGCAGTGCCGTTGTGGTCGGTGTCGACCTGAACCTGATGGGTCCTGGCATTGTACGAGACGTAAGCCGCCGTCGCACCGGCCACTCCGCTCAGATCGATCTTGTCGACCCCGGTGACGAAGTCAGTGATCGTGTCGGTCGAACCGTCCTTTGCGAAGACGAAGGTGTCGATACCGGCGCCGCCGGTCAGCGTGTCGTTACCGAGCCCGCCGGTCAGGACGTCGTTGCCGGCGCCCCCGTCCAGCGTGTCGTTGCCAGCCAGGCCACGCAGCACGTCGTCGCCCGCGAGGCCCTTGAGGACGTTGCCGACGTCGTTGCCGATCAGGAGGTCGCGAGCCGAGCCGCCGGTCGCGTTCTCGATGATCGTGTTATAGGCGATGGCGAAGTTCTGGTACTCGCTGGTGGCGATCCCGGTAACTGCGCCCTCGCCGTAAGCAGCGAGATCATTGGCGATGCGGGTAGCGTTCCCAGCCATGTAGCTGTTCATGATCGACGCGGTAAAGGCCGCGTCATAGTCGCCCCAGTCCTCGCCCGAAATACGGGTAAGATTGTCCAGCTCCGCCTGCGCAACGGCCGCGTTCGGCAGGCCACCGCCAATCGAACTGAACGAACCCGGGCGCAGGTCGACGAACTGCGAGACGGTGAAGCCCGACAGATCCAGCGTATCGACACCAGCGGCATCGTAGACCGCCAAGTACGGATATGGGTTCTTGTTGAAGTCGTAGATCTCGTTGCCGGCGTTGCTGTTGAAGCCGTAAGTCGTGTTGCCCGCACGAGTGGTCGGGTCAGCGCCATACTTCGTCTGGATCGTCAGGATGTCGTGCAGCAGGGGCGTCTGCGCATTGCTGAACAGCAGGGCGTTCCAATTCACGATCCGGGCGCCGGTCTCGATCGCGTCGAAGTAGGACATGATCGTGTACTGGGTGCTGTCCTGCGCGTAGAATGCATCGTTGGCGTAGGTGATCGGATCGGGTTGGCCGTCACCATCATTGTCGTCGCTGTAATTGTAGTTGCCCGGGTGGCTGAGACCGAGCGTGTGTCCGAGCTCGTGCGTCAACGTGGTGCTGCCGTAGCCCCCGTTGGTGAACCAGTTGTTGGTCCAGTTGGTCTCCGGATCGTGGATGAACACGTCGCTCTGGAACTTCCAGCCCTGCTTTTGCGGGTAATAAGCATAGGCCTGGGCAGGATCGGTCGAGTTGGAGAACTGGATGTCGGCGCCGAGACCGTTGGTCTCCCTGAACGTCTGGGGAATGAGATCGTCCCAGAACTGAATGGACTGACGCGCTTCTACCCGCTGTTCGGCCGTGAAGGGCGACAATCCAAGACCTGCTTCGAACCCGTATTTGGGATTGTTGTACAAGCCGGTGAGATGGTTCAGGTCGAGGAAGGTGTAGGTGATGACGCCATTGCTGGCCTTCAGCGTCTGTCCGGAGTCGATCTGGTTGATCACTTGCGGCTGATCGAAGATCGGCTTGCCCGCGTAGCTGCGGTAACCAAGATCGTAGAGCTTATCGAGGTTGTAATCGAGGGCTCCACCCAGGCTGAGCTGCGCTCCGACCTTTTGGACGCCGTGAACTCCCTCCAAGCCGTACTTGTCACAGATATAGCACATCAACTCGTCCCCTTAACAACGGCCGCTGAAGACCGGATTCTCGCCCCAAGGGCGCAAGGCGGCGGAAGCTGCATCGGCGGCGACGAGCTGTCAATAACTTATTAACCATATGATAGGACTTTGTTTTTCACGTTCGATGCGGCTTCCTGCTGCGGGACGCTTTGCCTTGGCAGGCTTGTCCGATTAGAGCGACCGTGATGGCGGAAACCTCCTCTCTCGACCGCTTTCGTCAGGTGCTGGCCGGGACGGCGCGCGCCATTGCCGCCGATTCGGAGGTCGAGGTCGCGTTCGCGTCCGAGAGCGGCGCGACCGGTGGCAAGCTGGCGCGGGTGGTGTCGCCCGGGCCGGGGCTCAGTCCGCGGCTGGTGGCCGAAGCGCGGGGCGGGGCGGATGCGGTGGCGCTTCGGCTGCGGCATCATGACGGCAAGCTGCACGACGGCCAGGCACCGGCCGACCGGGAAGCGCGCGCGGTGTTCGATGCGCTGGAGAGCGCCCGGATCGAGGCGCTCGGGGCCCGGGCGATGCCGGGAGTACGCGACAACCTCGCGGCGTTGACCGAAGGCCGCGTGCGCGGCGACGCGATCACCCGGGCGCGCAGTGTCGAGGAGGTGCCGCTGGCGACGGCGCTGGGCCTGCTCGCCCGCGAGCGGCTGACGGGCGCAGCGCCGCCGGCCGCCGCCGCCGCGGGGCTGGAGCTGGTGCGCGGGTGGATCGAGGAGCGCGCGGGCGGCGACCTGGATACGTTGGCGCTGGCCTTGGACGACCAGAGCGCGTTCGCTGCGCTGGCCCGCAAGCTGTTGGAGGATCTCGAGCTCGCGCCGGCGGAAGAGCCATCGGATGAACAGCCCGACGAGGGCGGCGACGAGGACGAAGGCGAGGACGCCGGCGACGACGACAGTTCGGACCAGGACAATGACCAGAGCCCGTCCGCCGGCGACATGGAGCAGCGGGCCGAGCAGGAGGAGCAGGAGAGCGACGACGAGGACGTGTCCGCCGAGGACATGGACAACAGCGATTCGCTACCGGGGGAGGAGGGCGACGAGAGCAGCGTTCCGCGACCCAATCGCCGCCAGTCGGAGCCGGAGCTGGCCGGCGACTATCGCGCGTTCACGACCCGGTTCGACGAAGTGGTCGAGGCCCACGACCTGTGCGACGGGGAAGAGCTCAATCGCCTGCGGGCCTACCTCGACCAACAGATGGGCTCGCTGTCGAGCGTGGTGACGCGGCTGGCCAACCGGTTGCAGCGCCGGCTGATGGCGCAGCAGGCGCGCAGCTGGGACTTCGACCAGGAGGAAGGGCTGCTCGACGCCGCACGGCTGGCGCGGGTGGTGGTCTCGCCCGCGCACTCGCTGAGCTACAAGATCGAACGCGAGACCGAGTTCAAGGACACGGTGGTCACCCTGTTGATCGACAACAGCGGTTCGATGCGCGGTCGGCCGATCAGCATCGCCGCGATCTGCGCCGATATCCTGGCGCGGACGCTGGAGCGCTGCGGCGTGGCGACCGAGGTGCTGGGCTTCACCACCCGGGCCTGGAAAGGCGGGCAGAGCCGCGAGGCGTGGCTGAGCGATGGCCGGCCGCCCAATCCGGGGCGCCTCAATGACCTTCGCCACATCGTCTACAAGCGGGCGGACGAACCGTACCGCCATGCCCGGCGCAACCTCGGGCTGATGATGCGCGAAGGGTTGCTGAAGGAGAACATCGACGGCGAGGCCCTGCTGTGGGCGCACAGCCGGTTGGTCGCGCGGCCGGAGGAGCGCCGCATCCTGATGGTGATCAGCGACGGCGCACCGGTTGACGATTCAACGGCCAGTGCCAACGGGGGCGCCTATCTGGAAAAGCACCTGCGGCAGGTGATCGGCTATGTCGAGAACCGCTCGCCGGTGGAGTTGGCGGCGATCGGCATCGGCCACGACGTGACCCGTTATTACCGGCGCGCGGTGACCATCATGGACGCCGAGCAGCTTGGCGGAGCGCTGGTGGAGCAGCTCGCCGCCTTGTTCGATCAGGGCTAGGTGGTCGCGATCGGGGGCGACAAAGGGCCCGGCACGATACGCAAACCAGTGCCGGGCCCGCCCTCGGCAAGCGACGCGAGGGAACTCGTACTCCGCCGTGGCCGGCGGGGTGACGGGACAACAGGGGGAGAAACCCCGTCCGCTCAAATACTTATGGCCGAATTGCGGTTGAACAAGGCTGAACATCGCGGCCAGCCGTCGTTCAGGAAGCTGGTCACCCTCTGCCTGACGATGGCACTGTCTCTGCCGCTGGCGCGCGACCAGCGAACCAAGTTGCCGGACCGGACACCATTGCCCGCCCGAGTGGCGGCTGTGCGATATCATCCCCTTTCCTTGCCGGCCGCGCGTCTTGCTCCGCTGCGGCTGCGTGGCGCGTGGCGCGTCCAGGTGGACGATCGTCGCTTCGCCGGACTGTCCGCCCTCGTCGCCGACCGGCGCGGCCTCACTGCCTTGAGCGACTGGGGGGAAGTGATCCGGCTGCCGCGGCCGGGGGAGGGAAGCACCGTTCTGCTTCGCGACCTGCCGCAGGGACCCGGGCCTCCGACGTTCAAGAAGTATCGCGACAGCGAGTCGCTCGCAGCCGGGGCGAACGGCTGGTGGGTGACGTTCGAATACCGCCACAGCCTGTGGCATTATTCGCCCAACTGGCGAGCCGGGCGGGAGGTGGCGTCATTCCGACGGTTCCGCTGGCCGGTGAACTCGGGGGTGGAAGCGGTTGTTCGCACCTCCGCTGGCCGGTGGTTGCTGATCCCGGAGAGCGGCCGCTTTGTGATGGAGCCTACCGCCGGTGGCTTCGGTCGCTGGCCGTTGAGTGGCGCAAGGGGTGGCATCGCCGACGCGACCCGGCTGCCGGACGGCCGGATCGTCGTCGCCGTTCGCCAGATCGGGTGGGGAATCGTCAACCGGCTCGCCTGGCTTGAGCGCGCCGGGAAGGGTTTTCGGCTGCGTCCGTTCGCCACCTTGCCGCTGGGGCTGTTCGACAATGTCGAGGGGCTGGCAGCGGAGCCGCTGCCGGCCGGCGCGACGCGGTTGTGGGCCGTCACCGACAACGACGGCTGGCGACGGACGCTGCTGCTGCAGATGGAGCTACCCGCGCCGGGCAAGCGCGAGCGGGCGGGGCGCTGACGTCCCGGCGCCGGCCGGGACAGGCGCTTCAGGCGGCGGCCGCCTGCGACTTCTTGAGTTCGCGCTTCAGCTTGCGGGCGGTCGGCCCGAGCTTGTCCTCGGCCGTCTTCAGCAGCCAGTTGTCGAGGCCGCCGACATGCTCGACCGAGCGCAGGCCGTGGGTGGAGACCCGCAGCTTGACGCTCTTGCCCAGCGAATCGCTGATCAGCGTGACGTTCTGCAGATTGGGCAGGAAGGTCCGCTTGGTCTTGTTGTTGGCGTGGGAAACGTTGTTGCCCACCTGCCGGCCCTTGCCGGTCAGCTCGCAAACGCGCGACATGCTGTATATCCTAAAAATCAAGCAGGCGCCCCACAGAGGACGCCGGATCAGCCGGGGCCGATACAGGGGCGAGCCGCACACGTCAACCGCGCAACCGCCGGGACATGGGAACGTTGAGGGGGCGACACGAAGCTCTCACAAAGCTCAAGCAAAGGACTTATCGGCCATGCGCGGCATCCTGCTTATCCTGATTCTGGTTATCGTGCTGGCGATCGGCGCCTTTGCGACCGGGCTGCTCAACCTGAACTCCGTCCAGCCGGCGCAGGCGCCGACGGTGGCCTCGGAGGACGGCAAGCTCAAGGTCAAGGGTGGGCAGCCGCCCAAGCTGCAGGTCGAGACCGGCAAGATCGCGATCGGAACGGGACAGGCGACCGTGCCCGTGCCGCGGCTGGAGGTTCGTCCGGCCGGCAACGCGGCGCAACCGGCCCCGACGACTTCGCAGGCCGCTCCGGCTCCGCAGCAGCCGGCCGCGCCGCAGCAGCAGCCCGGAGTGACCGACAGCAACGCGACCGAACGGTAGAACCGGCCCTGTGCGGCGAAGGAGCGGGAGTGGCCTTTCCGCTGCCCGGACCCATGCGTCGAGCGCTTGACCTTGCCGCCGCGGCCGCTGCGGCGGGCGAAGTGCCGGTCGGCGCGGTCGTGACCCGCGGCGCGGCACTGGTGGCGGAAGCGCGCAATGCGATGCGTTCGACGTTCGACCCGACCGCCCACGCCGAGGTGGTGGCCATCCGCCGCGCCGCGCAGGCGCTCGGCACGTCACGGCTCGACGGTTGCATCCTGTGGGTGAGCCTGGAGCCGTGCGCGATGTGCGCGGCGGCCGTTGCGCTTGCCCGGCTGGACGGCCTGCGGTTCGCGGCGGACGACCCCAAGGGCGGCGGGGTGGTGCACGGGGCTCGGATCTTCGCCCAGCCGACCTGTCACCATCGGCCGGACGTGCTCGGCGGGATCGGCGAGGCGGAAGCGGCCGAGCAGCTGCGCGCATTCTTTCAGGCACGCCGCTGACCTTGGCAGGATGGCCCAACCGCCGCTATGGGACGGCGCTCCGATGAGCCACCAACTGCTCCCGTTTCCCTGGCTCGACCTGGTCCTGATCCTTGCGCTGATCGCCCTTAACGGCGTGCTGTCGATGAGCGAGCTGGCCATCGTCTCCGCGCGCGAAGCCCGCCTGAAGGGACTGGCCAAGGCGGGAAGCGGCAGCGCGCGCACGGCGCTGGCGCTGGCGGCGGACCCGGGCCGGTTCCTGTCGACCGTGCAGATCGGGATCACGCTGATCGGCATCCTGGCGGGTGCTTATTCCGGGGCCAGCCTGGGCGAGCCCGTGGCCCAGCGCCTGGCGCTTGCGGGCGTCGAGCCCGACTTGTCGCACAAGCTCGGCTTTGGCCTGGTGATCGCCGTCACCACCTTTCTGTCGCTGATCATCGGCGAACTGGTGCCCAAGCAGTTCGCGCTGCGCAGCCCGGAACCGATCGCGGTGATCATGGCCCGGCCGATGCTGTGGTTGAGCAAGGCGACCGCGCCGTTCGTGTGGCTGCTGGACAAGACCAGCGCGGCGATCTTCGCCGCCCTCGGCCTCAAGCGGGAAGCGGAAAACCATGTCACCGCCGAGGAACTGCACCTGGTGGTGGCCGAGGCCCAGAGCGCCGGGGTGCTGGAAGAAAGCGAGCGCGCGATCATCAGCGGCATCGTTCGACTGGCCGACCGGCCGGTGCGGGAGGTAATGACGCCCCGGACGGAGATCGACTGGCTGGACCTCGGCTGCTCCCCCGAGCAGTTGCGCGAGTCGCTGCGCGACACGCCGCACAGCCGAATCCCGGTGGCGGAAGGTTCGGTGGAGAATATCGTCGGCGTGGTGCAGACCCGCGACCTGCTCGACACGATCATGGACGGGCACCAGATCGACCTGCGCCAGCTCGCCCGCAAGGCGCCGGTAATCCCGGATGTCATGGACGCGATGGATGCGCTCAACGTGCTGCGCTCGGCCGAGGTGCCGCTGGCGCTGGTCCACGACGAATATGGCCATCTCGATGGGATCGTCACGCCCGGCTCTATCCTGGCGGCGCTGGCCGGCGCCTTCCGCAGCGACGGCGAGGACGAGGACCCGCCGCTGGTCGAGCGGGAGGACGGCAGCTGGCTGGTGTCCGGAGCGGCCAATGCCGACCTGCTGGAGGACCGGCTGGGGATGAACATGCCGGGCGAGCGCGACTATAGCACCGTGGCCGGTTTCGCGCTGACCATCCTCAAGCGCCTGCCAGTCACGGGCGAAACCTTCGACCATGATGGCTGGCGGTTCGAGATCGTCGACATGGACGGCCGCAAGATCGACAAGCTGCTCGCGACCCGGGTCCGACGGCGCCGGCGGGAAGAGGAAGCGGCCTAGAGCTTGCCGAAGGCCACTTCGTAGCCGGCCTGGTCGCCGCGGGCGAGATAACCGGCCTGCTGGACGATGCGGTCGCGGGCGATCCGGCCCTTGAAGGCGCCGAGTTCCGCATCCAGCCGCTCGATCTCTTCGGGCGCGAGCGCCGCAATCTGCTCGTAGCGCAGCAGGCCGCGGCTGTTGAGCAGGGCGGCAAGCTTGGGCCCGACACCCTTCATTCGTTGAAGGTCGTCGGGGACGCCCTGGCTGCCGGGGAGGTTGGAATGGACGTGGGTTCCGAGCACTTCGCCGATCACGTCGCTGGTTGCCGCCGCGACTTCGTCGACCACGCCCTCGCCCTCGCCGCCGCCGTCGCTGTCGCCGGGGGCGGGCACCTCACCGTGCCGGTCCAGCGTAGCTGCGGGCTGGGCCGCGGACTGCATCATGTGCGCACGCACTGGTCCTTCCTCCTTGGTCAGGGTGACCCGCTGGCGCGGGCGGAAGATCAGGATTCCGGTAACCAGGCCGATCGCCACCGCGACCAGGATCATCGGCCAATAAGCCGACCACAATTCACTCATTCCAACCTCGTGATTGATAACGCAGATGCAGATAGGTGAGCCAGGAGATGCCAAGCCCGGCGGCATAACCCGCCAGCCCGAGCAGAGCAGCTTCGACGAACAGCGGGATCATTGGTTCACCGCCGGCGGATAGGGCCGCACCGTTGATTCTACCGGCAGGCTGGCCGGATCCCACTTCACCGCCCCGACCCCGGGCAGTTCGCCCAGCACCCGGACGAGCTCGGACCGCTGGAAGTCGTCGGCCGGGCCGGACAGGACCAGGGTGCGGCTGAGCGGGCGGTCGGCAAGGTGGGCCTGGACCAGGGTCATCTCGTTGACGTCGAGTACCCGGCGGGCCTGGCCCTCGATGTCGGACCGGAGCCCGACCGCGCCGCCCAGCACGCCATGGTAGAGTTCGGCGACGCCGAGCGTGGCGATGGCGCCGAGCAGCAGCAGCTGGCGGCCCGTCATGCCTCCTCCCGCGCCAGCTCGCGCCAGCCGATGTCGCGGCGGCAGAAGCCGTCCGCATAGTCGATCGCGTCGATCGCTTGATAGGCTCGCGCGCGGGCCTGGCCGAGCGTGTCGGCGAGCGCGGTGACCGCCAGCACCCGGCCGCCGGCCGCGAGCAGGGCGCCGGAGCCGTGCCGGGCGGTGCCGGCCTGGAACACGGTAACTCCCTCCACCCGCTCGGCCGCCTCGATGCCGTCGATCACGCCGCCCTTGCGGGGGGTGCCGGGATAGCCTTGCGCGGCGACCACCACCGTCATGCTCGCGGCCGGCTTGAGCCGGGGCGAGTTGAGCTCGGCCAGGCGGCCGGTGGCGACGGCGTGGAGCAGGGCGGCAACGTCGCCGTCCAGGCGCGGCATGATCGCCTCGCACTCCGGATCGCCGAAGCGGACATTGTATTCGATCAGTTTGGGGCCTTCGACGGTCAGCATCAGGCCGGCATAAAGAACACCGCTGAACGGGGTTCCACGCGCCGCCATTGCCCGGGCGGTCGGCCGGACGATCTCGTCCATCGCCCGGCGTTCGAGTTCGGGGGTGAGCACGCGTGCGGGGGAGTAGGCGCCCATGCCGCCGGTGTTGGGTCCGGTATCCGCCTCGCCGACCCGCTTGTGGTCCTGGGCCGAGGCGAGCGGCACCGCGAGCTCGCCGTCGACCAGCGCGAACAGGCTGGCTTCCTCGCCGGCCAGAAACTCCTCGATCACCAGTGGACCATCGCCGGCGGCGCGGATCGCGGCTTCGGCCTCGGCGCGGGTGGCGGCGACCGTCACGCCCTTGCCGGCGGCGAGGCCATCGGCCTTGACCACCACCGGCAGGCCGAAGCGATGCAGGGCGGCCAGCGCTTCGTCCATCCGCTCGGTCCGGACATAAGCGGCAGTGGGGATGCCTTCGGCTGCGCACAGGTCCTTGGTGAAGCCCTTGCTGCCCTCCAGCTCGGCGGCGGCGGCGTCCGGCCCGAACACCGGAATGTCGGCCGCGCGGCAGGCATCGGCGACACCGGCGACCAGCGGGGCCTCCGGTCCGACCACGACCAGGCCGATGCCGTGGTCCTGCGCCAGCGCTATCACCGCCTGCGGGTTGGCGGGGTCGATCGCGACGCACTGCGCCCAGCGGGCGATGCCCGGATTGCCGGGCGCCGCGAGCAGCTTGCCGCACGCAGGCGAATGCCGCATGGCCCAGGCGAGCGCATCTTCGCGCCCGCCCGATCCCAGCAGTAGAATGTCGATGGAACCCGCCACGTCCGGCCTCCTAGCCCAGCCTTCCCCCGGCGACAATTCGCCGCCGCTCACCGTTGGCGAACTCGCCGGGGCGGTGAAACGGGCGGTGGAGAGCGGCTTTGGCCGAGTCCGCGTCCGGGGCGAGATCAGCGGCTGGAAACGGCACAGCTCGGGCCATTGCTACTTCACCCTGAAGGACGACAGCGCCTGCATCGACGCGGTGGTCTGGCGCGCGTCGGCGGGGGGTCTCGCGTTCCGGCCGGAGGACGGGGCGGAGGTGATCGCCAGCGGCAAGATGACCACCTATCCCGGCCGGTCCAAATATCAGATCGTGGTCGACCGGATGGAGCTGGCCGGCGAGGGTGCGCTGATGGCGCTGCTCGACAAGCGCCGCCGGGTGCTGGCCGCGGAGGGGTTGTTCGATTCTGCCCGCAAACGCCGCCTGCCGTTCCTGCCGCGGGTGATCGGGGTGGTGACCAGCCCGACCGGGGCGGTGATCCGCGACATCCTCCACCGGCTGGAGGATCGCTGCCCGACCCATGTCGTGGTCTGGCCGGTGCCGGTCCAAGGCGAGGGCGCCGCGGGGAAGATCGCCGCCGCCATTCGCGGCTTTGCCGAGTTCAGCCCGCGGCCCGACCTGCTGATCGTAGCGCGCGGCGGGGGCTCGATCGAGGACCTGTGGGCGTTCAACGAGGAGGAAGTGGTGCGCGCCGCCGCCGCTTCGCCGATCCCGCTGATCAGCGCCGTGGGGCACGAAACGGACACCACCCTGATCGACCATGCCGCCGACCTGCGCGCGCCGACGCCGACCGCGGCCGCCGAACTGGCAGTGCCCGTTCGAGCGGAGCTTGCGGCGCAACTCGACGAGCTGATGGCCCGCAAGCGGCGCTGCCTGGCCAAGCGGGCGGACGACGCGCGTGAGCGGCTCGCCTTGACCTCGTGCCGCTGGCCGGAGCCCGGGGTGCTGTTGGGTCCGCGGCGCCAGCGGCTGGACGAGGTCGGCGACCGGCTGCCGCGCGCCTTGTCGGCCCGCACCCACAAGGCCGAGGCGGCGATGAACCTGATCGCGCCGCGCCTCCGCCACCACTTGCTCGGCGCCAAGGTCGAGCGCTTGGGGGAGAAGCTGGCCGCGGCCTGGAAAATGGCCGAGCTGGTTCACCCCGATCGCCCACTGTCGCGCGGTTTCGCGCGGGTCACGGACCGGCAGGGCCATACGTTGATCCATGCCGCGCAGGCCCGCGCCGCAAGCGAACTGACGCTCAACTATGCCGATGGCCGGGTCGACGTCTCGGTTGAAGGCTCCGGTGAGCCTTCGCCGCGCCCGCGGGTTGAGCGCAAGCCGCGCGCCCCCTATGTCCAAGCGCAACCCGGACTGTTCGACGTCGAGGACTGAACCACACCATGCTGATGCAAGGCGGCGGCCGCGAGGCCCGCATCCACTTCCTCGCCGGCACCTTTCGGGTGTTGTCCGACGGCGACCATGTCCGTTGCGCGGTGACCGGGCGGCACATTCCGCTGGACACCTTGCGCTACTGGAGCGTCGCTCGGCAGGAGGCTTACGCCGACGCGGAAGCCAGCCTGGCGGCTGAAGAGCGAGCTAGGACCTTGCGGTAGACACTGCGTCGAAATGCCAGTCCATCACGCCGGCACTTGAACCTAGTTTTCCTTGATCGGGCCCAGGATCTGTATCTTCTCGGTGGCTGACCGATCGTCGCGGCGCCGCTCGTCCCATTCGGCCTGGGTCATGCAGACCCGTCGTACGGCGAGCCGGCTGCCGGTCACCTCGATCTTTTCGCAGATCATCTGGTCAGCCTTCCGTTTGCCTTGAGCCGGTGCGGAGGCTTGGCTCGCATAAGCCAAGGCCGGACAGGCCACGGCAAGGAGCGCAAGCGTGTATCGGGGTGCGGACATGAGCGAGATCCTTTCCATTTTTTCTTGCACGCGCCCGCCTGCCCGCAACAAGCGCAATTCTACGAACGGCAAGTTGCCGACTTACCTGCAACGTCGGAGTCGAACTGCTTAGCCACAGCGGGAGCAGAACTGTTGCAACATTGCGACATCTGGAGCCAAATCCCTATGCATTCGCCGACTCGCATTTGGCGTTGGCGCGCACGCAGGATAGCACTGCCGCCAGATCGCCAGGCCACTCCAACGGTGGGGCCTCAGAACAGGGGAACGTCATGAAGCAGGTGAAAGCCTTAAATAACCGCCTAAGCGCGAGCACAGCGGTTGCGGCGCTGATGCTCGTCAACGTCGGGGTGTTTGCCACTCCAGCCCTCGCGCAGGATGTTCCCACTCCTACCCAGCCGCAGACAGATGGCCCGCCGACCGACGTGACCACGCCCAGCGGTCCGATCGAGTCGCAGCCGACTCCGTCTACGTCGGCGGAGGGTGAACGGGTTCAGAGTTCGCAGGATATCGTCGTCACCGGTTCGCGCATTCCGCAACCCAATCTCGAGTCGGCTTCGCCGGTTACCGTCGTATCAGACCAGGACGTCAAGCTGTCGGGCACGACCCGCGTCGAGGACTTGCTGAACCAGCTTCCGTCGGTCGGCGCGGCTCAGAATTCGAGCAATGCAAACGGCGCGACCGGTACGGCCGAAGTCGATCTTCGCGCGCTCGGCTCGCAGCGTACCCTGGTGCTGGTCAACGGCCGCCGGCTCGTCCCGGGCGACCCGAACAGCTCCAGCCAGGCTTCGGACATCAACTTCATCCCGGCCGCGCTGATCAAGCGCGTCGACGTGCTGACCGGCGGTGCATCGTCGGTCTACGGCGCCGATGCGGTTGCGGGCGTCGTCAACTTCATCATGGACACGACGTTCGAGGGCATCCGCTTCGACGGCACCCTCGGCGGCTACTGGCACAGGCAGGACAATCCGAGCATCGGCAACGGCCGCAATGTTCAAGATGCCCTGAACGCGCGCATCGCTGCCGGCGCGGCGGGCTTCGAATATCCGACCGGCTCCGATTTCGACGGCCGCCAGATCGACGCCACTGTGTCGATTGGTGCTGGCTTCGACGACAATCGCGGCCACGTGGTCGCCTATGCCGGCTATCGCAACGTCAAGCCAATCCTGCAGTCGGCGCGTGATTTCAGTGCCTGCGGTCTGACGGGGGCCGGCGCCAACATCACCTGCGGCGGCTCGGGGACCTCGGCCGAAGGCCGCTTCTTCACGTCGGCCTTCGACAGCCCGGATGCGTCGGGCGCTTACACCTTTGGCCCCAACGGAACGGTTGTGCCCGGTTCGCCGCTCTACAACTTCAATCCGACCAACTACTTCCAGCGGCCCGACAAGCGTTTCATCGGCGGCGCGTTCGCCGAATATGAAATCAACAATGCTATCAAGCCGTACCTCGAGTTCATGTTCATGGACGATCGCACGCTGGCGCAGATCGCCCCGTCCGGCAATTTCGGCAACACGCTGACCCTGAACTGCGACAATCCGCTAGCTTCGGCTCAGGCACTGTCGGTGATCTGCGCGCCAAGCAACCGGATCACGGGTTTCCTTGGCACCTATCCGTCGACCAATGCCGCCCCGGTTGGATCGTTCAACCAGGACAATCCTGACACCGACGACATCAATGAGGACGTCTTGGAAGCGCCGCTGGCCTTCTTCGATGCCTTTGGTAACACCTACAACCAGGGTTACTTCCAGCTGTTCCGGCGCAACGTCGAGGGCGGTGCGCGAAGCGCCGATCTGCGCCACACTGCATTCCGCGGCGTGCTGGGCACTCGGGGCGACCTCAATCAGGCATTCTCGTACGACGCCTATTACCAGTATGGCCGTACGAACTACGACCAGATCTATCGCAACGAGTTCTCGATCCAGCGCTTGAACCGGGCGCTCAACGTCGTGGACGATCCGCGTACCCCCAATGTCGTCGACCCGATCTGCCGTTCCGTTCTCGACAACAGCGACGTCAACTGCGTGCCGTACAACGTGTTCGGCACTCCTTCGGCCGCTGCCATCAACTACTTGAACGTCTTCGGCCTGATCAGCGGTTTCACGACCGAGCAGGTGGCCAACGCCAACATCACTGGCGCGCTTGGCGAGTACGGCATCAAGTCGCCATTCGCGGAGGATGGGTTCGGCTTCAACGTCGGCGCGGAGTACCGCAAGGAAACCCTGTCGCTCAGCCCCGATCAGTTGTTCCAGACCGGTGACCTCACTGGCCAGGGCGCTCCGACCCTGCCAGTGGACGGAAGCTTCCAGGTGCGGGAGTTCTTCGCCGAAGCGCAGCTCCCGCTCGTGCAGCGCTCGTTCATTGACGACCTGACGCTCGGTGCCGGCTTCCGGAAGTCATACTACAAGCTGGGCAACGGCCGTAAGTTCGACACCAACACCTACAAGCTGACGGCCGAGTTCGCGCCGATCCGGGACATCCGCTTCCGCGGCGCGTACAACCGTGCAGTGCGTGCGCCGAACATCCAGGAGTTGTTCTCGCCGCAGTTCGTTGGTCTGAGCGGATCAACGGATCCCTGCGCCGGCTTCACGATCACGGCGGCCGATTTCGGCTGTCGTGCCCAAGGCCTTGCCGTTGGTTCGTTCACGCCGACCAACCCGGCCGAGCAGTATAACTCGCTGCTCGGTGGCAATCCGAACCTGGCGCCGGAGAAGGCGACCACCAAGACGATCGGCGTGGTTCTGCAGCCGAGCTTCCTGCGCCGCTTCTCGCTGACGGTGGACTACTTCAACATCAAATTGGACCGCGCGATCCAAGGGTTCGGGGCCGACGCCATCCTGGGTGACTGCGTCGACAACGCCACTGCCACCTTCACGCCGGCATCCTGCGGTCTCGTGAACCGTGATCCGGCCGGGTCGATCTTCCTGACCCCCGGCGGCTTCGTTACCGACACACCGGTGAACGTCGGCGGCATCAAGACCGACGGCTTCGACATCAACTCGTCGTACAGCCAGCGGCTTGGTGGGCTCGGCAATCTGTCGCTGAGCTTCATCGGGACCAGGCTGCGTCGTTACATCACCGACAACGGCTTGACCGAGCCGTACGACTGCGCCGGCTTCTATGGAGCGGTCTGCAGCAGCGGCAACGTGTCGAGCTCGGCGCCGCTGCCCAGGTGGCGTCACAAGGCCCGTGCGACGCTGCAGCTGCCGATGGGCCTCGGCTTGTCCGCCCAGTGGCGCATGATGGGCAAGGTCGCCCACGAGCGCACCAGCGACGACGCGACGCTGTCGGGAACGCCGCCGGTCCTGAGCCGCAACATCAAGGCGCAGCACTACCTCGATCTGGCCGCGACCTACTCGATCTGGAACGCCGTCAACCTGCGGGCCGGCATCAACAACGCCCTCGACAACGATCCGCCGCTGATCACCAGCTCGTCGGGATCGTGCCCAACTGGTCCGTGCAGCGGCAACACCTACCCGGGTACTTGGGACGCGCTCGGCCGGTTCGTCTATGTCGGCGCAACGATTGACTTCAAGCCGCGCCGCCGGGAAGTACCGGTGGAGCCGGTGATCGCGCCGCCGCCGCCGCCGCCGGCTGCTCCGGCGACGCAGACCTGCGCCGACGGTTCGGTCATTCTGGCGAGCGACACCTGCCCGGCAGCGCCGCCGCCGCCGCCGCCGCCGGCCGCCGCGCCCGAGCGCGGCTGACCAGCGGTTGATCGAGAATATGGAGCGGCAGGCCACAAGCCTGCCGCTCCTTTTCTTTGCCACGGGCTCGCCAGCCCTGCGATGAGGACATCAGCCGTTGTCCGATGACTCCGACTTCGACACTCCGTCAGTTGCTGACCTCGTTAGCAGGGCCGATCGGGATCTTGCCTCCGGCGACGTCGACGGAGCGTTGCGGTGCCTTGCCAAGGCAACGCAGGGCAGGCCGGACGATCCAAGCATCTTCCTCAAGCTGGCGGGACTGCAGCGGGCTCGCGGCGGGCTTACCGAAGCGCTCGCAACCGTCCACCAGGCGCTGGCTTTGGCGCCGCGGGACTTCACGGCTTTGTTGATGCGCGCGAGCCTGCTGCAACGGCTTGGCCAGGCTGGTGCGGGGGAGGCATGGGTCCATGCCCTGGCGCAGCGCCCCGTGGGCGAGATGCCCGCTTATCTCCATGGGGTGGTAGCCGAGGCCGAGGCGCAGGCAGGAGCGTGGGAGCGTCAGCGCGACGGGCGGCTTGCGGCTGCCGTGGCGGCGACGGTCAGCCAGGCCGACGCCGACGAGGCCAAACGGATCGATCGGCTTCGCACCAATCTCACCCGCCGTACGCGGCATTACCATAGCGAGCCGACGAGGTTCCACTTCCCGGGGCTGCGCGAACTGGAATTCCACCCGCGTCGGTGTTTCAATTGGCTCGAGCGGCTGGAAGCCGCGACCGGGGAGATCACGGACGAACTTACGGCCTTGCTGGCGGCCGAGCGGGCCGAGCTCGTTCCGTACGTCCAGTACGACGATCACGTGCCGATGGAGCAATGGCGCCCGCTGAACCGCAATCCCGATTGGACCGCCATCCACCTCCTTCGGAACGGGGCGGAGGTGGCGGCCAACACCAAACAATGCCCCAAGACGATGTCCGTACTCCGGACGATCGATCAGCCGCGGATACCGGGTGCTTCGCCCAATGCGATGTTCTCCCTGCTGGCGCCGCATACGGCGATCCCGCCGCACGTCGGCATCAACAACGCTCGACTGGTATGCCACCTGCCTCTGATCGTGCCGGAGGGGTGCTGGTTCCGTGTCGGTGCCGAGACGCGGCATTGGCAGCGCGGGGAAGCGTTCGTGTTCGACGACACGATCGAACATGAGGCTCTCAATCCAACCGACAAGCTGCGGGTGGTCCTGATCATCGATGTCTGGCACCCGGACCTGAGTTCGATCGAACAAAAGGCTGTGGCCGAGCTTATCGGCGCCGACATCGCAGCGGGAGCGCTCTGACCGCCGCTTAGCGGACGTCCGCGCCCTGCGGCAGGTCAGGCCGCGGCGGCTGCAGCCTCCTGCAGGGGCATCAGCCTGAGTGCGCCTTCGCCCTCCTCGACCTGCACGGTCTGGCCGTCGCGGACCTCGCCCTTGAGGATGAGGTCGGCCAGCGGGTCTTGGAGGTGGCGCTGAACGGCACGCTTGAGCGGCCGGGCGCCGTAGACCGGATCGTAGCCGACCCGGCCTAGCCAAGCGCGGGCGCCGTCCGTCAGCTCCAGTTGGATCTTGCGGTCCTTCAGGAGCTGTCCCAGGCGCTTGATCTGGATGTCGACGATCGGGCCCATGTGCCCGGCGCTAAGGCGGTGGAACAGGATGATCTCGTCGAGGCGGTTGAGGAACTCGGGCCGGAAATGGGCGCGGACCACGTCCATCACCTGCGGCTCGACCTTCTCCGCGGGCTCGTCCTCCCCGAGGTTGGCGAGATACTGACTGCCGAGGTTGGAGGTCAGGATGATGATGGTGTTGGTGAAATCCACCGTGCGGCCCTGGCCGTCGGTCAGCCGCCCGTCGTCGAGCACCTGCAGCAGCACGTTGAACACGTCGCCGTGGGCCTTTTCGACCTCGTCGAACAGGACCACCTGGTAGGGTCGCCGCCGCACGGCCTCGGTCAGCACGCCGCCTTCCTCGTAGCCGACATAGCCGGGAGGAGCGCCGATCAGCCGGGCAACCGAATGCTTTTCCATGAACTCGCTCATGTCGATGCGGACCATCGCGGTCGCGTCGTCGAACAGAAATTCGGCCAGCGCCTTGGTCAGCTCCGTCTTGCCGACGCCGGTCGGCCCGAGGAACAGGAAGGAGCCGAGCGGCCGGTTGGGGTCCTGCAGGCCGGCCCGGGCGCGGCGGACGGCGGTTGAGACCGCGCGAACCGCATCTTCCTGCCCGATGACACGGCGGCCGAGTTCGGCTTCCATGCCCAGCAGCTTCTCGCGCTCGCCTTCCATCATCCGCTCAACGGGGACGCCGGTCCAGCGGCTGACCACGGCGGCGATGTCCTGGTCGGTCACCTCCTCGCGCAGCATGGCATGCTGGGTGACGGAGCGGGCCTCCTCCAGCTGCTTCTCGAGGCTGGGGATGCGGCCGTAGGCCAGCTCGCCGGCCTTGCCGAGATCGCCGGTGCGCTGCGCCTGCTCCAGCTCGATACGGGCGGCGTCGAGCTGCTCCTGCACCTTGGTCGAGGCGGCGATCTTTTCCTTTTCGGCCTGCCAGCGCCCCGTCAGCTCGGCCGACTGCTGCTCCAGATTGGCCAGCTCGCCTTCGAGGTTGGCGAGCCGGTCGCGAGAGGCAGCGTCCTTTTCCCGCTTCAGCGCCTCACGCTCGATCTTCAATTGCATGATCCGCCGGTCGAGGTTCTCGATCTCCTCCGGCTTGCTCTCCACCTCCATGCGCAGCCGGCTGGCCGCCTCGTCCATCAGGTCGATCGCCTTGTCGGGCAGAAAGCGGTCGGAGATGTAGCGATTGCTGAGCGTGGCGGCGGCGACGATCGCCGGATCGGTGATCGTGATGCCGTGGTGGAGCTCATACTTCTCCTTCAGCCCGCGCAGGATGGAGACCGTGTCCTCCACCGTCGGCTCGCCCACGAACACCGGCTGGAAACGGCGTTCCAGCGCGGCGTCCTTTTCGACATGCTTGCGATATTCATCGAGCGTGGTCGCGCCGATGCAGTGAAGCTCGCCCCGGGCCAGGGCTGGCTTCAAGAGGTTGGACGCGTCCATCGCGCCTTCGCTCTTGCCGGCACCGACCAGCGTGTGCATTTCGTCAATGAACAGGACGATTTCGCCCGCCGCGTTCTTGACCTCGTCCAGCACGCCTTTCAAGCGCTCCTCGAACTCGCCGCGGTACTTCGCACCGGCGATCAGCGAGCCCATGTCGAGCGAAAGGAGGCGGCGGTCCTTGAGCCCGTCGGGCACGTCGCCATTGGCCATGCGGATGGCGAGGCCCTCGACGATAGCGGTCTTGCCGACGCCCGGTTCGCCCATCAGCACCGGATTGTTCTTGGTTCGGCGGGCGAGCACCTGGATCGTTCGGCGGATCTCCTCGTCGCGGCCGATGACGGGATCGAGCTTGCCCTCGCGGGCAGCGGCGGTCAGGTCGCGAGCGAACTTCTTCAGCGCTTCAAGGCGATCCTCGGCTCCCTGTGTATCCGCAGTGCGGCCGCCCTGCAGCTTGTCGATGGCGGCGTTGAGCGCCTGCGGCTGGACGCCCGCCCGTTCCAGCGCGGCGGCCACGTCCGTGCCCTTGGCCAGCGCCAGCGCCAACAGGATACGCTGCACGGTGACGAAGCTGTCACCGGCCTTTCTCGCCACCTGCTCGGCCTGATCGAGCAGGCGCATGGTGTCGCCGTCGAGCCCCGGTGCACTCGTCGCGCCTGACCCCGTCACCGCCGGGATCTTCGCAACCAGCGCGTCGGCCTCGCGCTGGGCGGCTTTCGAGTCACCCCCGGCAGCCGCGATCAGGCCGGCGGCCATGCCCTGCTCGTCATCCAGCAGAGCCTTGAGCAAGTGGGCGGGCACAATCCGCTGGTGATGCTCGCGCACTGCAATGGTCTGCGCCGCCTGAATGAACCCCTTGGCGCGGTCGGTTAGTTTCTCGAAGTCCATGAGGCTTTCCTCCCCCTCTCGCCCAACAAAGCTAGTGTTGCCCAAGCGCCACACAAGAGGTTGAGGCAAAAGCCACCAAATTCGGGGCCCGTGCTGCCTTGCAGCGTGTGGCAGCCATGTCACATCCTTGCAGCAAACGCCGCTCCGCAATGCTTGCGTGCTTTACAGTTCGACACTCCCGAACCCAGAAGGCACCCACCTGCGGGGCCCCTGCCCCTCAAAATCATTTGCGGTGCTCTTCAATGGCGCCGGTTCGGGAGACACTAATGCAGAAGTCCTACCTCCGTTCGACGACGGCCCTGCAGGTCGCGTCGGTTCTGGGTCTCGGGTTGTTTGCCAGCCCGGCTCTTGCCCAGGATGCGTCCAACACGCCGGGCGCGCAGAGCTCCACCCCGCAGACCCAGGCGGAAGACGAGGCTCAGGCCGATGCTCCGGTTCCCAACACGAACCAGGACAATGGCGGCGGCGAGGAAATCGTCGTTACCGGCACCCTGTTCCGCGGCACCACGTCCAAGACCGTTTCGCCGATCACCGTGGTGACTGCCGAGGCGATCGAGAAGCGCGGCCAGAACACGGTCCAGGACGCGATCCAGCAGCTGTCGTCCAACAACGGTCCGGCCTTGACCAACTCGTTCAGCGCCAATGGCGCGTTCGCGGCCGGCGCTTCCGCCGTGTCACTGCGCGGCCTGTCGACCAACTCCACCCTGGTCCTGTTCGACGGCCAGCGCGCGGCCTACTATCCGCTCGCCGACGACGGTTCGCGTAACTTCGTCGACCTCAACACCATCCCCGATGACATCATCGACCGTGTCGAAGTGCTGCGCGACGGCGCGTCGTCGACCTACGGCGCCGACGCGATCGCGGGCGTGGTCAACATCATCACCAAGCGCCAGTTCACCGGCGTCCAGGCCCGCGCCGAGGCCGGCATCACCGAGGATGGCGTCGGCGCCAACCGCCGGTTCACGCTGACCGCCGGTACGGGCGACCTCGCCAAGAATGGCGTTAATGCTTACGTCAGCGGGTTCTACTACAAGACGGATGCGGTGTACGCGCGCGCTCTGCCGTACCCGTTCAATACGCTTGATGCGTCCGGCGTCTGCTACAACGACAATTGCGGCACCAACGACATCACGAACGCGCTTGATGCAAACGGGAACCTGCTGCGTCGCACCGCCGCCGGCGCACCGTCGTTCGCCTTCCCCTACGACGTCTATGTCCGTCCGGCGCTAGAAACCGGCACTGGTATTGCTGGAACCCGCTACCAGCTTCTTAATCCGAATGGCTGCCAGTATGGGCCCGGTGGCTTCCCGCTGTCCGCTGCAGATTTCGCTGCCAACCCGGCTCTTCCGGCAACCATCTGCCAAACCGATGCACAGAACGAATTTCAGGTCACCACCCCGAACATCCGTCGTTTCGGCCTGTCCAGCCGCTTCACTGCCCGGCTCGGTGATGCAGCCGAAGGCTACTTCATGGTCAACTTCCAGCAGAGCAACGTTGACTATACCGGCTTCCCGCAAAACATCGCTGCCACGGCAAACACGGGTATCCTGTTCCCGCGCTACTCAACCTCGCAGGGTCCCTCGCCAGCGCTGGCTCCGGGATCTCAGGAACTCCGCCTGCCGGTGTATGTCTGCCCAACGGGCGTCGGCACGGCAAGCGGCGCCACTGGTTGTACCGTGGATAGCCCGGGTGCGGTCCTGAACCCGAACAACCCGTTCGCGGCACAGGGCCAACTTGCTCGCATCCTCGGTCGTCCGTTCACCAACCCAACCTACAACGAGACTCGCAGTCGCGTGTATCGTGCGGCGGCGGGCGTCAGCGGAACGGTTCTGGGCGATTGGGACTATCGCGTCGACCTGACCGCGATGCACAACGATCTTCGCCGCACGGGCAAGGGCTATCTCTACATCCAGAACTTCCTGGATGCGATTGCTCGCGGAACTATCAATCTTGTTCAGCCAGAATTGAATACCCAGGCGCAGATGGATTTCATCATGCCTGACAACATCGTTGACTCGACCTCTGATCTCTACGCTGCTCAGGCGTCGGTCGGACGGGCATTGTTCGACCTGCCCGGTGGACCGCTTCAGCTCGGTGTCGGTGCCCAGATCCGCTATGAAGCGGTCGACGCACCTAGCTTCAACCCTGACGACAATGGTCCCACCCAGCGGTACTTCACCTTCAACGCTTTCGGCACCAAGGGACACCGCACGGTCAAGTCGGTGTTCGGCGAGCTCAATGCGCCGGTTCTCGATGTGCTCGAGATCAACGCTTCGGGTCGCTACGATCATTACTCGTCGGGCCAGAGCGCTTTCTCACCGAAGATCGGTGCGAAGTTCGAGCCGATCGATGCGATCGCTCTCCGGGCGACCTGGTCGAAGGGGTTCCGTATTCCGTCCTTCGGTGAGGCCAACGCGCTGCCGACTACGGGCTTCGTGAACACCAATGCCGCGAACTTCAACGATGCCTTCCTTGCACAATATGGTTGCACGGTCGCGACGTTCGCTCAGTGCCCGACTTACATCCGGTCGAACAGCTACGGCCAGACGACTCTAGCATCGCCGGACCTGGATCCGGAGAAGTCGCGGAGCATCACGCTGGGTGCGATCTTTAATCCCATTCGCAACTTCACCTTCACCGTCGATTACTTCGACATCAAGAAGACAGGTGCGATTACGCAGCCCTCGAACGCACCGGCTCTTGCAGCTTACTATGCAGGTCAGCCAATTCCGCCTGGCTACAACGTGATCCCAGGTGCACCGTCGACCGATCCGCAGTTCGCCGGTGCGACCCCGATCATCGGCTTCGTTCAGTCCGGGCTGGTCAACGCGAACACGGTCCGCGTTCGCGGCATCGACTTCGCCGCGCTCGCCCGCCTGAGCTTCCGCGGTGTCAAGCTGACCTCGTCTCTCGAGGCCAGCCGCATCCTGGAGCTCAGCACGACGTTCCCGGACGGCAGCACGGAGCGCTACGAAGGCACTCTGGGGAACTACAACCTGACGGCCGGTTCGGGCACTCCGAAGTGGCATGGCAGCTGGCAGAACACGGTTGATTGGGGCAAGGTCTCGCTGACCGGCACCCTGAACTACTTCGGTGGCTACAACCTGTCGGCTGAGGATCAGGGCGGCGAGCGTGGCGATTGCAGCCTCGGCGTGAGCTACGTGAAGTGCGACGTGGGCGCCTACACGACCCTGGACCTGGTTGCTCAGGTTCGGGCGAATGACCGGGTGACATTCTACGCCAACGTCCTGAACGCCTTGGACAACCTGCCGGACGTCGATCCGGCGACCTACGGCGCGTACCTGTACAACCCGGTCCAGGCCGGTAACGGTATCCTGGGCCGTCAGTATCGGGCCGGCATCCGTCTGAACTTCTAGTTCGAACGGCCTGGCCTGAATGAGAAAGGGGGCGGCGCCATTCGGTGCCGCCCCCTTTCATGTGTGCTCAGGCCCGACGGAAGGCACCGCCTGCAGGCGGTGGCCTACCTGGTCGGGGGCAGGGTGCCGGCTGGCAGGTCGGTGGGCAGGACAGGAGGTGGCGGCGCCGCGGCCTCGACTCCGCATGCGAGCGTGCCGGCGTCGTTGCGGCCCCACGTTCGGTACTTCCAGCTGTCCACGTGAAAGCGCAGCTTGGTGTAGAAGCCGAGCCCGACGTTGTACCGAAGTCCCGTCAGGGCGTGCGCGGCGCATAGGCGGGTGATCAACACCGTTCGATGGATGGGCCGCAAGGGCACCAGGTCGATGGCCGACATCGACTGATGCACGCTTTCGGGGGCACCGCCGGCGCACTGGTTGAGCAGCGGGTTGCGGTACACGGACACCGGCTCGACCGGGCCAACCGATGGGACGACATAGTCGCGGATGTAGCGCAGCGTCTGGACCACGTTCGGCCATTCGTCGGCCGGCGGAACCTCGAACGGGTCCGCGCCGCACTTGGCCCAGTCGCTCGCCGTCCTCAGCAGCTGCCACGTGGGCGCCACAAAGGCGACCTGATGGTCGAGCAGATAGCGGTGGAAGCTCGACACCAGCCCAGCTCGCCACGGACGTGCCCCGATCCAGCGCCGATAGCCGGGCTCGTCCTGACCAGCGATCACGTAGTCGCCGGTGGGGTTCCACACGGGCGGCGCCACACTGAATGGCGGAACGGTGGCGACCGCAGCAGCAGGTTGCGCGAGGGCGAGAAGCAGGAAAGCAACAGGCATGGTGGCAAGGGTAGCGCCGCGGGGGCGCTTGAAAAGTGGCAGTGTCGGGGGCACGTCGCATTTCATGACCCAGCCGATCCACGTCGACCTGCCGCACACCCTGGGCCGCGAGGAGGCCCAGCGTCGCATCGCGGCCAACATCCACAAGCTCCAGGGCTACATCCCAGGCGGAGCGGAGGTGACCAGCCAATGGTCTGGCTCCCGCCTGGACATGACGGTCGGCGCCATGGGCCAGAGCGTGGATGCCAAGGTCGAAGTAGAAGAAAAGCACGTGCGCTGCCGCATCGTGCTGCCGGGGCTGCTTGGCCTGCTCGCGAAGCCGATCGAGGCGGCGCTGAAGGCCAAGGGCAGCGACCTCCTGCTGGAAGATCGGACGAAGTAGCTGGACGCCCCGTCCCGCCCGGCTAGAACTGCCGGGTGAACAGGGAAAGGCAGTGCCATGCGCCACTTTGCCGTGATCGGCTCCGGCCCGGCCGGTTTCTATACGGCCGAGGCGCTGCTCAAGGCCTTTCGCGACCGCTGCCGCCTCGACCTGATCGACCGCTTGCCGGTGCCGTACGGCCTGATCCGGTTCGGCGTCGCGCCCGACCATCAGTCGATCAAGGCGGTGTCCAAGCGCTACGAGAAAGTCGCGCTTGAGCCGAACTGCCGCTTCCTTGGCAACGTCCACCTCGGCGCGGATGTCTCGATCGAGGATCTGCTGCACTGTTACGACGCGGTGGTCCTCGCCACCGGCGCCCCGCACGATCGCCTGCTCGGCATTCCGGGCGATGAACTTCCGGGCGTGGTCGGATCGGCGGCGTTCGTGGGATGGTACAACGGCCATCCCGACTTCGCGGATCTCGATCCACCGCTGGACGGGGAGGATGCGGTGGTCATCGGCAACGGCAATGTCGCGCTGGATGTCGCCCGGATCCTGGCCAAGACCTCCGAGGAGTTCACCGGATCGGACATCGTCGGCCATGCCCTGCGCGCCCTGGCCGACAGCGCGGTGCGGACGGTCACCATCCTTGGTCGTCGCGGACCGCACCAGATCGCGATGACGCCCAAGGAACTGGGTGAACTTGGCCACCTGCACGAAGCGTCGCCGGTGGTGGAGGCAACGGATTTGCCTCCGGGCGAGCTCGACGCCGGACTGGACCCCGGGCAGCGCAAGTCCGTCCAGCACCTGCGCGACTTCGCCGCCTCGCCGCCGGACGCGAACAAGCCCAAGCGCATCTCCTTCGACTTCTTTGCCCGGCCGCTCGCCGTGGAAGGCGCTGGCCGGGCCGAGCGGGTGGTCGTGGAGCGCACCGCGCTGGAGCCGGACGGCTCGGCCCAAGGCACCGGCGAAACTTATGTCGTGCCGGCCAGGCTGGTGGTGAGCTGCATCGGCTATGCGACGCCGCCCATCCCCGGAGTGCCCTACGACGCCGGGCTGGGCCGCTTCCCCAATCAGGGCGGCCGTATCGGCGAGCGGCTCTACGCGGTCGGGTGGGCTCGGCGGGGGCCGACGGGAACCATCGGCACCAATCGCCCGGATGGCTATGAGGTGGCGGAGCAGATCGCGGCCCTGTTCCCCGCCGACGGGGAGGCATCGGGTCGGGACGGCGGCGAGGGGCTGGACCGGCTGCTGCAATCGCGCCGTTGCGATCCGGTGGCGTTTGCCGACTGGCAGCGGATCGAGGCAGCGGAAGTCGCCGCGGCCCGGGCCGGAGCGCCGCGGGAGAAGCTGGTGCGGGTGGAAGAAATGCTGCGGGCACGCGGAGACTGAATCGCATGCGAGGCGGGTTGCGCTCCGCCCATGCGCCGCCTAAAGACCGCCCCGCCTTGGCTCCCGCTGCGATGCGGGTTCCGGTCGGGGAGTAGCTCAGCCTGGTAGAGCACTGTCTTCGGGAGGCAGGGGCCGGAGGTTCGAATCCTCTCTCCCCGACCACTT
>Ga0210040_10001545_pt1 | contig 34459 bp, 36 predicted proteins | sample CryGeyCG12114_NA_FD_185462 | JGI IMG/M metagenome (GOLD analysis project Ga0210040, IMG submission 185462) | Groundwater microbial communities from aquifer - Crystal Geyser CG19_WC_8/21/14_NA (SPAdes) (version 2) | ecosystem: Environmental > Aquatic > Deep subsurface > Groundwater | place: USA...
CAGCGGTGGCCATAAAACGGCAGCCTGGCAGGCCAGCGGAGCGGATCGCCGAGTCGTGAGCACAGGGCCTTTTCTTGCGGTGCTTGCGCCTTCACGCGAATCCATCCCAGTTGATGATCGACTACGGGACGGCCAGGTGCTGGCCGACTGCCGCCCGCGGGGCGATCAATCGGTGCTGGACCAGGTGTCGGTCTGGACGTCAGCAATGCCGCACACCTCAGCCGCGAGGCGCTGCGCGAGCCGGTCGAGCTCGGCCTGACGTTCCGCAGCCCGGGGGTCGCGGCGCTTCACCCACGGCTCGGGGTTCTCGTCCTCCCATCGGCGCTGCCAGGCCCTGAGGTCTTCGACGAGCTCGGCGGGAAGGCCGGGGAAGTGCGCCGGGGAGAGCAACCCCTGTTGGCCGGCGCCCCGTCGACCCCACACCGGCCACTGCGCGCCGTAGTCGGGGAAGACCCGGACCAGCAGGCGCTCTGCCTTGTCGTCCTGCCTCATGCGTCGACGCTACGAACGCGAGGCGCCGGTTGAGGATCGGATGTGGGACGGCCAGACCTCGTCGTCGCCGACTTCCTCGAGCCGCCGAGTCTCGCCGGCAGGGGGTCGGCTTGTGGGACGGCGGCCTGGGGATCACAGGTCGGTCACCTCCTCGTGCAGCAGTTCCCTCGGACCGATGAGTTCCGTGACCGCGACAGGTCTGTTGCCGATGACGGCCACCGCACCCGCGGACGCAGGCTGAGAGGCGACCTGCTCGCCGACCTCAGCAGACGGCACGACGTTCGCCTGCGGCCTCTGGACGACGACAGGAGCACCACGATGGACATGAAGCTCGAGCTGGTTCCGGTACCGGTCACCGACGTCGACCGCGCGAAAGCCTTCTACGAGGCGGTCGGCTTCCACGTCGACGTCGACGTCCGACCCCGAGAGGGCATGCGGATCGTGCAGCTGACACCGCCGGGCTCAGCCTGCTCGATCGTCATCGGGACCGGCCTGGGCGAGATGACCGACGTCCCGCCCGGCACCGTCCGCGGTCTCCACCTGGTCGTCAACGACATCCACCTGGCTCGAGAGGAGCTGCAGGGTCGCGGGATCGACATCGCTGCGGTCGACGACGTCGGCGGTGGAGTGCGGTTCGCCCGGTTCGCCGACCCCGACGGCAACAGCCTGCTGCTGCAGCAGATGGACTGGCGGACCGGAGACGCGTTCTGACGCGTCTGCTTGTCCGTCCGTGGCTTGACGCCGGCGCAACGCCGAAGCCCTCGTCGGGGATGGTCCCCTGCATGTTGGGGGACCGGCTACCAGAGTGGTGAGGTGCCGGGGGAACAGTGCGTCCGGGCGCCGGTCGCCGTCCTGGTGCCTTCGGAGCTGGGCGCGTCCGGTCGACGATCGTCAGCGGACGCTGATGGTGCCCGCTGATGACGGCCTTCGCTCGTGGCCGGTGTGGTGCGTCGTTGGGCGACGTCGGGCCCCCGGCGTCCCGGCCCCGGGAGGGGGATGCTGGGCGGTGTGGACGCCGATGAGCAGACATCCGACTCGTGCGATCCCCCTTGCCAGGGGCACTTCACGCACGGGAGCCCACCCCCGATCACCGATCCGTTGGGCGTGGCCCGGCACGGCTCCGCAGACGACAAGTGGGTACTGGCGGGGTACGAGGACCTCGACGACGAGGTCCTCGACCTGCTCCTGCACAGCGGCGACACGAACATCGCCTCCAGCCTGGGCATGAACGGCTCCGTGCCGGCCCGGGTGCTCGGGCAGCTCGCCGAGCTCCATCCCGAACACACGCACTGGATCGGCATCAACCCCGCGGCACCAGTGCATCTGAAGGACGCCGTCCCGATCGGTGACCACACCAGCTACGCGTTGATGCGCTACCTCGAGCAGCGTGGCGCTTCTGCCGGAGTTCGCCGGGCGATCTACCAGCGGTATCAGGAGAGCCCGAAGCCCGGCGGGCCCCTCCTGGGTGACGTCTGGCGTGACGTAGCCGCGGCCCACGAGGTCGACCAGCGACCCACGTAGTGCCTGCGGGTCGCCGCGCTGCGCTGCACCCCGTCCAGCAGGCCTCCCGCTAGACGATCGCCTGCGGGATGACTTGGCGCCCTCATCGCGGACGTCCTCGAGACGTCACAAGTACGCCAGCGGACGGTCCAGCTACTGGGCCCGTCGAGCATGTGCCCAGTCACGGCCCGGTGAAAAGCCCGACGGCGTTGAGGGCGCCGTGGACGGCGAGCAGCGGCCACATCAGGCGGTACCGGCTCCAGAGGTACCCGAGGAAGACGCCGGTCGGGGCGTGGGTGACCACGGCCGACGCGAGGTCGACGCCGAGGTCACTCGTGCCCTGGATGGCGACGTGCCACAGCGACCACAACAGCGACGAGACGACGATCGCGGGCCACATACCGAGCCAGGCCTGGGCCCGCGAGAGCAGCCATCGGCGGTAGAAGAACTCCTCGACCACGGCGTTGACGACGAAGCCGACGGCGATCGTGGCGACCAGCTCGACGGGCGCGACCGTGGCGACGTAGTCGCTGCCCGGCACGGCGAACGGGCTGGCGAAGGCGAGCAGCCCCCACACCGCGACGGCGATGGCCGGTCCGATCGCACGCCAGAAGGCCGAACCGGTGACGGCCGCCCGCCAGGCCGTTCCACGGCGACGCCGACGCCTGAGCAGGACGAGCGGGACCGCGACGAGCAGGGCGAGCTTGCCGAGGGTGTGGGCAGGCTCGCCCCCGCCGATGACGAAGAGGCCGACGGCGAACGCCAGGGCTAGCGCCACCAAGGCCAGCGTCTCGAGGCGGGCCGCCGACGTCGACGACGGGCCCACCACCGCCGGTCGGCCCGGGAGGGGCAGCAGCCGGACCGCGGCGATGCCCGCCAGGGCCGGCACCCACCGCCGCCACATCTCGACGGTCTCGACGCTGTCGGCCGAGTACCGGACGGCGCTGTTCCCCGTGGCCACCAGCCACGCCGCGGAGACCAAGAAGACCAGCAGCCCACCCGCCGTCACCAGCACCGCCGGCCAGGGCCTGGCGCGGCCAGTGGAGCTCGTCATGTCCGAGCGACTCACCAAGAGAGACCCGACGAAGGTCGCAGGCGCGTCATGTCGCCGAGTCTTCTCCCTACCGGCTCTGCATCACAGTCTCTGCCCGGTTGGGGATCCCGAGTGGGGGGCCTGGCGGCGCGCGGCATAGGCCCGGCGCGCCGGACGCCGACGCGCGCGACGACCCTGGGTGACTTGTCGATCAGCTGACGTGGACCCGGACGAGGAGATCCCGGCCACGGGCCACCGGCTCCCCGGTCCACGGAGCCTCCAGGTGACCGTCGTCGTCCGGATCGAAGCCGCACAGGGCCCTACCGCTCGGCACCCTGTCCACCGCCTCGACCGGCTGACCTCGATCGGCGGTGCGGGCAGCCGAAGCTGCACCGCCCGGCGCCGGCCCTCGTCGGCACTGCCGAAGTGGCCGGTTGGTGGGTGGCTGCCCACGAGGTCGTCGACGGCGAAGCCATCACCCCTCACCTGACGCGTCGCCAGCGCTCTCGACGACGTGTCAGCGGTGCGACGGGTGTCCCTGCGATCGGCCCCTCCACGGGCTCGACGAGACGCGAACCTCGATCCATGGTCACGAGGTCAGCTCGGGTCTGAGGAAGGAGACCATCGTGCGCAGTGCGTCGCGGACCGTCGCGACTGGCTCGTCGGCGATGAACCCGTGGTCGGCGTCGGGGTACTGCTGGTGCTCCACCGTGACGCCGCCTGCCCGCAGGACGCCCACCAGCTCCGCTCCCTCGGTCGCGAGGGTGTCGTGCTCACCGGTCAGCACCAAGGTCGGCGGCATCGCCGCCGCTAGTGCCGGGTCCAGACGAGGAGACGCCAGCGCTTCACGCCGCCGCCGGACGTCGGGGAAGTAGGCCCAAGCCACGAACCGCTGCACTCGAGCGTTGATCGCGGGCCGGCGGATCTGCGAGGTGCGGTCGGTGCGTACGACGTCGGTGACCGGGACGACCAGTACCAGGGCCAGCGGCGGGGTCTCGCCGGCGGCGTGCAGCTGTTGGCAGGCGTTGATGGCCAGTTTGGCACCGGCGCTGACGCCGGACAGGACCAGCCGACCGCCGTCCCAGCCGTGGCTCGGACCGGTTGCAGTGACCCAGCGGACGATGTCCAGCACCTCCTCCTCGGCCACGGGGTAGCGCGCCCTGGGTGCGGTGTCGTAGTCGGGCATGAGGACGACGGCGCCGAGGTGGGCGGCGAGGTGCCGGGCGATGTGCCGATCCTGGGCGGGGTCTCGGTTGACGAAGCCTCCGCCGTGCAGGTGCACCACCACCGGTGCAGCCGCCGGCGCAGCCACTGGTGTGGACGACGTGGTGCGTGCTGGGGCCGATGCCTGGCTGGGGGCGGGGCGCTGCACCAGCACGCGCACGTCGCCGTGGCGGGTGGGCAGCGAGACGGCTTGGAGCTCGGGCAGCTGGAGGGGCGGGTCCTCGACCGTAGCGGGGGCGCTGGAGCGCGCACGGGAGCCGATCTGCGCGAGGGTCCAGAACAACGGGTTGAACGTGCGGCGGGACACGGGTTCTCCATCGGTAGGGCGGGCAGGAGGGGATGTGGCCCGTGCCGGCGCGGACGGCGTCGGCGGTGCCGGGGTTCTCCCGGGGTGCGTGCGGTGCGCGCGGCGCCGGGTTCGTGCTCATGGGACCTTCGTGGCGGCGATGGTGGGCTGCTCGCGTGGGTGGGCACACCGCTGGCTCAGGGCCTCAGCGCCTCCAGAAGGGGTAGTCCGGCAGCTCGGGGACGTGTCTGGCGCTGGAGAGCAGTGTCTTGGAGGCGATGCCTCGGACCGGACCGGATGAGGCGATGCGGTGCACGGCGCGCGTGGCCGCCACCCCGGCCCGGGTGGAGGGGTGCAAGAGGCGGGCTCCGCCGGGTGGCAGGCCCTGGGCGCTGTCGGCGTAGCCGCGCAAGAGCCCCTCGTACCGCGCGAACGCCTCCTGCGGGCTGTCGCGCGGATCGGACGAGATCTTGGCCAGCTCCCCCGTCAGGACGTGGGCGCCCACCAGGGACAACGTGGTGCCCATACCGGTGGGTCCTGAGCCCCAGGCGGCGTCACCGACCAGCGCCACCCTGCCCTTGCTCCAGGTGGAGACGACCACCTGCTCCATGCGCTGGGTGTAGAACTCCTCCGGCCGCGCCGCGAAGCCGTCGAGGATGCGTTCGGTCTGCCACCCGGCGCCGTGGAAGCGCGCGCGCAGGATGCTCAGCTGGGCCTGCACGGGCAGGGCCTCGTACCCCATCGGCTCTGACTCGAAGGACATGCTGGCGCGCGTGGTGCCGACGTCGTCCGGGCGGGTGGAGGCGACCCGACCCCCGACAGCGGTGTACCAGTCCCACCAGCCGGTGTCCTCGGGCAGGCGGTCCAGGGTGCCGTAGGTGATGCTCACGCCCCTGTCGCGGTGCTGGGTCTCGTCGGGGAACACCAGCCGCCTGGTCCGTGAGCTGCGCCCCTCCGCCACCAGCACCAGGTCGTAGCGCTCCCGGGCTCCGCTGTGCAGGCGCACGTCGACGCCGGTGCTGTCCTGCTCGACGTGGACGACGAAGTCGCCGTACCGGACGGGGACGTCATCGGTGACCAGGCCCAGGAGGATCTCGGCGAAGGCGCCCCGCAGGATCTCCAGCTCCGCGGTCGGCCCGTCCCGGCCCTCCTGGCGGGGGAAGCGCGCGTACGCGCGGCCGGTCTCATCGACGTAGCGGGCGCCCTGTTCGCCGGTGAGGTGGGCCCTGACCGCGTCCTCGATGCCCATGCGGCTCAGCACCTCGCGTCCCAGCCCGCGGATGTCGATGTTCTGCCCGGCCTCTCGCCGCCGGGGGGAGCGCTCCAGCAGCGTGACGTCGAAGCCCGCTCGATGCAGACCCCATGCCAGCGCCGGCCCGGCGATGCTGGCCCCGGTCACCAGGACGCGGGGGGGACGAGGGCCACGGCCCGCGGAGGTCACGACGGTGCCCCGGCGCCGTGGTGGCTGGTGGATCGGGTGCTGTCGGTGCTCATGCGTCGCTCCTCGGTCCAGGCGTGCCGGCGGAGCAGTCAGCAGCCTCGGTGCGGTGGGTCGGCGAGGCGCACCGATGCCGTGCGGCATCCCACGGGCGGAGGAGCGGTGAGCCCCGCAGTCCATCGGCGTGGCGGCGACGCTCCCGACTGTCACCTGAACGATGTGTCTTCATGATGGAGAGACATGACGGGAGCGGCAACCTGTAGCGTCCTCAACTTCCAGGAGGTGAGCGTGATGCGACGGATTCCTCGAGCCGGCGGCCAGCAACCGACGGCCACGACAGAAGGGGATGACGACCGCCCCGGCATGCCGGCCGCTGACCAGGTCATCGATGCCCTACGGGTCTTCGCTGCCGACAGCACCGACATCACTCACCACCTGGCTCGCTGGTTGGGCGTCAGCGCCGGGGACGCCGAGGCCTTCGGTGAGGTGCTCTACGCCCAGGACAGGGGCACACCGATGTCCCCCGGCGCGCTGTCTCGCCGCATCGGACTCAGCTCGGGCGCTACGGGCTCCTTGCTGAACCGCCTGGAGACCGCCGGCCTGCTCATCCGCTCGCGCGAGCACCGTGACCGTCGGATGGTGACGCTGCGGATCGTCCCGGCGGTCAGAGCCCAAGCGGTGGGCTTCTTCCAGCCGGTGGCCGACCGCGTGGACGCGATGATGAAGGAGCACCCCGAGGAGCTGCTGCGGACCGTGGTGGCGCTCTTGGACCAGCTCCACCTGGTCACCGCCGAGGTGCTGGACAACCTCGAAGTGCCTGCGCTGAGCACCCAGCCACCTGCTGGGCTGAGCCCTGCGACCGAGGACGCCTGACTGCGAGGACGGCCGAGCCGCTCGTTCGACGCCGGGCGCGCGCGGCGACGCAGCAGCGGCAGGCGAGGGTCACGCCTGCCCGCGCCGACGAAGGTGAGCAGCCCGACGTGCCTCGGGTTCTGGTCGCCCACTGACTGCACGCAGCCGTGTGCGGAGAGCCGGCTGATGCGCAGGGTGCTCGTGACGGCTCCTCCGTGGTCGTCGGTGTCCGCGCTCGTCGAGCAGGCCGCAGGCCGCGGACGCGCGGCGATCAGCCTGAGTGTCCAAGACGGCGACCGTGCACGGGACCCCTGCGAGCGGGCGGTCTCGCGACCGTCGGCCGCAACGGCGGCTCCGGCACGATGCGCCTGGACCTGCGCCGGTGGCCGATCCTCAGCTGGACGCAGGTGAGGAAGCGCTCTCGCTCGACCTCGAGCATGGAGAACAACAAGGCCACGCGTGCGGTGGTAGCGCCAGAGCCAGAGGACGTCTCCCCGGTTCACGACGACCCTACGAGGACCGGGGGCACGCCCGTGCCGACGTCGTCGACGCTCACCATCAGGACGGCCCCGGTGAGCATCGAGCTCATGGCGACGAGGACCACGGTGACGTGGACCGTGGCGACGCGAGGCGGGAGGTCGGCCGACTGTCCGCCGGGCTCGGGGGCCAGATGTGTCGGGCAGCAGCAGAACCACCGCCTCCAGCCGGGGGCGCCGATGGGGTGGCTGCGGGTGGGCGCCTCGACCGGGCGGGTGTGGAGCTGGGGCAGGACCAGGGCGACGACGACGGTGGCGCCCGCACGGTGCAGCGCCGCGGGGCCCGTCCCCGTGCGGGGGCGGGCCCCGCGGGCGGGGGCGCTCGGGTCAGCTGGTGAGGCGGCGGCTGACGGTGATGGCGCGGGTGACCATGTGGTCGAGCGCGCCGTTGGTGACGTCGTCGACCGGGGCGTCGTTGCCGGCGCCCGTGACGTGGCCGACGCCGTAGGGGTTGCCGTCGACGAACTTCGAGCCGTCGGTGTAGCCCGGGGTCACCACGATGCCGCCGAAGTGGTGGATGGTCGTGTACAGGCTCAGCAGCACGGCCTCCTGGCCGCCGTGCAGGGTCTGCGACGCGGTGAAGCCCGCGTAGACCTTGTCGGCGAGCTCGCCCTTGGCCCACTGGGCGCCGAGGCTGTCGATGAAGACCTTGAGCCGGCCGGCGATGTTGCCGTAGCGCGACGGGGTGCCGAAGAGGACGACGTCGGCCCAGGTGATGTCGTCGGCGGTGGGGTCCTGCGGGCGCTCGTCGGAGCCCTCGGCGCCCGCGGCGTCCTCGCGGCCGACGGCGCGCAGCCGCACCTCGGCGCCCTGGGCCTCGGCCGTCGCGGCCAGGCGGCGGGCCATCGTGTCGATGGTGCCGGTCATGGAGTAGTAGACGATCGCGACCTTCGTGGCCATGGGGTCCTCCTCGGGCTCGGGGTGCTGGTGGCCCACCGTGCACGAGTTATGTGAACGCTGGACTACCTCAGCGTAGACGAGCTCGACGGCCGCTGCGCCGTCGACGGCCCGTCGTGCGCGAGACGTCCTCCGGACGGGCGGCCGTCGGGTCCCCGCGGCGGCGGCTGAGGGCCACGCCGGCGCTGGCGGCGCTGACGAGGACGAGCGCGACGAGCTCCACCGGGGAGAGCGCCTGACCCAGGACGACGAGCCCGGCGAAGGCCGCCGCCGCCGGCTGCAGGCTCATGAGGACGCCGAAGACGCGGGTGGGCAGGCGCCGCAGCGCCGCGAGGTCGGCGCCGTAGGGCACCACCGAGGACAGGAGCGCGACGCCGAGGGCGGCGATCAGCAGCTCGGGGCGCTCCAGTACGCCGAGCGCCCCGCCGAGGCCGAACGGCGCCACGAGGAGCGCACCGGCCAGCAGCGAGACCGCCAGGCCGCTGGTGCCCGGCACGAGGCGCCCGACGCGCGCGCTGGCCAAGATGTAGCCGGCCCAGCACGCCCCGGCCGAGGCGGCGAGCACGAGCCCGAGGACGTCGAGGCCCTCGCCGGCCCCGGCGTCCCCGAGGGCGCGCGCGCCGAGCAGGACGACCCCCGACAGCGCCAGCGCCGACCACAGCACGTCCTGCGCGCGGCGCGCCTGCACCACCGAGAGGACGAGGGGCCCCAGGAGCTCGACGGACACCGCGACCCCCAGCGGCAGGCGCTCGAGGGAGAGGTAGAACAGCCCGTTCATGCCCGCCATGGCGCCGCCGAGCAGCGCGCAGCCGCCGAGCGCGCCCGGGGACCACCGGTGGACCCTCGGGCGCAGGAGCGCCGCCAGCAGGACCCCCGCCAGGAGCAGCCGCAGCAGGACGGTGCCGGGCGCCCCGAGGGCGGGGAACAGGGTGCTCGCGATCGCACTGCCGAACTGGACGCTCCCGATGGACACCGCCATGAGCAGCGGCGCCGGCACGCGGTCCACGGGGCCCGGGGCGGACGTCGCCGCGGTGGGCCCCGGTGCGATGGGCTGCGGTGCGATGGGCTGCGGTGCGATGGGCTGCGGTGCGATGGGCCCCGACGGGTCGGGCGTCGAGGAGGTCACCGCTGGTTCCTACTCCCTCGGGCGTCCGGCTCGGGCACCGGGGCCGCGCCCGGCCGGGGCCGGGCGCGGACCCCTCGGGCCTCGTCAGGTGCGGGGGGCGTCCCCGTCGTCGTCGGGCGCGGGGTCGTCCGCGGGGTCCTGCTCCGGGGCGACGTCCTGCGGCGAGCCGGGCGACCACGGGGTGTCGCGGTCGTCGCCGGAGGCGTCGAGGCCGCGCAGGTAGGCCTCGAGGTCGGCGGCGAGCTCGTCGCCGTCCGGCATCTCGTCGGGCGGCAGGGACGGCGCGAGCAGGCCCGGCCCCTCGAGCGCGCGGCCGGCGAGGACGGCGTCGTAGGTGTGCTCCATCGCGGTCACCGCGCTGCGCGTGTCGTCGTCGCCGGCGACCTGCCGGTCGACCTCGGCGAGCACGTCGCGAGAGGCCTCCTGGAGCACGCCCGTGGGCAGCTCCAGGTCGGCCGTCTCGGCCAGCGCCTCCAGCAGCGCCACGGCGGCCGGGGGGAACTCCGCCTGCGCCAGGTAGTGCGGCACGTGGGCGGTGAAGCCCACGGCCGGCAGACCCGACTGCCCGAACCGCTGCTCCAGCAGCGCGCCCATGTGGCCGGGCACCTCCACCTCGCCGATCCAGCGCGGGCGACCGGCGATGAGCGAGCGGTCGGTGGCGTGCGGCGTCAGCCCGACCGGGCGCGTGTGCGGCGCCGCCCACGGGATGCCGTGCAGCCCGACCGCCAGGCGGACGTCGAAGCGCTCGGTCAGCAGGCGCACGGCGGCGGCGAAGCGCTCCCACTGCAGGTCCGGCTCGGGGCCCGAGAGCACCAGGAAGGGCGTGCCCGCGGCGTCGCGCACGGCGTGCACGAGGATCTCGGGCATCACCACCGCGTCGAAGCGGTCGGTGCGGAAGGTCATCCGCGGGCGCCGGTCCCGGTAGTCCACGAGCTGGTCGGCGTCGAAGCGCGCCACGGGCTCGGACTCGAGCTCGTCGAGGATCGTGCTGACGGCGAGCGAGCTCGCCGAGCCGGCGTCGACGAAGCCGCGCAGGGCGTGGACGAGCACCGGCCGCTCGCCGGGGGTGAGGTCGGAGGTCTCGTAGACCTCCAGGAGGTCCTGGGGATCGAGCATGCCGACGTCAACGCGGGAGCCGGCGCGGACCATCCCCGGCGCTCCGAAGACGCCCACGGAGGCTCCCGGGCACCGGTCCGGGGCACCACGGCTCCGCCGCCTCGCCCGGAGCGGCGCCGGCTCCGCGCCGGCGGCAGACTCCCCGCCATGGACGAGACCCCGCGCCCCCGGCCCACCCAGGACGCCGCTCGCCCCGGCCCCCGACCCGGCGCCGTCGAGGCGGACCGGCCCGACGCCGGCGGGCCCGCGGCCGGCCTGCGCCTGGAGGCCCGGCGGGTCACCTCGCCGCTGGCCCACCACGGCGAGGGCCCCGTCTGGGACGGCGCGGCGTCGACCCTGCGGTGGGTCGACATGCTCCGCGGCGACCTCCTCTCGTGGCGGCCGCCGCAGGGGTGGGACGGCGACCCGGCCGACGACGCGGCCGTGGAGCGCCACCACCTCGGGGACGTCCTCGCCTGCGTGCGCCCCCGGCGGGACGGCGGACTCGTGCTGGCGCTCGAGCGCTGCCTCGCCCTGCTCGACGACGGCGACCTCGGGCGGGTCCCGCCCCGCCGGCTGCCCGAGGTGTGGGACGACGACTCCGTGCGCTTCAACGAGGGGGGCTGCGACCCGCAGGGCCGCTTCTACGCGGGGTCGATGGCCTACGACCAGCGCGAGGGCGCGGCGTCGCTCTACCGCCTCGACCGGGACCTGTCGGTGCACCGCGTCCTGCCCGGCGTCACCGTCTCCAACGGGCTCGCCTGGGCGCCCGACGGCTCGTGCGCCTACTACCAGGACACCGCGACGCAGGCCCTGGACCGCCTCGTCGTCGACGCCGCCGGCGAGGTGGTAGAGCGCTCCCGGGTGCGCGAGGTGCCCGAGGATCTCGGCGGGCCCGACGGCCTGGTCGTGGACGAGGAGGGCTGCGTCTGGTCCGCCCTCTTCGGCGGGTCGGCGGTCCACCGCGTCTCGCCCGACGGCGAGCTCCTCGCCGTGGTCGACGTCGGTGCCCGGCAGGTGACGGCCTGCACCTTCGGCGGGCCCGACCTCGCCGACCTGTTCATCACGACGTCCGCCGACGGCGTGCAGCCGGGCGACGACCCGCTGGCCGGCGCGGTCTTCTGGGTGCGCCCCGGCGTCCGCGGGCTCCCGGTCCTGCCCTTCGCGGGCTGAGGTGCGGGGCGGGCCCGGCGCCCCGCGTAGAGTGGCGCCGGACGGCCGACGGGTCGGGCGAGGCGCTCCCGCCCGGACGGGGGGGCTGGCCACCCGAGGTCCCGGCCGGTGCGCGGCGCCGCCGCGTCCAGCGCCGCTCGTGGTGGGATCCTGAGCCCCGCCACGCCGACCCCGAGAGGCCGGGTGCCCGCATGATCGCGCTCGTCGGCGCCCACGCCGTGGCGGCCGTGCTCGCCCCCGTGCTGGTCCGCCTCCTCGGGTGCCGCGCGTTCCTGCTCCTCGCCCTCGTGCCGGCGGCCTCGCTCGCGTGGCTGGTCGCGCAGGTCGGCGCCCTGACGGCGGGTGGAGAGCGGGTCGAGGTGGTCCCGTGGGTGCCGTCCCTGGACCTCGAGCTCGCCCTGCGCGTCGACGGGCTCTCGCTCGTCCTGGGCCTGCTCGTCACGGGCGTCGGAGCGCTCGTGCTCGCCTACTGCACCTCCTACTTCGACGACGACGAGGAGGGCCTGGGGCGCTTCGCCGGGGTCCTCGTGGCGTTCGCGGGGGCGATGCTCGGGCTCGTCCTGGCCGACGACGTCCTGCTGCTGTACGTGCTGTGGGAGCTGACGACCGTCTTCTCCTACCTGCTCATCGGCCACCTCACCGAGCAGCGCAGCAGCCGGCTGGCCGCCATGCGCGCGCTGGTCGTGACCACCTTCGGCGGTCTGGCGATGCTCGTGGGGCTGGTCGTGCTCGCCGAGCGGGCCGGCACCTACCGGCTGTCGGAGATCGTCGCCTCCCCGCCGGTGGCCGGGGCCGCGACGACGACCGGGCTCGTCCTGGTCCTCGTCGGGGCGCTGTCCAAGTCGGCCATCTGGCCCTTCTCGCTGTGGCTGCCCAGCGCCATGGCCGCGCCCACGCCGGTCAGCGCCTACCTGCACGCCGCCGCGATGGTGAAGGCCGGCGTCTACCTGCTGGCCCGCCTCGCGCCCGGCTTCGCCGACGCGCCCGGCTGGCACCCGCTGGTGCTCGGCCTCGGCGGGGCCACGATGCTCGTGGGCGGCTACCGGGCCCTGCGGCAGTACGACCTCAAGCTGCTGCTGGCGCACGGCACCGTCAGCCAGCTCGGGTTCATGACCGTGCTCGTCGGCGTCGGGGGCCCGGACGGCGCCCTCGCCGGCCTGGCGCTCGTCTGCGCGCACGCCCTGTTCAAGTCGACGCTCTTCCTGTCAGTGGGCGCGATCGACCACGCCACCGGCACCCGCGACCTGCGGCAGCTCTCCGGCGTCCCGCGCCGGCTGCCGGTCGTCACCGGCGCCGCGCTGCTCGCCGCCGCGTCCATGGCGGGGGTCACCCCGCTGGCCGGCTTCGCCGCCAAGGAGTCCGCCTTCGACGCCCTCCTGCACGGCGAGCAGGCACGGACGACGGCGGCGCTCGTCGTCGTGGTGCTCGGCTCGGGGCTGACCGCGGCCTACACGATCCGCTTCTGCTGGGGCGCCTTCGCGTCCAAGGGCCTGCCCGCCACGGACGGCCACCCGGTGGGCGTGTGGCTGTCCGCCCCGCCCGCCGTCCTCGCGCTCGCGAGCGTCGTCGTCGGCGTCGCCACGGGCCCCTGGGAGCGGCTGCTCGCGCCGTACGCGGCGTCCACGGGCGGTGAGCCCGAGGTGCACCTCGAGACCTGGTACGGCCTCTCGCCCGCGTTCGGCCTCAGCCTCGCCTCGATCGCGCTGGGCGCTGCGCTGTTCGCCGCCCGCCGCACGGTGCTGCGGGTGCAGGCGCTCGCGCCCGTGCTCGTGGACACCGAGCGCGGCTACGGCCGCCTCGTGCGCCTCACCGAGCGCCTCGCGGTCGAGACGACCGGCGCCACCCAGCGCGGATCGCTGCCCGCCTACCTCGGCGTCATCTTCACCGTCCTCGTCCTCGGGCCCGGCCTCGCCGCCGCGCTGTCCGGGGCCTGGGACCTCTCCGTGCGGTGGTGGGACTCGCCCGCCCAGCTCGCGACCGGTGCCGTGGTCGGCGCGGCGGCCGTGGCCGCGGCCCGCTCCCGCCGGCGGCTCAAGGCGGCCGTCCTGCTGGGCGTCACCGGCTACGGCGCCGCGCTGCTGTTCGCGCTCCACGGGGCGCCGGACCTCGCGCTCACGCAGGTGCTCGTCGAGACGGTGAGCCTCGTCGTGTTCGTCCTCGTGCTGCGGCGCCTGCCGCCGTACTTCTCCGACCGCCCCCTCAAGCGCAGCCGCTTCGTGCGGGCCGGCCTCGCGGTGGCCGTGGGTGGCGCCGTCAGCGCCGCCGGGCTCGTGGCGGCCGGGGCGCGGACGGCGCTGCCCGTCTCCACGCCCTTCCCGCAGCAGGCCTACGACGAGGGCGGCGGCCGCAACGTCGTCAACGTGCTCCTCGTCGACATCCGCGCCTGGGACACCGTCGGCGAGCTGTCCGTCCTGCTCGTGGCCGCCACCGGCGTCGCCAGCCTCGTCTTCCTCGGCCACCGGTTCGGCCACCTCGACGTGGAGCAGGGGCGCGACGCCGCCTCCGTGCCCGCGGCGTCGTTCGCCTCGGCGTCGGCCGCCGCCACGGCCGCCCGCGGGGCCGAGCCCGCGGACGCCGGGGTCCCCGACCCGGTCGAGGAGAGCCAGCCCCGCAGCTGGACCCGGACGGCGCCCTCGCTGCCCGCCGAGCGGCAGTCGATCATCTTCGAGACGGTCACGCGGCTGACGTTCCACACCGTCGTCCTGTTCTCGCTCTACCTCGTCCTCGCCGGGCACAACCAGCCCGGCGGCGGCTTCGCGGGCGGCCTGGTGGCGGGGCTGGCGCTGATGGTCCGGTACCTGTCCGGCGGCCGGCGCGAGCTCGACCGCGCAGCGCCCGTGCCCGCCGGCCTCCTCCTCGGCTCGGGGCTGTTCCTGTCCGCGGGCGTCGGCCTGGCCGCCGCGCTGCTGGGCTACACGCCGCTGCAGAGCGCGGTGCGCGACCTCCACGTGCCCGTGCTCGGCGACGTCCACCTGGTCACCGCCCTCTTCTTCGACGTGGGCGTCTACCTGCTCGTCATCGGGCTCGTCCTCGACGTGCTCCGCAGCCTCGGCGGCGGCGTCGACGCCCACATCGAGGCGGACGCCGAGGAGCACCCGGGCCGCAGCGCCGCCCTGTCCATCTCGGGAGGGCTGCGCGGCTCGGGCGTCGGCCGCGGGCCCGGCGACGGGTACCCGCGCGCCGGGGGCGAGGGGCCGAGCGCCGGAGGCACCGACGACGTCGGGGCCGCGGCGCCGCGGGGGGACGCCCGATGAGCCCGTCGCTGGCCCTCGTCGCCGTCGTCTTCGTGCTCGTGGCGACGGGCGTCTACCTCGTCCTCGAGCGGAGCCTCACGCGGGTGCTCGTGGGCGTGATCCTGCTCAGCAACGGCATCAACGTCCTGTTCCTGCTGGCGAGCGGGCCGGCGGGCGCCCCGCCGCTCGTCGGCAGCACTCCGGTGTCGGAGATGAGCGACCCCCTGCCGCAGGCCATGGTCCTCACGGCGATCGTCATCACGCTGGGCCTGACGGCCTTCCTGCTCGCCATGGCCTACCGCAGCTGGCAGCTTCACGGCCACGACGAGGTCCAGGACGACGTCGAGGACCGCCAGATCCGCACGCGGGCCGGCCGCGACGAGACCTCCGGCAGCTACGACCCGGACGACGAGGAGTCACCCGTGGAGGAGCGCTCGGAGGACCGCCGCCGCGCCCACGCCAGTCCCGCCCCCGCGGACGCCCCCTCGGGCAGCCGGGCGGACCGGCGCGAGCGGCGCGGGGCCGCGCGCAGCGCCGAGCGCCGCGCCCGGGGCCGGGGGGAGCGGCCGTGACGGGCCCGCTGGTGGGCTCCGCGGCCGGCCTGCTCGCCCGGGCCCTCGCCGCCGGCGGCGCCGAGGGCGCCCAGGGCCGGGGGCTGCGCGCCACGCAGGGCCAGGTGCTCGAGTGGCCGACGCTCGTGCCGCTGCCCGTGCTCGTGCCCCTGGTGGCCGCGGGCCTCGCCCTCGCCCTCGCTCGCCACCGCCGGGCGCAGGCCGCCGTCAGCACCGTCGCGCTGTCCGTCGTCCTGGTGACGGCGGTCGCGATGCTCGTCGCGGTCCAGGACGTCGGGACCCTCGTCGTCACCGTGGGCGGCTGGCCCGCCGACGTGGGGATCTCGCTGGTCGCCGACCAGCTGTCCACGCTGATGCTGAGCGTCTCCAGCGCGGTGACCCTCGGCGTCCTCGTGTACTCGGTCGCCCAGGGCGCCGCGGACGGCGACGACGGCGCCCCGGTCGCGATCTTCCACCCCACCTACCTCGTGCTGTCGGCCGGAGTCTCCAACGCCTTCCTCTCCGGCGACCTGTTCAACCTCTACGTGGGCTTCGAGATGCTGCTGGCCGCCAGCTTCGTGCTGCTGACCCTGGGGGGGACGAGCGCGCGCATCCGCGCCGGCTCCACCTACGTCGTCGTGAGCATCGCCAGCTCGCTCGTCTTCCTCGCGGCCATCGCCCTCGTGTACGCGGCCACGGGCACGGCCAACCTCGCCCAGCTCCCGGAGCGGCTGGACGGGCTGCCCGACGGCGTGCGGCTGGTCCTGCACCTGTCGCTGCTGGTGGCGTTCGGCATCAAGGCCGCCGTCTTCCCGCTGTCGGCCTGGCTGCCGGACTCCTACCCCACCGCGCCGGCGCCCGTCACGGCCGTCTTCGCGGGGCTGCTGACGAAGGTGGGCGTCTACGCGATCATCCGCACCCAGACGCTGCTGTTCCCCGAGGGGCGGCTCGACGACGTCCTGCTCGTCGTGGCGCTGGCCACCATGGTCTTCGGCATCCTGGGGGCGGTGGCGCAGAGCGACATCAAGCGACTGCTGTCCTTCACCCTCGTCAGCCACATCGGCTACATGGTCTTCGGCATCGCGGTGGGCTCGGTCGTGGGGCTCGCCTCCGCGATCTTCTACGTCATCCACCACATCACGGTGCAGACGACGCTCTTCCTCGTGCTGGGCCTCGTCGAGCGCCGCGGCGGCACGACGTCGATGGACCACCTCGGCGGCGTCGCCAAGATCTCCCCGCTGCTCGGGGTCCTGTTCTTCGTGCCGGCGATGAACCTCGCCGGCATCCCGCCGCTGTCGGGGTTCCTCGGCAAGGTGGGACTCATCCAGGCCGGCGTGGCCGACGGCGGCGTGCTGCCCCTCGTGCTCGTGGCGGGGAGCGTGCTCACGAGCCTGCTGACCCTGTACGCCGTCGCGAAGGCGTGGAACCGCGCGTTCTGGAGCCGCCCGGCGACCGTGGACCGCGAGGAGGAGACCCGCGCGCAGGAGGACGACGTGCCCGACGCCGCCACCACGCTCTCCGGCGTCGGCGAGGTGCACCAGCGACGGGGCGCCGTCGAGCGGGCCCAGGGGGGCTCGGTCCTGGCTCCCGCCGCCGGCGAGCGCCGCACCGCCGCCGGCGCGCTGACGGGTCTCGAGGTCGACCCCGACCGCGTGCCGGTGGACATGACCCGGGTGCCGCGGGGGATGGTCGCGCCGACCGCGGCCCTCGTGGCGCTCGGCCTGTCCCTCACGGTGCTGGCGGGGCCGCTCCTGCGCATCGCCGAGGACTCGGCGCTGGAGCTGCTCCAGCGGCGGCCGTACGTGCAGGCCGTCCTCGGCCAGCAGGCGGCCGACCGGGTGGCGTCCACCACCCAGGCCGGCGACGTGCTCGACGGCCCGCCGGGGAGCGGGCGGTGACGCGCGCGCGCCGGGCGGTCGTCCAGTGGCCCGTCCTCGTGTGGACGGCGCTGGTGTGGGTGCTGCTGTGGGGCGACCTGTCGGTGGCCAACGTGCTGGCCGGCCTCGTCCTCGGCCTGCTGGTCGTCGTCGTCTTCCCCCAGCCGCCGCTGCGCTTCCCGGGCGCCGTGCGCCCCGGCGCGGTCCTGCGGCTCCTCGCCTCCTTCGTCGCGGACCTGGTCCGCGCGTCGGTCCAGGTGGCCGCGCTCGTGCTCTCGCGCCGCACGCCGACGAGCTCGGTGCTGGAGGTGCACCTGCGCACGGCGAGCCTGGCGCACCTGACCGCGACCGCCGAGCTGGTCTCGCTCGTGCCGGGCAGCGTCGTCGTCGAGGTGCGACCGGGCACCCAGAGCCTCTTCGTGCACGTCCTCGACACGCCGGACCGCCGCGCCGCGGAGCGGGAGCGGCGGAGGGTCCTCGTCGTCGAGGGCCGCGTGGTGCGGGCCTTCGGCACGACCGAGGAGGTCTCCGACGTCGAGGCCGGTGACGCGAGCGGGCGCGGCGACCACCCCCGCCCGCCCGTGCGCCGCCGCGTGGTGTCCGGGGGCTCGCGCGCCGGGCGCACGGCTCGGCCGGGCGAGCCCGTGCACGAGGTCGGCGCGCCCGGCCGCGCCCCCGAGCGGCAGGAGGGCCGACGGTGAGCGATCTGACCACCCAGCTGGGCGTGAACGGCCCCACCTCCGTGCTGGTGCTGCTCGCCGGCGCGGCGCTGCTGGTCGCCGCGGTGTGCGTCCTGGCGCGGGCGGTCGTCGGCCCGACGATCCTCGACCGCGTCGTCGCGCTCGACGCCCTCGTCGTCGTGCTCGTGGCGGCCTTCGGCCTGCACGCCGCCGTCACCCGCAGCACGGCGACGCTGCCGATCCTCGTCGTGCTGGCCCTGGTGGGCTTCGTCGGCTCGGTCTCGGTGGCCAGGTTCGCCGCCAAGGACGCGCAGTGAGCGCCTGGAGCGCGGTGCTCGACGTGCTCTCGGCGGTGTGCCTCGGCGCCGGCGTCCTCCTGGCGGTCGTGGCCGCCCTCGGCGTCCTGCGGCTGCCGGACGTGCTGACGCGCCTGCACGCGGCGGCCAAGCCGCAGGCGCTCGGCGTCGTGCTGGTGGCGGTCGGGGTCGGGCTCGCGGTGCGCACGCCCGCCGCGGTCGGCGTCGTCACGCTGGTCGTCGTCTTCCAGCTCGTGACCGCGCCCGTCGCCGCGCACATGGTGGGGCGCGCCGCCTACCGCACCGGCAAGGTGCGCCGCGACCTGCTGCTGCTCGACGAGCTCAGCGAGCTCCAGGGCGCAGAGGCGCCCGAGGGCGGCGTCCCCGACGGCTGCGTCGTGCGCGGGGACGGGGACGAGGACCGCTCGGACGAGCCGGACGACGCGCGGCCGCGCGCCTGACCCGCGCCGCCCCAGGGGTGGAGTCGTCGTCTGCTTCGCGCGTGGGGGGCTCGTGAGGGGGAAGTCGTCGTCTGCTTCGCACGTGGGGGGCTCGTGAGGGGGAAGTCGTCGTCTGCTTCGCACGTGGGGCGACGCTCAGGGGCGCTCGACCACCGGGCCCACGGACGACGTCGCCAGGCGCAGGTCGGTCACCGGGGAGCCCGTGCCCGGGAGCACGCGGACCCGCAGCGCCGCGACGTCGTAGACGCCGGGCGCGGGCTGCCGCTGGTCGTTGACGACCAGCGAGACCGCGCTCCTCAGGCCGGACAGCGACGTGCTGGTCGCCGCCGTGACGGGCGGCGTCGCGCCGCGCACCGTCCTGCCGAGCGTCTTCACCACGCCCGTCGGACCGAAGAGGCCGGTGTCGAGCAGGGGACCCATCACGCCGAGCACGTCGCCGAGCTTGACGACGCCACCGAGAGCGTTGACCTTCGCGCTCCCCCTGGTGATCCCGTCGACCGTCCCGCTGATGTCGAGGAGGGTGAGGCCCCCGAGACGCGCGCGGGCCGTCACGGGTGCGGCGCGCAGGGCCTTCTCGAGGTCACTCTCCACGCTCGTGACCCACCCGGTGAGCAGCGCGTCCACCCGGGTCGTGACGAGGCTGAGCGCCGCCTGGTCGAGCACGAGCTCGGTGCCCGGTGCCCGGCCGTTGACGCCGCCGGACAGGAGCCGGGCGAGATCCACCTCGACCGTGCCGCGGCCGAGGTCGACGACCACCTCGGTGCCGTCGCCGAGGCGCTCGGTGAGGAGCGGGGCCACGGCTGCCGCAGCGTCGACCTGGACGTCGACCGTGACGGTGGAGCCGAGAAGGCTGCCGACCCCTCCCAGAGCCGACTCGAGCGTCCGCTCCAGCGACTCGACGGACGCCTGCGCGGCAGCTGCTGCGGTCTTCGCCGTCTGCGTCACCGCGGGCACCGTCGGGGTGGTGAGCACGGTCCGCAGGCCGGAGACCCCGTAGTCGCGCAGCGGGAGGGCGCCGAGCTCGTCGCGCAGGCAGCCGTCGAGCAGGGCGGTCGACGCGAGGGCACCCACCTCGAGCCTGGCCCCGGCCAGCGCGGCTGTGCCGGGGGCGAGCGCGGCGAGGTCGAGCACCGCCGGGCTCGGCAGGCGGCCGTCGGGCACGGAGCCCGCGCCGGTGGTGGTCCGCACGGCGCCGGTGCTGCCCACGGCGCCGGTGGCGGCGGCGGCCTCGCCGTCGCTGGTCGCGCGGGCGTGCTGCTGCAGGACGGCCGCCTCCTGACCGGCGGCGGGGAGGGCGACGACGGACGCGGTCTGCGCACCCAGGGTCGAGCTCAGCGCCGTCACGGACAGGGGGGCCGCGTGGGCGTCGGGAGCGGCGGCGGGCGCCGTCGCCGGCTGGGGGCTGGCGGAGGTCCCCACCTCACCCGTGTGCGTGGTCCTGACCCCGGAGAGGGCCGCCAGCGGGTCGAGGTCCGTGCCGAGGAGGGCGCCGGAGAGCATCCGGCTGCTGGAGGTGGAGGAGTAGCGGTACGCCCTGGTGCAGTCGCGCGCGCCGCGCACCAGCGGGGAGGTCACGTGCTCGCTGTCCGTCCAGGAGGCGTCGGTGGCGGTCAGCAGCGGGAGCGCGGCGGTGGACCCGTCGGGGCCCACGGCGCGGTCGAGCGCGGGCAGGAGGGCGGCGACCACCGCGAGCGCGCCCGCGCCGGCGAGCAGCCGGGCCCTGGAGCCTCCGCTGGTCCGGCGGGGCGGACGGCTCACGAGGTCCTCCGGCGAGAGCTCCTGCGGGCGATCCGGCCCAGGAGCAGCCCGGCCGCGACGGCGGCGCCGGCGGCGCCGAGCGCGGGGAGCGCGTCGAGGCCCGTGCGCGCGAGGCGGCTCGGCAGCGAGGACGCGAGCACGGTCTCGGGGGAGCCGGTGCCGGTGGTCGCCGAGGCGCCGACGACCGTCGCGGCGCCGGCGGGACCGGCTCCGCCGGACCCGTCCAGGACCGCGGTGCCCGTGCCGCCGCCCGTGCCGGTGCCGCCGGTGCCGCCGGTGCCGCCGGTGCCGGTCTCCCCGCCGGTGCCGGGGGCACCCGGAGTGGCGGGCCCACCGGGGGTGCTGGGTCCACCGGGCGCGGCGGGGGTCCCCGGCCCGCTGGGCGTGCCGGGTGCCTCGGGCGCGTCGCCGGGGCTGCCGGGGTCGCCGTCCGTGCCGTCGGTGCTGGGTACGGGTGCGGGCGTGGAGGTGGGTGCCGGCGCGTCGAGCTCGTCACCCGTCGCCGTGAGGCCCATGCCGAAGGAGGACGTCGCACCCTGGAGCTCCTCGGGTGCGTCGGCGGGGAGCACCAGGGTCAGCAGAAGGCGCTCGCCGTTCGCCGGGGTGATCCTCCTGGCGGGGATCACCAGGTCGTGCGGCACGTCGGCGAGGCGTTCGTCCCTGATGAGGACCCGCTCCCGGAGGGCGCAGGTCGGGGCGGGGTCCGTGGTGGGGTGGACGCCCATGTCGACGTCGTCCCACCGGACGGCGCAGCTGCGCAGCGTCGCCCGCAGGCCCTGCGGGTGCTCGACCATCTGACCCGACGAGATGATGGTGAGGGCGAGCTCCCCCTCGGGCGCGCCCTCGATGTCGGCGAAGATCCGCCAGTGGACCTGCTCGCCCGGTGACAGCCTGCTGAGGGCGTCCGGGTCGACGGTGGACTTGACCCTGAGCACGTCGACCTGCTCCCGCTCCGTCGTCGTGGCCGACGCCGGACCCGCGGCGGACGGGGCGAGCGCCGCGACGAGCGCGGCCACCGCGACGGCGCGCGCCCGGCTCACGGCTGCGCCCCGGCGAGCTCCCGGCGCGGCCACGACGCGGCCACGGCGAGGCCGGCCACGAGGAGCGTCGTGGCGCCCAGGGCGGCCGGTCGCTGGACGGCCTCCACCCAGGCGCCGAGGTGGGGCAGCGCCCACACCACGCGCCCCACGCGGGTGACCCGGTAGGCGGCAGGGTCCACGGACCCGTTGGCGTCGCCGCGCAGCACGAGCACCGCGCCCCCGGGTGCGGCCGGGTCGGGGGTGGCCTCGACGACGCGGTGGGTGATGGGCAGCGTCCCCTCGCGGGGGACGGTGACGACGTCCCCGACAGCGACGTCGAGCGCGTCGACCTGCCGGACGACGGCGAGCGCACCGGTCGGCATGGTCGGCGCCATCGACCCCGTCTTGAACACCACGAGGGTGGCGTCGAGCACCGCTCCGAGCACGAGCAGCGCCAGGCAGGCGGAGCCGAGCAGCGCCCCCGTCGTGAGCGCGGCCTCGCGCAGCCATCCCGTCGTCCTCATCGCGTCCCCCCGCGGTCCGTCCCGGTCGTGCCCCTGGTGCCGCCCTGCGCGGCCACAGCCCCCTGCGCTCAGCGGGACTGGCTGGTGAACGACCACACAGGGGTGGCGCTCGCGCCCATGAGGGACTCCGACGACCCGCCGGGGAGGGTGATGGCGAAGCACAGGTCGACCGGGTCGCCGGGCGCGGTCTCGGTGGCGGGGGCGAGCTCGACGGCGCCGGCGGACGAGCCGCTCGTCAGGGCGCTGCTCGTCACGAGCGGGGTGCCCGCTGCCGAGGTGAAGGCGGCGGCGCCGCAGTCGGCCTTGGCGACGCCGGCGCGCAGGGAGTAGCGCAGAGCGGCGAAGAGGTCGCCCTCGGCTGTGACGGCCGCCGCCCGCACGACCGGGTCGACCGCCGGGCCGACCGTGACGGAGGCGCCGGCGCTCCGCGCGGCGGTGCGCAGCTGCATGGGGGCGTAGACGACGTCGCCCGGCGACAGGGAGGTCGCCTGGAGCGGGGAGAAGCTCAGGCCGCCCGCGAGCTCCTGCTCCTCGCGGTCGACGAAGTTCGCCGCGCCGGACAGACCGTCCCAGACGTTCTGCTCGACCTCGAAGTAGCTGGCGGCCACGCCGCCGTCCCCGGAGCCGGCGCCGTACACCCACTCGGAGTCGGTCCAGGCCGCCAGGGTCGCGGCGGAGCCGACGCCCAGGACGAGGCCGCCCGCGAGGAGCGCGCGGAGCCGACCTCGGCGCGGGCGCGGCGCCGGGGCCGCGGCCGAGGCCCCGTCCCATCGGTAGGTGCCCGCGGTGGTGGTGGTCAGCGGCGTGGCGGTGCTCATGTTCGGTGTCCCCCCCGGGTCGACGGCCCGGGGGACCCTCCCCCGGCTCTGCCGTCCCAGGGGGTCTCGGCAGAGGAGGAGACCGAGTGAGGTCGTTGAACGATGCATCTCCACCGCTCGGCGCAACATCGCCCCCGGTGTCGCGGGGCGCGTCGCCTCAGGCGAAGAGCTCCAGGAGCCGGCGCAGGACGGGGACCAGCGTGGGGATCAGGGCGGCGACGAGGCCCAGCACGAGCAGGAGGGCCACGAGGCGCACCCCCCGGGCCGGCCCGCCCTCGGGCCCGCGCAGCGAGCGCAGGACCACGCCGTCAGTGGGCCTGCTCGAGGTTGCCCGGCAGGTGGCCCGTGCTCTTGCGGAAGTAGCTGGCGGCGTTGCGGCGGAAGAGCAGCCTGGCGGCACCCACCACCGCGCCCGACAGCAGCGCCCAGGCCACCGCCTCGCCCCACGAGGTCTCGTCCGACTCCGGGTTGAGCGGCGGGTCACCGCCGAGGGCCTTGCGCCACACCGTGGTCAGGACCTTGTTGGCGGCGATCCCGGTGGCGATGGCGCCGCCCGTCCCGACGAGCTTCCAGATGGCGTCTCCCATGGGCGACACCCTGCCGCCGCCCCGGGGGAGCGGCAAGCGCAGTCGCGCGACCCCGGCGCCGCCAGGGGCGATCGGGGTGCGCTGGTCCACGCTCCGCAGGCGGGTGGAGGTGACGCAGCGTCCCGGGCGCGACGGGCAGTGGCCAGATGCGGGTGCCTCGGGGGACGATCGGTCGCATACCGCCGCCACCGGCGGTACCGGGGCCCGCCCGCAGCGCGAGGTGCGCGGGGTGGGTGAGCGCGCCGCGCGCCCCGCGACGCGGCGGAGGGATGAGGAGCTGGCATGAAGGTGTTCCGCTGCGGCGACGTCGTCCCCGGGTGCACGAGGCAGCTCGAGGGCGCCGACGAGCAGGAGCTGCTCCGCGCCGTGGGCGAGCACGCGCGCCGGGACCACGGCGTCGAGCTCGACGCCGTGGCGCTGAGCGCCGTCAGGGAGAGGGTGCGGTCCCGGTGACGCCCGCGAGCGCCGCGCCGCCGCCCCCGCCCCGGCCCGTGGCCGGGGCCGAGGGCGCGCTGGCCGCGGTGCTCGCGTCCCCCGACCTCCTGGGCTGCGCGGTGCAGCCGGTGGTGGACCTCGAGCGCGCCGTCGTCGCGGGCTACGAGGTCCTCGCCCGCCCGGCGCCGCGGCTCGGCGTCGGCCCGGCGCCGCTCTTCGCCGCCGCCGCCGAGGACATCGGTTCGCTGGAGGCCCTGCACGTCCTGGCCCTGCGGACGGCCCACCCCCTGCTGGCGGATCTGCCGCCGGACACCTTCCTCACGGTCAACGCGGACGCCCGGGCGCTCGCCTCCCCCCGGGTGCTGGCGGAGCTGCTGGCCTGGGGCGACCTCGGCGGGCTCGTCGTCGAGGTCCTCGAGGAGCGCTGGCCCGACGACCACGGGCCGGTGCTCTCCTCGCTCGACGCCCTGCGCGCGGCCGGAGCGCTCGTCGCCCTCGACGACGTCGGCGCGGCCTGGGCCGGGCTCTCCCGGGTCCTCGAGGTCAGGCCCTCCTTCGTCAAGCTGGACCGCCACCTGGTCGCCCGGCTCGGCCACGACCCCGCGGTCGAGGCCACGGTGCGCGCCGTCGGCGACATGGCCGACACCCTCGACGCCTGGGTCTGCCTCGAGGGCGTCGAGACGCCCGACCAGCTGGCCGCCGCGGCCCGGCTGGGCGTGCCGCTGGCCCAGGGGTACCTCCTCGGCCGTCCGGCGGCGGCGTGGCCGCAGCCGGACCTCGCCGTCGTGCGCGAGCTGCGGAGCGAGACGGGTTCCGGCGCGGGCCTCGCGGGGCTGGTGCGCACGCCCGGGCGGGGCGACCTCGAGGTCGACGACCGCGGTCGCCCGCTCTCGGTGGGGGCGTCCCTGCCCGACGGTCGCGCCTGGCGCCACCCCGTCACGGCCCTCGGCATCCGCACCTCCCCGCACGCGGCGCTGGCTCGGGCGATGGCGCGCCCGCCGCAGGACCGCTTCGCACCGCTGGTCGTCACCGCGGCCGACGGCCGGGCCCTGGGGCTCGTGCACGTCGACGCCCTGGCGACCGCGGTGGCCGCCAGCTCGGGGCGGGCCGGGACCGCGGGGCGGGGATAGGCTCCCGGGCGAACGACAGGGGAGCGCCGTGGGGCGCTGAGAGTGCGGCGACCGGCCGCAGACCCTCGAACCTGACCCGGCTCGCACCGGCGTAGGGAGTCGGGCTCGACCACGTCCGCGCGAGCGGGCGGGTCCCCCTCGTGCACCGCACGGGAGGAGCACCACCATGAGCAGCACCTCGCGCAGCACCTCGCGCACCACCTCGCCCGGCGCCGCCGGGAGCACCCGCCGCAGCTGGCGGGTCGTCGACATCGTCGTCTGCGCCGTCGTCGGCGTGGCCGCGGGCGTGGCCCTGTGGGCCTTCGGCCTCGCCTACCGGCCCCTCGCCGAGGCGCTCGGCTTCCTGGCGCCGCTCTCGGCGGTCCTCAACGGCGGCTTCCTGTTCCCGGCCCTGCTCGGCGGTCTCGTCGTGCGCCGCCCGGGTGCAGCGCTCTTCGCCGAGGTCCTCGCCGGCCTGACGTCCATGCTCATCGGCACGGAGTGGGGCGTCCCCGTGCTGGTCTGGGCCGTCGTGCAGGGGCTGGCCGCCGAGCTCGGCTTCGCGGTCCTCGGCTACCGGCGGTGGGGCCTGCCCGCCGCCCTGCTCTCCGGCGCCTGCGCCGGGCTGGCCGTGGGCCTGATGGACACGACCTTCTACTACCCGGCGTGGGAGGCCGGCTACAAGCTCCTCTACGTCCTGTTCTCCATCCCCTCCGGGATCCTGCTCGCCGGCCTCCTGGCCCACCTCGTGGTCCGCGCGCTCGCCCGCACGGGGGCGCTGTCGGGGTTCGCCTCCGGTCGCTCCGGCGAGCGGGTCTGAGCCCGGTGCCGGCCCGGTCCGGCGGCGCGGCGGCGCCCGGGCGCAGGGCGGGTGGGGTCGGCCCCGGACCTGCGGCCCGACCGTCGCCCCGCCCGTCTCCTGGAACGCCTCCCGGGCCGGCCCCCGGGCCGGTCGGCGTGCTCGCGCGGGGGTGGTCCTGGCGCCACGGGGGCCGCAGGGCGCAGGCCGTCTCCGGGCTGGACCTCGCCGTCGAGCCCGCTGAGCGGGTGCTGCTGCTGGGCCCCTCCGGTGCGGGGAAGTCGACGCTGCTCGCCGGGCTCGTCGGGGTCCTGCCCGACGCCGGCGGCGACGCGGACGAGGGGGAGGCGCAGGGCGAGCTGCTCGTGGGCGGGGCGCCGGCCGGTGCGCGCCGGGGCCGCGCCGGGCTGGTGCTCCAGGACCCGGAGAGCCAGGTCGTGCTCGCGCGGGTCGGCGACGACGTCGCCTTCGGGCCCGAGAACCTCGAGGTGCCGCGCGAGGAGATCTGGCCCCGGGTGCGCGCGGCCCTGGACGCCGTCGGCCTCGACGTGCCGCTGGACCACCCGACCGCCGCGCTGTCGGGCGGGCAGAAGCAGCGCCTGGCCCTCGCCGGCGTGCTGGCCATGCGCCCGGGCCTCGTGCTGCTGGACGAGCCGACCGCCAACCTCGACCCCGCCGGCGTCACCGAGGTGCGCGACGCCGTCGTGCGCGCGCTGGACGCGACGGGCGCCACGCTCGTCGTCGTCGAGCACCGGGTGGCGGTGTGGGCGGACGTCGTCGACCGCGTCGTCGTCCTCGGCGCCCCGGGGGACGGGCCCGCGGTGGTGGCCGACGGGCCCCCGGACCAGGTGCTGGCCGCGCACGGGGACGAGCTGGCGGCCCGCGGGGTCTGGGTCCCGCCGCGCTACCGCACCCGCCCCCTCGTCCCCGGGTGGCGGCCGCCCGCCCCGGGGGAGGAGCTGCTCGCGGCGCGCTCGCTCGCCTGCGCCCGTCCGGGCGGACCGGTGGCGGTCCGCTCGGCCGACCTCGTCCTGCCGGCGGCGTCGTGCACGGCCCTGACCGGGGCGAACGGGGCGGGCAAGACGACGCTGGCGCTGACGGTGGCCGGCCTGCTCGAGCCCGTCGGCGGGGCGGTGGTCGCCTCGGGGGCGCTCGCCGACGGCCTCGGCCCCTCGCCGTGGCGCTGGCGCTCGCGCGACCTGCTGCGGCGCGTCGGCACCGTCTTCCAGGACCCGGAGCACCAGCTCGTGGCCGCCACCGTCGCCGACGAGCTCGCCCACGGGCCGCGGCTGCTCGGCCGCCCCGAGGAGGAGGTCCGACGCCGCACCGAGGAGCTGCTGGAGCGGCTGCGGCTGACCGCCCTGGCGCGGGCGCACCCCTTCACGCTCTCGGGGGGCGAGAAGCGCCGGCTGTCGGTGGCCACCGCGCTCGCCACGGGGCCGCGCGCCGTCGTGCTCGACGAGCCGACCTTCGGCCAGGACGCCCGCACGTGGGCCGAGCTCGTGGAGCTGCTCCGCGAGCTCGTCGCCGGCGGGGCCGCGCTGCTCGCCGTCACGCACGACGCCGACCTCGTCGACGCGCTGGGCGCCCGCACGCACCACCTGGAGCCGCCCGACCCGGCGGTGCCGCTGGCGCCGCGCGCCGACACCCCGCCCCCGTGGCGGCTCGCCCGCCGCTGGGGGCGGCGGTGAGCGCCGGCGGGGCGCGGCCGAGCGGCCCACCACGGGACGACCCACCACGGGACGGCCCGGCGCTGGACGGCCCGGCGCTGGACGGCTCGGCACCGACCCGGGCGGGGACGTCGACCCTCGGGGGCCTCACCGGCTCCGTCCGCCCGACGCCGCTGACGCGCGCCAACCCGCTGGCGACCCTCCTCGGCGGGCTCGTCATCGCCGTGGCGCTGCTGCTGACGGTGGACGTCGTCAGCGCGGGGGTCGCCCTCCTGCTCGAGCTCTGCCTGCTGCCCCTGGCCGGGCTCGCCCCCCGCGCGCTGCTGGTGCGCCTGCTGCCGGTCCTGCTGGCGAGCGTCCCCGCGGGGCTCGTGACGACCGTGATCGGCCGCGACTCGGGCGAGGTGCTGCTCGGCGCCGGCCCCCTGACGGTCACGGAGGGGTCGCTGGGCCTCGGCGTCGCCATCACGCTGCGCGTGCTGGCCGTGGGCGTCCCCGGCCTCGTGCTCCTCGTGGCCACCGACCCGACCGACCTCGCCGACGGGCTCGCCCAGCGGTTGCACCTGCCGCACCGCTTCGTGCTCGGCGGTCTGGCGGGCCTGCGCCTCGTGGGCCTGCTGGTCGTGGAGTGGCGGACGCTGGTGCTCGCCCGCCGCGCCCGGGGGCTGGGGGACGCCCGCGGGCCGCTGGCCGGCACGCGGGTGGTGGCCGGCCAGGTGCTGGCGCTGCTCGTGATCGCCCTGCGCCGGGCGACCCGCCTGGCGCTGGCGATGGAGGCCCGCGGCTTCGGCGTGCCCGGTGCGGGCCGCACGTGGGCGCGCACGAGCAGCCTGGCGCCCCGGGACGCCGGCGTCGTCGCCGTGTGCGCTGGAGTGGCCGGCCTCGCCACGGCCGCCGCGCTCGTCGCGGGCACCTGGGCGCCCGTCGTCGGCTGAGACCACCTGGTCCCGGGACGCCCCGCCCGGACCCGTCCGGACCCGTCCGCGCGCTCGCGGAGAGCCGCGCCGGTGGTCCCCGCGTCACACGCCGGAAACACGGCGTCACCGCCGAGGAACACGGCTCGTGCACTGTCGCCGCCGTCACGCCAGCTGCACCGCAGGAGGACCCGTGAGCGCCATGACCGCCATCCCCGCCCTGACCGCCGACCGCCGCGCCGCTCGCACGGCCGCGCGGGGGACCCACCCCGCCGGGACGGGCCGCTCGCGCCGCAGCCGGGCCACGCCGCGTCGCACGGCCCCCGCGCCCCTGGCCGTCGCGGACGGCCTCTCGCTGGCTCGTCGTCCCTGGCACCTGGAGCCCACCGGGCCCGGCCTCTCGCCCTCCGCCCTGGGCGAGGACGCCCCGCTCGACGTCCTCGCCGGCCTGTCGGCGCGCACCGGCGTCCCGGGGACGGCCGAGGAGGCGTCCGGCCGGCTCCTCGTGCGCGGCGCCGTGGCCGCCGACCTGCCCGCCCTGGCGGCCCTCCACGGCCGCTGCACGGGCACCACGCTGCTGCAGCGCTACCGCAGCGGCGGCCGAGCGCCGTCGCTGACCGCGCTGACCGAGATGCTGCGGGAGCCCCTGGTCCTCGTGGTGACGGCGGCGCCGCGCCGCGTCGTGGCGGTCGCCGTCGCGCACGTCGGCGAGCGGCCCAGCGTGGACTTCACGACCGAGATGGGCCTGCTCGTCGAGGACGCGTGGCAGGCGCGCGGCGTCGGCAGCGCCGTGGCGCGCCACGTCGGGGCAGCGCTGCGCCACCTCGGCTACGGCCAGGTCGTGACGCGCTCAGCGACCTCCTCGCTGCCGCTGTCCCGCGTCATGGAGGGCCTGGGCACCACGCGCCACGTCCTCGCCGCGGACGGCGGCGCCGAGCTGGTGACCCGCCTGGACGTCGACGCCCTCGACGGGCTGGCGGGGGGCGCCGCGTCGTCGCTCCTGGGCGTCGCGGCCGTCGCGCGCTGACGTCCGGGAGACCGCGCGCCCGCGCGCGGCGGCCCGCACGGGAGCTCGCCGCCCACCCCCGGGGCCGCGGGTCAGCGGGGGCGCAGCACCGCGGTGAGCGCCCGGTGGTCGCTCCCGACGTCGTCGAGGACCGCGGTGACAGGCCGCCATGTGCGCTCGTCGGCCAGCACGTGGTCGATGGGCGCGGCCAGGGCCGGCGGCAGCGACGTCGGCCACGTGCCCGGGGCGGCCGGCCCGGCCGCCTCCGCGGGCGTGCACCCGGAGCGGCGCACGACGGCGTGGTCGGCGGTCGCGTTGAGGTCCCCGGCCACGACCCCGCCGGGCAGCTGCGCGCAGAGCGCGAGCGCCGCAGCGGTCTCGGCGCGCCACCGGTCCATGTCGAAGACCAGCGGCAGGGCGGGGAGGGTGTGCACGGCGGCGAGCGCGGGCCCTCGCCCGCTGGCCGGGCGCGCCACGACGGCGCCGCCGCGCAGGTCCGGGGCCGGCGCCGCCTCGTAGGTCCCGAGGTCGGTGGAGACGAGCAGGTGCGTGGCCGGCCGGACGAAGGGGAGCAGGAAGCCCGACCGGCGCGGCTCCAGCAGGTCCGGCGGCGACCCGGAGGAGGCCGTCGAGAGCAGCTGGACGGGCCGGCCGGCACGGCCGAGGCCGTCGGCCACCTCCTGCGCGAGCGCCACAGGGGTCTCGGAGAGCGCGAGGACGTCGGAGCCGCGGCCCAGCGCGAGCTCGACGACGTCGTCCGCGGCGAGGCCGCGCGGGCCGACGTTGAGGGTGGTGACCACGAGGTCGCCCTCCGCCGCGGGAGCCGCTCCGGCCGTGGTCGCAGGAGCGGCCCCCGGCGACCCGGCGCGGACGAGGAGCACCGCCCCGTGGCCCAGCCCGGAGACCAGGAGGCACCCGACCAGCGCCAGCAGCCACCGCGGCCCCCCGCGCGGCGTCCGGCGCCGGTGCCGGCGCACGACGACGGCCGCGAGGGCGAGCAGCAGCGCCAGGACGAGGCACGCGGCGCCCGTCAGGGACCGCAGGGTCACGAGCTGCGCCCACGGCGTCGTCATGGACAGGCCGACCAGGGCGGGGTCGAGCGAGACCAGGGCACCGGCGCCCACCACGACGACGACGGCTGCCCCGAGCGCGTCGAGGACGCGGTCGGCCCGCGGGCGGCGCAGGCGCGCGGGCGCCCGGCCCGCGGCGCCCCGTCGGCCCGCGGCGCCCTGCGGGCTCGAGGCGCTGGGCACGGCACGAGACTGGCGCACGCCGTCCCGCCCGCGCCCGCCGGGGGAGGCGCGACGCCCCGTCGACCTCTCCCGGCGACCTGCCGGTCGACCTCTCCGTCCGCCTCCGGGACCCGCCTCAGAGCGCGTGGGCGTCCGACCACCGCTTCCAGGCGCCGGCGTCGCCCTCGACGACGACGTCGTCGGTGCGCCGCCACAGGGCCAGCAGCAGCTCGCTCGCGCCGCCCCGCACGACGACGTCGGGCCGGGGCGCCGCGGCGGCGGCGCCGGTGCCGGTGCCGCAGGGGGTGCTGCCGCTGGCGTCCCACCGGAGGAGCCACGCACCTGCGGCGCCCGGTGCGCCCGTCTCCTCCAGGCGCAGGTGCACCGGGTCCGCCGGGGACAGCGCGGCGGCCCGGGTGACCACGCCGGGGTTGGTCGGCACGACGAGCAGGTGCTCGGCCACCCCGTCGCGGGCGACCGCCGCCGGCACCCAGGGCGCGCGCCCGGCTGCGAGGGCCACGTCGGCGGTGTGGACCGCGCTCTCGTGCAGCAGCCGCCGCGGCCAGAAGGAGGCCCGCAGCTCCGGGCCGAAGGTCCACGCGGGGGCGTCGGGTGACGTCCCGCGCAGCGCCTCCAGCACGTCGTCGGCGCTCTCGCGCAACCAGGTCCGCGGGTCGGGGCCGGGGGCGGGCACGACGTCGCGGTAGCGCGCCCGCTCGGTCGTGCCCGAGCGCAGCATCGCCGCCGCCCACCGGTAGGTCCCGCCGAGGTGGTCCAGCAGCGCGGCGACGTCCCACCCCGGGCAGGCGGGCACCGCCGCCCGCAGGCCCACGTCGTCCACCTCCGCGAGCAGGGCGTCCACCTGCGCCGGCAGCAGGGCGAGGTGGTCGAGGGCGTCGTCCGGCGAGGGCACGCGGGGATTCTCCCGACCACCGGCCGGGGTCGTCCAGGAGCGGGGCCGCAGCGGCCCCGTGCGGCGCGACCTGGCGAGGTCCCCGGCAGCGCGGCGAGAACCGCCCTGACCTGCGAGGACGCCGCGTCCACGACGCCTCTGCAGGTCGCCCCGCGCGAGGGGCCGTCGTCAGCGTCCGGCCCGCCGCCACCACCGGCGCCGCGGGGGCGGCGCGGCCGGCGGCTGCGGGGTCGGCGGCTGCGGGGTCGGGCGCGGCGGGCGGGCCTCGCGCCAGCGCTGGAGCTGCACCTCCAGGTCGAGCGGGCCGACGGCGACCGGCGGGCCGGACGCCGGGCGCAGGTAGGCGTCGCGCAGCCGGCCGTTGAAGTCGGCGACGAGCTCTCGGACCTCCCGCTCCGAGCGCAGCTCGGGGACGGCGGCGCGCAGCTCGGCGCGCTCGCGCCGCAGCGCGAGGCCGACCGGCAGCGCCGCGGACAGGTCGGCTCCCTCGCGCTCGGCCCAGTCGAGGACCCACTGGTGGCTGCTGCGCTGCCGGTGCAGGTCGGGGATCGGCCTCCCCTCGCCGCGCAGGCCCGTGAAGGCCCCGCGCTGCTGGGCGTCGCGGATCTGCTGCTCGACCCAGTCCGCCACCGGGACGTCGTGGGGCCGCCTGCGCCGCTCCTCCACCAGCCCTCCTCGCCGTCGTCCGCCCTGGCACCCATGCTCGGCGCGCGCCGCCCAGGGCGTCCACCGGGGGCTCGTCCGGGAGCCGCGACGGTCGTCCGGGGCGCGGTGACCACCGCCGGCCCCGCACACTCGGGCCATGTTCTTCTTCTTCAGCAACCGCCTGGGCTGCCTGGGCTCCCTCCTGCTCTCCGCGCTCGTGACCGGGGTGCTGCTGCTGGTCTTCCTCCGGTGACCGTCGGGAGCGCGGGGGTGCCCGCCGACGGGAGCGCGGTCGCCGGCGGGGTCCGCGACGACCGGCCGGCCCTGCGCGCCGACTGCTCGCGCTGCGTCGGCTTGTGCTGCGTGGCCCCCGCCTTCACGGCCTCCGCCGACTTCGCGCTCGACAAGCCGGCCGGCGTCCCGTGCCCGAACCTGCGCCGCGACGCGCTCTGCGGCATCCACGACCGGCTGAGGCCCGCGGGCTTCCCCGGGTGCGCCGTCTTCGACTGCTTCGGCGCCGGCCAGCACGTCGTGGCCGTGGTCCTCGGCGGCCCGCGGGACGAGCGCTCCCCGTCGCAGACCGGGGCGATGCACGCCGCGCTGGACCCCGCCCGCTCCCTGTTCGAGGTCCTCCACCACCTCGCCGAGGCGCTGTCGCTGCTCGACGCCCACCGGGGCGAGGGCGCGGACGTCGACGCCCTGCACGCGGAGCTCCGCGGCGCCCGTGCGCGCGCGCGAGCCGCCCTGGAGCTCGACGCGCCGGGGCTCGCGGCGCTCGACGTCGGCGGTCTGCGGGCCGACGTCGGGCCGCTGCTGCTGCGCACCAGCGCCGCGGTGCGGGCCCGCGCGGTGCAGGCGGGGGCGCGGCCCGGCGGTCCTCGCCGTCCACCGCGCGTCGGCCCGCACGCCGACCTCGCCGGGGCCCGCCTGCGCGGGGCGGACCTGCGGGCTGCGGACCTGCGCGGAGCCCTGCTGATCGGGGCGGACCTGCGCGGCGCCGACCTGTCGGCGGCGGACCTGCTCGGCGCGGACCTGCGGGCCGCGGACCTGCGCGGCGCGCACCTGGCGGGAGCGCTGTTCCTCACCCGGCCGCAGCTGGGGGCGGCGCGCGGCGACGCCGCCACGACCGTGCCGGACGTCCTCGGTCGCCCCTCGCACTGGCATCCTGCTCGCTGACGTCCCGCGCACCGGCGGTCCGGCACCGGCGTCCCGCACACCCGGGCCCTGCACGGCCGGCACGACCCGGGTCCGGTGCACCGGCCCGTGGAGGTGGCCCGCCGCATGAGCTCGCCCGTCGGCCCCGACCCCTCCTGCGCGCCGGACGGGGACCCGGACGACGACGTCGCGACGACGGCCGTCGTCCTCGGCGTGCTCTCCGTCGTCTTCTCCGTGCTGACGGGCGTGCCCGCCCTGGTGGCCGGGCTCGTCGGGCTGGTCCGCTCGCGGCGCCGCGGCACCGGGGCCGTGCGCTCGGGGGCGGCCGTCCTCCTGGGCACCGGGTCGGTCGTCGTCGCGGTCCTGGTGGTGCAGGCCGTGGCGCCCGTGTGGCGGACCCTGCAGGCGGTCGGGGGCGTCCCCGCCGACGACGTGCTCGTCTCGGGCAGCCCCTCGGCGCGCGCGGGGGCCGCGGAGGCCGCCGGGGTGGTCGAGGAGCTCGGCGTCGACCCGGCCTCCCTCGACTGCGGTTCTCCCGCACCGGGGCTCGACGTCAGCCTCACCTGCACCGGGCAGCGCTCGACCGGAGAGGCCGTCGAGCTGACCGGGACGTGCCCGGCCTCCCTCGTCACGGGCGAGGCCGTGTGCACGGTCGACCTGGTCGGGCCCGAGGGCACCGAGCAGCGCGAGGTCCGCGTGGTCCTGCGCGACGGCGTCCCCGAGGCCGAGCTGCTGCCGCGGTGACCGGCGGGCCGGCTCGCCCCGCGGCCCCGGGGACGCTCCGGGGCACCCCGTGGCGAGACGACGGGCGGTCCGGGGAAGACGGGGAGCGGCTGAGGTGCTACAAATGAGTGGTCGTCCAGTTTCGTGTGTCGTGTCATCCACGCTCGCGGTAACGAGGCGGCGGTGAGAACGAGGTCCCGATAGGCGGGTCCGAGGCGCCGTCGTCTGGGTCGGCCGGTCGCGCAGAGTGTGCGACCGACACCCGTGAAGGAGTGGTGGTCACATGGCACAGGGAACCGTGAAGTGGTTCAACCCGGAGAAGGGCTTCGGCTTCATCTCGCCGAGCGACGGCAGCGCTGACGTCTTCGTGCACCACAGCGAGATCGACATGCAGGGCTACCG
>Ga0210040_10001546_pt1 | contig 34458 bp, 11 predicted proteins | sample CryGeyCG12114_NA_FD_185462 | JGI IMG/M metagenome (GOLD analysis project Ga0210040, IMG submission 185462) | Groundwater microbial communities from aquifer - Crystal Geyser CG19_WC_8/21/14_NA (SPAdes) (version 2) | ecosystem: Environmental > Aquatic > Deep subsurface > Groundwater | place: USA...
CAGTGGGTGGTATAGCAAGACATTCAAAGGGATACAGGGACGAGAACCAACCGACGCTGCGCAAGGTGGCGGGCAAGCCGGGCAACAGCAAGAGAGAAGAGGTGTTATGGAATGATGAGCAGGCTCTAGTGAAGATGGAGCACTTGTGATTAATGTGACGTATCCAATGTTTATTTTTCAAAATATATGCCTTAAGTGTACAGGAAAAGCGACAATGCCTGTTGTATGATACATATCAGGCCTTCGCTCAAAGGATGTATCGAGCTATATCGCAATAGCCCGAGTCTAGCTCGATATCAGCTCGCGCTGGCTCGCTGCCAGCTCGCTAGCGATGAGCTGGCTCGAGCTGGCTCGGGCTAGCTCGATACCGAGTCGAGACATTAGGTACAGCTCGAGCTTATTCTACTATCCCGAGTTATGTATATGTATGCATATTTAACAACTTTAAAGTTGAATACGTTTGTATAAATTTATATAAACGTAATGCTCGATATATCATTAAGTCGCCGCCTTGGTACGTATATAGAATGTGTAGTATGTTTCTCTACTATACACCTAGGTGCTTTCTCTCTTACACTATATACACTTATATATATTACTCCTTTACGTATACTTCCTAATGACCTATATAGGTAGTCCTCTATTAACGCTAGAATAGATTAACGCTTATATAGATATATAGAACCCACCTATATATAGTATATGCGTAAAGAACTTAAGTGATAGTATATGGTATCTTGATGTAGTAATATTAGAACGCGGAAGAACGAAAAATAAGATGGCTTCTCGGAACGTGGCCTTTAAGCACCTAGGATAGTTAATATATGTGTACGGGTTAGAGTTCGAGATATTCAGCTATAGCTTTATCCGGCTGAGAGGTAAAGCTTATCGTTACGAAAGAAGTCTTTATCGACTTCGGTATCGGTGTCGTCGTTGAGGGAGATACCTCTAGTACTGGTTCTAGAGGTGGTTATAGAGAAGGGAAAGTCGGCTGGCTTTAGTGCCTTATCTTACCACGTGCTTATGCTACGGAAACTGTTAAATGTGTTGCGGAGGTATTCTGTATCTCGGAACTTGTCGTTAAAGTCCCCTTCGTTGTCGGTAGCTAGCTTATAGAACCGCGTAGTGTATACTAGTATTACGAAGGTGACTGTTATAGCGTTAGGAGAAGAAAAGATCTTAGAAGCTATTCTAAAACTTATATCTTATCTATGTACGAGCGTCGGGCGTACTATGCTAGAAGTCGATGTGTCCGCGAGTAAATTAGAAGACCTCGAATGGCTATGCTGGTTATAGCCGGTTAAGGATTGCCTTCTTGAGCTCCTTAAAATTCGTAATATCGACTAGGTCTTAACCTTCTTCTTACTATAAGTAACTATCTATCTAGCTACTCGTATTCTTAATAGATCTATTTCTCTAGCTTTTAAAGTTAGAGTTGATAGAGTCTTTAGCGCTCTTCTAGAGTGGCTGGTCTAGGCTAATATTGGGGAAAGTCATTAGGATGACCTTTACGACTTTAGTTCTATCTAACTAAGTTAATAATACTTGCCGGCTATATTGTTTAAGGCGCTTAAAGGACTGCTTTTTATCCTCTTAATATATTATACCCGTTGTCTAAGGCGTATTCTAGGTGTTCTAGGAGTCGGTGTCGCCTTCGATAGTTGTTAATCGCTGACTGTCGTTGTTGCTAGTTAGGCGAGTGCTAGAATGGCTTCCTCGAGGTCGGGACGTAGGAGGGGTAGGTGATTTTGCGAGAAGGCTTTCTAGTTCTTGCTGTCTATTAGTAGGGAGGGGAGATAGTCGTGGTGAGCGGACTTAGCGTGGTTTAATCTACTGCTGGGTAGTTAGCTTGCGCGCTGCTATTAAAGAGCTAGGCTGAGAGACTTTACGGACTTGTGGCTTTATAGGTTTCGATACCTAAGTCGCTGGCCGCTGTGGCTGCTTGACTACTTGCTTAAACGCTACGTTAGATGGTCGCTTTTCCTGTACTCGAGGTTTTGCTAGGTTCACTATAGCTTTCGCCTGTTAAAATATTAGGAAGCTATTCTAGGATTTAAGGAGACTCACGTGTGGTATACGCGGTAGAGATTTCGCGTCTCCGTCGTCTATATCCTTATCCTTATCCTTATCCTCGTCCTCGTTGGCCGGTTTATCTATTTAGTAGTCCTCGATATCGTAAGTCGAATCATTATCGTTATCGTTTATATATATAGTTAAAGCATTCGTTTTGCGCTTACGCTTACCGCTTAGAGCTAGCTCGTTTAATATACCTGTATCGACGAATGCTTGTAAGAAAGTTTCGGGTTTCGGCTCTAGCGTTTCTGTTCTTAATATCGTATTAGCTCGGCTAGTTCGGGCTCTCTTTAGTGCTAGCGTTTTCTTTTAGCTTGCAGGAGCAGCTCTCTTCTTAGCTACTGCGGGTTGAGACTGACGCTGGGAGGATAATATAGCTAGAGTGGTGAGACGTAGAATAGCTTCCTAGAGTAAGATAAAGGAAACGCGAAACGCTGTAGTAGACGGAATAAGAGGAAGGCTTTCTAGAACTAGTAAATTAGTATTCTAGTTGCTATATAAGTGGCGTTAATAGCGAGAGGTAGGCTGGTTCGTACTAAGTAGTGTTGATGAACGGCGACACTTAAGTGATACGCGGTTATAACTTTAAAAACACTAAAGTCCCGGAAGCTATTTGTAGGGTTAATACCTAAATAATCGGGTACTATTGTAGAAATAGATTAGAAAGGCTTTTTCTTACCCTAACTTATATGTACACAATGTGATATCTTTAACCTCGCTATCGCTTTAAGTTACGCTATTGTAAAGTCGTTTAGCGTATAGTAATCGATATCTTAATATTATTAATTATTATAATGTCTTAGATAGGAATAAGTCTGATATAGTGTGCGGTTATATCGACCTTACTCGTCGCCTATAGTTTGTGTGTAAATGCGGTAGTGAGCGGGTAGAATATATATAGGTAAGTAATAAGATTCTTAGGGCACGCTACCGGTGTAAATAATAATAATTATAAGGCGATAGTAACCTTAAAAATTAATCGCACCTTTATATCTCGCTATCGCCTATACTAGTCGCCTTCTCTCTTATTGCCTCCCTTTATTATCTTTTATCGTATTCGATCTATTCTATCTTATCTTTTACCTCGATACCGCTCCTTACTATACTAGTGCCTCGGGCCGGGTACTAATCTATACTACTTAGCTGATCGTTTAACTCTAGAAAGCTATTCTAGTACTATAGCTTCAACTACGACCTTTATCCCACTGTATATTAACCTTACTCGTAATCCTAGAAAGCTATCTTATACTATCTAATACTACTCTTCTTTCGGCGCGTTTTTCGTTATACTAGGAAGCTATTCTTAATTATACCACCTATAGTTACGAGCGAGGAGATATAGCCCCTTAAGTCTATAGGTAGCTACGAGGTAGAGTCCGTAGTGGCTAAATTCTTCGATTTAGCGAACACTAATGTACTTTAAGAACTTATCGCGAATCGTGATATTTAGGAAATCGTAGAGGAGTTCTACGCGAAATAGATCTAGCCCTAGATCGATACCGCTAAAGCTGCCTAGTCGTAAGGTGGTCGCGGGTAGCGCGAGAAGTAAATACACTTTAAGGTAGTTGAGATAGTACTTATTACGGACGACTAGAACAATAGGTAGTACGGCCGAAAACGACCTGCTATAAATAATATTATCGACGGCTATACTATAGCTATTATCAGTCTTATTAGAGAACTAGAATACCTTTCTATATCTCTTCTTTATAAGAGACTCGACCTTTCCCTCTACGTAAAGCGCTATATAATATAGTTACTACTTAAATATATTATTTACGAGATAGGCCCTACTAGGAAGGTTAAGAAAGAGGTAACTCGCCTGAACGCGGAGAGGAAATAGAAGAAAAAGGAGGCTAATAAACTCCGGGAGAAAGCACGAAAGAAGGCTAATAAGAAGCGTAAGGCTAACGACGGTACGCCTGTACTAGCCTTAGGATCTAAAATAGCTTTCTAGGAGTTCGTATTGCTCGAAGACGAGGAGGTGATCTCTAAGCCTATAGTAGACGAGTTAGCTAAAGAGTATAAGCTTATCGAGTTATAATTTAATAACAACGACGATAAGGACCTACCTTAGGGCCTAAAAAACTTCCTATCCGAGATTCTATAACGATCCTAGGCGCCGAAAGACTTCCGTTAGGTAATAGTAGAGAGAGGCTACCTTACTCCTAGCTAGCGTATACTCGCCGAGAGGACGAGCGCTATAATGGACGTAACTAATCGATTCTAGTAAGATAAGCTGGTTTTAAACTTAGTATAGTACTACGGCGACTATAAGGAAGTCGTTCGTATTATCGACGAGATTATATTAGGTATGCGTGATCTTAAAGACCGAGTTTAGTAACGAGAAGTCGAACTCCGTAAGGAGGACGAGGAATACGATCTTCCGAAAGGCTTCCTAACTCCTAAGGATCGAGATATATACTTAGTAAAAGAGAAGTAGGTTAATAATAAGCGGTACTAATACCTTAAGTATAAGAAGGCTTATAAATATATTAGTATCGACTATAAGAACCCTCGTTTCGACCTTTAACCTAGTACCTTTAAGTTTAAGTTCTAGCAGCCTATCGCTATCTTTATAATGTAAAGATTCTAGGAGCGAGGTCTTAGCGGCTGCGTGCTAGTAGATAAGATAGGTCTTAGTAAGACCTCCGAGTACCTAGGCTTCTTTATAAAGGTAAGTCTAAGAATGCCTTTTTATCCTTCCTTATCCCTCTCCCTACCGTCTCTTAGCACTATATAACGGATCACCCCTCTATACTAGTAATACTAGAAAGCTATTCTAGATATTATACTACTAGCGTTCGTTAAGAAGCTATTCTAGAAGTCCCTTTACTGATATCCGCTATAGTATATCTAATAACGTTAAGCGATGATTAACGCTGGTAAGGAGGACGACCTTTCGCCGGCTTATCCGTCGATACTTGTAATACTGCCTTCTTTAATCGCTTAGACTAAGCGCGAGATTAGAAAGGTTTGTGAAGATTAAGTTATAATCGTCGACTACTACGGGTAGTACCCTTATGCCGGAGTAATCACTAAGTAGCTTACCCTAAAGCACCCTATCTTCGATAAAGGTAAGGAGGAGAATACTCGTACTATCGTTGTTACTGCCTATAGAACGTTTGCTTAACGATACGGCTCGCGATAAGTAAAGGAGTTTTAGTCTAGCTAAGATATTACTCCTATTAAGTAGTAGAAATAGATACGCTAGAAGCTAAAGAACTAAAAGTACGATCTCGGTAGACTCTTCGAGTACTACTTCGCCGACGAGGCTAACGCTATTAAGAACTAAGCCTCCTACTCTAACACCGCTATTAAATAGTTAGAGACCTTCGTAATATATATTACCGGTACGGTAGCCGGTAATAGAATCGAGGATATCCTTAGCTTAGCTAAGGTTATCTAGCTATCGGCTAAGAAGATTAAGAAGGTCGAAGAGAACTACGACGTTTAGGCCCTAGACGAATTCGACCCCTACGACTAAGAAGCCTTTCTAGATAATATAACTATAGCTAAGATCCTCCGCCTTAAGTACTAGAACGTCAACGACTTATTAGTAAAGGGTGACCTAACGAATAAGAACCTAAGTCTACTCGATAAGCGCCTAGTATCCTTCTAGGCCTCGTGCGCTATTATACGATCTAACGTCTCCGAAGTCCCTAGTTACGGTACCGTAGGTGCCGTATTTAAGACCTTAACGGCCCGCCGTCTATATACTACGTTTAATAAAGATAAGCAGGAGATATATAACGATATCTCTACTTAGTTAGCTAGTAAGCTAGTTTAACTCGATAAGAAGATCGATAAGTACATCTAGAACTTTAAGTACCTACGATAACTACTCCTATTCTCTTAGTAGACTAGCTTTAAGCATATTTACTAGAAGTTTATAGCCGATAAAGTCCTCGCCCTACTAGAGAGGGAAGATCTCCTCGACTATATTATTAAGATGTACTGCGAGAAGACTAAGAAAGCTATTCTAGAAAGTCTCGAGGAGAAGCTTTCGCTCCTTATTTAAGGCTCCTTAAAAGGCCTTAGTCTGCTAAAGCTTATGCGAAAGATCGTTATATAAGAGTAGAATAAGCTTATTATCTTCTATACCTAGCTCTCCTAGATACTATATATTATAGCTATCCTCCGTAGTTTAGGCGTAGATACACTCGCCTACCACTTTAGACTCTCCGGGAAATAGAAGGATTAGATTATTATATAATTCAATAGCTAATACGAGAAAGATATCGAAGTCCTTAGCCCTAGAGTCCTCCTTATAACGTCCGTCCTTATAGGTATCGGCCTAAACCTATAAGGGGCGCGCTATAATATAGTGTTTACGGACTCTTCGCTCGCCTAATACCTCTACGAGTAAGCTCTTTACCGCTATTACCGTTTAGGCTAGGAGTATAATGTTAATGCTTATACTCTCGTGTAGAAGGGCTTATTTAATAAGCGAATAATCGATAATACGTTGAGGAAGGCAGCCTCCGCGCTTCTCGCTAGTCTTAATGCTAACTTCGGCTTCGATATCGAAGAGGATAATTTAGGCGATCGAATACTCGAGCTTAGGGACTAGGTGCTATATAACGACTATCTTATCCCTACGACTAATCTACGAGTGGCTAATAACCTGGAGAAATACGAAGTCCTAAAAGGCTTCTAGGTTTTAGGCTAGCTTCTTAGTAACCGCCTTAGGAAGAAGTTCGAGGATAATGGCGATAAGGAGGATGAGTAAGCTTAACTTGAGGATACCTCTTCTAGCGGTAGCGATAGCGATGGTAGCACTGAGTCCGAGGCTTAACCTCGCGTGCCGAAGCGGGTAGCTAAGCCTGAGGACGAGCCGTAGCAAGGTAACGAAATCGAGTACGAGACTTTATCTAAGAGTAGTAACGAGGAGTAGGTACCTTCCTTACCTAGTAATAGTACGAATCTACTTAAGTGTAAGTATATTTACGGATATATATATAAATATACCGCTATTACTACGGACTAGATCTTAAAAGGCATCCTTAATTACGTAGCTATAGTATTACTAACTTCGGCCGCTAGACTAAGTCTAGGAAGGTATTCTAGAACATTATAATTATAGTTTTACGCGTTTCGTTTTAGTTTTACTTACGAGCGGTGCTAGAGTTAACAAGGGGAGATGCTAGAGAAAGGACGTTGTACTTATCGGGAGTCGTTAGTGCTGTTTTAGCTTTTGCTTTTTGCTCTTACTTTTAGAGTTAGATAGAATAATAGGAATCTTAAGATTAATTTAACGCGTAAAATTATACTTAAATATAGATCGTTAACTAAATATAAGATGCTACTATATCTCGAATAACTTATAGGTATCTACCTTTAAAAGGAGTACTTATGCTGGTAGGAACGAAATTATTACCCTAGTACCCTCTAAAAAACAGCCCTACTACCTTTAGTCTAATATCTCGTTAAAAATATACACTACTATCTTTACTATACCTTCTCGTATACCTTCTCGTAATTTATTATATCTATTATTCTTTTTAATACAATAATGCCGGGTCGTTATAAGATCGTACTTAGAAACTAAGTTACCTAGAGAGCCCGCGTAAACGTTAAGTAAGAAGTTATATAGCAACACTATAGTAGTCCTAAAGATACCCTAGACCTTCCTAGCTTAGCGTAAGATAACGGCGAGTCTAAGAATAGCTTTCTAGGTTATATAGATAACGACGTATAGATGAGAGATACTAATTTAGCGCTTATAAGTATTAGTTCTAGCAGTATCGGTAGTGAAGGTATTATAAGTGTAGAAAGTGCTTATAGAGATAGCGATGAACTCTCTTAGAATTATATAGTAGCAGCTACTTACTAGGCCGTATAGGTAACGGTAAGGTCGGTGATACTCTACCTGCTTAAGCTAATCTTAAGAAGGCTTCTTAAAACTTACCGCTAGGAGTTAAATATATACTACCTTACGAACTAAACCTCGACCTCGAACTTACCTTCGATTACCGGTACGACCCTTATAATAGCGAAGAGCTAGAGTTCGAAGAGGTACTAGAATATTAAGAACCTAGAACGAGTACCTTCTTCGATATCGACCGTCTACTCTCTTTACCACCCTCCTTATCGTCCTTATTATCTAGGGCTAAAAGCATCTATTATAGGTAGACGTAGGCTAGACTCGACCCCTTTAGCCTTGCTCTTAGTCTATTCGTAGAGAAATTAGCTATCTTAAGGTTAGATTAGGTTATACTAAGAGAAGTCCTATAGTTTAAAGAATCTATTAATCTCGGTGAGCACGAGGTTAACCTGCCCTATAAGCTAGATACCCTAAAAAAGCAAGTCCGTACTTATATATCGATGTAGAGAGTGCTAAGGAAGTAGATACTTATATCTTACTAAAGAATAGCGTTACTACTAGCGTAAGCGAAACGTCGGCTAACTCTAACGATCGAGAGGCTTAACTAGGTGTACTAGTATAATCCTAAAGACCTAATTAGAAGTATACTATTAGCTACGGTACTTACGGAGAAGATGTACTCGGGTATCGGCGAGAAGGTAGATAGACTAATAGAGTACTAGTAGTCGAAGGCCTAGTATACGTCGAATCTAGCCACGTCTAGTAACTTTAAGCGAACTTAAGAAGGCTTTCCTATTCTAGTTAGCGACTTCGTTAAGTTTAACCTAAAGCGGGACTTAGCTTACCTAGAGCTAACGTATACTAGAGGGCGAGTCTGCAAGATCTACTACGATCGTAGCTTATCTAGTCCCTTTTAAGAGCCGGTTATTGCCGTTAAAGTCCTTCTATTAGCTTTAGAGCTATAATATAGACTAGAAGTAATAGCTAATATAGAGCTTAATTACTACGAGCTGCTCCTCTAGAATAGGAAGCTTACGCTACGATTACTCGAAGTTCGGTACTATATTATAGTTATCGTCGACCGCGAGTAGGAAGGTGTAAAGGGTGAGTATATCGCTTAACTATAATACTATATTAAGTAGATATTCGATAGCACCCGATATATACTAATACGGTATACGCATATACTACGAGGCGAGCTTAAAATCGAATACTTCGGTTAAGAGTAACTATATACCTTCGATGTTAATAACGAAGAAGGGCTCGACGTACGATCGTTCCTATTTATCCTATTTATCGACGGTTTTAGCGTATATCGAACCACTTACCGATTACTTAAGGCCTTTTACTAGATCTCGGCGTCGTTAGACTAGAAAGAACGTTAGAAGCTCGCTAACGTCTTTACCTTTATATTAGGGCCCTATAGGGCTTAGGACGCCGATGTAGTAAGCTATTTTAGGAAGGCTTTCTAGGATTTAGCTAAGGGCGTAGTTATAACTATTAACGAGTAAAAGACACTAGTGCGAGCCTTTATTATATACTTTATTAGTAACCTTTCTTAGTAGGCTAATAACTTAGGTTTTAAGCGTTATAGTACTAAGTTTAGGTGTTAGTCGTGTATAACGCTAAAGGAAGACTAGTATAACCTCGATACCTTAGCTTAATACTATTAGCGCACGTACTAGGATATACTAGAGGTACGCAGTTACGGTAATATACTAATCGGCGGAGAATAGAAGCGTTAGTTTGCTCGGTACGGTATATATATAATTAAGCCCTCTATTATCTAGCTAGCCTTATACCTTAACCTTATCCTTACTCGCCTATACGACGTGCCCTATTTAGAATAGCGCGGCCTCGGAAGAATCCTCTATACTCTACTGTTCTAGAATATCCTTACAAAGAACGATTAAAGCGCCTACCTTAGATACTTCTAGATATTTCTATTTCTAAAGGGGTGGTTAAGGATTTAGAACCTCGAAACTCATATATAATCCTAGTCGCTAATAGAGTTAGGTCGAGTATACCTACTAATACTATTAATTCTTCGCTTATATACGAGACCGAGTTAGTTTTAGATACGTTTCTACTAGGAACTCGATTAGCTCAACCTATAGCTAGAAGATAAATAGACCCTAGTATAATAGATTATTAGCGCCTATACCGTTATTGTATATTGTAACGTAAAGATAGGAAGGTATACCTATACTCAACCTTAAGATATCTAAGGGTACCTCTACTAAGCACGCTAGTCTTACTAGCGACTCCTATAGGCCGCTAAGAACGCTAAGTCTAATACTATAAAGCTAGAAGATGTAGAAGATAAAGTATAGAAAGCTATTCTAGATATTAATAATATACTAGACGATAATAATAACGATAACGATATTACTACTACTAACCCTCTTATAGATACAGACGACGGTAACGAAATAATAAACCTCGGACTATAAGTACCTAGAAGTAAGTTTACTCGCCTTCGTAGCCTTCTAAACGTGTATATAGGATGCTATATTCTAGTTAATATAGAATAATATTCTACTACTATAAATTACGCAGTTCTTATAGGTAAGCTTAAGTATAAGTATTTTAAATAATAAGCCGATAACGCAGCCCTACTAAATCTAATAGTATACCTATTTTTAACTAATGTAGCTAAGTAATCGATACATATCGGACTTATAGGCGGCTAGGACTATAACTACCCTAAACTTTACGAGGCTATTAGTATTACCTTAGAGCATTATCCGAAGCTAATACAATTATACCTACTATCCTATAAGCGTAATCTCCCTAAGTATGCGGAGGATAATTTACCGTAGGTTGTAGAGGACCCTATATATCTTAAAATTCATATCAATAGATATAACTTCGTCCTTACCTCTAGTAATAACTACTTCGGCCTAACTAAGAAAATAATAATATATGGGTTTTGTGGCCGTACTAACTTCCTAGAGGTCTTGCGTAGCGCCTTTCGAAGCGAGTATCGTATCGACGGTATTACTAAATTTCGTTAGTTAGCTATAAGACGAGTAAAGTAGTATTAGCGCGTCGGCTTTATAGATCGGTAAGTATAGGAAAGGCTTCTATAATCTGCTACTAACTAGTACGCCTAGGAATAACGATCGTATAGTCCTTAATATTAGTAATACTATTACTATAAGTCGATACTATTATTAACTTAACTAATTAATACTCGTGCTTCTCGACAGTAAGTTCTATACGTTCTATATCTCTAGACGCATCGTACTCGTTCTCAAACCCGCTAATAGCTACGTTAATAACTCGGGTATCGATAAACTATAGGAAGCTATTCTATATAATCCTATTATAGGTGTATCTATTTATCGTTTATACTAAGACTAGAAAATTATTAGGGTGCCTGCCCTTCTAAAAGGACGTCCCTACTTTATCTCTATCCCTAAAGACGATACCTTAATTAATATAGCTTATATATTATTAGGTAACGGATAGAATAACCTAAAATTACTACTGAAATTTACCTAGGATCTAGACGCGTAATAATACATTACGCGTTACGTATTAAAGAGCTTATATATACGATATAACCCTCTATAAGGGGTAATAGCTATTAAATAATAGTATTTAGAAATTAAGTTATAGTGTTACTAGAGCAAGGATTGATTACTAGCGTAGGGTAGAATTAGAGGAGTCGGCTTATAAGATCCTTTAACGTACCGACTTAGTGGGTAAGTAGACGCTAAAACCCGAGTTATAATCGGTAACTCGAAAGACCTTAATAATTTAGATATACGACCGATTATATAGCTATAATATAGATAAAGACTAGAATAAGCTACCGCTACTTTCGTATAGGTGTACGAGATCCTATACGAGTTAGTCGCGATACGAGAAGGTATTCTACGTGTATATATACTTATATATATTAAAAAGAGCTAAGGTAACGGTATAAATATATACGATAATAGTATACGGTGCTAGTAGTATAAGAGGAGGTATATATATACTTTATACTATACGTATATAATATATAGCTAGACGATGCTATCGATAGTAATATATATATATATATAGAAGTATATATAGTATATAATAAAGCCTAATATAATCTATATCTATATATCGAGACCACTAAGCTAGCTAGAGGTAACTTAAGCTAAATCGCGATAGCTCTACGTACCGAGCTAGCTCGAGCTAGCTCGATACTAGCCCTCCGTCTCGGTAGCGGTAACTACTCGGCGTCTCGATACTAGCTCGAGCTTAGCTTAATACTAGCTCGATTCTAGGTCGATTCTAGCTTAAGCTTAGTACTACTATAGTTTATTATCTAGCGAGCTGCGTCGGACTAGTACCGAGCTAAATCGAACTAAGCACGAGCTGAATCGAACTAGGTACGAGTTAAGTACGAGCTAATATCGAGCTAGTATCGGTCTAGTATCGAACTATATATTGTACGAAGGCCTAATATATACTATCTTACCCTTTATATAGATATTAGCACGCTATTAGCATCGTACTAGTACGCTATTAGCACGAGATTCTATACTAGCACGCTACTAGTATATATATTAGCACGCGTACTAGTATAACTTTATATTATAAGCGTGCTAGTAGGTATAGTATGCTAAGATCGTATCTAGAATAAACGTGTTAGTAAGCGTGTTATAGTATGCTAAGACCGTGTCTAGAATAACGACGTGCAGCTACCTAAGGCATCTAGATTAAACTTTTTAAGCTTATATCGTCGCCGTCTCTTACTTAATAGGCTAATTATAGAGCGACGACGAGGTTTTTATTAATACCCGAATACATATTCGGATTTTTCGGCTAAATCTATATATAAAGGTATTCTCTATATTATACTACCTAGTACTAGTAGCTAGTAAATACTTATAAGTTTTTTATAAAAAAAAATTCGGATATCGATATAGGTACTAATATATATACTAACACCCGTACTAGTAGCGTACTAGCAGCGTGCTAACACCGTACTAGCACTTAACACGTTTCCTATTTTAACGACATGTTAGCTGTACTAACACGCGTACTAGTATCGTACTAGCACGCGTACTGACATCGTGTTAGCATTGTGCTAGCACGATGCCAGCAACCCTACGGAGGGCATGATAGTATTTTATCGTCTACGAGTTCACACGTTGTAGTATGTTCCCGAGTGACGCTTTAAGTGACAGCTATCTAGGCTCTTTATATCATTTTTCTATGTAAGACGAAGTGTAGTAACGCGAGGCCCGCCTACGGACACTGCCGGGACTACAGCATCATATCACTACGCTAATCGCTCGGGAAATACATGTATTAGAAGAAGTACGGCTTCTCTTTACTGGTTACTACCTTGCCCCGCGCTAATGTGTTAACACGGTATCAGCATGCGGTCGGAACATGTTCGGACCGCGATTCAAAACCGTGTTGAACGCGTGTTAGCACGCAGTTCGAACTTGTGCTAGCACGCGGTCCAAACCCCCTGCGATATAGTTAAATTTATTAGTGTCGCGGACACGTGTCGGACCTGTGTTCGAACGCGTGTCAACACGGATTTAACACGGTTTTCAGTCGCAGTCCGACCGTAGTCCGACCGTGTTCCCACCGGTTTAAAATTCAAAAAATTATATATAAAAAAACTTATAGAAAATTATCCTTAAGTACCTACCTCTATAGTATATAATAGATATCTCTATATATAGATTTAGCTGAAAAATCCGAATCTTTAATCGAGTATAAGCTATAACCTCGTCGTCGCTATATAAACAGCTTTTTATAAATAAAGCGACGACGATATAAGCTTAAAACCTTAATTACTAATGCCTTAGGCAGCTGCATCCCTTTTTTTTCCAAACGCCGATAATATACGATATAACACGCGATATAACACGCCGAACGTTAGGTTAAACCCGAATTTTCGAATCTCGAACACGAAACCTAACACGCTAAATACGTCGAACGTTGAATTATATAGGAATTTGTGCTGATATATAGTCCGACGCGTGTCCAACACGTGTCCGACGCGTGTCCGATGCTTGAATCTGTGTTAGTACGCTGCCGACACCGTGCTGAAACCGTGTCAACACATTAGCACGGGGCAAGGTAGTAGTAAGACGCGACTAGCGATACCTATAGGTACTTTAGAAGTAAGTATATAAGAAATCGTAGTAGACTATAAAAAGGTGCTTAATAATTAATCGACTCGTGTTTCGAAAGGTAGGCATCAATGTTAATAATAAGGTGGAACGCGAATTAGCCTCAGACGTAACTAGCTGCTTGAGCATATCATTTTAGGACAACAGGTTCGACCTAACAAAATGTGTTGGACGAGCTCGTCCACTGCTGATGTCGCCTGGCTCTCTCGCTGCACCCGCTTCGGGTAGCGTGGATGCCGGAAATGCCAGGACACCAGGCAGTGACGTGCGCAAGCACCACCATGGTTGGTGGTACTAGTATTTGTGATCGAGGAAAGGACATACCTGTCGGAGCTCGGCTCACTGATTGTTCAAGGACGATTTTCCTACTCATGGTGGTGACAATTTTTGACATCGACCTTGAAAGATCGCAAATCGAGTCGAGAGACTGTTCTACCTCACGAAGAGGACTTTCCCACCTCTCCCCTTCATAGCAAAAGTTCGTGGCTGTAAGTGACAGTGACTAAGTGGATGATGCACAACAGTCAGGCTTGCTCGCTTCTCGACAGCGTTCACCCACGGGATCTTGAGGTTGCTGCTTTCTTGTAGGGCTAGCGTCGCTATGAATGCGCTGCTCCCACCATACTAACACACAAGTTCGCTGGCCACTGCCACTCGGATGCATTCTCGCAAGTATCAGAAGCGGGGCTGGCGGACCACTATTGGCACTCAGTCCTTAGCGCGTATCCTTACCATAGCTTTAACCTTGGCCCCCATCGGCTGAGCCTGAAGGCTTCCTTCGCTCTTCATCTTCGTGCATCTGGCACCCTTGTCCATCATGCAGAGTCGCGCCATTATCAGAAGACATGGCTGCTACCTGCAGCAGCAGCACGAATCGGCGCACAATTGGACTGACATCGGACTGCAGTACAGACTTGCCAGCAAACACAAAATTCGTCATCACGATCCCGTGGCCTTTTTCAGCCTTACTTACCATAGTACTAATGGTGCTACTGTCGCTATCTGGCCCTGAGCCTGGCACTCAATCTCATCGATCTCTTACTCACATAAGTCGTCCGAGAGCACTATGTGGGCCCGTAGCACATCAGACCGGCTGGATGTCCAATCTCAGCTGATTGAGAACAAGCCAGCTGCCAGTAGTCAGCACCTCGAGCATGGATCAAGTCAGCAGCCGGAAAGCCTGCGGAGAAGTATCCCAAATCTGCTCCTGCTGATCTGTGGTGACGTCCTCGCCATTCTATCATGGTGCGCTATGTTGCTGTATGCTTTGCTATTATGGTACAGCCACCGCAAAAGAGAAATCGACCTCAGCGATCGAATGTTCGATCCTCATCTGCTGATGGAATTCGCCAGACCAGTATGCTTCAAGGATCTACTTCGGACACATAACTGACATGAACAGCTATCAACCGTATTCACAATCCTGTTCGCTGCAACCACCGGTCGATCTGTAAGGTCATTGGCATTGTGGCTCCTACAACGAGGCTGCTCAGTCGTAACGCTTGACCGACTGTTTGGTAGCACTACTGTCGGCGGTACTTTGCTTACGAACTCGACTCTGGGCATACCACAAACGCTCGTTGCCTATGTCTTGATCACGGCACTACTCTGTCTCTGGACGCTGTCGCCACTTGCTAGTCAAGCTCTTCTCCGCATAATATCTTTTCAGCCTGATGTAAGAATGCAGACTCTGGATAGAACATATATGAACATCTCGGACTGGGGCGGGCTCCAAGGTGCTGGTTCTGATGGCTCGACAACAGTCATCGCACCTAACACTCTGATGAACGCAGCACTAATAGCACCACAAAGCACGAAGGATCTGCCGCGAGACATGTGGGGCAATGTCAAGATTCCTCTCCTGAGTGCTCTTGAAGACACCGAAACGCAGGAAGGTTGGCAAGACGTGAAGCATGATGGCTTTGCGAGCTATTCATCATTGGTAGGACTTCCAATTGCGATGCCGATTGCTGGCGCATCGCGAACATCAGGGACTTCGGCCAACATGTCTGTCGCATCATGGTATTGGGATCTTGACTGCGGTTTACAGCCATGGACTAACGGATCGGCCAATGCCTCAGATAACAATGCTACCCTCGAGTGGTATTATAATTAGACAGAGCAATTTACGTTCAACTAGACAAGCAGCATCTACGACTGGTCCCCACCGATTCAAGTCTTCGTGGAGGAACTAGGTCTGAATCGCACTGGGTCCTTCTGCGATGTTCGGTGCGGCAATACCACGACTATCTTTTGCCCCGGTCTGCCTGCTCGCAAGCTTGGCATGATCCTCAACGACAGTGGCTATTTTATGTACAGCACATGCGCTCTCAGCACAATCTACGTGGAGACTGAGATACTTTGCGATCATGGTGGTTGTCGAGCGAACCGCGCTAGACGACCCAACAAGCAGGACCTTCCTCCGCCAGAGTGGACCGTCCTCGACATATGCATGCAAACTTCCGAGAACTGGCACCCTCTCGGTCGCTCCTTCACGAACTTAGTAGATTCCATACAAAGTCGCATCAATGGTAGTGGAGGCAAAAACGCGCTCGTCGGCTTTATCATGGATCCTGCGAATGCTTTTGGCGGTGGCCTGGCTACGGCTAGACTCTCGGATCAGTCTCCTGATGTCATTACCCAGAGATTAGCACAGTTCATCAACTCATACTGGATGTCACGTCTATCGTACAATCTCACCACCGGAGACTGGGGTGACGACTTCAAACACTTCAGTCGATGCACTCAGGGTACAATAGGAGACGGCATAAATACTTCTCTCCTTGAGACTTCCACAGCTTTCGTCTATGATGAGTACAGCATGTTCACCTGCGATTTGTGGTGGCTCACGGCCTTCACGATATCCGTACTCGTTGCACTTATCACGTCGATCTTTGGCATAATCGTCGTCCTTCGCAGCAGAGGTCCAAGGCTGGCAATGAGTGTGACAACCATGATCAGAGACTCACCTTATGTGGCGCTGCCGTTCGTCACCTCATACATGGATGATTCGGAGAGATCCAGACGGATGGGCCAGACTCGATTGATACTTGCCGATGTTGCGCCTGGTCATGAGGTCGGTCACGTTGCGATTGCCCAGGAATATAAGGGAGCTGAACTTGGTCGCTTGAAGGAAGGCAGGTTGTACGACTAAGGTGACAAGAAGGCACTCACGACCGGTCATATTGCTCGAAAATGTTCTTCCTAGGTGTTGATCGAGGTTTGTGAATCAGTCAAAAAGCTCATAATGTTGCTTCTTTCCGCTTTCTTGCGTTCGTCAAGTGCATCCAGAACATATGCCACGTTAGCAACCCGGGATCTCTTGCTGCAACGAGCTAAATCACCCCCATAATGGCTCTCCTGTGATTCGATGACACTCTTGTACCATACCGATACGATATGTCGAATAAGCTGACGATGAACCATCATGTTGCTGGTTATCTCTGAAGAAAGGTAACACACTGTACGAGTATTGTCTATACTTTGAAGTTCATTCTTAATAAGAAAGTAGAGGCGGTTGTCCTACATTATAATTATCGAACCTAATTGGATCACCGATTCAAGCTGTGGACATTCCCTGTATGTGGGGGCTTCCGCACCAACCTAATCGTGCCCAGGCGGTTGAATTTGTTTCCTGCACTCTCCAAATTGCCTCGATTTGTCTGCTCTGTCCTCCTGGCCGTCTCCATCTGTTTGTGGTGAGTTGCAAGCAATGCCCTTTGTTGAGAAGCCGGTAAATGAACAAGACTTCTCCGATCGTCTGCACGAAGTTGTGCGAGTTGTTTGTTGAGCGTGTGTTCTTGCTGCAGCGCTCTTATGCTTAGTTCACCCGGGGAATGAGAGAATGTCGCTGCAGCATTCGAGCTTGACACGGCATCGGTGTGTGAGTGCGGAATCGGGGTTGGTAGTGCTTGGTCGTGCAAAGAAGCTGTGATGTTGGGGCCGTGTCGGTCTGTACGTTTTGATGGTCGTGGTTTCCTCGACCTGCTCTGTGATAGATGTTGAGGGTCGTCTGAGAAGCGCGTGGATGGAAGTTTTTTGTGTAGTTCCTCTTTTGCATCGGACGAAGAGATTTCATAAAAGTCACTGAGCTCAATATCCTTCTCCGTAATGTCATATTTGCAATGCCCTTTTGCCATCATGTGCTGTTGCACCGCTTGGCGAGTGTTCCGGTGCGTTCCACAGTAGAGACACTCGTAACATCCGGAAACGACGAGATGGAAATATGCGAGGAGAGACACGAGGTCCACCAATAGATTTGTCCGTTCTACATGTAAACCGTGGGTTTTTGACATGTGGACCAAATTCTGGTCCACGCCTGGGTTCGTCTGGTTGCAGAATAAACATTGCGATTCGTCGAACTCGTAGTCGATGCTGAAAGGTGACGGACTGGCAATGTTGTGTTCATTGTTGTCGAGGGTCTGTTCTCGAATGGAAGCAGCAAGAAAGCCGTTTTGACCTGATTCGGCTTCCATAGTGGTAGTGGTAGTGGTAGTAGTGCTATCAGCTAGTGGCATCGACGTCGGAAGTTTGTAAAATACAGACAACTCGGATACTGGGAGGGACGATTGTCGAGTAGGAATTCTTCCTGATGATCTCAGCAAAATTGGGGTGGTGATAGTCTGTCTATATAGTGGTCTTCTGAAGAAGCATCTGTAGACATTCCTTGCGTCAAGGAGACTAACATGGTGCAAGACTCATAGTGACTCATCCGATGTACGGCCGAACCATTGTTTGTATCGCATTCCTATTGCGGCCTAGCGTCGGAACAGATGCCTTTCGTACCTCTAAGCCGGACGTTAGAAAAAGCCGCCCGGAACATAATTGTTATTCAATAAGTTAGGGCTCGATTTCGGCGAGTGGTATAACTGGCACTTCTTCAACCCTTTTTCGGAGTTGTGTCCGGGGTCTAATCGTACCCGAGTTTTTCGTGGTCGGGTTTTCTAACATCCGGCTCGCCTCTTGCATTGATCCGATACGTTAAATGCCTCGAAGTTATGCTAAGTACTATCGCTGCGACGAGATGCAATCGTTTGATGTTCTGGGAGCCAGCGTTGCGGCTACTGTGTCTGAAGTGCTTCCGTACTTAGGTCGCTGTCATCACTTAGCAACACTGCTCAAGCTCCGGAATAGTCGATGTGTGCAGCATGTTAGCTTCGTATCATACCGCCACGTACTTCTGTGTATAGTAATGGTGGTAGTTCTGAATACCTTGGTTGAGCCCATATTTCTTCAGAGCTGCTCACGAATGGGAGATCAGAAAGGGCAACCCTAAGGATGGGACCACTTACACAATAGCATGAAAGCAAGGACGATTGCGTGATGCAACTATATCTGCAAATAGCTCACCTAGAGTCTATCCCCGGGCATTTTATTAGCATCTTCTAGTCAAGCCCGCTGAAGTCCCAGGGTCATGTTGACACCTTGAGAGGACTTCCAGGACATCCTGTGTTGATATATTTCGACCTAGCATTAATGTGAGTACAGCAGCGCAGAACATCAAGACATCAGGTCTGGCTTGGATTTGCTGTTCGGTTGAGGGCGTAGCAGTGACAGTCCCTCCAACAGTAGAGCTGTTAGTAAGGTATTCAGGGTGCCCGTCCACAGCATTCCCCTGCATGTGAGGGCTCAGTGTTTTGACCACAGGTTGCTCGCGGATCAGCGTCTCATGAAGATTGAGTATGGTCTGCCTGATGTGCTTCCAATCTGCTCGTTGTGCCAGCGCATTGAGAACGAGTCGAGACGCACTCCGCGCTTGTGAAAGGACGCCTGCCCATGCAGCTGTGCTCGCAGTCACGCCCTCGTAGGCTTGTCGGGCACAAGAGCTACTGCCACCGACCTGGTTCCTTCTCTTGTCTGAATGATTCGCATCATTCCACCTTCGAGCATGAATGGTATTACCCTTGGCACGCTGTGTTATCTGAGGGTATCTGGTCTGCGCCGAACCGACTCGCTTTCGCCTCTCGCGAGTCGATACATATATACCTTGAGCACGGTAGTGATTATGACGAGTAAGTATGCGGTCGCCCAACTGTACATGCGCATGTCCTCTGACTTGAATGTCACCATATACTTTAGTGGAGAGCTCATCGTTGGCCATCAGCCTGGTTCATCTTGCTTCCGCGGGGACCACCTTAGCGTCACCATGTTTTAGGAGGCATTGTATCCAGCCTGAGAAGCGCAGCTTGTCCAACGAGTCGTGTTCAAGTCCAGTCTCGAATGCAGCCTAATAAGAGACAAGGCAGGTACGAGACGTCGAGCACATTCAAGGAAGGGGCAGCGCGGGCGGGTATTACGGTAGAGCAAATCGGCACAACTATCGATGGTCAACCGTACCAACACTGCCGATCTCCCATGACGATTGCGAAGATCATATTGAATTTACTATCACATCAACGGCTCTTGTTCTGGATTGCAGACCATTGTCTCACACTCCGGACTTCGCGCTCTGTCACAACAGTGATCGAAAAACATCGTGCGGGGGCGCAATGCCGGATATCTCTATATGGTAGCTGGCACAACAGCGAGTCCTACGCGCACTCAGAGTGTCAAACTGCCTACCAACTTCGACCTTTTATAGCTTCCTACTTCGAAACTTCGTTGCCGTGATAGTGCACAACGGCCAACTTCTTCAGATCCTTGGCGCCTCTTAACAGATAGATGTTCTCCTTGAAAGCATCATGGCTCCTGAAATCCAGATGATCCTGTACGGACTTCCAACCGATCTGCGCAGAGTACGCCTTGGCCTTCTCCTCCGTCCCAGGGATGGTTAGATCCTCAATAACCCAACCACCAGCGTTGGCAGTGTACTTGTCGGAATTTTTCTCGACTATACCCAGCAGCTTCTGACAATCAGCTTCGAACTTGTCTTGGTCGGCCTGCGAATAGTCTGTTGGGAAATATAACAGCAGAATCTCAGTTGCTGGAGAGTTGCTTTTACTGAGGACTTGAGAAGGTGGATGAGGCTTCAAGTTGGCATGGAACATCTGAATTTGAGACAGGTCTGTGACCTTGCCGAACTTCTCGCCGAAGGGCTTGTAGATACTGCGGCGGTGAGTAGGGTGTGGAGCAGATTCGAAACACTTACTCTGAGTTCATGAAGTTTTTATGGGCATCGACAGAGTCCCAGTCTATGAAAAGGCGAGCGTTGGTCGGGTTCTCGACTTCAGTTCCCCAGTATGCCCGTTGTGCTCCCGGCTGCTGAAGGACTTCATGCAGAATCTCCTGGAAAACCTTCCCAGCAGGTGTGCTCAGGTCATTGGGAAGATCGCCCTCCTTGATGGGGAAGATTGCGATCTCGGTAGCCATGTTACTGATGGTGGATTCGCCGCGACCCGTTGGATAATTTCAAGTATTGTAGGTTGGACTAATTTCGCTCACACCACAGGGATATGTTACGTTTTATGAGACCCTCGTCTTCGTTCTCGGCCGTCAGGTGTCTTCGTAAGCTTCTGACTGCTTCACAAGGATGCGAGAGTCACGGCCTTGAGGACCAGGGAACTTTTGGAGAAGCACAGGTGGGGTCGATGCCGAGGGTTGTTCTCGCACCTCGTCCGCTAGATGAGTAAGCGCAGTAGGTGAACCTCAATCCTATCGCCCGACCATGAACATGCAGCGACATTGCTCGGCCGGGTGTCGCATGAAAGCGATCGCAACAAGTTGCGGCATGCGCAGCTGGGGTCGTGCTGATGATTCTGTGCCTAACGTGGTAGACCCGTAGATGACCATGGATGCTGCGGTAAGTACATATATTCAGGCGTGGGAAAAAGTCTCCGTCGCTGCATTCAAACAGCTGATCCTTGCGTAACGTCAATAACTGGCACTCTTTAAATGGTACAGGCGCCCGATGACAGCATTCGTCTCTCATAGGTAGGTTCAATGAGGAACTAAAGTCTAGGAGCTGCTAACCAACCAGTTCCCGAGATAACTGGACTTAGCAAGGGAGCCGGAGGCTACTGTGCCCAGATCATGCACGGACCAACCAAAAGCGCGAGGCAACTTGCTTACATCAGGCGGTAAGTCATCGGTATACTCTTTGATCGTGCTCGACATCCTGAAAGGTTTAGTACTGCCTGTCGGTGAACAATGTGTTCTCTCCCAGCGTAAGTAGGTTCATCCAGATTGGACCACAACACCCGTTCCTCACTCGGTGAGTACAAGATGGCCTCATCGAACTTCTCTCCGCCTGATCCACATGCGGGCACGCTTTGGCCTGTTCCGTACGCCGGATAGGTAGAGTGAACATGGGATCTTACGCAACCCCCATCCTAAGGTCACTGATTCGTTGAAGAGCTCGAGCGAACGAACAAAACGGTTAAGGACTGCACTCTATCTGATGGATGGTCATGACAAATACCGTCGATCTAGTGTCTATTCAAGTACAGTATAGATAGCTTGACTTGTGTCGGTAATGCTCTGAGAGGGTAATACGAAAACAGCAACCCGCAAGCCGTCATCTTCAAGGTGCTTCAAATTGCGATCGCCAGCTTTTGCTTCACAGTGTCGAAATTTTCTTTACAGCGCGAGCATGATTTACTCCATGTAATGGACACTGCAATTCTTTCTCACTTTATTGCTATACGTGTATACCATCTTGTATCGGAGCACTTCTTGAGCCGCAGTAAATTGATATACTCAACTGAATATAAACCCATATAAGTGCTCTACCGCCCAACCAGGCCACTGTCCAGAGGAGCGGAAGACCTTGACTGGTAGATGGTAGCCCGACCTATATATAGGTTAATGCGAAGAAAGACTTCATCGGTTGCGCAAATCGCATCCGAGTGCGAGATCCCAACTGCTAAGCTTGAACCAGATTGCGACGCTAGAACTCCCAACCCATATTATCGAAACCCTCTTTAGGCTCTGGCCAGATCTCATAAGTCCACTCCGTCATGCGGCCAGTCCATGGCCACGTTACAAGAAGTTCGCCATACTCATCCCTCGTGATATTGGCGTGGGTGCCGTCGAAGCACAGGCTCTTCAGATCAGGAAGCTTCGACAGCACGATTTCTGCAGCTAGCTCGATGGTCTCAGCTTCCTTGCGCGAATTCTGCCGGCCGGATGCTCTACCATCTGCGCCAAAATACGCATTGCCGCACCACGCACCGCCGTCGTAACCGAGACCTAGATTCCACGAAGATGGCAAGCAAAGACTCTCTAGATGTGGGAAGCGACGTAGGAGTTCTACATAGTCCTGAAGAGCAGAGTCAGCAGATCCATTGCCGTCTCGCTAAGTTAATACGGGGCTTACACTAAGAAGTTGGTCATGGACTTTTCCATCCCAGGGAGTATGGAAATAGCGGTCCTCGAGTACGCCACCCATCGTCAATGCTGTAATGTTAGGGCTTGCTTGAAGGAGAGCTATATCGCATATTAGTATCCTCACAAGCCCATCTGCAAAACGCAGGTACTTTAGATGCTTACCTTCGAGAAGCTCCAACTTCCATGGTCCTCCTGCCATGGCTACTCTCGTCAAATGCTTTGCAGTCCTTACAGACTTCACAAGCGCAAGACGCGCATCCCCTTCGAGAACTTCTAGGCTAGGACATATTTCTAAAAGAAAGTCGGAATCCCCTTCGGGAATCAGATGACGGACGGATGACAATGTCAAGTTGTTGTCGTGGAAGGCTCGCTGGAACATCGAATTACCGAGTCCAGGCGTATACCACTTCAGCCTCTGGAGAGATCGGCATGACTTCAATACCTCGGCGAACAAACCAGGCAGCTCGGCTGGTGGCAGGAGTCGCCAGGGAAATCCCCTTTCAGGGGATGCATCAGCGATATAAATATGCACCTCGAAATCCTCAACATCTCGAGTTGCCGCAGGGCAAACGAGCATTTCTTCGAGTCGCAAGACAGCGTTCTTCCACCCTGGTCTACTGGTTTCAACCCGGTTGTTTTGTATTTCCAGATGCCTAAACAAATCAGTGGGATATGTGCGAGTCCCGTTCCCGTTCCCAGGACGCAGCTTGGAGTCGAGACTGCATAGAGCGTGCTTCGGGTCGTCTAGATGCTCGAGATATCGTCTGTTCTCGTCGAGCCATGGATGGTTGGTGTCGAGGATGAATTGTGGGATGCGAGAAGTAGCGGTGAATTTGGCAATGAACTGTGGCAGCTGCCATGCGACGGAGAGGTGGGCAAGGAAAAGTGTTATGAGAGTCAAGAGAACGAGCCGTTTCATCTCGGAGTAAGACCGCTGCTGGATATCAGATAAGAACACAAGATGCTTACCTATGAACAAGCTGACAACCAGAGAGAGTTGGTATCTCAGTAGCAGGGAAGATCATCCATATCATGCAGCCGAGTAGTGAACACATGGGCCAGATCACCTCAGTGAAGTCTAGGAGACTGGAAATATGACATCTGGCCACTTCGCAAGATTCTCAACTGCTGCCTGTAAGCAGCATGAAGAATCTTTAGTCTGGACCTAACGTGTTCTGTGTTACAGCCTAGTGCCTAAAATTGCACCAGTGTTGTCCACTCTCGATACTGTCTTATCAAGACCTCGAGGTTTTTTCGAACCGATACCGCATGCTGTACGGTTCGAAACCTCCACAAGACAGCCCGATTAGGTATAACTCGTTAAGATAAGCCTATAGATAAGATAACCGATAAGCCTAGGGCTAAGCTACAAGGCTGGACCGTAAGGCTAGACCGTAAGGCTAGACCGTAAGGCTAGACCGTAAGGTTGAACTAGAAGGCTAGATAACCTTATTTTTCCTCTTCCTCCTACCCCTCGGACTTACCTAATCGGGTAAGTCGAGTACGGTATAGTATCACCAAAACCTCGAAACCTCATCTTGTTATATATCGGTTTCGAGACAGGTATTGGGTTTCGAATCTGGAGGACCCTAAATTGCACCGTGACTACACGCGGGCGCGAGTGCGTGGAAGGGAGTACATGACTTTAGTAACTTTACGTAACCATATACTACTGCCTCTTACCTCCTTTAGCCCTGGTCACGACGAATTAAGTATAACCTTCTCAGTTTCGCTATACTAATTACCTATTCCGCAGCGACAGGACTTGGGTAGCTCCATCAGAAACTTGACCAGAATAGGTTAGGATTCTACAACCTTTTAGCTCACTGTGTGGAACCGTGACATTTCCTAGCCTATTCTAGCGTAGTAGCAGGCATCTCCCGCGGACACTTCATATTACTTAGGTTGGGACTTGCTGAGATGAGGTTGAACGAGTTGAGAGTACCTGCCGCCGGGTGCGCAAGCAACGTGGCCAGTGCTCAAGGCCTCACGAAGCTTAGCGTAGCTCTGTTAAGTATTCGCCCACCTTTTTAGGGAAAAACTGCCCGTCGAATTATGCAAGCCTGACTTGGCTCTCTCAAGAGCGGGATGCGCGACCCTAGTACTTCACGGCACAACATTTGGTCGAAATCGGCAACTCGCTGGCACACAACGTTCGAACATTATAACATAACCTCATCACTATATATTGGTCTCACATCATATCAATTCCGTACCTCCACTTACTAACTTCGTTCTCAGCGTCCAACCCTCTCTTCGGGCCCGTGAAAACACCACTTCTCCACCATCCGAGTCTGAATGCAGCGCTCCCATTTTTCCAGCCTTGCCCTGAAGCCGAAACCAGAGGCTCTTGCAGTGTTTCAGCCGCATCTTTGTCCCGATTCGAGGGCCTTGGTTTTGAAAAATTAACCATCTCATATGTTGTGCCATGCGAAGCATCCCAGTCACCCATGCTAGCCGCTTGCTGAGGAGCCAGAACTGTGCTTGTGCCCGTGGCATGTTCCACTTCGCACATCTTGCTACCAGCAAAGAGAACCATCACACCTGCAATTGTACATGGATTCCATAATACCAGCTTGTGATATTTACCCAGCCACAGCGCCAATACCGCGCACACAAACATGAATGCCAGCATAGCCTGCAACACTATTTTGGGCGTGCGATGCTGCACCAGTCGGGGGACGCCAGCACTCGGCGTGAACGAGCCTATGGTTGTGGACGAGCTGACGATGTTATCGTCCCGCTTTTGTGGCTCTGTAGTCTCCAGTACGCGCAAGTTGGATGAGAAGTACTGCGCCATGTACCTCCTGTAGAACATCTGAACATGCTCAAAGATGAGAGCTTTGGATTCAGTATCATTCTTTTGTAGTGTTTCAAGCTGCAAGGGTGTCTTGCCAAAGAATGCGCCACGAAAGAAGTTGGAAAAGTCGTTCAAACTATTCGAGATTGAAGTTTCGCCCTCCAAGAGAATTGGATGTATTGCGGACTCATTGAATATCACGTATGAGTACTCCATATTTGGCGATAGCCACCAGCCGAAAGCCTTTTCGCCATTGTCGCCGCTATCGAGATATGTAGCTGTTGACTCGTCTGGAATTGGAGGTTGATCCAGCAAGATGTTCTTTTCTGGCAGCGACATCACAAGAGAAGTATTGACCTGTTGCACTCTTTGCTCACATAGCATGCTTGTCCAGGTTGATTTTGAATGGTCCTTACCGTCAAAGTAGCCGTAAAGAAGCAATATGCTTGGACAGCCTGGTTGATTGATTGGTTGGTCGGGATTCACAGTGCCATCCTCTTCGAAGAAAATGTCGCAGTCCTCGTCGCTGGCGTGCCACGGCCCTGTGTGAAGATCTATGGCCTGGGCGTAATAAGTCGTGTTGGTGGACCCCTTCGTTGAAGTGGGTAGAAGCGTTACACGGATGGTCGATTCGTTGCCAAAGCATGAGCCATAGTGGCAACTCTCGGGAAGTGGAACTGTGACATTGAAGGTGATGGCCGGGGTGCCAAAGGTTTTGTAATAAGTCCATACCATTGATGCGTTTGACGTCTCCCACGGTAGCTCTTCACAGACCAGTTCAGCTCTCAATGCTGGCACAGTGAATGCCACGTCCCCGCTGGACCCTGTGATAGTGTTCAATGTCGGAAAGGCAAGCTCGTCGTATGTGAATTGTGGGTATGATAGGTTTGCGCTCTCGATCAGACTGGAGACGGCTGTGGCAGCATCATCAGTCTGGAAGCCCTGTATGTACGACATGTTCCACGAATCACCCTGAGAAATCAACATGTCGGACACACTTGGCATATATTCTATCGTGTACAGACCTGAAATTACAATGGTGAGGACACTGCCCACCAGAGCACCCAATCCTGTTAGAAATGCAGCCCAGTAGCGACGCCGCAAAGCAGTCGCTATAGCTACAGGAGCGATATGAGCCAAAAGAGGTGTGTTGAACTCTTCATACGATCCAAAGCCAGTGGCCAGGTGATTGTAAGGGGCTAGCATCGCTGTGTTGAAGTCCAGGCAATTGAACATGGTTGCAATCAGCAAGGCAATCAGCGCTGGCAAGAACCTCGAGTAGATGGAGCTTATGAACGAGTCAGCGTTCTGTGTTGTGGCGATACCTGGGAAATCCGAGTCCGAGAGGTGTTGCAGTGCTTCCAACACCCCAATCGCAGCAGGTGCTGATAGCAATGTTAATGCAATGCAAGTATTCGATAGTGTTAGAGGTGCATAAGTGCTATCTGGACCAACGATGCGACGCTGACTGGTTTCCCCATTGGTGGGGTCGTTCGGCGAAGCATAGGAAACGATACTGGAATTCGCAGTATCAATTTGGTACATGGTTTTTCTCAGTGTACGATTGGCAGAGCTTTCTGAGAGATTTGCCATAAGCTCTAACGTCTGGTTTAACTTGTCGCTGGCTTTGAGTACATCCACCTTTGTTGCGAGGGTCTCGGGATTGGCAGACATGAAGGACTTCGGATGCACGATGAAAACTCCTATTGTTATCAAGATTAGTATGGAGATGCCTACCACACTGACAAGGAATGGCGCGATTTGAATCAAAATCCTTTCTTCAGAGTGGTGCTCCTGGCCTAGGGCTTGTTGTGGTTGAAAAGTAGTGTTCGTATCATGAATGATAATGGCCTCCTTGGCGATCTGCAGGATCATGTTGTTCATAACGTACTCTGCTGCATCCATAAAGCTCTCTGGGTGATCGAGCAGGTATTTGAAGCTGGAATTGACTCGGTCTGCAATCATGGTTAATACAGTGTGCGGCGGTTCTTCGGTGTATTCAAACTGAGTAAAGAGTCCGAACATATCCCTTGCACCACCTGTTACTGTAGGTACAGCGTACCCCAGTTTCCGCGAGAGATAGGCATTTGATAGATTTGCTAGTTTTGAAGGCTCTGATGGTCCAAGCACGTCAACTCTTTGAGCGGGATTGCCAACCAACGACATATTGTAAAAGATATTGATATCCATCATATCGTAGTCAATAGTGCATAGCATGCCCGTTATCGTCGGTATCGCAAAGTCCCATGATATAGGCTCTATCATGTCGTTAACAGCAATGTCCGTGATCGAGACATTGAAGGTCTGCTTGTACCTTACATCCGACAGTGCAACGAGATACGGTGCAGTACCATTGTCATCATTCTGATCGATGCGGCGGCAATCTAACGGACCGAATGACGTGAGAAGCTGCCTTGCTGGAGCCAGGCGGCTGGCAATATCAATAACTTGCAAATTTAAGTCGCTGCTGCCTGAACCAGTCCTCTGAGGGCATGTCCACCTGGAGTTATTCTGTACCTGGAGCTCTTCGAACTGTTGGACCGTGCTGCCAAAGCTATCCCAATCTATCAATGGTTTGATGTTGATCGCTTCACAGCTTACACGAGGAGCAAATGCACGGCTTGGCACTGAGTATGTCGCATTCGCATTCGTTCTGTCCGAGGTAGGCTTGTAAGTTTCGTACAACAATTCTGTTGTCAGTCCGCTTGGCAGTGGCAAACCCAGCTGCATCAGGGCGTATGCCTCGTAGAATGGAGAAGCTCCTGGGTCAGAATAATCAGAAAAGTTTGTGACAAGGTCGAATTGAGAGGTCTGCAGCATTTGCTGCTCCAAAGGTCCCACAGTGATGATTGCCGGGAAGAAGAGACCAGTGGACGCAATCGTGATGACTTTTAGGAGCACAAAACCAGCAATGCTCATGCAGACTGCGAAATGTCTCCTCTTCGTTGCTAGGACAAGCGTCGTTACTAACAAAGGAGAGATGTAGTCTAGTAAGATACTGCGTTCTGCACTTGCAGGGCCGGCTGCGAGTTCAGCCCATGGTGTCAGCGCTTTGAAGTGATAATCGACAAGGCGCCAGTAGCTGATCACGAGGATGAAGACTGCGGTTGGGCCATATGTCCAGCTATAGTGGTTCGTCGTCACGAGATCTAACCCGTAATGCCTTCTCGCATAAGACCAGATTGCCACTAGCGCGGCCAGAATGCAAATAAGTGTGGCCATGAATAGCATTAAACCTATCGGCCGCAAGGAGAATGGCTGCCAGTGATCATGATGGCTGGCGAAGATATTTTTGCGATGGCTGGAACGATACGGTTGTGCCTTGAGAGTTGATTCGTGTTCTTCCTCGGCGACAGCGACGTATGCCTGTTTTGACGGCGTCGGTTGGGGCATCGCTGTGCCACGATGAGCTTGATGTACCGTTCAGCTACCCAAGTCTGTGAGTAGGCACTGATATAATCCGACTCGAAAGCCTGAGCTGCCGCTCATCGCAAGATGCTGGCGCTGGAAGACTTTTGCGATGACTTCAAGAGGATTTTGTGAACAGCGATCAGGCTGTGTCAGGCCTCCAAGGAGAAGATAACTCCACCCTGTGATCTTAAAACAATCCGGCAGAGAGCCAAGAGGCCAACGCATGGACGCGAACCAGTCGTCAGATGGCATCCTTGTAAGACCCGGTTTAAAGTGGTCCCACAAAATATGCACTGCAGTGTACGGACGACGTACTTGCAGCTGAAACGTACACGGGAGTAAGTCTCTAGACTTGCATTGCCAGAGCACTGTCTGCGTCTCTGAGCGATAGGAGCTTTGCGCACAAAGATCAAGACGTCATGAAAAATCACCCAGTAGGTGAAGAACGAGATACACTCTAAGCTGCTTGGCTAAGGAGGCATTGGAAACCACCGGTTCAAATTTAGGTCAGGCCATTGGGGGCCGGTCCAGGGATGGTGGCTTAAAACTTGCAAAAACTTGCCTATTAGGGGCGTCGAACCCTTCCGTAAAGCTTGGCATGCGGAGTGCAGTGCTACGGTGAAGATTACATCCAAAAGTGCATGAGTACCGGACTGGTTGCTTCGTGCGCCTATACCCCTACTGTTACTAAGTAGTAAAGCATTTTCTAAGAAGCTAATCGATGCAATACTAACTTCTTCCTAAAAGATCTTAGAGCGGCTAAATCTATTTATACGATAGTACTTTAAAGGTCTTAAGTAATAGACTGTTTTCGTATATCCGATTAAGCTCCTTATAAGCTTATTATTAAGATAGAAGATAAGCTAATATTCTTAATAGAAGATTCCTTTATACTATACGCGGAGGTAGACTATATTAACTAGCCTTAGAAGTTATTAATACTTAATAATAAGATAGATTAAGCAAGCGTACTATATAAAATATCTTAAGTATTAGTAATTAGATTTTACGAACTTAGTAGCTAATACTAAGAATAATTATTAATACTTAATAGTATTATAACTTTTATCTTCTTTATATTTAGTATATTAGTATTAATATTTAGGTATATATATTAAAGTACTTTTTATATTAAAGTACTTTAAGGAAGAAATAAATACTAACTAGTAAATCTTTTATAAAAATACTATTCTTTATACGTTCGAAATGCATCTTTAAAAAGTAGTTAGCGCGTGCGGAGGCGCGAGGGCTAATTACGCTACGTATATATACTAATTTATAGTTAATACCTTAATACCTAATACCTTAAACAACGATTCGGTTAACTTTCGATTACTTTATATATATAAATAACGACGAATAATTATCGTATAACGACGCGGCTAGGTATATTTAACTTAGCTCGTCGATCTAAATATATACAAAGTCTTACGAAAAAATTATTAAGTAGTCTTAATATAGGCGTATAAAGTATATCGCGTAAAATAGCGACGCTAAACCTAAAAGCGTATATATTAAAACCCCTATTTCGAACGTATAAGAGATAATATATAAAAAGTAAAAAGTTAATCTCTCTTTAGTATTAGTATTTAGTAATTTAAATAATAAAGATTAAGAGTTATAAATATCCTTAGCTAAGCTTCTACGATTCTTATAATAATAATACCTTTCTTTTACTTATTACTTATATTTAGTAAATCTAGTTAAAGTTTAAGAAGAACATTATAGTTACTTATATAAAGATAATATATTATTTTAGTAATACGATAATAAGTAGTATTTACGGTATTATTAACGTTATATATAAGATAAAGTCGAACTTTTACGAGCTCTACTAGTCTTTTTATACTAAACTCGGCTATTACGAACCTACGCTAAGAAAGTTAAAGAATTTATTAGATCTTAAATATCGTTTGTATTCGAAGATAATTTTAAATCTTAAAATTTAGCGTTAAGTAGTAAACTTAAATTATAAAATCGTTCTAATCTTAACTACTAATATTTACTTACTCGCTTTTAATTAAATATTTAATTTTTATATAATATTATATATATAGTATAATTATTACTTTAGATATATAGTATACTACTAATAAATACTAATAATAAAGAACTTAAAGAGTTTTTTATATATATAAAATTTAAGCTTTTATAAAATAAAAAATAAAAGTTAAGTAAGTAATCTTCTTATATTAAGTTATAATATTTTAAGACTTTAGTAAAAGAAGAGCTTTATCTATAATAACGCTTAACGCGGCGTTAACGCGCTTAATTTCGCGCTTAAGCTTTATATTATACGCTAGCCTAATTATAGATAGGTAAACACGATAAATACGGCCGCCGAGCGGCTAGTATAATTAATAAACTAATTAAAAGGAATATTCCCTAAACTAGGCCTAATAAGGTAGGACTGCTCTATTAGATCTACTTGCTCTAATAGTAGAGTAGACGGAGTATATAGAGTACGTAAAGGATATATACCCTTTTAATTATAGCTACTTATTTAGATAGGCTCTCCGTAGTTAACTTATATTATATACTTACTCTTACTAGTTCTAGCTAGTTTCTAGATCTATATTATTACCCTCTACTATATACTACCCTATACCTTATAATAGCTAATACCTACCTAAAGTACCCTAAGGCTCTAACTATCCTTATATAGTTAGTCTTAAGGAGTGCCTCTAATACTTTAACTACCGCTTCTAGCAAGTATAGGTACGTATAAGTAGACTTTAGTTACGATAAACCTCTACCTAAGGATTAACTAACTAACTTACTAATCTTACGATAGGTTTAAGAGCACTAAGCCGAGCTAGTATAGCCGAGGAAGGTACTTCCTTATTAGGAGTAACAACGGAAGCCCTACTATTAGCGACCTCCTTTGCACCTTCTAGGTTTAAAGTAGCCGCGCTAGACCTTTTCTATAGGGATAGAAAGAAGCTCCGATAATTCTTAAACTAGGTCGATCTTAATCTTCTATTCTATGCAAAGAACTTCTAATTAGAGGAGTAGAAGATAGTATACGCGTCTACCTATTTGAGAGGTAACGCGGCAGATTGGTTTAAACCCTACCTTAGGGATTTTATAAACCCCGGACTATAGGGGATAAAAGGAGAGACTATACAAATCTTCTCTCTCTATTCAAACTTTAAAGTCATTATCGGTAAGATCTACGGGGATATCGACGAGAAACGAGAAGCCGAGTTGAAAATTAGGGCGCTACGCTAATATAGCTTAGTCTCTTACTATACGTCTTAATTCTAACAACTAAAGTCCCGTATTACTTAGAACGATTCGGCCCTTACGGCCGCGTTCTACGCAGGACTAAAGGAAGAAATCAAGGACGAACTATCTAGGGTTAGAAAACCCAATACCCTAGCGGCTATAATTACCTAATTATAAACGATTGATGGACGAATCTACGAGCGTAGGCTTGAGAAATAAGGAAAAGATAACTCCGCGTTTAGGGTATTAAATAAACCTAATACGGGTAAACCTAAGTAATACCCTAAGAACTACTACGGACCTATGCCTATAGACCTCGATGCTACTTAGAAGAAACGGAACTACTTAAATAAAGGGAAGTTTTAGAAACGAGGGAAAATCACGTAAAAGGAACGAGACGAAAGAATTAAGAACAGGCTCTGTCTCTACTACGGAAAACCCGGGCACGTCGTAAAGGAATACCGTGCGAAGGCCTAACTCAACAATACCGAACCTAGGAAAGAGCGTTAGAAAGCGAGAAGGAGCTTACCTCTAGAACTAACGCTGATAACGGCTGCCTCGGTTAAGGGAGGATACACCTATAAAGAAGCTTACGACCTTATAATAGATGTCGAATAAGAAAGTTAGAAACTAAGAAAAACTCTAAGGGAACCTAACTACTACCTAGACAATAGGAAGGCCTAGATTATAGCCGTTACCTCTACTTACCTATATATTACTACTCGATATTAGCGATAGGCCGTATGCCTAGACCCGAAGTGCGACTAACTAGCGACGTACTATTATTTCGTATACGATTTAGAAACCGAAATAAAGTATAACTCGATAAGGTTAAGACTTAGATTCTATAAAGACCCGACCTACTCCGCGAAGATAGGGGATAAGGAAGGAGAAGAATATATATATTAATAGAGCGATTTAAAGAGGATTAATTGTCGAATAATTACGTTCGATGTTCTCTACGAATCTAATGAGGACGTTGATGAATTTTAACTCCTTATAATTAATTAAGTTCTCGAGTCCGAGGAAGAGGATTAGGAATATATTAATAATATCGACGCCGTTATTATATAGGTAGTCCGCCTAAATAACGAAGTAGTACGCCTAGTTAAGGCCTAATATGAGGAACGAGGTGTCCCTATACCTTATATCAACGAAACTATTCGAGAAGGGTACCTTTAAGGAGAATACGTATGCTTAAGGAAAGACGTATATATACTTAGAAGGATACTATATTATTATATCTGCTATTACGATCCCTATCGACGACACTAAGGAATGAGTAGGGAGGAAGCTAACTAAGCTTCCTAATAATAGCCTAGGGATTACGAGGACGAGGACTGTACTTATTAAATCGTTAAACACCTCTATTACCTAAAAGAGTAGGTAGAGAAAGAGCTAGGCGGTACTTCTCGAGCCTTAATTTTAAGCCCGCCTACTACCTCGAACTAATATTCGAGGGAGAACTTAATACCGTAGGACTAAAATACTTACGCTGTATTGTCTTAAGCGGTATACTCGATAACTAGAACGTTATAATTCTTATCGATTCTAGAGCCTTAGGGATATATATCTATAAACGAATAGCTAATAAGCTAGCTATATTCCGAAAGGATAAGGAAATCCCTTATAACCTTTCTAGTATTACCTAGGAAAGCTGCGCTAAGGTAAACTAAGAACTTCGCACTATAACCCTAGAGGTTAATAGCTATAGCGAG